>VAOU01099261.1_pt1 | contig 11807 bp, 9 predicted proteins | sample 3393871 | NCBI WGS metagenome assembly VAOU01 (sample SAMN08290440, study PRJNA428436) | hydrothermal vent metagenome | isolation source: Deep-sea hydrothermal vent chimney | place: Atlantic Ocean: South-mid Altantic Ridge | depth 1820 m m
ATGTCCAGCCTGGTGAAGATACGTCGTATCGATCATCCTGAGATTCCACTGCTGCCACCTGAGCAAAATTATTTTTTACGTGAGAACATCAAGGCCATGTTAATGAGCGCCCGCATTGCCCTGCTGCTTAAAGATACGCCCATTTACCGAAGCAGTCTGCAGCAGGCACAGCAATGGTTGACGAAATATTTTGACAGCACTAGCCAGAAAACCAAATGGCTACATACTGAACTGAAGGAACTCGCCGCTATTGACCCTGCTCCGCCGCTCCCCGACATCAGCGACTCGCTCAGTAGCCTGAAAGCTGTCACCGAAGGCAAACAGGAATAATGCGCTTTCTGATCTTCATTTTTCTCGCCCTGTCCGCCGGTATTGGACTGACGATGCTGGCTGACAAACCCGGTTACGTTCTGATCAGCCGGCAGCCCTGGGCAATTGAAACCTCGCTGATAGTGTTCATCCTTGGCCTGCTGATTATTTTCGTTCTTTTTTATCTCCTGCTTCGCCTGCTCGACAATCTGCTTAACACGCAGTCAAGGCTGCGACGTTGGCAAACGCAGCGTAACCGCGATCAAGCCGTTGAAGACACACGCAAGGGAATAACAGAAATGATCACCGGTCACTGGCCTCAAGCTGAGAAACTCCTGACAAGAAGACTGGCAGATAGCCCGCAACCTGAACTCAACCTGCTTGCTGCTGCCTGGATTGCTCAGCAAAATGGTAATCAGGAAAAGTGTGATGAGCGCATCAGCGAAGCAAGCACTCTCGCCACTTCTGCCGAAGACGGTTCTGTAACAGCTGTCGGGCTGGTTCAATGCCAGTTGCAGGAGCAGGCAGGTGAAATCGAACAGGCACTTAGCACCGCCCGTGTGCTGTATCAGCAAACACCGGCAAACCCTGCTGTCATACGCCGCCTGATCAAACTGCTCAACACGGCTGAACAATGGCAGGAACTACTGACTACGCTTACAGCCGCAGGTAAATACCATGCACTGCCAGAAAAAGAACTACAGACTCTGCAAACTCAGGCAGCGGGGAAGTTACTGGCAAGCAGCGGTGACAATACTGAAGTCGACAAAAACTGGAAGATGCTGCCGAAAAAACTTCGTAAGCAAACTGAAATCATCGCCGCTTACTGCCGTGTTCTGGCAGAAACAGGCAGACAGTCGGAAGCTGACACTCTGATTCGAAACACGCTGAAGCGTGAATGGTCTGACGAGCTGGTAGAAATCTACGGTCTGCTTAAAACTAAAGATCCATGTGTACAGCTAAAACACGCTGAATCATGGCTCACTGACCACCCAACCGAAACGCCGCTAATGCTTTGCATGGGCAGGCTGGCCATAAAAAGTCAATTATGGGGCATGGCCCGCAGTTACCTCGAGCTGGCAGTACGGAATGGGGATAGTCATGAGGCAATACTGGAACTTGGCTGGTTATTTGAATCACTTGGCGCAACGAATACGGCTATTCATACATACAAAAGTGGCCTGGAAAGCTGTCTGGGCAGTCGTACTCAGGACTTTACAATACCGCCACAATCACGCATCGAGCCGAAAAGTGTCAATCAGCCAGGCCCTGAGGAGGATATTGACCATAAGACTCACTCCCCGCCGCTGGCATATTCAAACGAGTCAAAATAGAGCCGCCCCTGCTCCAGTCCCTGACCGGGAAAACTCTGCTGGATGGCATTAATCATTGGTGGCGGGCCACTGGCATAGACATCCAGTCCCGCCAGATCAGGGAAATCTGCTATTACTGCCTCATGCACCCACCCTCTAACACCTTGCCAGTCATCTGCCGCATCCGGCTCTGATAACACCGGTGTATAGTGCAGGCAGTCAAGGTCCTTATCCCATTGTTTCAACTGCCCATCGAAATACAGATCTTTCCCCGCTCTCACACCCCAATACAGATGCAAGGGTCGCTCACAACCATGCTCTCTTACAACTTCCAGCATACTTTTTAATGGTGCAAGACCGGTACCGCCCGCTATTAATATTGCCGGTCGGCTATGGTCACGCATAATAAAAGTACCGAAAGGCCCCTGGATACGTAGCAAATCCTTCACCTTCATCTCATTAAAGACCTTTCCAGTAAAAGCCCCTCCTGGGACATGTCGAATATGCAGCTGGATCGTCTCACTATTTGTTGGGGAGTGTGCCAAAGAGAAGCTGCGCCGTTTAGTAGCGGGCAATAAAAAGTCAAGATACTGACCGGCACGAAATTCAAACTTTTCATGCGGCGGCAGCTTCAGCTCCAGCAACATCACATCATCAGCCAGTTTCTGCATGTGTTTAACCCGGCAGGTCAAGGTCTTTATTTCAATATTTGCCACAACATCGATGGTTTCCACCTGCAGACGGATATTTGTTTTTGTTTTCGCCTTACAACAAAGCACATAGCCCTGCTGTTCTTTTTCTTTGCTCAACGCAGGCAGTCTGTCTGTGCCATGATCCACTTTACCGGAGTGCAGTAAACCCATGCAGCTGCCACAAATACCGCTACGACAATTGTGTGGAATGACTATCCCCTGTCTTAGTGCGGCACTGAGGATGTTCTCGCCCTTTTCTGTGTCAAAACTTCTATTGTCATTGACCAGATCTACTCTATCTGTCATAAACTTACACTTTCCCATTACAACCTTATTGTTCTGGATTGTACCTGCAACACCGATCATTTTAACCTCACTACAAATATCCCTATCATGCCAGAACTCCCCGAGGTCGAAACAACCCGCCGCGGTATATCCGAGCATATTACCGGCCAGACCATTTCCTCAATTCGTGTCAATAACCCAAAATTACGCTGGCCTGTACCGGTCAGTAACATGCAGTCCTCATTACCCGGTCAGGAAATTCTCTCTGTTAAACGTCGCGCCAAGTATCTCCTGCTTGATTGCGGCATTGGCAGCCTTATTATCCATCTCGGCATGTCGGGCAGTCTGCGCATACAGGATCAATCTGTCGCAGCCGAAAAACACGACCATGTTGAAATCCTGTTTGACAATGGAAAAGTTTTACGCCTGCGTGACCCACGTCGCTTTGGTGCAGTATTGTGGACAAAACAACCCGCGGATAAACACCGCTTACTAGCCAGCCTGGGCCCAGAACCTCTGAGCGGCGAGTTCGATGGCACATATCTGTTCCATAAAACACGCAAACGCCATTGCAGCATTAAAAATCTCATTATGGACGCACATATTGTTGTTGGAATCGGCAACATCTATGCCAGCGAAGCTTTATTTCATGCCGGCTTACGGCCCGGTATATCTGCCTCTGGTCTGACTCGGCAGTCAAGTCATCTTCTAGTAGCTGCAATCAAGCAGGTACTCAATAAAGCAATTGCCGCTGGTGGCACCACACTACGAGATTTCACCAATACCGAGGGTCAGGCCGGCTACTTCAGCCAGTCACTTTTAGTCTACGGGCGTGAAGCAGAACCATGCCTGCAGTGCGGAGCTAACATCAAGCGTAAATTAATAGGACAGCGTTCCAGCTTTTATTGTCCAAACTGCCAGAAATAGCGACCGTTGAGGGGATAAAACCTTGTAGCAACCCGTAGAATGTGCCATTTTTGCCCTTAAGGGCATAAAAGTAACATCAACTCTTAACAAACTACATTAAGTTTATAACGGAACTACCATAAATTCTTGTATTTTTCTGCAACTGATTCTATAGTTACAGTTGCAGAAGAAGCCAACCCAAAGGGGTATTAGATGACTAAGCATGGAATTATTGATGATTTTGAGGCTTACAGCGAGTGGCGTAAGCAGGTCAGAAACGTCATCAAAAAGTATCGTGATATCGCCAAGGCCGAAGATCTTACCAATGCCCACAGCGAACAGCGCCTTAATCAGATTATTAGTACGCTGAATGATGACAAACTCTATATTGCCTTTGTCGCCGAATTTTCGCGTGGTAAATCCGAGCTGATTAACGCAATATTCTTCTCCACCCTGGGGAAACGAGTACTGCCCTCCAGTGCTGGTCGAACGACCATGTGTCCCAGTGAATTAATGTACGACCATGATTTTGAACCATCAATTCGCCTGCTACCAATTGATACACGTTCTACCGGCACCAGTATCCAGGAATATAAAAACATGCCGGAGGAATGGAGCGAATATACACTGGATATTGATTCCGCTGAGCAGATCTCCGAGGTGCTCAAACATATTACCGAAGTCAATACCGTCAAACCGGGGCATGCCGAGAATCTCGGACTGCATATCACCAGTGATGAAGGCCATGAGGACGGGTTACACATTGATGAAAATGGTGAAGTGGAAATTCCACGCTGGCGACATGCCATCATCAATTTTCCACACCCTCTGCTGGACAAGGGTCTGGTTATACTCGACACACCTGGCCTGAATGCACTTGGTGCAGAACCTGAACTAACCCTTAATATGCTCGCCAGCGCTCATGGTGTGATGTTCATCCTGGCAGCAGACACCGGCGTTACAAAGTCTGACCTGGCCGTCTGGAGAGACCATATAATTGTGGGCGAACTGACAAGCAGGGCAAAAGGCCGCCTCGTCATACTGAACAAAATTGATGTGTTGTGGGATGACCTGCGTGGTCAGGACGAAATCTCTGATGAAATAAAGCGTCAGGTTAAGGAAACAGCAAAAATACTCAATATCGACGAGAAAATGATCTTCCCGGTTTCAGCACAAAAAGCGCTGACGGCCAAAATTCGCAACAAGAACAAGCTGCTTAACAAGAGCCGCATACTCGAACTAGAAGGCGCTCTTTCTGACATGTTGATCCCCGCCAAGCGAGACATCGTAACTGATACGGTCAAACGCGATATGGCGGAGATGAACCAGTCCATCAAACTGGTCATTGATCAGCGGCTTGCTGGTGTCGATGAACACATTGCTGAACTGGACGGCCTCAGCAGTAAAAATGTTGAAGTCATTGAAAACATGCTTCTTAAAGTCAAGGCAGACAAAGAGCATCTGGAGCGCAGCCTACAGCGTTTTCAGGCTACCCGTAGCATATTCACCCGGCAGACTGTCGCGCTGTATCAATATCTTGATCCCAAAGCGATGGAGATTACGATTGCCAATACCCGCAAAAATATGAAGATCAGCTTTACCAGCCGTGGCATCAAGAAGGCCATGACGAGGTTCTTCTCCTCAGTGTATGAAGCATTTAACTCTGCAGCTGAACAATCGAATGAGATCAAGGAACTGATGCAGGGTGTCTATTCTAAATTTCAGGAAGAGCATGGACTGGTAAATATCAGACCCGGTGGCTATGCTACGAGGAAATACCTGCGTGAAATCAAACGTCTGGAGCAAAGCAGTGAACGCTTTGTAAAAACAACTTCACTTGTGATGCTTGATCAGGGCGTGATTACCGAACGCTTCTTTGATTCAGTTTCATCAAGAATCAGACAGATTTTCCAGAAAGCCAATAAAGATGCCGACAATTGGCTGAAGACCATCATGTCACCGATGGAAGCACAGATCAGAGAACACCAGATTCAACTTCGGCGTCGCCTTGAAAGTATTAAACGTATTCACAAGGCAACCGACACCCTCGATGACCGCCTGGCAGAATTGAAATATGTCAGAGATGGCATAATTGAACAGGGCGACAAGATTAAACACATCAATCGTAAGATGGAAAAAATTCTTGCTAAAGAGGAAGACGACGAAGAATCCAGGGTCTCGGCATAACGCTTTATTCCGCCTACCTATTACCTGCTAAAGATCCAACCCCTTCCGTCCTGACCTCAGCACTCCCCTGCCTGCGGGGATCACTAACAGCCTGCACCCTGCCAGTGGTGTTGTTTCGCAGCACTGCCATCATATTTCCATACTTTCGCTGAATCTCCCATAGTTCATAACCAAGCTGGGATAGCTCATTCTGTTCTGCTTTAGTCAGGCCCCCAAGCTCAAACTGAACCACATCGGGGTAGTATTGATGGTGAAAACGCCCCTGTGCTACCCAATCATAGAGACCACCTTTGTTATGAAGGTAATCCAGTATCGCGATTAGAAGCATTGTTATGATCCTGCTGCCGCCCGGAGTGCCAATCACTAAAACACTGTCATCTTTCTCTACAAAGGTGGGTGTCATACTGGACAAAGGACGTTTGCCAGCAGAAATTGCGTTGGCCTTTGAGCCTATAAGTCCATAACTGTTTTCGACACCGGGACTGGCAGAGAAATCATCCATCTCATTATTAAGTACAACGCCAGTTCCTGCAGCAACCAGGCCTGAGCCAAACGGATGATTGACGCTAAGCGTCGCCGCCACTCTGTTTCCTTCGCCATCGACTACCGAGAAATGGGTAGTATTTTCACCTTCAGGTAACGGAGCATCCGATAAAAAGTCGGATGGTGTTGCCCTGTCAGTAATATTTTTTCTTATTTTATCTGCGTACGCCATCGATGTGAGCCATGCCTGATCTACCTGAATAAAGTCAGTATCGCCGAGAAATTCTGCACGATCCCGGTACGCCAGCCTCATCGCTTCAATGAGTTTTTGCTTCTGCTGAACCGGAGACAATGCATCAAGGTCAAAACCAGATAATATGTTCAACATTTCAACCAGTAGTATTCCGCCGGACGAAGGTAACGCGGCAGAGACGATACGCGCACCCTTATAACTACCGGTTACCGGCTTTCTTTCAACTACCTGGTACGCATCAAGATCGGCCTGTGACCAAATTCCACCAGCTTGTTTGACCGATTGAACCAGCTTGTCAGCAGTCTCACCTTGATAAAAGCCATTTCGGCCTCCAATTGCTAGCCTTCGTAACGTACTAGCGAGATCAGCTTGCTTTATGAGTGTTCCGAGTGCAGGCACCTCACCCGTATCAGTCAGGAATATTTTACCGGCGTCACTATTAAGCTGTGTTTTGCGGAGCTGCAGCAGGTTTCGATACCTCGGGTAAACGGCGAAGCCTTTCTCGGCCACGCGGATCGCTGGTTGTAAAGACTCGCGCAGAGGTAAACGTCCATATTTTGAAGCCAGATGTACGAGGGCTGCTGGAACTCCGGGAATCGCTACGGCTTTCGCACCATTAATTGATAATCCGGGAACCACCTTCTTCTGCTTATCCAGGTACATGTCCTTTGTCGCTGCCGCAGGAGCCTTCTCTCGACTATCCACCATCACCTGAAAACCATCACTGGCACGATGAAGTAGCCAGAACCCCCCGCCACCGAGTCCAGAACTCATCGGTTCTACCACAGCGAGGGTGGCTGAAATAGCTATTGCAGCATCGAACGCATTGCCACCCTTTTCAATGATTTCAAAACCTGCAGATGTCGCCAGTGGGTGGGCACTGGCGATGCCGGCCTGTCCGCCAATTTGCTGAGCAAAAAGAAGCGTAGAAAAGAAAAGAGGAATAAAACCGCCTGACAGGATCACTGCAGAACGTGTCGCCATCTTAGAACCAGGCAAGAGCGAGTGTATCGAAGATATTCAAAATTGGGGCTAAATCAAGCTTCATGCATAGCTTTATATTTTGCCATCAGCTGCTCCTTTGTTTCTTCATGATCTGGATCCTTGGGGATACAGTCAACCGGACAGACCTCTACACACTGTGGGGTATCGTAATGACCAACGCACTCCGTGCACTTATTTGGGTCGATCTCATAGATTTCTTCACCCTGGGTAATCGCCTCATTCGGGCATTCGGGTTCACAAACATCACAGTTGATGCATTCATCGGTAATAATTAATGCCATGACTCTCTACTCACAAAAGATAAAAACAAATGTGACATCAGTGAATTCACTAACATCACAAGAGCAGCAATGATCGGTAATTTTAACATTTTAGTCTCAATGCTCACAGAAAAAATTGATTTGGCGCAAGAACAGAGAGGATAATTTTTCTAAAACTTCAAGTTTCAAGTTTCAAGTCGAAAACCCAGCCCCAAGCCCTAGATCGTAAATCAAAACCTCGCGATTCTGGGTTTTGGTTTTAATCTGTAGACTTGAAACTTGAAACTCATTTCCCATAAGCCCTTTTCAAAGCCTTCATCACCTGCGGCGGTACAAACTCACTAACATCCCCACCCAATGAGGCGACTTCCTTGATCAGGGTGGATGAAAGAAATGCATAGCTTTCTGCCGGGGTCAGGAATGTGGTTTCTATAGCGGGATCAAGGTGTCGATTCATTGCAGCAAGCTGAAATTCATATTCAAAATCGGATACTGCCCGTAACCCACGCAGGATTGTGTCTGCATTTTGTTCACGAACACAGTCGATCAGCAGATTATTGAAACCTATGACGCGAACATTCTCTAAGCCGCTCACTACCTGTTCCAGCAACGCCACTCTTTCTTCCAGTGTAAACAACAGTGATTTATCGCGGTTTTCTGCGACGCCGACGATTACTTTATCAAACAACCTGGCTGCTCGACGAATCAGATCAACGTGACCCAGTGTGGCAGGATCAAAGGTGCCAGGATAGAGTGCAGTTACCATAGCTTAATTTTCTTCCTGATTATATACAGCAAGGAAATATCCGATCTGCCCTGCCTGCCTGGTTTTGATGTATTGCCATCCTGCGGGCAAGTTGACCTCACCCAGCTCACGTTCCGCTTCTATATAAACCAGCGCCTCTTTTGCCAGGCTGTCTTTGTCATGCAGAAAGCGGAGGATTTGCTGCAGCATACCGTGCCTGTAGGGTGGGTCGAGAAAGACTATATCCCATTTACCGCCAACTTGCCTGACAAAACGCCTGGCATCCATAGTATAGACCTTTGAGTTGCTGCCCAGATGGGCCAGATTCTGCCGCAGCAATCGGGCACTGACAAGGTCTGATTCAACGAATGTGACATCCGCCGCCCCCCTGGAAAGCGCCTCTACACCCAGCGCACCGCTACCTGCATAAAGATCGAGGCAACGGGCCCCATCGATGACTGGAGACAACCAGTTAAACAGGGTTTCACGTATGCGTGCAGGGGTCGGGCGCAGCTGCTGCACGGTAGACGGGAACTCGAGTTTTCTACCACGCCAGTCACCGCCGATAATCCTTACCTGGCTGGTTTTCATTGAGCACCATTTGACTTAGCTTGTGATACTAACTGTAGGTGCGAATTCATTCGCACAGGGTTTGTCCGAATAAATTCGGACCTACAAGATATTTTTGGGACATTAGCAATGATTGATTTTCCATGGTGCAATTATTACCGACTTTTGTGCGAATGAATTCGCACCTACATAAAGTCCATCAGGTTACTTTACACCCGCACCTACGATGACTGTTACACGATTTTCCGACCCCAGTACCGACTGCAGGGCATCGGTCACGGCTTTCCTGTCCAGTGCATTAACCCGATCAATATAGGTGTCCAGGTAATCAACTGGCAGAGAATAGAAGCCGATAGACGCCAGCGTTGTAACAAGCTTCCCGTTGGAATCAATCGTTAGCGGAAATCCGCCGGTAATATTCTTTTTTGCCAGCACCAGCTCTTTCTCTGTAGGACCTGTTTTGAGAAATTTGTCGATGACCTTTTCACTCACCGTCAGCGCTTCCTTAAGTTGTTTATTTTTAGTCGCCAGTGCAGTAATGAAAGGTCCTGTCTGCTGCATTGGCAGAAAATAGCTGTATACACCATAGCTCAATCCGCGTTTATCGCGAATTTCATTCATCAAGCGCGACTGGAAACCGCCGCCGCCTAAACTATAGTTACCCACCTTAAGTGCCAGATACCGTGGATCATCGCGTTTTATTCCAAGATATCCCATCATGATGTGTGTTTGTGTTGAGGGAAACTCGATACGGTATTCGCCCCCCTTAATGGGTGCAACATCAGGCAATGAACCTGCTGGCATGCCTTTTTTTAATGGCTTACTTAACCGTTTAGCCAGTTGCTTTGCCTGCACCAGGCTAAGATCACCGACCAGTGCAATCACCATATTGCTAGCAACATAGAACTGCTTATAAAAATCCTGTAAATCCGCTCTGCGGATGGACTTGATACTCTCGTACGTGCCCGATGGATGGTTTGCATAGGGATGACCACGATAGAGCAACTCATAGAGTCTACGCTTAGCAACCGTGGCAGGTTGTTGCAGGCTATAGTCCAGCGATTGCAGGGAACGTGCCTTTTCTCTCTCAAGATTTTTTTCAGGAAATTTTGGATCGGCAATCACTTTTGCCAGTAACTCGACTACCGGCTCAAGGTATTCCTTTCCCGACAGGCTGCGTAAACTGACCGTAGCCATATCCCTGAGACTGCTGGTACTAATTTCTGCCCCCCTGTCTTCAAAGCCTTCTGCAACCGCCTTGCTATCCAGATCAGCACTTCCTTCCAGCAGCATGTCACTGGTCAGCATCGCCAGGCCCTGTTTATCTGCTGGCTCACGAGCACTGGCAGCATTGAAAACCATATTTATGTCGACCATCGGTAGCGCGTGGGTCTCTATAAAGTAAACGCGTGCGCCGTTGTCAGTGACCCAATGCTCAATTTTTGGTGCCGCTGATGCAATAACGGGGAAAACCAATATCAGAATAAAATATTTGATCGCTTTAGTTCGCATTCTGCTGCTCCTCACTTACTGACTTTCTTGCCGGCTTATCTGTCGGTATAGGCTGAGGATCCAGCACAGCTACAGTCATATTTTCTGGTATAAAATACTTTTTAGCGACTGACATTATCTGCTCAGCCGTAACCGCGCGCAGTCTTTTTACATGGCTTTCAACCAGGTGCCAGTCATTAAGCGTGGTCTCCAGAAGGCCCAGCTTCATCCCCTGATAGAATACCGAATCGCGTTCGTAAACATCGGCAGCGATCACCTGCGCTTTGACTCTCTGCAGCTCCTTATTACTAACCGGTTTTTCCTTGAGCTGTTTAAGTTGTTCAAGTATCGCTTTTTCCAGTTGTACTATGTCTGTCCTGCGGGCTGGATTACCGTCGATAAGGAAGTATCCTGCAAGCCGCGCAAATGGATCATATGAAGCGCTAACCGTTGTGGCGACCTGCTGCCCACGAATGAGTTGATCTGCAAAGCGTGCAGCATTGCCACCATCCAGAATAGCCGACAACAACTCAAGGGCATAAGGTTCCCATTCGTGCTTCGGCCTGTCAGCAACCGCCGGGACATGAAAACCAAGGATGACATACGGCAGGTTGGCCGGAGCCTTAACGGAGATTCTTTTAGTAGCTATCTGCTTTGCTACTTTAAATTGTTGCGGCGTTTCGACTTTAGGGCCTTTTATCGGTCCGAAATACTTTTTTGCCATGGCGATCACTTCATCCGGCTTTACATCACCCACCACGACGAGGATTGCATTTGCCGGTGAATAGTAGCGCTGATACCACTTTTGCAAATCGGCAACTTTTAGTTTTTTCAGGTCACGCATCCAGCCAATGACTGGCCTGCCGTAAGGGTGCCCCGGAAAGGCGGCTTCATTAAATTTTTCATAGACCTTACTTTCAGCTTTATCTTCGGTACGCATACGACGCTCTTCGATGACCACCTGCAATTCTTTGGCGAATTCATTCTCATCCAGCAGCATGCCCCGCATTCGATCTGACTCAAGTTCCATACTGATGGCCAGCCGACTTTTCTCCAGTGTCTGAAAATAGGCGGTGTAATCTCTGCCTGTAAAGGCATTTTCTCGGCCACCATTTTCTGCGATAATTCGACTGAACTCGCCTTTACCGTATCGTTTTGTACCTTTGAACATCATATGCTCAAGCACGTGGGACACACCGGTTATACCCTCCGGCTCATAACTGCTTCCAATTCTATACCAGACCTGAGCCACAACAACCGGAGCCCGGTGATCCGGCTTAATCAGAATTTTCATCCCATTATCCAGTA
>VAOU01041290.1_pt1 | contig 11804 bp, 6 predicted proteins | sample 3393871 | NCBI WGS metagenome assembly VAOU01 (sample SAMN08290440, study PRJNA428436) | hydrothermal vent metagenome | isolation source: Deep-sea hydrothermal vent chimney | place: Atlantic Ocean: South-mid Altantic Ridge | depth 1820 m m
ATCGAGATATTATAATAGGTATAATCTCTCTGGGAGTCGGTCAGGAGTTGCAAGCCACCGCTTAGCACCTCAAAACTGGTTTTGGAAGCCTTTGAGCTGCCGACGGTGATTTCTGAAAAAATATTTTCGGTTACATGGTAGGCAATGCGTACACCAAAAACCGGGTTAACGCCAAAATCCTCAATACTTAATGCCCCGCCAAAAATACCTACCTCATAGTCTTCAGTATCTATTTTCGCTTCCTTGATTGCTCTTCTGTCCAGCTCCGGCAGGATGATCTGTTCCGATTTTTGCTCTACCGGTTTGGCGGCATGAATATTCGTACCAGACAAAACGAACAGGCCGGTAAGAATTAACTGTGTGCCTTTCAGAAAAAGGCTGCAAAACCTGCTTTCCATTCTCCTATTTCCTCGTTATTGTTTCGGCTAGTAAAAACCTTGTAGTTGTTGTATTCCAGTCTAAGCATATATTTCTTTTTCAGGTAAATATTGGCACCTATTGTCACGTTTGCCATTGGGTCTGTTCTGTCAACAGCCTTCACCAGGGTTGCATTTGGAGTGGTCTGGATAATACCTATGCCGAGTGCAAAAAACGGTGAGACACGCCATTCCGGAAAAGGGTGGGCAGCAAGTTTGATATTTGCGAGAACGCTACTGGAAAAATTGCCAATGGCATGTGTCGCAGAAATTTCAGTAGACAGTGTTTGTGTAAAATAATGTGAACCATACAGTGTTATACTTGCGGCACCTTCAAAGTCGCCACTCAGCAAACCCAGCTCCCAGTTACGTTTTTTAAAATCTTCAATAGTGATGTCCTTAAATGTAGTTCTCTTTCCGTCCAGTGTCAGTGTCTGACTTAATTCATTTCTGTGTGTCCAGCCTTCCTTTCCCTTGCGATTGCGTATTTTAAACCAGTCAGTTTTACGTTTCAGTACCTTTATTTTTTCACCACGCTCAACAATGTGAAAAATCGGGTAGTTACTTCCCGGGCCAGTGCGCATATTCAGAAAAGGATCGGCTACGATGACTTCCAGAAAATCATCTTTCGCCTGTGCTGCTCCACCAACTAAAATTTGTAAAATAAATAAAAAGAAAATAATGATTCGCATAATTTTATTGTCTGGCGGGTTTGCTGTTATCAGCCAGGCAAATCCTTTTATTTATAGTTAGGGAGCCTCTGATCAATTCATGAACTCGCATCTTGCACTCGGAAAATCCAGCTTCTGTGTTGCGAATCTTCACAATAGCAAGCTATTACGAAGATTCGACGCCTTGAATCTGTATTTTCCGGGCACAATCTGCTTTGTCCGGAATTAATCAGAGGCTCCCTGGTTGTTTGTCTATCGCGCAACAATTGTTCCTGATCCATTATAAACAATTAAGTCTGTTTTAATTTTGTGACAGTATAAATGTGTCTGACTGCCAAGGCTACTACATCCTGATACAAAATATGCTGCGAATCCGTCATTATCGCGTGTATAGAACACTAGTTTACCGGCACATTGGCATTGGTGGGGTCGTTGTAAAACTGCCCGCCGATATCCAGCCATTCATAAAGGAATTTTTTCTCATGGTTCGACAGCATGGATGTGTGATCAACGGTCTCGCAGGCAGGTGCTGTGTTTGTAAAGGTTGCAAAGCGCCCGAAAAATGCGCTTTGCAAGGCACCGTTTACTGACATTTGTGACGGTATATTCAAGGTAATAATAAGTGGCATCGTGTTTGCAGGAGGATCAAGAAATATCGGGTTGCATGCCCCGTCTACACTCTGCTGTAGCACGGTAGTGCCATTAAATAATTGGGTATAGGACAGTAGCAGGTTGCCATTGACAGTATTGGTCAGATCCAGCCGCTGGTTGGCAGCGGTGTGGCAATTGGTACAGGTGTCGGCACCTGCAACGCCACGGGATGCTGTCCACATGGGTTGTATTGTTTCCGGGTAATTGATGACATTACGGCAACGGTATTCCCATTTGTTAATACTGCCAATGCTGTCATAACAGTTGCCCGTCAGTGGTATGATTTCACCCGGCAATAACTGCCGGAATTCATAACTGAACGGGGTGACGACAAGGTTGGTCCAGATGTCGGTATAAACGATGTCAAAATCGGGAGGGCAGGTTGCACCCGCAGACTTGGTGCAATTGTTACCCAGGCGTGCCTGGGCCATGGTCTCACCGGTTGTCTGACCTGAAATCGTATCACCCACAATCAACGGATTAGTACTGGTGCCGGGATAGATGTAGCCATTCTGGGGAGCGCCCGCGTTGGAGCCAACGGGTTCTGTCGTGTGCCCATGAATCCCGTCCGCAGGGTTGACCGTATTCGGATTGGCATTGTGGCAGCCATTACAGGTGACGGTTTCGCCCGGTTTTACCTGTATCCATGATTGATGGCGTCGACTGATGCGCCTGCCAAACCGGTCCACCACACTGATTGCCAGTGGAATATTGGCGGGAACCTCGACCATAACCGAACCGTCCGGTTCGATCGGGGCGTAGCCGATGATATCCCGCATGCCCTGCCCCGCACTTTGTCCAAAGGCGTTATTATTGATATTAAATGCAACCCCGTTCAGCTCAAATGGAATGGCGACACCTTTTATAATTCGTAGAAAACGGGCAGGGCGGTCATTGGGCGTGAATCGACCGGGGTCTGCCAGGTAGGCCACCCGGCGGTTATCCAGTGAGAAATTATACAGTGTTGCATAGTTGTCCGGGTCGGTATTGGCAGCGTTATTAAGGGCAGTACGGTTGGCTGCACTCATGCCCGAATTATTAAATACGCCATCAACATCGTACACACTCCTTATATGTAATATGCCGGTATTTCTATTGGCCAGGTTCAGGTTCAGTTCCGGGTCAATGCCGGGAACCTTGGTGGCGATAACACCCGGAACGGTATTGGAACCTGTAATGGTTCTGTCTTCCGCAACGACCAGATCAGAGTAGACGATGTTTTCTTCCGGCAAAAATATGGGTAACTGGGTCTTGGTTGCCGGGTCGAAAATATACAACCCGTACAGCGGGTTGGCCTCCTGTACCCCGGGGGCCGCCAGGCGGGCCGTTGTACAGTTAACAATAATTGTATTTTCAAGCAATCGGCAGGGTGTCCAGCTGACCAGGATGCGGCCGGAGCCATCCCACAGGGGATAAGCTGTACTGTATCGTCCTCCCGGAGAGGGTGCAGTCGTGGTGGTGACATTGTTGTTGACCAGTGAGACCTGCCCGGTGGTGATGGGTGATAACTGGTTCGGCAGGATTGGTCGTGTGTTGTCCGTGTAATTGGCCACATCGGTGGCAATGATATCCCCCCCTCCGAAGGTGCCGGTAAAAGGTCGCAGAATTGACAGCACGCGCCCATCCGGCATTTCTCTCGGTTGCAGGAACTGTACGGTTGTGCCGGGGGTACCGCTGGTGTGGCTTTGTCTTCCATAGACCAGTTTTACCGCGGTTCCATCCGGGTTAGAGCGGTACAGGTGCATGGCATTGCGGCTACCCGCATGATCCCAGCGTGTGAAGATCACCTGTCCAGACCGGAGTACAGTCGGGTCGAGGTCGTGACTCTGGTTAAACGTTACCTGTGAAATATCAGAGGCACCGGTCACATTACATGTTGTGTAGCTGCTGCAATCGACAGTCATGACATGCAGCGACAGTGCCGGTTCATTGCGGCTTTCATCACGGCCCGTGTAAGCCTGCTTGTTATTATTATTTATCGGGCCTTCATCTGTCCGGACCACTTTGCTGGTACTCTGACGAGTGGAGCTGAATATGATGTTACCGTTTGGCAGGAAGTAGGGGGCCAGGTCTTCACCTGATTCGGCCGTGATCGAATCCGAGATAACGCGTTTGAGGGTCTTGTTCTTGATATGGTACAGCCAGATATTCCACGTCGGTGTCACGGCCTGCCCAACGTCTGCCTCACGCATGGCAAATACCAGCATGGTGCCATCATAAGAGGCCTCAACATCCTTGACGTCACCGCTACCCGTGGTGATGGCACCGGTAATATTTCTCGGTGCAGCAGAGGATGAGGCGCGATCCCTGATCCAGAGATCGGCACCGGCATTGAAGGTCAGCACGACAGTGGCCACAGGCTGTACCGGGACATTATTGTTGAGAATAATCGGGCGTTTTACATACGCAATGGGCAGGTCAAGGACAACAGGGTCCGGTGACTGGCTACCGCCACCACCGCAGCCCGTGAGTATGATCAGTAAGTTTATATATACCAGCAGTATCCCGGGCAAAACTGTGGATCGTTGTTTTTTTTGTCTTGGCATATTTCCCTGGTACCCGGTCAATGGTGCATGATTAATGTCTGAATGTGTTGCCGTTTAGCATCCAGACTTGCCAAAATAAAAAAAGCGGTCTTCATATAGAGGGGCCGGTTATCCCGGGTCGAGCAGGCCCGAATAATGGTTATATTATTGAATTAATTGAATAATATAGCACGTTATCAGATGCTCATCACACCTTCCATTACTTTTTTGTCTGGCCGCATGTAAATCACTATATACAACAGGATGTGATTATGGGCCATTGCAGGTTGGCGAGTCTGTGAACCTCGTCATAATATTTTCTTGCGTTATAAACGATAATCTTTCGCATACCAAAAATATTGTCATTTGAGAACCAGTTCTCAGAAATACCGGAAATGTTTAATAAAGAATGACATGGCGATATGGATAATCACGGGAAACGCAGGTAAGTTCATGAAAAAACATGTTTTACCGAAAATTAAAGCAATAACAAGATCCCGAGGATATTTGTAATGAGCACTGACACGATGACGAAGGAAATAATAATGCACCGCAAACAGGTCATGAAAGTCGCGGCCATCCTTATGATGGTGGTCATACCCCTGGTCTCAAATGCCGGTCCGCGGGAGATGGCCAAGCGGATTCATGATCGTCTGGCAGGTGTCCCGCCAACCGAGGCCGTTCTGGATGCAATGGAGGCCTGTATCAACGACCGCAACAGTGCCGGTTGTACAGCGGGCGGGGGTAACCCGGCCCTGAGTAACGACGGGGCTGTGGTGGCGGCCTATATTGCCATGAATAACGCCTCGTTTTACAACGTGACGTTGAAGAATTTTGCAGCACCCTGGACAAACGAGGCGCAGTCCCGGTTTGTTCCGTTAAATGACTACACGGCCACCGTCATCGGTATGATCCGTGATGATGTGGATTTCAGGGGGATTCTGTCTGCCGACATCCTCTATGTTGGTGGCACAACGACACCGGCCTATAGCAATAGCAGCAACGCACATTATCTGGCCATGGAAAACAGTGGTGCCGATCTGAACACAGAGCTGGTGCAAAGGTTGCAATCGGCGGTAACCGGCATGGCAACCGCCAATACGGCCGGTGCCGTGACAACGCGCGCAGCCGCCAGGGCATTTTTTATCGATGGTACCAGCCGCGCCATGTTCCGTTTCACGTTGATCAATCACTTATGTACGGATATCGAACCATTGAAAGACAATACACGTCCGGCCGATCGCATTCGTCAGGATGTATCGCGCAGCCCCGGCGGGGACAGTCGAATTTACATGAATTCATGCATCGGTTGTCATGCCGGCATGGACCCGCTGATGCAGGCCTATGCATACTATGATTGGAATTATCCCGCCAACCAGCCCGATAATGGCCAGCTGGTTTTTGATTCAACATCACGTGCGGTTGATCCCAATGATGCATCCAAGGGTACAACACGCGCCCGGCCGAAATTTCTTATTAATGCCAGTAATTTTCCATACGGTTATGTCACAAGAGACAACAGCTGGACCAACTACTGGCGGAATGGCCCCAATGCAATTCTGGGTTGGTCAGGAGGGCCATCGAGTGGACAGGGTGCCAAAAGCATGGGACAGGAACTGGCAAATAGTTCGGCCTTTGCCAGTTGTCAGGTCAGAAAGGTGTTCAAGACGGTGTGCCTGAGGGATCCCATGGATAGCGCGGCAGACAGAACCCGGATAAACAGTATCGTTGCGTCGTTTGGCGGTGGTGCAATCAACATGAAACGGGTTTTTGGAGAAACGGCTTCTTATTGCAAGGACGGAAGCAAATACTGATTTTGCCTTGCCGGTCATAGCCGGCAGAGGAATCAGGGCAACATACCCGGAAAAAAGGTTTGTGGAGAACCAGGATGATAAAAATGCTAACAGCTGGAAAAATACAGTCCTATATGAACAGGCCACATGGTATGCGCCTGTCAAGGTGCCTGGGTTTTGCTGTGCTGGGCGCAGTGTTGCTTACCGGGTGCGGCGGGGCCGGTACAACATCAAACCCCAATACACAAACGAAGATCCTCGTCACCTACACAGGCCCGGCTGCAAGCACGACAGACATCCGTAATTTCCAGACATCATTCTGGGAAAATTTACGTGCCAGTGATCGCTGCGGTGGTTGTCACGACCCGGCGTCTGCGACACCACAGACCCCCTATTTTGCACGCAGTGATAATGTCAATCTGGCCTATAGTGCCATAATGGATAATGCAGCCAACAGCCTGATTTCGGCCGTATCCGGCCTGCCATACATAGATCGAAGCCAGGCAAGCCAATCCCACATGATAACCAAGGTACGTGGACCGCATAACTGCTGGTTGGGGGCATCCCAGGCCAGCATATGCGGTGATGTCATCAACGCATTCATAGATAACTGGCTGGGGACCTCCGGTACAGGTTCGACAAAACAGATCCAGCTGACGCCACCTTCGACCCTGGTGGATCCGGGTGCAAGTAAAAATTACCCGGCGGTAACAGCCACCGGCGTAACCAATTTTATGACCCTGCCGACACCGGCGACCAGCCTGTATAACCTGTTGAATACGCATTGTGCGGGTTGCCATGTCAGCACAGCCCGGTTACCCCAGGCACCGTTCTTTGCCGAGAGTGATGCCACCCGGGCATACAATGAACTGAAGTCCTCACAAAAAATTGATCTGGATACCCCGGCAAACTCGCGCATCGTTGTTCGCGTTAGAGACGGGGCACATAACTGTTGGGATCCCGCCAACTGCGCCGGAAATGCCAGCGAATTACAAACCGCGGTTGCTGCATTTGCGGCATCCCTGGCCGCCACGCCCGTGGCATCTGATCTGCTTTACAGCAAGGCCCTCAAGCTCAGTGATGCCATTATCGCCAATGGTGGAAACCGTTATGAAAATAATGTCATTGCACTGTATGAGTTTAAACGGGGCACGGGTAACACCGCATTTGATACCAGCGGTGTGGTACCGGCACTGGATCTTTCCCTGAGTGGAAATCCGGGGGATATTTCATGGCTACGGGGTTATGGACTGCAATTCAAGGGTGCAGGCAAGGCGCAGGGCAGTGTCGTCAACAGCAAAAAACTCTTTAACGCGATCAAGGATATCGGTGAGTATTCGCTGGAGACATGGGTAACAGCGGCCAATGTCACCCAGGCGGGCCCGGCCCATATCATCAGTTACATGGGTACGGCGAACGACCGTAATTTCACGCTGGGCCAGGTTCTGTATGAGTTCACCTACCATAACCGCACCAATGCCACACTGGGCGATGGCGGGCCTGCCAGCATGACAACCAATAACGCGATACAGGCCCATGGTGCCACTCAGCATGTTGTCGTTACTGTTGACCCGGTTAACGGCAAGCAGATTTATGTAAACGGCATCAGGGTGTTGCAGGACGCATCATCCTCCGGAACACTGGTCAACTGGGACAATAATTTTGCCTTTGTGCTGGGCAATGATCAGGGTCGCAGTAAACCCTGGGCAGGTCAGATACGCCTGGTGGCCATCCACAACCGGGCCTTGAGCCAGACGCAGATTACACAGAACTTCAAGGTCGGGGTCGGTGCAAAATTCTTCATGCTGTTTAATGTCAAGGCACATACCTGCCCCGGTAATACCAATGCCAGCCAGTGCAGTGACTACATCATGTTCGAGGCCAGTGAATTTGATAACTACAGTTACCTGTTTACCAATCCGAAGTTTATCCGTCTCAGTAATGACCCGCTGACGGCCAATATCAGGATACGCGGTATGCGCCTGGGCATGAATGGCAAAGAGGTTGCAGTCGGGCAGGCATACCGGAATATCGATGTTACCATCAATACAACTGACAATATTACCGCCGGGGTGCCCTTGTCGGCACTGGGTACAACCATTGCCAGTCAGAAAGGGGCGAACGGAGATGAGTTCTTCCTGACCTTCGAGCAATTGATTGCCGTTTCCACTCACGATTATACCGAGCCCGGTGCCACCGGTGTACTGATTGATCCGGCAGCCCCCAACCTGGCACCCAAGCCACTGGGTTCGGATATTGGTGTGCGTACATTTGACGAGATCAATGCCGCCATGAAGGCGCTGACCGGGGTCGACCCGTATGCCGGTACTGCCCCCAATCGTATTATCGATGAATACAATACCGTGAAACAACAACTGCCGTCTGTTGAGAACATGTCCGGCTTCCTGTCTGCGCATCAGATGGGGGTGGCGCAGTTGTCCATTTCCTATTGCAACGCGCTGGTCAATGACCCGTCCAAACGCAGCACCTTCTTCGGCGGGTTTAATTTCGCTGCCAGTGTCGACATGGCCTTTAATACAGCAGGTGGTGACTCTGCCGAAAAGAACCAGGTTGTCAACGCCCTCTACAACAAGATGATCGGCTTGCCGGGAACCGGAACCGCCCTGACGACCGCGCCAAGCCTGGCTGAAGTCAAAGGGATACTGATTGGTCCGGCCAGCGTGAATACAAACAACATATTTGACAGGTTGTACAGCGGTTGCCAAAGCAACACCAGGCTGGATGGAAGCCCGCGGAATCCGGTATGTGTACAGGATTCTGCACGTACGCAGGCCATGCTCAAGGCCATGTGTGCTGCAACACTCGGCAGTGCCGCCATGCTGGTGCAGTAGCGGTTATCTGGTGAACAGTTAAAGGATAGGGGAAATAATGATGACGAAAAGAAAACACGCTCTTGATCCGGATGCCCCCCTTTTATATCCGGATCACCCGCTACCGGTAACCCGTCGTGATTTCCTGCGACAGGGGCTTGTCTCCGGTATGGGTATGACCCTGGGCGGTTCGATATTCAACCTGTTTTCAAACCCGCGGGTGGCACAAGCGGCACTTTCTTCTGATCTGACCACGCTGGCGGGTACACTGTCCAACACCTGCACCCTGGGTGCGGCCGGGGCGAACCCGGTTCCGTTTATCTGTTTTGATCTGGCCGGTGGGGCCAATATTGCCGGTTCCAATGTACTGGTGGGCACCCAAACGCAAATGGATCTGTTGACCACAGCAGGCTATAGCAAATTGGGTCTGCCCGGTAATATGATACCGGGTGGTGTCGAAACGACGCCGACTTCAACCAGTAATGGTGATTTTACCGATTCAACCCTGGGTTTGATGTTCCACTCGGACAGTGCCTTTCTCAGGGGGATACTGGAAAAGCTGAGCGACCCGGTGGCACGCGCCCAGATCAACGGTGCAATTATCCCGGCACGTTCCGGCAACGACACCGGCAATAACCCGCATAACCCGATGTACGGCATCGCCAGGGCGGGTGCCAATGGTGGCATCGTTACCCTGATTGGCTCTCGTAATACTGAATCCGGCGGTAACTCGCTGGCACCGGCAACCATGGTTGATCCCAAGATTCGTCCAACCAAGGTAGACCGGCCCTCGGATGTAACCGGCATGGTCGACACCGGTAACCTGACCGGGGTGCTGAGTGAGAAAGACGACGTGGTAGCGGTCATGGAATCCATCGTGCGTCTAAGTGATAAAAAACTGAATAACGTCAATACACAGATAACGGCAGATACAGTTATCAAGGACCTGGTTCGATGCGGCTACCTGAAGGCCGCCGATATTGCCGATCGTTTTGCCAATGTACAGATTGACCCGTCCAAAGATGGTGCGATTGTTGACGGGGTTGATCCCGGCTTCGGTGGCACCGGCATCTTCACCCAGGCAGAATTTAATGGTGACGGTGAGTTCCGCAAGACGGCCTCGGTTATGAAAATGGTTGTCGATGGTCATGCCGGCGCAGGGACCATTACAATGGGTGGTTATGACTACCACACAGGCAACCGCTCCGTTGGCGAGACCCGTGACCTGCGGGCAGGTCGATGCATGGGGGCCTGCCTGCAATACGCGGCAACCCGCGGTGTCCCACTGATGCTTTATGTATTCAGTGATGGCTCCCTGGCCAGTAATGGCACGCTCGATAACTCGGTCAATGGTCGGGGCAAGGGCGTGTGGACCGGTGATAATTCCTCTACGGCCGCATCCATGATGATGTTCTTTGATCCGAATGCAGGTTCACGCCCGGTGGTGGTTCGTGATCAGATAGGTACGTTCCGCAGTGATGCGTCGGTTGATACCACATCCAGCCCGGCGGCCAATAACGTCAACCTGCTGGCCGAAACAGTCATCCTCAACTACCTGGCACTACAGGGCAAGCAGGGGCAATATCCAGGTCTGTTCAGTGGTCTGGGCAGCAATCTGGCCACACTGAACAGCTATATTGCCTTCCCGCAAATCGTCTAGGAGTCAGTCGGACTTAGGTGATCGTAGCGAGAGAAAGCCCTTTTGAGTCAGATTTTTCGATCATTTGAGGCAAATAGTCAGCCTGTTTAACGAAAATGAGCGGGAAATCTGACTCAAAATGGATTTTTCGCAGTAGATTCATCCTGAACCCGACAGACCACTGGCCCCACATGTTCTCTCTCATGGAAACTTGATTTAAATCAAGTTAGTGGTGTTCTGTTACTTAATGCTTAACAAAAGCTGTATTGTGAGCATGTGAGAATATAATTAAAAATAAAATATGGGGGGGTTATATGCCTAACATAACAGTGGGTAGTCGTTTTTTTGCCAGTTGCAAAGCAACACGTCAATACAAATCAAAAATTCCAGGTATATTATTCGTGCTTGTCTTTACTCAGCGCCTGTAGTCATGACAAAAACCCTGGTGCGGACACTACTGCTCCCGTTATCAGCCTGACTGGAGCAACCCGGTAGTAGTCGATAATAATGGCGGCAATCTTTCTGCGTCAGGTAGCATCTATGTGGTAACAACAAATCTGTCTGGCACTTATACGATAACGGCTGGCAAGATCGCACTGGTCATAAAGCCAGGCGTAATACTGACAGGGCCAGGGACGGCCAGTACCGCGATTTTCGCCGACACAAAGAACTTCCTCTGGGTTGAAGGCATTATTGCATATGCCGCAAGAACTGATTTTCGCGGGTTGGACTGGATAACGGTTAAGTTCTCTGTATTACACAATCTGTCAGTGTCAAATTCTGCAGCCAACGGGATCTCTCTTTTTAGTTCTGACAGCAACAGGTTGTTTTTTATCACCAGCACCAGAAATAATGGCGTTGGGGTTGCCCTTGTTTCTTCCTCAAATAACACGCTATCAATTGTTAATGCCAACTCAAATTCTTCAGGAATTAATCTGTCGTTTTCCTCGAATAACGACCTGTCACATATATTCACCTTCAGTAATAGCGGTGTCGGCAGGAATGCCGGCCTCGGGATCTTTATTGATCAATCTGATAATAATAGCCTGACTGACGTTATTGCAGCTAACAATGTGAACGGAGGGGTTAGTGTTGCCCGGTCTTCAAACAACACGCTATCAAACATAACGGCTATTAATACTAGAGCGGGGGTTGATTTAAGCAACTCATCATCGAACAGTCTGTTGAATATAACCGTCGCTAATGCGGGTTTTAGTCCAGGACTTACTCTTAGATTAACTAGCGTGAATAATACCCTGTCGAATATAACCATCACCA
>VAOU01023403.1_pt1 | contig 11795 bp, 11 predicted proteins | sample 3393871 | NCBI WGS metagenome assembly VAOU01 (sample SAMN08290440, study PRJNA428436) | hydrothermal vent metagenome | isolation source: Deep-sea hydrothermal vent chimney | place: Atlantic Ocean: South-mid Altantic Ridge | depth 1820 m m
CCTTTTGCCAGCGCGATCTCGAGTTTTGCTCTACCTCGTTTCCAGTAAAGAGCGACCGGTACCAGGGTGTAGCCCTCTCTCTCTACCGCGCCAATCAGGTGGCTGATTTCGCGCCGGTTCAGTAGCAGCTTGCGCATACGTGTCGGATCCGGGTGGATATGGGTGGAGGCAGAGAGCAGTGGAGAAATATGGGCACCGAACAGAAACAGTTCACCATTGCGGATAATCACATAGCTTTCCTTCAGCTGTGCGCGACCCTCACGCATACTCTTCACTTCCCAGCCTTCCAGTACCATGCCTGCCTCATACCTTTCTTCCAGGTGGTAATCAAATTTTGCCTTCTTATTGAGGGCAATGGTGTTGCCTGGGGAGCCTTTCTTTTTCCCCTTGTTTGATTTATTGGACATGCCTGCTCTGGTCGTTTGGGTGTGCCGGTGCGTTATGCTATAAAAAGCGCATTCAATCACAAATCAGGCTAACAACGAAGCCGGTTTAAGATAAAATTAGCGTTTACAGATAACAAAAGAGTGATTTGCAGAGAACAAATACGAGTAAACCGGGATGAGTGAAGTAAAGAACGTATCGATTCATGGCCAATGGTCCAGCCGTTGGGCCTTTATTCTGGCCGCTACCGGGTCGGCGGTAGGGCTGGGAAATATCTGGAAGTTTCCCTATATAACAGGTGAATACGGGGGTGGGGCTTTCGTTCTGGTGTATCTGGTTAGTGTCGCTCTGATTGGTATCCCAATAATGATGGCCGAAGTCATGCTTGGTCGACGAGGCAGGCAGAGCCCGATTAATACTATGCGCGCATTGGCGAAGGCAGAAGGGCGGCATGGGATATGGTCCTGGATAGGCTGGATGGGCGTACTGGCAGGCTTTCTTATCCTGTCCTATTACAGTGTGATTGCCGGCTGGGCGCTGGCTTATGTATTTAGGACAGGTTCTGGTGCTATTCAGGCTGTAGGCAGCGCCGGCATAAAAAGAATCTTCACCGAACTGGTTTCGGATCCTGAAAAACTATTGGCCTGGCATACCATCTTTATGGTCATGACGATGGTGGTGGTAGCCCGCGGTGTAAAAAATGGACTTGAAATGGCCGTGCGCTACCTGATGCCCGCCCTGCTGATATTGTTACTGATCCTGGTGGGCTATGCGATGAATACCGGGCATTTCTACGAAGCGGTCGATTTTCTGTTCAAACCTGATTTCAGTAAATTAACGGGTGGGGCCATTTTAACTGCGATGGGACATGCCTTTTTTACTCTCAGTCTGGGTATGGGAGCCATCATGATCTATGGTTCATATCTACCTGATAATGCATCCATAGCCAGGACATCAATAATTATTTCTATTGCCGATACTGCTGTAGCATTGTTAGCCGGGCTGGCCATCTTTCCCATAGTTTTTAGCTTTCCTGAGTTGACACCTGGAGCAGGTCCGGGGCTTATCTTCCAGACACTGCCAATGGCTTTTTCACAGATGCCGGGTGGCCAGATATTTGGTGCCCTGTTTTTTATCCTTATCGTTATTGCCGCCTGGACATCATCAATATCTCTGATTGAGCCTGCAGTTGCCTGGTTGATTGAGAATCGTGGCATGTCTCGAGTTATGGCTGCAGTCTGGTGTGGTGTGGCTACCTGGCTGGTGGGCATAGCAACGGTTCTTTCATTCAGTAAATGGGCATTCGATTTTAATTTCCTGGGTACAGTTAAACATAATGGTGTGTTTGATATTCTGGATATCCTTACAGCCAATATAATGCTTCCGGCAGGTGGATTTTTTATTGCCATCTTTGCTGGCTGGATGATGAGCGAAAAACATAGCAGAGAAGAACTGGCAATGGGACATAGTTACATTTTGTGGCAGTTCCTGATTAAATATATTGCACCTACGCTGGTTCTGGTTGTCATCCTGAATCTGTTCGGGGTTATCTAAAGAACCATTGATTAATTCTGGACGAAGCAGGTTGCGATCTAAAATATTCAGGCTTGCAACGAAAAAACTGGATATCCTAGGCGCAAGGTACAAGTTCATAAATTGATTAGATGTTCCTAAACAAAAAGAGGATAGCTCAAGTGCCAAGAATCCATCGTTCCGCTCTGGTTCACTACACGGCAGAAGAAATGTATCGCCTGGTAGCAGATGTACCAAAATATGCTGAATTCCTTCCCTGGTGCGGTGGTGCCAGGGTGTTGCAGGTGGAGGGCGATGAAGTAACAGCGCAGATTGATATTGCCTTCAAAAGCGTCAAACAGTCTTTTACAACTGTAAATAAGCATATAGAGGGCAGGCAGATCAGCATGAGTCTGAAAGACGGTCCCTTCAGCTCTCTTAACGGTGTCTGGCAGTTTATTGATCTGGATGAGCAGGCAAGTAAGATTCTATTTGAACTTGAATTTCATTTTTCCAACAAACTTGCCGGTGCTGTGATAGGCCCGGTTTTCAGTATGATCGCCAATGGTATGGTTGATGCTTTTCACCAGCGAGCGGTTGAAATATACGGCCCGAGAAGTTTATGAGCGATTTATCAGATCATATATCAAAAGATACAGAAACTATGCATGTCGAGGTCATTTTTGCTTTGCCTGATGAGCAGGTAGTTTTAGACCTTGAGTTGCCCGGGCAGGCAACGGTGGATGATGCTATCAGACAGTCGAAGATCATGGAAAAATACCCCGAAATCGATCTTGAGGTAAATAAAACGGGGATTTTCGGCAAACCCGCAAAGAGAGATACGGTCTTGCATCCCGGTGACAGGGTGGAGATCTACCGGCCTTTGATTGCAGACCCGAAAGAGATGCGTAAACAGCGGGCGAAAGGCAGGGGAGAGGAGAAAGGAGGAAAGGAGGAAAGGAAAATCTAATTCAAAATCTCGTCGAGCTAACGGCTATTCATTTGTTTTTATTTTTGTTTTCCTAGCCTCCTTTCCCCTGCCTTTACTTCCAGACCTTATCCCAGCTACGCTGGATTATTCCCCCTTTAGCAGGTTTTTCTTCAATCACTACTGTTTTCGTCTCGCTGGCGGGGGTTTTATCCCTCGATGTGACATCGCTGATTATTTGTGAAAGTTTGTCGTCTTTAAAATAAAGGGTGATCAATTGCTGTTCTGTCTTCTTTGCCCTTGCCTTGCGTAGCGAGTAGTAGTAGTCCCAGCGATCCGGGTGGAAGCTATCCTGCAGCAGCGATGTGCCTATCAGGGCCTGAACATCATTTTTGCTCATACCCAGCTCTAGTCTGGCCAGACGATCAGGATCAACAATATTCCCCTGCTGTATATCATGCTTATAGGTTTTGATGCACGAAGCAAGCAATAGCAAGGCCAGTAGTATTCCTGTAATACGCAATAATTTCGACATACGAAAATTAACTCTTACTCTTTTAGACAGCATGGGATGATAGCTGATACTATCGGAACAGACTACTATTTTGACCCTTCAAATGATTCTCTGGAGCAGTAAATGCCGGATAAAACAGACCTGAAGAAGGTTGGATTGAAAACGACTGTACCCAGGCTGAAGATTCTTAGCCTGCTTGAGTTAAGCGACCAGCGCCATTTAACGGCAGAAGATGTCTACCGCCAATTGCTGGATGCTGATGAGGATATCGGTCTCGCTACTGTTTATCGCGTTCTGACCCAGTTTGAAGGTGCAGGTTTGGTGATACGTCATCACTTCGAAGGTGGCAGCTCAGTCTTTGAGCTGAATGAAGGCAAACACCATGATCACATGGTTTGCCTGGAATGCGGCAAGGTATTCGAGTTTTTTGATTCGCGGATTGAAGACCGTCAAAAACAGATCGCCGAAGAATCAGACTTCTGTATCGATGACCATAGCCTGTATCTGTATGGGGTTTGCGCGGGTATGAGAAAGAACGGGAAGTGTTCGAAAAGACAGAGCAAAGTCTAAAGTTCATCCATTTGCCTGTTTCAGCATCTCAACCGCATGCGCACGCGTCTGCTCAGTGATATCAATACCTCCCATCATACGGGCAATTTCTTCCACTCTTTGTTTTTCTTCCAGGGAGTCTATGCAGGCTTCTACCGGATCACCGGATTTGCTGATCAATATTTGTTGATGGGCATTGGCCGCCACCTGTGCCAGGTGGGTGATACACAGTACCTGTCGAACGGTCCCCAGTTTTGCCAGCTGCTGACCGACGATTTCTGCTACCCGACCACCGATACCTACATCAATTTCATCGAAAATCAGTGTCGAAATGGTGGATGATTCCATTACACAGACTTGAAGTGCCAGGGCGATACGCGACAATTCACCACCTGAGGCGACTTTGTTCAGGGGCTGTGGGGATTGTCCGGGGTTTGCAGCGACCAGATATTCGATTTTATCCAGCCCGTGACGTCTGGGATTGGCCGGCTCAGTATCGCTTAGTTTAATGACAAAACTCCCACCTTCCATGCCCAGTTTCTGCATGCGGGCGGTGACTTCTTCAGAAAGCCTGATGGCTGTCAGCCTGCGTCGCTGAGAAACCTTCTTTGCCTGATCCTGGTATTTTGTAAAATGCTCTGCGAGTTCTTTTTCCAGGTCAGTTATCCGTTTTTCACCGGATTCCAGATCGTGTAATTGTTGCTTCAGGTTGCTTAGTTGGGCCGATAGCTCGCCAGGGTTTATGCGGTGTTTGCGCGCAAGGTCATGAATACTTCCCATCCGTTGGTTGATCCAGTCCATACGTTGTGGGTTGCTGTCCATCTGATCGAGATATTGTCTCAGCATAATACTGGCCTCATCGACATGGATGCTGGCATTCAGCAGCAGCTGATTGATATCAGACAGTGCCGGGTCGAATCGTTCGAGCTGCTGCAGACCGTTAATCACCTTATTCAGCTGTTGCTCTATGGCTGTATTGTCATCATTACTCAGGCGAAGAAGATTTTCATTAATACCGGTTATCAGATCACTGGCATTGGCCAGGCGGCGGTGTTCTTCTTCAAGCGCTTCGATTTCATGTTCTTCCAGTGCCAGTTGTTCTAGTTCATTGGTTTGATAGCGCAATAATTCGATCTGGTCTACACCCTTGTCGCCAACACTGCATAGCTGATCAAGGTTCTGCTGGCAATCCTGAATAGCTTCATAATGCCTGGCAAGTAAATCAAGTGCTGGTTGGTTATCGGTGATGGAGTCCAGTATCTCACGCTGGTCATCCGGCCGCAGCAGCGATTGATGTTCATGCTGGCCATGAACATCAACCAGCAGGTCGCCTAGTTGTCTTAGCTGTTGCATGGTGACGGGTCGGCCATTGATGAATCCGCGGCTAGGCCCGCTGTGGGGTAAAATTCGACGTAAGATGCATTCCTGCTCAGCATACAGTACCTGTTCTTTAAGCCAGACAGTGGCTTCAGTGCATGTACTGAGATCAAAAGTGGCGATGATCTCGGCATGATCTTCCCCGTGTCGGATGACGTTACTGGACGCGCGTCCACCGAGCACCAGATTCAGTGCATCGATGAGAATCGATTTACCGGCTCCGGTTTCACCGGTGATTGCCGTCATGCCATCGCACAGACCGAGTTCTGCCTTACGTACAATCACGAAATTTCTAAGATACAGAGATGAAAGCATTTAGTGATTATTCAGATGATAATGTTGCAATAACAGATTTTAGCCCCAGCCCAGTTTGGCACGTAAGACATCATAATGGCTATGATTGACCGGGCGTAGTAACTTAATACGATGCTCGGCCATTTTTACATCAACTGTGTCACCGTCCTGCAGGCGCACAGCGGATTGACCGTCAAAACTGAGATAGCAATTGTCCTGTCCGCTGTCCAGCATACGGATGCATACGCAACTCTGGCTACTGATGACCAGTGGCCTGAAACTGAGGGTGTGCGGGCAGATAGGTACCACTGCAAGTGCTTCCAGCTCCGGTGCCAGAATAGGGCCATTTGCTGACAGGGCATAGGCCGTAGAACCCGTTGGTGAAGCAATAATAATACCGTCTGCTCGTGCTGTGTTGACGTGTGTGCCATCGACCAGGGTCTCAAACTCAATTAAACGTGCCAGTTCACCCTTGCTGACCACAACATCATTTAGTGCTTCAGCATGGTGGATGACTTTTCCGGTACGGGACAGACTGGCATGCAGCAGAATTCGTTCTTCCTGCTGATAGTTACCGTGCAGGATTTCCTGCAGAATCTTTTCCATGTCCTCGCGGGGAATATCTACCAGGAAGCCCAGACGGCCAAGATTAATGCCTGCCAGCGGAATATCCTGTGCGGCAATCTCGCGTGCGACATGTAATAGAGTGCCATCACCGCCAACCACAATGGCCAGGTCGGCTACCGTATTATCGGCATCTTCATTTTCCTGTCGCTTAACTTCACAACCCAGTTTGAGTAGATACGCCTGTAACTGATCGGCAACTGTCCGCGCGGACGGATCATTGTGTCGAGAGAATATCGATATGGTTTTAAAAACTAGTGACATTGGAATGCCAGGCTCCTGTTTATCCAGATATAGAGATTAATCGACTTGCCGATAGAACGGAAGAGTTTAAGGATGAACTTTATTGTCACCAGCCGATGGGTATAATGTCTATCATTCAGAAATATACTCTTTATGTTACAGAAAAATTGTTCACAATAAATATCGCCAGATGACTGAATCACTCAATACACGAGCTGAAATTCTGCTAAAAACCCTGATCGAGCAATATATCGAGGGGGGGCAGCCAGTTGGCTCTAAACAGCTACTGAAGCGTTCTGGCCTGAGTGTGAGTGCCGCAACGATCAGAAATGTGATGGTGGATCTGGAACAAATGGGACTGGTACATACTCCCCATACCTCAGCCGGGCGAGTGCCTACCCAAAGCGGTTACCGGTTGTTTGTAGATTCCCTGATTCAGATTAAACCGGTGACACCCGTTATGAGCCAGGAGTTTGCTGCCAGTTTTTCCGGTGAGGTCGATGTCGATACGCTGGTATTTTCCGCCTCCAGCCTGCTGTCGGATGTTACCCGCTTTGCCGGTGTTGTTATGGTGTCGAATACCGACCAGGAAATATTTAAACAGATTGAATTTCTGAATCTGGGGCATAGTCGGTTGCTGGTTATTCTGGTCAGTGAAGATGGGCGTGTGCAAAACAGGGTGATAACAATCGACAGAGAATATTCTCCATCAGAACTGGTAGAGGCGGCCAACTTCTTTAACGAAACCTTTAGCGGTCAGGCACTGGACAGTGTCAAAATGATGCTGCTCCAACGCATGGAAAAGGACACAGCAGGCATGAACCGGGTTATTAAGGAGGCGATTTCCCTGGCAAGACAGGCCTTTGATGATAGAGCAGCGTCAGAAAATAATTTGATGATCAGTGGTGAAGAGCAACTCATTGATATCCCCGATCTGAGTAATAATGAGACCCTGAGGCGATTATTAGGCTCCTTCAAGACCAAACAGGACTTGCTGGATCTGCTGGAACGCAGCCTGGGCGTTGAGGGTATAAAGATATTTATCGGCGAAGAATCTGGCTATAAAGCCTTTGCCGATTGTTCAGTTGTTACAGCACCATTCTGCCGGGAAGGTGAGCGGGTCGGGACCCTGGGAGTCGTCGGGCCAACCCGCATGGATTATGAAGGCATCATCCCGATCGTCGATATTACAGCCCGTTTATTGTCAAATGCACTGAGTAGTTAAACGGCCTCAATTTCCTGTTTCTAAGGGCTTGAAACCTGGAGCAATATCCCCATTTATTGGCAATATAATTTCTTTTATCCAGAGAGAATCTAATGACCAGCAAAGCAAAGGAAGAAGTGAGAGAAAAAGATGAACAGGACCTCGAAGAAGTTGAGGTTGAAGAAGTCCTTGAAGAGTTCGAAGAACATAATCGGGAAGTCTCTCATCAACAGTTTGAGGAAATGCGCGAGGCTCTGGCAAAAGCAGAAGACGAAGTGCTGCGTAGTCGTGCCGAAGTTGAAAATATCCGTCGCCGTGCAGAGAGTGACGTTGCCAGTGCGCGCAAGTTTGCAGTTGAGAAATTTGCTGCAGAAGTATTACTGGTTAGGGACAGCCTGGATCATGCCAGAAAAATTGATCTGAACCAGGAAAATCGTGAAATTCTGGAGAAAATGAAAGAAGGTCTGGATCTGACCATGAAGCAGCTTGAGACAGCGATGGAAAAATTTAATATAAAAGAAATCGTACCGCAGGTGGGTGAACGACTGGATCCGGAAAAACATCAGGCAGTAGGTCTGATGGAAGCCGAGGGTATTGATGCCAATTGTATTGCTCAGGTGATACAGAAAGGTTTTACCATCAATGACCGCCTGCTGCGTCCAGCGATGGTAATGGTGGCTAAATAAAGCAGAGTTTCAGGTTTTACGTGGCAGGTTTCAGGTTTTAAACCGTAAATTGTAATCCGTCACCCGTAAACCTTGTTTTTCTGCCGCTAGCCCCTATCTATCAAGCAGTTATAGAATTGTCAACGAGGACATAAAAAATGGGAAAAATAATCGGTATTGATCTGGGTACCACCAACTCATGTGTGGCGGTAATGGAAGGCGGGGAAGCCCGTGTGCTGGAAAATAGTGAAGGTGAACGCACGACCCCTTCTATCATTGCCTATATGGATGATGAAGTAGTCGTTGGTGCACCGGCCAAGCGTCAGGCCGTTACCAATCCTGCCAATACCCTGTATGCCATCAAGCGACTGATCGGTCGCAAGTTTGATGAAGATGTTGTGCAGCGTGATATCGACCTGATGCCCTACAAGATACTGAAGGCTAAAAATGGCGATGCATGGGTTGAAGTCCATGGAAAGAAGATGGCACCGCCGGAAGTTTCTGCTCGCGTACTGATGAAGCTGAAAGCGGATGCAGAAGCCTTTTTAGGCGAGGAAGTGACAGAAGCGGTTGTTACCGTACCGGCCTACTTTAATGATTCACAGCGCCAGGCGACCAAGGATGCCGGCAAGATTGCCGGTCTGGATGTTAAGCGCATCATCAATGAGCCGACAGCGGCAGCACTCGCCTTCGGTATGGATAACAAAGAAGGCGACCGCACCGTGGCGATTTATGATCTTGGCGGTGGTACGTTTGATATCTCCATTATTGAAATAGCGGAGGTTGATGGCGAGCACCAGTTTGAAGTACTGTCTACCAATGGTGATACTTTCCTTGGTGGTGAAGATTTTGATCATCGTATCATCGATTATCTTGCAGATAGTTTTAATAAGGAGCAGGGTGTAGATCTTCGTGGTGATGCAATAGCTCTACAGCGTCTGAAAGAAGCAGCTGAAAAAGCAAAAATCGAGCTGTCATCAACCACGCAGACTGAAATTAATTTGCCTTACATTACAGCAGATGCCAGCGGGCCAAAGCATCTTACTGCCAAGATAACCCGTTCAAAACTGGAGTCACTGGTGGAAGATCTGGTTAAACGCTCCATTGATCCATGTAAGATCGCACTTAAAGACGCCGATATTAGTACCTCTGAAATCAGTGACATCATTCTTGTCGGTGGTCAGACACGTATGCCGATGGTGCAGGAAGCCGTTAAAGATTTCTTTGGCAAGGAGCCACGTAAGGACGTTAACCCCGATGAAGCGGTTGCCCTTGGTGCGGCCATACAGGGTGGTGTACTCGGTGGTGGTGTCAAAGATGTACTGTTGTTGGATGTTACACCGCTGTCTCTCGGTATCGAGACCATGGGTGGCGTGATGACCAAGCTGATCGAAAAGAATACAACGATTCCTACCAAGGCATCGCAGATCTTCTCTACCGCAGAGGATAATCAGAATGCCGTAACTGTACATGTGTTGCAGGGCGAGCGTGAAATTGCTTCCGGCAATAAATCACTGGGTCGTTTTGATCTGACCGATATCCCGCCTGCTCCACGTGGTATGCCGCAGATTGAAGTGACTTTCGATATTGATGCCAACGGTATCATGCATGTAACAGCAAAAGACAAGGCAACAGGTAAGGAAAACAAGATTGTTATCAAATCCAGTTCCGGTCTCAGTGATGATGAGATCGAAAAGATGGTTCGTGATGCCGAAGAGCATGCCGATGAAGATCGCCTGGCTAAAGAACTGGTTGATGCGCGTAACCAGGGCGATGCCATGCTACATTCGGTGCGTAAATCACTGACCGATCTGGCTGATAAAGTCGATGCTTCTGACAAGGAAAATATCGAGACGGCAGCCGCTGAGCTTGAAGAAGCGCTGAAAGGCGATGACAAGGCTGATATTGAGGCAAAAACTGAAGCGCTTACTACTGCTAGTCACAAGCTTGCAGAGCAGGCCTATGCCGATGCGGGCGGTACTGATGCAGGTGCAGAAGCGGCTGGTAGCGATCAGCCTGAAGCTACAGCTGGTGATGATGTAGTCGATGCCGAGTTCGAGGAAGTGAAGGACGATAAGAAATAAATCTGGTCGTCGAAACAGGTTATCAATACGATGAAAAAGGCACGGCTGGAAACAGCTGTGCCTTTTCGTCATTCAGGATGGGTAGAAAAAGAAAGATGTCCAAGCGTGATTATTATGCGGTTCTCGGTGTACAGAAAAATGCCTCCGAGGCTGAAATAAAGAAGGCATATCGCCGTCTGGCAATGAAACATCATCCGGATCGTAATCCGGATAATAAAGGTGCTGAAGCCAACTTCAAGGAAGTCAAGGAAGCCTATGAAGTGCTGGCAGACGCACAGAAGCGCTCTGCTTATGATCAGTTTGGCCATGCCGGTGTCGATCCATCTATGGGTGGTGGTCCGGGGGCAGCTGGTGGGGCAGGCTTTGGTGATGCTTTCGGTGATATCTTCGGTGATATCTTTGGCGGTGGACGTCGTGCTCAGAGACAGAATCGTGGCAGTGACCTTAGATATAACATGGAGCTGAGTCTTGAAGATGCAGTAAACGGCACCGAGGTACAGATTCGTGTGCCAGTATTGTCGACCTGTGAAACCTGTAATGGCAGCGGTGCCCGTAAGGGCAGCACCCCACGGACATGTACTACCTGCGGTGGCCACGGTGAAGTGCGCATGCAGCAGGGTTTTTTCTCTGTGCAGCAGACCTGTCCGCAGTGTCGCGGCAAGGGGAGTATCATTACCGATCCCTGTCCAGATTGCCATGGTCAGGGCAGGGTCAACAAACACAAAAAACTATCCGTTAAAATTCCAGCCGGTGTCGATGAGGGTGATCAGGTCAGGCTCGCCGGTGAGGGTGAAGCAGCACCACACGGCGGTGTGGCAGGTGATCTCTATGTTGCAGTACATCTGAAAAAACACCCTATCTTCCAGCGTGAAGATACCCACCTGTTTTGTGAAACACCGGTAAGTTTCACACTGTTATCATTGGGCGGCACTCTGGAAATCCCCACTCTAGATGGCCGTGCAAATTTGAAAATCCCTGCCGGCACGCAGACAGATAAAGTGTTTCGCTTACATGGTAAAGGCGTGCGTAATGTCAGAGGCAGTCAGCGCGGTGATCTGTTCTGCAAGGTGATTGTTGAAACACCGGTAAATCTGAGTAGGGAACAGAAGGAATTGCTGGAGCAACTTGACGCCAGTATGCGCGTAGGTGGGAAGCGACATAGTCCTAAAGAGAGTTCGTGGACAGACAAAATCAAGTCATTTCTGGATGATATTGTTTCTTGAGAAACCTCTTAAACTTTCAGCCTGTTAACAGTAGTATCTACTGACTCCGATAAAGCGCTATCAATATTGAAAGTTCTTCTTGATTCCCATAATTAAGGAACCTCTGATTAATTATGCCATGCCTCTGCGAGACCTGAAGCGTGCAGCTACAAAGCGTGCTTCGCAGCGAATGGCCGGGTCCTTTGCAAGAAGCA
>VAOU01047724.1_pt1 | contig 11795 bp, 9 predicted proteins | sample 3393871 | NCBI WGS metagenome assembly VAOU01 (sample SAMN08290440, study PRJNA428436) | hydrothermal vent metagenome | isolation source: Deep-sea hydrothermal vent chimney | place: Atlantic Ocean: South-mid Altantic Ridge | depth 1820 m m
TGCCGGCGAAGCAGATTTCCTGGTTAGTGGAGACAAGCACGATCTATTGGCTTTAAAAATGATTGAGAAAACAAAAATCGTAACGGCTCGAAGCTTTCTGAGGAAACTATAAATGATTATTTTGGATCTATTCATCCGACAGTTGTCACCCAAAGACTTCCAGGCAGTCACTAAACGCAGGGATGTGATATCGGTGTATACAGGCATGAGCAAGACCCACTTTGCCGCTTTCAGGTGGTAATATTCAGCGCTTCGCCCAACGCTGGGGATGAGCGTGACAACTATACGAAGGGCCGTCTGTTTCTGTATTTATGCAGTCTGCCAGCTGTTGTGGACACCAGCAATAATGGCAGGCCCTTCCCCTTCGGCACCCGTCGACTATGAATCCCTCCTGAAAGCATCTGGCACCATGACAATATACGACATGTCCATATCCGCTTTATTTGAAGAGGCTGATGCGCTAAAATCAGCGCGGTGACCAGGATCCTGCACATATTCAATTCCAAACCCGATACAGCAGCTTCTGCTGCTGTAGCCCCGTAACCCAGCCGCTGCGCGCCTGCCTATGTCCACGTCGTTTCTGTTGACCACAGTGCTGGTGTTGCCGTTGCTGTCCGCTGTGGCCTCGTTTACCACCGACCGTCAACCGGCACTGATGCGCTGGCTGGTGTTTCCGTTGCTCGGGCTGTCGGGGTTGGCCGCCGTATGGCTCGGCGGACAGACCTTGCTACAGAGCACCACCGAGACATTGATCTATTCACCGGGTCTGCCCTGGTTACACTGGCACTTTCGGCTGGATCCGTTGGCCGGTTTTTTCCTCGCCCTGATCGGTATTGTCACAACGGCGGTAAGCCTGTTCGGGCCGGGTTATGTGCGCGAATTTGAACACGGCAAGCAACCCCTGTCAGTGCTGGGATTTTTCACCGGCCTGTTTGTCACCGGCATGTTGATGGTGGTCGTGGCCGCCGACGCCTTCTCCTTCATGGTGGCCTGGGAGCTGATGTCACTGACCAGTTATTTCCTGGTCGTCTACCAGCACCAGAACGCCGCCAACCGGCGCGCCGGTTTTCTCTACCTGCTCATGGCCGAAGTGGGCGCACTGTCTATCATGCTGAGCTTCGGGGTGCTGGCCGGTTTCGGTGACGGGTTCTCCTTCGAAGCTATGCGCGCCGCGCCACTGAGCCTGACCTGGGCGTCAATCGCCTTTGCGCTGGGTGTATTCGGGTTCGGTATGAAAGCGGGCCTGGTACCCCTCCACGCGTGGTTGCCGGAAGCCCACCCGGTGGCGCCATCACATGTCTCGGCGCTGATGTCGGGCGTTATGCTCAAGGTCGCGGTATACGGTTTCATCCGTCTGAGTTTTGACCTGATCGGCGATGTGCACTGGGCCTGGGGTGTGGCGTTGCTGATCATCGCCAGCATCACTGCCCTGTTCGGCGTGCTTTATGCGTTGATGCAACACGACCTGAAGCGCCTGCTGGCCTATCACTCGGTCGAGAATATAGGCATCATTTTTATTGGCCTGGGCCTGTCGATGATTTTCTACGGCACCGGCTACCCGCTGCTGGGTACGCTGGGACTGGTGGCGGCACTTTATCACACGCTCAATCACGCCCTGTTCAAGAGCCTGCTGTTTCTGGGCGCCGGGGCGGTACTGCAACGCAGTCACGAACGTGACCTCGAACGTATGGGGGGCCTGCTGAAGCGCATGCCCTGGACCGGACTGTTTTTCCTCATCGGTTGCATCAGTATCTCGGCACTGCCGCCGTTCAATGGCTTTGTCTCCGAGTGGCTGACGTTCCAGACCGCCTTGCAGGTACCCAACCTGAGTAGCGGTGTGTTACGCGCGGTGATCCCGATTGCCGCTGCTACGCTGGCGCTGACCGGTGCGCTGGCGGCGGCCTGTTTCGTCAAGGTGTATGGCATCGCCTTTCTCGGCCAGGCACGCACGCGGCGGGTGCGACGCAGCAGTGAAGCCAGTCGCGGCATGGTGCTGGCGCAGGCATTACTGGCGGTGTTATGCCTGCTGTTCGGTATTTTCCCGACCGCTGTGGTTAACGCGCTGAACCATGTTACCCAGTCACTGACCGGGCAGACGCTCAGCACGGCAACAGCCCACGGCTGGCTGTGGCTGACACCGGTATCAGCAGATGCCGCATCCTACAGTGCACCGCTGGTATTCGTGGGCATGTTACTGGCCCTGCTCGCCTGGGCCCTGGTGTTTTACGTACTGCGTCCCGCCGGCCGCGCGCAGACCAGACGGGGCGACACCTGGGACTGTGGATTCGGACCGCTGAGCCCCCGCATGCAATACACTTCCACGGCATTCACCATGCCGATCCGGCAGATTTTTGCACCGGCGTGGCGTATTCATGAAGAGCAGGAACGCGAAATGCAACCGGGCCTGCCGCTGGAACCGGCGCAGATCCGCTACCAGGTACACGCCGAAGATATCACCTGGAAGTGGTTCTACCTGCCCATTGTACAACTGCTGCACGCCACGACGCGCCGCGTGAGCCGTATCCAGACGGGTAACCTGCGTCATTACCTGGCTTACAGTTTTGTGACGCTGCTGCTGCTGCTGTGGTTGATCACATGAACGACTGGCTGCTGGCGCTCATTGAAATGGCCCTGTTCGTGGCGCTGGCGCCGCTGTTCTCGGCCTGGGTCAAGCGTGTGAAATGCTGGCTGCAAAATCGCCGCGCGCCGTCTCTGTTACAGCCGTATCGCGATCTGCGTCGTCTGTTTGCCAAGCAGGTCGTACTGTCGCACAACGCCTCGCCGGTTTTTCGTGCCACACCTTATATTATCGCCGGGGCGACGCTGCTGGCGGCGGCGGTGGTACCGTTTATTTCTGTGAACCTGCCGACTGCGGCCATCGCTGATGTCATTGTGCTGGCGGGGTTTTTTGCTCTGGCGCGATTTTTCCAGGCGCTGGCGGGTATGGATGTCGGTACCGCTTTCGGCGGCATGGGGTCGTCGCGCGAGATGACGATTTCCGCCCTGGCCGAACCGGCCATGCTGATGGCAGTGTTCACGCTGGCCATGGTGGCACACAGCACTAACCTGTCGACCGTGATCGATTATCTGCTGGCGCAAGGCCTGGTGTTGCGTCCGTCGCTTTTGTTTGCGCTGCTGAGTCTGCTGCTGGTGGGTATTGCGGAGACCGGCCGCATCCCGGTTGACAACCCGGCCACCCACCTGGAACTGACCATGATCCACGAAGCCATGATCCTGGAGTACAGCGGCCGCCACCTGGCGCTGATCGAGTGGGCGGTACAGTTGAAACTGCTCATCTACGGCGTACTGATCGTGAATATCTTTTTTCCCTGGGGCATCGCCACGCATAACAGTCTCCACGCGCTGGCCGTCGCCGCCGGCGTGGTGTTTTTCAAACTGATGGTGCTGGGTGTGCTGCTGGCGGTCGGTGAAACCGTACTGGCCAAGATGCGCCTGTTCCGGGTGCCGGCATTCCTGGTGCTGGCACTGACGCTGGCGTTGATCGGCCTGTTGAGCCACATCATCCTGGAGGTTGGCTGAACCATGCTGGAACAGTTACCCCTTTATGAGCAGGCCATCCTGACCCTGGCGGCGATGGTGATGTTTACCTCGTTTGCGTTGCTGGCGCAGAACCGGGTCGTGCCGATGATTCATATCTTTGCCTGGCAGGGTCTGCTGGTAGCGGTCACCACCGCGCTGGTGGCGTTCGACAGTGGCAAGCACGACCTGTATCTGTCTGCCATCATGACGATTGCGCTGAAGGCCCTGTTTATCCCCTGGCTGTTGCACCGACTGGTGAAGCGACTCGGTATCGATCGCGAAGAGCACGGCGCGGAACACCCGGCGACAGTCCTGATGATCGGTGCAGGGCTGGTGATTTTCTGTTACTACGTTGCCCAGCCGATTGAACAATTATCGGCCTCGGTAACGCGCAACACGATTGCCATCAGCATGGCAGTGGTGCTGCTGGGTATGCTGATGCTGATCAGCCGCGGCAAGGCCGTGGCCCAGGTGGTGGGTTTCATGTCGCTGGAAAACGGCCTGTTCTTCGCCGCAGTCGCGGCGACCCACGGCATGCCCATGGTGGTGGAACTGGGCGTGGCTTTTGACGTACTGGTGGGGGCGGTAATTTTCGGCGTGTTCTTCTTCCAGATCCGCGACAGTATTGATTCACTGGACGTGGATCAGCTCAACCGGCTGTCGGAGCAGGATGAATGACCGCCCTGTACCTGACGCTGCTGATCCCTTTGTTTGCCAGTATTCTGCTCGGGGTATTCGGCAACCATCGTGGTGCCGCCACGTTCAATGTACTGGCGACACTGGCCGGCTTTGTCGCCAGCGTCTGGCTGGCCCTGATCGTATTGAAGCACGGCCCACTGGGCGGCGAAGCCGGTCAGTTCCATATTGATTCATTCAACGTTTATCTGATCGCGCTGACCGCGCTGGTCGGCGCCACGACTTCATTTTTCTCCGCACCCTACATGGCGCAGGAGGAAGCCAACGGCCGTCTCGGGCCGGGGCGTCTACGTTTGTACCACGCCAGCTACCAGGGTTTTTTGTTCACCATGCAGCTGGCGCTGACCACCAATAACCTGGGGGTGCTGTGGGTCGCGATGGAAGGCGCGACACTGGCAACGGTGTTACTGGTCAGCCTGTACCGCACACCCGAGTCGGTCGAGGCGGCCTGGAAATATTTTATTATCTGTGGCGTCGGCATTGCACTGGCACTATTCGGTACCGTGTTGTTGTATTTCGCCGCTGCTCGCGTAATTCCGGATGCCGAGCATGCGCTGTTGTGGAGTGTGCTGGCAGCAAACTCCGGCAGCCTGGAACCGGTGGTCATGGCGATTGCTTTCGTGTTTCTGCTGGTCGGCTACGGTACCAAGGTCGGGCTGGTACCCATGCACACCTGGCTGCCCGACGCCCACTCGGAAGGTCCCACGCCGATGTCGGCGGTGCTGTCCGGCTTGCTGCTGAATGTCGCCCTGTATGCGCTGGTGAGGGTGAAGATACTCACTGACGGCGCACTGGCTGCCGGCGGTACGCATTCGCCGCACCTGGCGGGTAACCTGATGATGGGTTTCGGCATCGTGTCCTTTACGGTGGCCGGCCTGTTCCTGCACCGGCAGCGCGATATCAAACGCCTGTTCAGTTATTCCTCGATTGAACACATGGGCTTGATGACCTTTGCTTTTGGCCTTGGTGGTCCGCTGGCAACCTTTGGCGGCCTGCTGCACATGACCGTGCATTCACTCACCAAGTCCGCCATTTTTGTCGCCGTGGGCCACGCCAGCCATATCGCACGCACCCAGGCTATCGAGGGCATTCGTGGACTGATCCAGACCCAGCCCGCCGTAGGCTGGGGCCTGTTGATCGGCACCGTCGCCATTGCCGGTTTCCCGCCCTTTGGTGTGTTCACCAGCGAATTCCTGCTGTTGTCGGCGACCATGAAAACCCACCCCTGGCTGACCCTGCCGTTACTGTCCGGCCTGGGTGTGGCGTTTGCCGGGCTGTTTCGGCACCTGCACCCCATGGTGTACGGTGAGCGGCCCGAGGGCCAGGTTGCGGTACCGGCCAATATGTGGCCGGTGGTGTTACACCTGGTGCTGGTGTTGTGGCTGGGTATTTCCATCCCGGCATTTCTGGCCGACTGGTTCAACCAGGCCGCCATACTGATTACCGGCGAGGGCTTGTTATGAGCCGCTTTGACTGGTTATCGGAACTGCTGGCACGCTGCGAAGATGAGCATGTGCTGGTACAGCATGGCTCGGCAATCCAGCTGGCGCTGGTGCACCTGCTGGACATCGACCACGAGGACTGGGGACGGTTTGCCGAAGTGGCGCACCGGCAGGGTTGCCGCTGGGTGGCGCTGTGGGCGGACCAGATCGATGCGGACGACTTCAACATCAACGTCTGCTTTGAATACCATGGCGACTACCTGGTGGTGCGTGCGCCGCTGGCGATCCGTCAACCGGTGTTACCGTCGCACACACCCTGGTTCCCGGCCGCCAACCGGCCGGAACGCCACTTGCAGGACATGTTCGGCATCGTTTTCAGCGATCATCCCGATGCACGTCGCTGGACGCGCCACCAGGCCTGGCCGGAAGGACAGTATCCGCTGCGCAAGGATTTCCCGGCCGCCGGTGAAGCCGAAGACGATACGCCACCCGATTCCGACTACCCGTTTTTCCAGGCGCAGGGCGCGGGCGTTTACGAAATCCCGGTTGGCCCTGTACACGCCGGCATTATCGAACCCGGACATTTTCGTTTTCAGGCCGTCGGCGAAACCGTATTGAACCTGGAGGAACGGCTGGGTTATGTCCACAAGGGCATAGAAAAAATCGCGGAGGACCGCGATGCCGCCGGCGTCGTGCGCCTGGCGGGCCGTGTGTCCGGCGACAGCACGGTGGCGCATAGCTGGGCGGCGTGCATGGCCATGGAGCGCGCCGCCCGGATTGTCGTGCCGGCGCGCGCCCTGTCGTTACGCGCTGTACTGGCGGAGCGCGAGCGTATCGCCAATCACCTTGGCGACATCGGCGCCATCTGCAACGACGTCGGCTTTGCCTTTGCCCAGTACCAGTTCAGCCGCTTGCGCGAAGACTGGCAACGACTGAACCTCAGCGTGTTCGGTCATCGCTTGTTGATGGATTGTGTGATTCCGGGCGGCGTGGTCGGCGATATCGATAGCGCGCAGGTGGACAAGCTGAAAACCCGGCAGGCCGCGCTGCGCGCGGAACTCGACGAACTGCTGCCGATTATAAACGACAACCCCTCGCTGGAAGATCGCCTGCTGGGTACCGGGGTATTGTCACCGGAGACCGCAACGATGATTGGCGCGGTAGGCTATGTCGGTAAAGCCAGCGGTATCGACTACGACCTGCGTCGCGACCACGCCTACGCACCGTATCACCGCCTGAAGGTTGAATCGCCCGTGTACCGGAACGGCGATGTGGCCACCCGCGTCAAGGTACGGGCCGACGAAATCAGCCACGCGCTGGACCTGCTGGATCAACTGTTGGCCGATTTTCCGGATGGTGAGATCAGTGTCACCTGGCAGGCGCCTGCAGCCAACGCTGAAGGCCTGGGCCTGGTGGAAGGCTGGCGCGGTGAAATCCTCTGTTATGTCCGTTTCGGTGAAGCGGGCCGCATCGCCCGTTTCTTCCCGCGCGATCCCAGCTGGCTCAACTGGCCTGCGCTGGAACAGTTAATCCACGGCAACATTGTGCCGGATTTTCCGGTGTGCAATAAATCTGTCAACGGCTCCTATTCGGGCCACGATCTCTAGTACACCAGACCATGCTGAGACTACTCAACAAAATTCGCAAAACCGGCATCATCACCGAAGCGGTGAACAAAGATGCGGATCTCGACGCCCTTGGCGTTAAACTCAAACGCATTGTCGATCAACGCATGCGCGGCAGCTTCGCGATCCGTTGTGTCGATAGTGGTTCCTGTAATGCCTGCGAACTCGAAATCCACGCGCTCAACAATGCCTACTATGATATTGAACGTTTCGGCGTCCACTTCGTAGCCTCGCCACGCCACGCCGATGCGCTGCTGGTCACCGGCCCGGTGTCGCGCCACATGGCCGCCGCCCTGAAGCGCACCTATGACGCCATGCCCGCTCCCAAATGGGTGATCGCCATGGGCGACTGCACCATCAACGGTGGCGAGTTTGGCTGCAACTACGCCACCGTCGGGGCTGTCGAACGCATTGTCCCGGTAGACCTGGTGATACCCGGCTGTCCACCCACCCCCACAGTACTGATGCAGAGTCTGCTTGCTCTGCTACAGCAATAGGCAAGGTCAACCCCTACTGAGCAGGCGGCCTTTGTGACGCTCTTTTTTCCCACTCGGCCGCTTTGCCTGGATCGGCCTGTAAGCCAAGATCGCCGTGCTGGTAAATATCGGCCAGTGTCTTCATGGCGATGCGGTTGCCTGCATTGGCCGCTTTGGTGATCCACAACAGCGCTTTTTTATTGTCCCTGTTAACGTCCCATGCGCCACTTTCGTAACGTAAACCCAACTCATATTCTGCCTGTGGATCGCCCTTTTCAGCCTTGTCTGCCAGTACCTTTGCAGACTGTTGATAGACTTTTGTAGTCGTATCCACCATGCCGTTGATTACGGCCAGAAGATTAATGGCACCACTGTGGGCCTGCCCGGCTGCGCGGCTCAACCAGCTCCTGGCCGCTTCCTTTTCATAGGGAACGTTATAGCCTTCATAGTACATTTTGCCCAGCAGGTACTGGGCATCCTTGTTGCCCTGTTCCGCAGACCGGGTGATCCAGTAAACGGCCCGTTCAGGGTTCTTGCTGACCCCGTCACCTTCGAGGTGGGCCTTTCCCACCCGATATTGCGCCTTCGGGTTATCTTTTTCCGCGGCTTTATGCCACCACAGCACCGCCTGCTGCGGATCTTTTTCGACACCACGACCTTCGGCGTAACAGTTGCCGAGTGTCAGCTGGGCGTAGGCATTGCCGATACGGGCGGAGCGACGTAACCAGTACACCGCTTTTTTGGCATCCGGTTTGAGGCCCTCGCGTCCGTTGAGGTAGGCCAACCCGTACAGTAACTGGGCGCCGGGATCACCATCCAGCGCCTCGTGCGCAATCATTTGCAATTCCACCGGCGTGTCGTTAGCCGACCATACCGGCCTCATGCCGAGCACCAGGACAAGGCAACAGAGTGTCCTGGCAAGCCGGGAAGTTTTCATTGCGCATCGTCCGGGGCGCCGTCTTCACTAACCGCTGCTGATTCACCAAGGCGCTCACTGATCAACTCAATCGCGTTTCTTTCCGAGATAAAAATATTTTCAGAGCCGATTTTTTCGAGCAGACCGGTGCGCTGCATGACATCGGCCACACTTTCTTTCATGCTACTGAATGTCAGCGTTATACCGGCCTGCCCCAGTCTTTCGAGCAGATTTCTCAGCATTTCAACGCCAGAGGCATCCAGACCATTGATGCCGTTGCAAACGACCAGGATAACTTTCAGGTCCGGGTCATTACCGACCAGGTAGAGGACAGACTCTTCAAAATAGCTGACGTTGGCAAAATACAGCTGACCGTCAAAGCGTATCGCCACAACTTGCGGGTGCAGCTTCGGCAGGCTGAATCGTCTGGCGTTACGCAGTACACCGTGTTTATCCTGCCCCAGTATGACAATACGGGGCTTCATAGTGCGATACAGAAACAGCATCAGCGACAGGATAATACCCGTTAGAATGCCATTCTGGATATTCGGCGCAAATGACAGCGTAGCGACAAAAGTTACGATTGCGGCGACGCCATCCAGCTTGTTGGCAACCCAGGCGTCCTTGATGGATTCGAAGTTCAGCAGGCTGAACACAGCCATCATGATCACGGCTGCAAGTATGGGTTTAGGCAGGTGGTAGAGCAACGAGGTAAAAAACAGCAACACCAGCAGCACCAGCAAGGCACTGAACACGGAGGCCATGCCGGTTTTCGCGCCAGTGGCCAGGTTCAACGCCGAACGTGAAAACGAACCGCTGACCGGCATGGAGTGATTGAAAGCGGCCACAACTTTGGCAATACCCTGCCCGATCAACTCCTGGTTCTCGTCCCAGCGGGTACGGGTTTTAATGGCAATGATTTTGGAACTGGACATAGCCTCCATGAAACTGATGATGGCAATCACGAAAGCTGAAGGCAGCATGTGCATACTGGCCTGCCAGTCAACCTCCGGCATGCTGAAACCCGGCAGTCCCTGAGGTATGGTACCGACCACGGTACCACCATCCGCTTCGAACCCGACGAGGTAGCTGATATAGGTCCCCACCGCCACGACGATGAGCACACCGGGCAGTTTCGGGGTGAATTTCTTCATCAGCGCCAGCAATGCCAGCGCCCCCACTCCAAATGCCAGCGACATAGTATGCATCAGATTGGCGTGTTCGATAACGTGCAGCACATCACTGAGAAAATGCGTACTGTTTTTCAGCGTCAGGCCAAGCATGGCAGGTAGCTGTGACAGACCAATAATAATGGCGGCAGCGTTAATAAAACCGCGTAACACGGGGTAGGACAGGAAATTGATCAACATCCCCATACGGCCAAGTCCCAGGCCGATCTGAATCAACCCCGAGAGCAGCGCCATCAGGATGACATAGGTATAAAACTGTTCCGTACCAAAGGTCGCCAGTGTCATCACACTGGCTGCGGTGAGCAGCGATGTCATGGCGACCGGTCCCGTCGACAGCGCCGGTGAGGATCCCATCAGAGCGCCGACAATGACGGGCAGCAGTGAGGCGTACAAACCGTAGTAGGCGGGAACCCCCGCCAGCTGGGCGTAAGCGAGCGATTGTGGAATGGCGACCAGGGCAACCGTCAATCCGGCAATAAAGTCGGCTTTCAGGGTGGTCCGGTTCATGTTTTGCAACCAGGTCAAAAAGGGGAAAAAATGCGTCCAGCTGATGTTTGTCTTTTGAAATTTTGCGGGGTCCATCTTTGAGAAATACCTGTAAGTCGATGATTATGCCTAAAATAGCGTATAAAACACACGCCCTGGCGGCTGACTGAGCAGTCGCCATCAACATCATACCGGCAGAGTGGTAAGGACACGTTAGGGCGTGCGGCGCGGCGCATTATAGGGCTAAATTGGCCCGGTATAAAATAAGATAACAGTTGGCACCCCGTTCAAGGCGGCATACCGGCAACAAAACGGATTTCAGCTTATTATCATGTACATCGTCGAATGGTCTTGACTGTTCTACGATACGGTCGATAATGGTACGCTATGAAGACAAGATCCAGGCTATATGACACCCTTCTGGCCGAGCATCTGGCGACCCGACGGCAGATGGCATTCATCAGCGGCCCAAGGCAAGTCGGCAAAACCACCACCTGCCGGGTCCATGCTGACGCCTATATTAACTGGGACAACATCGACGACCGGGAACTGATCCTCGCTGGCCCGGCCAGGCTGATCGACCACTTCAAACTCGACCGTTTATCCGGGACTACCCCGGTGCTACTCTTCGATGAGCTGCACAAATACCCGCGCTGGAAACAATTCCTGAAAGGCTTCTTCGATACCTACGCGGATCAGGTCCGTATCATAGTGACAGGAAGCAGCCGCATGGATGTTTACCGGCGCGGCGGTGACAGTCTGATGGGCCGATATTTTCTGTATCGCATGCACCCTTTCACGGTTGCCGAGACCCTGACCAGGGATTTGCCGGACGTAAAACGGGTTATCCATTCACCCCGAAAGATCAGTCCTGCGAATTTCGACGCCCTCTGGAAGCATGGTGGTTATCCGGAACCTTTTTTGAAACGCGATACACGCTTCAGCCGTCGCTGGCAAACCCTGCGCCTGGAGCAACTGGTCAGGGAGGACATCCGTGATCTGACCCAGATCCAGCACCTTGATCAGCTTGAGTTGCTGGTAAAGCTCCTTGCCGAACGCTCGGCACATCAGCTTGTCTATGGCAATCTGGCAAGTCATGTCCGTGTATCCATTGATACAGCCCGCCGCTGGATCGACCTTCTTGTCAGCCTTCATCTCGGGTTTCTGGTAAGGCCCTGGTTCAGGAATGTCTCCCGGTCATTGCGGAAGGAACCCAAATGGTTTCTAAGAGACTGGGCCGGCATCGTAGACGCAGGAGACAAGGCGGAAACCTTCGTCGCCTGCCACCTCCTCAAGGCCGTGGATGGATGGAACGACATGGGCCTGGGAAAATTTGAACTCGGTTATCTCCGCAACAAGGAAAAACGCGAAGTCGATTTCATCGTCGCGCGCGAAGGGCAGCCGTGGTTCCTGGTGGAAGTAAA
>VAOU01051500.1_pt1 | contig 11792 bp, 8 predicted proteins | sample 3393871 | NCBI WGS metagenome assembly VAOU01 (sample SAMN08290440, study PRJNA428436) | hydrothermal vent metagenome | isolation source: Deep-sea hydrothermal vent chimney | place: Atlantic Ocean: South-mid Altantic Ridge | depth 1820 m m
AGCACATAGGAGCTGCCGACATAATAAATCTTGTATCCTGCCCGAAGGATACGTTTGCACCAGTCGGCCTCTTCATAATAGAGAAAGAAGATGTAAGACATAAGGCCTATTTCCTTGACCACATGCATGGGCACTACCATGGCAGCACCATGTGCCGATGGTGTTTCACGATCTTCGTTATATTGCCCTTTATCTTTTTCGCGGTAACCAATGGCTGCATTGCGTATGGTTACTTTATCCATAGGCGTATAGCCTGCATATTGGATAGTATCCGGTTGATAGTAAAACCTGATACGGGGACTGACAGCGCCAATCTCCGGGTACTTTTCGAGCTTGGCTACTAGTGGTTCCAGAAAGCCGGGAGGGACTTCGATGTCGTTGTTGAGCAGCATGACATACTCGCCACGGGCACGCATCAGCCCGTAGTTATTTCCGGCAGCAAAACCGTAGTTTATAAGGTTTTGAATAAATACAATGTTTGGATAACGTTTTTTGATAATTGAAGGATCATCCTTGGTGGAATGGTTGTCCACCACAATAACTTCGAGGTTGGGATAGGTGATCTTATTGAGTGATTCAAGCAAAGCACACGTTACCTCGGCCTGGTTATAGTTGACCGTGATAATGGAAACGAGCGGATATCTTTTTAGCTTAAAATTCATTTGGTTAATTATGTTTTATCTCTCCCGGATGTGAATGTTCGGTATGTAAGAACTGCTTGGATGCACCTCTTACCCTCAGCAGACTCAGAAACATAAGGACAAATCCTTTTGGCAGGGAAAGCAGTGCCAGGAAAGTCTGTTTGTTATAAAATCTTCCCGGAATGGCAAATAACAATGCAAAGGCTGTGGCAACAAGCAACCCCAGCCACCAATAGAAACCAGGTGCAAAATACTGTTGCAGTCCGGGGTAGGGCAGGAAATGGATGACACCAAACAAAAGGCTGAGAAAAAACAAAATCCCGCTGAGCAAAATCCGTGGTGGTTGTATCATCTGTATCACTTTGTCGAAATAATCATAGTTGCCTTCTGTGAAAAGGGCGTGGATGCCATCCAGAAAGCCACTTCTGAAGTAACCTAGTTGGGCAGCAATCCAGCGACGACGCTGGTTAACGAAATTTCCGGATTCCTGTGTTTTCTCGTCGTAAATAATGGCATCGTCCACGTATTCGATGGTGTAGCCTTTTTTTATGAGTTTCAGCTCAACTTCCTTATCTTCGCCCACCGAATCAATAGTAGCCATGGTTTTTTTAAAAAGTGCATAATCAATGCCCATTCCAGAGCCGATCAACGCAGAGGAAATCCCCAATACACGGTGCCCCTTGCGAAAAATATGGTTGTTTATTTCTTCGCTTAAAGCATCGAGGATGGCAAAGGCAGCATTCAGGTTTTTGGCTGTCCGGTGTCCCTGAACTGCATCGAATCCCTGGTCAAAAGCAGCATTGATTTTGGTCAATACATCCTTCTCCATAATATTGTCTGCATCAAGAATAAAAGCCACATCGTAGTCATCTCCAATGACTTCCATACATTTGTTGAGCGCTTTTGACTTTTTACTCACTTCGAAGACAACCTCCACAACACGGACAGGCAGTTTGCGAAGTGCACTTAAAGTTTCTTTTTTAAAAGTATCGGCAATGATGATGACTTCAAACTTATCTTTAGGATAATCCTGAAGTACTGCTTCTTTTGCTACCTGTACAATGACCAAGTCCTCTTTGTAGCCGGGAATCAGTACCGCGAACTTCCTGGTTTTGGATATATTATCTTTTTGTTTTTGCCTGTAGAAAAGCCCGGCTACCGAATACACAAAAATGTAAAGCGTTGCAAGAAGCAGGTAAACGAAAAGCGTATATTCGATAATAAGGAGTAGAATTTTAAAAGTTTCCATAGGCTTTATTATTTTTCAGGCAATTTGGGTAATCCGTGAATATTTTTACAATGTGTGAAGTGCCACCAAATAGCTCTAAAACCGGCTTTGGCCAAATCAGGTCGTTTATGAATAAGATAATACATTGTTTGTTTGGGGACGGCTACAAGGTTTAGGTACAGGAGGCTAAACAATTTTGTGAGGCCATGGTTATTTCTTCTGGCGTAAAGAATACGGCCGCGGGTAAGATAAAAAATCTGAAACGGACTCTCTTTTACGGTTGAGATGGCCTCTTTATGCAGTACCAATGACTTACCCTGGAAATAGATTTTATATCCCGCTTTTTTTATGTGTTTGGCCCAGTCATGTTCTTCATAGTAGAGGAAAAACTTCTCCGTCATAATCCCTACTTTTTTAATAACTTCCATGGAAACCAGCATGGAAGCACCAAAGATAGAGCCGGTTTCACAGGTAATGTCATATTGGCCCTTGTCTTTCTCACCAAAGCCAATGGCAAAATTCCGGATGGTTATGGGATGAATAGGAGTAAAACCGGCAAACTGAAAAGTGTCGGGTGTATGAAAGTAATGAATCTTAGGACTCACCATAGCTATCTGTGGATTGTTGTCCAGCACTTCCACCAAAGGCTCAAGGAAACCGGGGTCAACTTCCGTATCATTATTTATAAAAAGGATGTATTTACCTTTGCAATAGGGAAGCGCCGCATTATTCCCTCCGGCAAAACCAAGATTTTTCTCTGTCTGAATGAAATAAATTTCAGGGAATTTCTCTTTTATAATTTCGGGATGGTCGTTGGGAGATGCGTTGTCCACAACAAAAACTTCTGTATTCGGATAACTGATTTGCCCAAAAGAGTGCAAAAACTCACAGGTTACTTCCGACTGGTTGTAGTTAACTGTAATCACCGACACCAGGGGCCAATCTGTTATTTTATTTTCCATATTTGTTCTATTAATCTTTCACTGCAAATGACCAGGGTGAAACGCCTTGTGCTAATCGTCCTTTATACTCACGCTCAAGTTGTTGTGCTGAAAACAAAAAGACCCAGCTTAGGTATAACAGAATACCCGTAGGCATCTGTCCGAGCACACCATTCCCATAGGCGGCACCGATTATGCCAACGTACCCTCCAAGCAGCGCCCCCAAAATATTACTTAGCTCTTTGGCTTTCACTCTGGCCATAATGAGGAAGAAACTTTTAAAGACTATGTACATAAGGATAAATAAGTGAAGGATGAGCCCTACGATGCCCTGTTCTGCCCAGATTTGAACATACCAACTGTCGGTAGCCACATTGGCCAGAAAACCCTGAGGCGAAAACCGCTTGCCCCAGTTGCCTGCTGCACCAATACCCCCTCCAAAGGGCTTGTCAGCAAGATATGTCTTCAGAATTTGCCGGTTTTTCAACCTGACCTGGTACGAGGCATCTTTTTCGGGATGAAAAGCGGTACGCATTCGGGCAATGGTATAATTACTGTTGCCGAGGTAAGTGTGGGCAAAGAAAAGATAGAGGAAAACCATGGTGATCCCACCCACAATCATTATTCTGATTCGCTTGGAGAGGATGACAAAGGTGATACCCCCCAAAGCCGGGACAATCATAGCACCCCGTGTACCGGATATCATCATCCCCCAGAACGACATGATGGATACTAACCAGAAAAAGAATTTGTTTTTCCAGCCTTTCATGGCTGCTGCTACACCGGCAAAAACTATTCCGGCAGCACCCTGGGCCGCACCAAACTGTCCGGCGTCACTAAAAAAGGAGAATACCCGAAGTTTTCCGTTGATCATGTGAGTAACATAGCCAATGGTATTTAACCAGTGTTGTTCGGCAAAGTCCAGGCCAATATATTTCTGCTGTAACCCTTTCAGTGTAGCTAACAAAGAAAAAGCCGCCCAGAATATGAGGAAGCCGTATAAGTGCCTGAGTCTGGTAAAAATAAGAAGAGCCAAAGGAACTACCAGCAGAGGATAAAGAGAAAGACCACGCATGGCGTAAAACCAGGCAGTACGACTTAATGCCTGTGGATTGAAAAATTCGAGAACAGTGTAAGCGAACCAGATAATTAAGAGGTAAACAATATCGCGGTTGAGCAGGCTAAAGTTAATCTTATCGAAGAAATTCCGAAAAAATACGGCAACAATTGTAATGATAAGAAGTCCGTCAATACTTAAACCCAACGGAACTCCCTGTATGTACCGCGTAAGTCCAATAGCTGTAAAGGCCATGAAAAGAGTAGAATAGATACCAATAATGGGATGGATAAACAGCCGGTTCAGATAGAAAAACATAGGTACCAGCAGAACAAGGGCAATGGCTACCTTGAAGCCTGCTCTGCTGATGATAAACCCCAACACAATGGTTACTATAAAAATAATAGTGATAACCAAAGGATGTTGAAGCCTGGCTGCTCCTGTTTTATCTTTTAGCGATTCCAGCATATAAATTATTAAAAGTTAAAAGTATAAATTTTTAGCAAACAGCTCAACTCTTTTTTCGAAAGATACTTTCGCTAAAAAATAAGATTCCTCCCTGGAACACTTTCCGAAGGTGAAGGTCAAAGCTTTTTCTCAAATAATGATATCCTACAAAGATACCAATCAGGGTGAAAAGAATGGTTACAACGGCTACTCCTTCAAGGGTCGTAATGACAGAAAAGTTATGTGTAATCTGTGCTAAAACATGGAAATTACTTACAGGTAGTGAAACCAATGTAAAAATGCTGGTAGCAATCGCCACATAATAAAAAGCGAAAACGACCAGTGAATCTCCAATAATATTGGCCGTAGCCATGTAAACTACTTTTAAAAAGTTGAATCGCGGCATGTTTACGCTGTCAAGTGCTACTCCGATAAAGCGGTCAAGCGGAAGCAGCAATCCGTAAATTGTGAAAATACGAAATATGCCGGTGGTGGTCTCATAACCGGCTCCTCCTAAAATGTAAACCAGGTCTTTTGCGAAAATGAAAGAAAAGAGCATGACAGGTATCATGAGCAGGGTTATTCCTCCTGCATTGGTATAAAAAATATGTTTTACCAAATCTTTGTTCCCCTCTATACTTGCCTTTGACATTCCTGGAAAAGCTGTCATGGCATAGCTTCGTAATGGGATCTCAATGATCTCTGTAAGCTTTAACGGGATACTGTAAAGGGCAACTCCGGCAGTCCCAAGAAACGGACTTAAACCGATGATAAAGGTATCGGCACTTTTTAAAAGGTTGCTGCCAATTAAGGTGCCGGTAGAATATTTTCCAAAATCAAGAATCTTCTTGTTGGTGGCTCTGGTGACTTTACCAATGTACCGGTAGCCATCCCAGTTAGGAATCATGGATACTATTGAAGTGAGTATATTTACCAGCAGATAGGCATAAATGATAACCTGGAGACTTACGTGCAGAAAAAAGAAATTCACCAGCAGAAAAAGCATGAAGCCACCCACATTAATGACTCTTAAGACGAGCATGGAATCGAATCTCATTTTTGCCTGTAACACTGATTGTGCGTTGTTGAAAGGCAGGTTAATGAATGCCAGCACCGGAAACCATTTGAAGAAGAGTACAAAGCCCGAGTTATTTACAGCATCATAAAAGAAATAGCGCACTGCCAAAACGATCAAAACAAGAATGAGGGTAGAAAACAGGTTGATAATATAGTTGGAACCTATCAGACGGTGTGCTTCTTCTTTATCCGCACCTGCCAGAAAACGAACGATAGCCGTACGGGTAATTCCGAAACGAAGCATGTCCAGGAAGTTGGCTGTGGTTATCAGCAAGACCCACTCTCCAAACTCATTTGTACTCAGACTTCTAACCAGGAGTAAAAAACCAAAAAATCCAAATACTGCTACTAACCCGTTATTGGCAAGAGAAAGGAAATTCTTATTCTTAAGTATTTTTGCAAGTACATTATTCACCTTTTAAGTTTCTTTCTTAAAAACAATTTTAAACTTTGACGGATATTTTAACAAGTTTCTGAGTTTATCAAGATTGTTTTTTTTGGTTTTGGGCAACTCCGACATCAAATCTGCCAGGTTGAAAAGTTCCACTTCGTTGAGTATAACAACAGGGCTTGACTTAGAAGCCTCCTTAAAGATACCCATGGCTGTTTTGTCCGCTTTTGTATATCGGTTGTTACTCTTAATAACAAATAGTGCCAAATCAACTTCAGAGAGAAGTCTAATCGGATAAATATGATAAATAATGGAAGGCAGTTCGAGGAAGATAAAATCGTATGGCGTGTTTGTTTTTCTCAGAAAGCGGCCATCTATTAGCTGCTGCAGGTTGGAAACATCGATGAAGTCATTCTTTATTTCATAGCGATAAGAATAGTTAAAGTCCTGTTCATCTGCTAAAGTCTTACCATCGTCATAGTTTAAAAAGAGTATTTTATCACCCATAGAGCGTATCCGGTTAATGATTTTCTGGGTAATCAGCGTTTTCCCTGTTTTGTTTTGCGTACTGAAAATGAGTACTACATAAGGTTTCTCAGGTTTGAGCTCAGACTTACCAAGATTGAGTTTGATATTTTGTATCATCATATCCACCAGCCTGTTGGTAATTTGCGAAAACTCGTTAGCCTGATGGCTTGACGACAAAATGGGGTAAGCACCTGCCAGTTGCATTTCTGTTTGCTCGGAAACACGGCTGGGATTTTTCAATGAAGTGTCAAAATATTCAAGCATAATGATGAGCATGGCTACTACCAGAAATCCAAAAAATCCGGCTGCCAATACAATATATTTTGTTTTGGAGGGATTGGGTTGAATCGGGAAGAATGGCGGATCAACCACCTTGATATTAGTTGACATTTCCATGTTTTGCTGTTTCATCTTCGCCAGATTCAGGCTCCTGAGCAGTTCAAGGTAAGTTTGTTCTGCCACTTTAATCTCTCTTTGAATGCGTGTAAGCATAGCGCCGAGAGGAGCCATTTTCTGGTAGGTACGAATAAAGTCGAGTTTCCGTTGCGTCAGTACCCTTAAGCCGGCACGGGCCTCAACATAAGTGATTCTGTTTTTGAGCCAGCTGCTAAGTAAGCTTTGAATGGAAATTCCCTGTGTGGAATGTCCGTACAGGTATAGCTGATCTACATAAAGTTTTATTTCATTGCGCAATTGCTTTTGTCGCTTTTTGAGTTGAATAAGTCTGCTCTTAACTTGTTCATTATAATTTTGGGCTAACTTATTGACGATAATATCTTGTGTCACCTGAGCAAGCTCCTTTTCCCGTTGCCTAATGGCATCACTTTTCAGGTAGATCGAATCACGGGCCGTCATTTTTGTTTCCAGGGCATACAAAGAAGCTGAGGCTCCTGATAATCTTATCTGCTGATCCTGAAAATATTTATCCAATGCCTCTTTCTGAATAGCTATGGCTTTACTTTGTTCATAGTAGTTGATGATGTTATTGGATTTGTTAAAGTGCAGCAGGCGATCCTCTGCCTCTGCAAGTTTTCGGTCGGCTGAGTCAACTTCCCGTTCAAAATATTTGACCACACGGTCGGTTTCATTTACCCGTAACGATTTATAGTCGATCATAAATACTTTTGAAATAATTTTCAACGTTTGTTCACAAATACCCGGGTCGTTGCTGGTATAAGTCAGTTTTACCAGGTCACTGTTGCTGATACGGAATATTTGAATCTTACTGATAGAGTTAATGCTGTAATGTTTGTTAAAGCCATAGTGCAGCAACCCGTAAATAAAATTGGTGTCACTCGAAGCATAATAATTCCGAAGGTTGGCAACAGTTTTCTCATAATCTGATTTTTTCACACCTGGGGGTATTACAGGATCTTTCACAAAAATTTTCCCACCACTTGTGTAACTGTTGCTGGCCGATTCTCCTGTTGCATTTTGGATAGTGGCTGTCGCATGCGCAGCACTGGTATTGTTATCAGAATATCCTGATGAAACCTGCTTTACGGTATTATCATAAAGACTGCCGGTGTTATTTCCGCTTATGAGTATTTTTTGCCCAATGGTTAGGCCTCTGTTGCCGAGATGGTTTATCTCCCGGAGTTTGCTGATGTTAATTCCGTATTGTTTGGCGATGGTATAGAGGTTTTCACCCGGCTTCACCATGTGGTATTGTTTGGTTGATCTCCTCAGGGGTAACTTTTGGATTATCAGGTTTTGACCGGGACTAATGTTTCCGCTACTCAGTCCGTTCAGTTGAATCAGTTCGCCTCGTGATATGCCATAATGATCCGCTATGGTAGCGAGCGACTCGCCGGGTAAGACAGTGTGCGTTACGAAATTACCACCTGCACTTATTGATAAATTGGGGTTGTTTTTTTCAACACCAAGATCCTGAGCCGGTTTGTTTCTTGCGTTTGGTTGATTTCCTGAAAAAGTAGAAGATTCACGGGCGGCGAGGTTTCTCTTTTTTCTAATTCTCTTTTCAAGAGAGTGAATCTCTTTTTCTAATATATGAACCTGTTCTTCTTTTTTCCTTTCAACGCCGTTTTTATTGTTTTTAACAACGAGATCTTTGATTCTTTGAGGGATATTTTGTTGCAGCAGGGCATAGTTTTCTTTTGAGATATACTGGGGATTATAAGATTCTAAGGAGAGGTCCTGAGCCAAAAGACGCAACGATGTCTCCACCACTGTTTGTCGCGACTTCAGCAGGTTAATCATGTTATCAAACTGGGCAGTGGTGCTGAAAAAGTCGGTGGATCGCTGAATCGTGGATTCAATGGAATAACCTGTTGTGATTCCGGTATAGATTACGGCCTCTGACTGGTAAACTTTTTCCTGATTGCGCACAAAGTAATAGACCACCACGGACAGCAACAAGGGTACCCCAAACAAAATGATGAAATTTCTTTTAAAAAGCCGTATGAAGTATAATAAATCCATTCATCTTTAATTATTAGCGCAAAATATTTATCAGATTGAATCTCATCCCTGTGGCTACTTCCAAAAGCTGATAGTTTTTGTTAAACTCTGCAATAGCCTGCTGAAAGTCAATGGCGCCTCTGGTTTGAATTTCTTTCAAGCGGGTATATTCAGCCGTAGATATTTCGCCATTAAGAAATTCATTTTGAGCCATCCGCATCTGCATCATGGTGAAATTCTGATAATCGTTATAAATTCTTATATAATTCTGATACTGAACCAGGTCATTATAATACCCAATGATTTCTTTGGCTATAAATCGTCGGTTAATTTCTTTTTGCGTCAGGGAAATCTCAATCCATTTTTTCTGTTTATTAATACGGTTTCGCCTGTCGAAAAATGTGGCAAGAGGAAAGCGAATATAAAATCCGACAGCATAATTATCACGATAAGACTGAGAACGGTAATAACGGTTGAGCTTGGTAAATTCGTCTTTGTCCCAAAAATTCCATTTACCCATATTCAGATCAAGGTTAAGGCTGAAATGCTCAAGCCATGCGCGTTGGGCAGAAAGTTGCTCGTAGTAGTAATATTGCGCTTTTAAATCCTGATAATGCATATCGGGGGAGTTATAAGCTGCCGAATCAATAAGAACATTCAAAGGGGGAAGGCGTTTAACAATATTATCGGTAATCGGGTTAAAAAACAAGGAACTGTCAACGGTCCTTTTCTGTCCGAAAGCATGACCCATAAACAAAAAAATTGCTATAAGCACGCCAGTTATACGGATGTTGCTCAATAACCTAATCTTCGTTGTTTTATCCTTTCTCACAATCAATCCATTTTATGGTGAAAATTACGGGTTTCCCCCCTTTATTTTGAATCTATTATTATTAGTTATTAAAAAAGTTTTGAACAATTTGTCATACGTTTTCTTTTTGAAATAAGGCCGGTATTGTCCTGAGAATTAATTTAATATCTCCCCACAGAGAATAAGTATAGGCGTATTTGTTATCCAGGCCTTTCCTCTCATTCTCTGACATGGCACCCCCTTTTCCTCTCAATTCGACCTGCCAGAGACCTGTAATCCCTGCCGGAGCAAGAAAACGGGCACTCCAATCATCGGAGGTTAGTTGCTCTGCCTCATACATTGGCAGTGGTCTGTTTCCAACAATTGACATGTCTCCTTTGAGGACATTTATTAATTGTGGAAGTTCATCAATGCTGGTATTTCTTATTAACTTTCCTACTTTTGTAATACGCGGGTCATTTTTAATTTTAATAAATGTTGCTGCCTTACCTTTCTTTTTCAACTCGTTGTACCAATATTCACACACTTTTTCCCCCTTGATGTAAAGTACCGGGGAACAGTACTCGCCATCCGGTAGTTTGGCACACCTGGGACAGGGAGGCATTTCGTTGCTCCCAATATCTTCGTCTTTATTATGGCTATACTGGTTAAGATGCTCCAGCTCTTCCAGTTTGGTATCAGCGCCCGAGTACATGGAACGAAATTTCAGGAAATCAAAAATCTTATAACCTGTCCCGACACGTTTCGACCTGTAAACAACACTTCCTTTGGACTCGATACGGATAGCGAGAGCCACCAATAACAATATAGGAGAGAGTATCAAAAGCGCTGTTGCTGAAGTAATTATGTCGAAGAACCTTTTTATAAAAGGTATTTTATAATCATTTTGTGGCTTTATTCCGGAAGAACCTGCTTCTTTTATTTCATTCAAATAGTAAATAAGAAAGCGAATCCGGATGAAAAGATCTTCTATTGTGGGAGGTGTAAGATAGAGGTCATCGATGACAGCTTTTTTTTTCAGAATAGTCTCCCTGAATTGCGCATCTTCCCCAAAAGCAAGCAGGATAAAAGGTATATTCGAAAGTCCCAGCTTGGTCTTAATGTGTGTGGCGAGATTGTCTCCCCGAATTCCGGGTAGGTTGTAATCTGAAATAACAGCATCAATATCCCTGTTTTTTCTAAGGTAGTTAATACCGCGCAACCCATTGTCCATAAAGACTATTTCCGCTTCACCGTCATTTTCATTGAGGGCAGTAATAACATCTGAATAACTACCAATGTAAAGCAGTTTTATTTTTTTCTTCGGATTAGGGGCCATGTAGCTGTCTTACTTGCTGGTTCTGCTGATAATGTTTTCTATGCGAATAGACAACTCTTCAGGGTTAAAAGGTTTAACAATGAAGTCGTCAGCACCCATCTTCAGCAATTTAATTCTTTCCTGGCTGCTCTCAATTCCGGAGAGTACAATGATGGGTATGTGTTTGTAAAAACCACTGGCTCTTATCTGTTCCAGAAATTCCTGCCCGTTGAGGTTGGGCATTTGAATGTCAGCAACTACCAAATCCGGAATGTTTCCTTCTTCAATATACTTTAAGCCTTCCAGTCCATCGACTTTGGTGACGACCTCATAAGTTTTGCTTAAAAAGTTCTCCAGCAACATGCGTATAGACAGTTCGTCATCAATAATAAGTATCTTTTTCTTCATAATGGAACAATGTTAATTTGACAGACAAATTTATACCCATTTTAAAGCAAATATAAAGGATTTCTTAATACCATGGGACATGTGGACTAAACTTATTTACAATGAATAGTTGATAACGTTAGTTAAACTTTTGTGTGGTAGCAACTTTTTTTCTTTAACAGGAATACGGCTGGTATGGCTATAAAGGCAAGATAACCAGATATTTGGAATGTCTTCACAAGACCTATGGCATCCCCGATATAACCGGAAGCCAAAACAGACAGCGCTCCGCTGATAAAATTGATGGTAGTGAAGCTGCCGTTCATTAATGCCGGCTGGTTGGAGCCTTGTTCCTGAACCAGTGCCAGCAAGACCGGTGTGGAAGCTGTCAAAACAAAGCCGAGAGCCAGCAGGGAGATCACCTGAAGGGCCGGGCCTGTCCACAAAAAAAGAAACATGAAAAAAGGAGATACCACGGCCAAAATGAGCAACGTGTTGAAGCGTCCTATTTTGTCAGAAATACTTCCTGAAACAAACGTCCCCACAACAGCTGTAGCTTGTAGTAT
>VAOU01017486.1_pt1 | contig 11758 bp, 11 predicted proteins | sample 3393871 | NCBI WGS metagenome assembly VAOU01 (sample SAMN08290440, study PRJNA428436) | hydrothermal vent metagenome | isolation source: Deep-sea hydrothermal vent chimney | place: Atlantic Ocean: South-mid Altantic Ridge | depth 1820 m m
CCTCCCTTAACCCATGCTTCAAGGTGATGCCTTGATGTAAGATAAGTACCTAAGTACATTCTTAAACCATCAGCAAGTTGTACATTAATGTCAAGATTGGCTGTAGCCAAATTAAAATCCTTCCCTAATTTGATCAATTGGTTTACATTTTTACCTGAACCGTTATCTTTAAATGCTGCGTTGTTGCTTTGGCTTAATCCCTGGAACTGGATTGTTGAAGAAACTCCTACAACTACTTTTAAGCCTTCAAATTTTACAGTATTATATTTAGATGTCTCAAATGTATTAAGCCCTCTTTGATCAGGGAAACGATAATATTGTAAATCACGGTTGTTTCCCAATTGAGCGTAATTAGTTGTGGAAAACAAAAGTGCTATAATTACAATATTCATAAAAAATATAATTCGTTTCATGATAGTACCTCCATTATTAGTTAAAACTGATTGCTGATAAGTCTAATTCAAAAATGAGACCAGAAAATAAAATTTATGAATATCCTTTTTTTATATCGTATCGTAACATTCTTACAAGTATTCTTAGATTTATAAATAGATGGATATTTATGAAATAATGCGTTCATGCATTTTTCTATAAATTATTTCGTGCAAATATGCATTGTGTAAGAACTTATTTTCTTATGTCTCAGAGGTTTTTAGATAGTTTGAATTGTGGTACGGTGTTTGGTCAATCTATAATAGAAATATTTTAAATTCGATATTTGGAGGATATAATGGAAAAGATTAAAAATTTTATTTTATCGTTATTATTATTTATAACAATACCTGTTGTAGCTCAAGAAACACAAACCGTCACAATACCCGCTTCAACTCAAGATCAAACATTAAATCAAAGAGTGTTTACACTTCAACCCGGAAGTAAACTATGGTTAGACGGAACATCTACACTGCACGATTATACATCTACAAGTAATAAAATAATAGTTGAAATGAAATCTAACTCTGATAAATTTGTGGATTTTATTACAAATAAAAATGGTGCAAAATTAAGTATGAAAATGATTATCCCTGTAAACAGTCTTAAAAGTGATAATGAAGATTTGGATGACAACTTATATGAGGCTATGAAAGAAGAAGAATATAAAAATATTGTTTATGAATTAACTAATTACAAAAGTACTGTTCTTCCGGACTCAGGTAAAAATTGGTATCTACTTAATACAACGGGTGAATTAACAGTTGCCGGTGTTAAAAAAGCTATAGACCTAAAAGTTGTAGCACGTTATTTGCCCGACGGTACAATGCGTTTTAAGGGAAGCAAATTGTTAAATATGAAAGATTATAATATTGATCCACCGTCTTTTATGTTTGGAGTACTAAAAACCGACAAATATATAACGATTTCTTATGATTTAATATTTAAGTGAATTTAAATAAAATGAAATTATTATTAATTATAGGGTTGTTTCTAGGAAGTATCAGCATAATAGGTCAAAGTAATGATAGTGTTTCTTTTTTAGATTTTAATTTGTTGTCTAAAAGTACTATTGAATTTAGAGGTACATCTACAATTAATACTTTTTATTTTAGTTCTGCTTCACTTAAAGGAAACGGAGCTTTTATTATCAATAACAATTTAGACGATAGCACTTATTATGCTGATATTTCTGTTTATGTTAAGTCTTTTGATAGTGGATCGAAGATGTTGAATTCAGATATGTATGAAGCTCTTAAATATGATAAATATCCTACAATTAATTTTAAATTGGTTAAAATAAATAATATAGAAAAATCAGGTGGTTCTAAACAAAATTTTAATGCAAATATTACGGGTGTTTTAACCGTTGCCGGTAAAAGTAATAATATGAAAATAGATTTTAATATTAGAGAACTTTCCGATAGTACATTTTATTTAAAAGGAAACAAATCGATATCAATGCGTGATTTTAACGTTGACCCACCTTCCAAATTATTTGGTTTGATTCAAGTAGCTGATACTTTAAATATAAATTTTAATTTATATGTTGAGTTGAAGAAATCTTATTTCTATTCTACTCCTATGATAATGAAATAATTTTATTCCACTTCTATAGAGTATCTTTGCATTTTACGATAAAGTGTGGAGGTATCAATACCCAAAATTAATGCTGTTTGAGCGCGGTTGCCATTGGTCCTTTTTAATATTTGTTGAATGTGATATTTCTCATAAGAACCAAGGGCTTCCGATAGTTTATCCGGAAAATGAAGTTGTATATTATTCAAACCCCTTAGAGTAGCCGGAAGGTCATTTACTGTTATTTTATCTCCCTCACTTAAAAGAATTGATCTTTCAATACAATTTTCTAATTCCCTTATATTACCTCTCCATTCATTATTTATTAATAAGTTCATTGCTTCATTTGTAACCAATTTTACATTACGATAAAGTTCATCATTATATTTTTCTATAAAATGATTTATTAAAAGAGGTATATCCTCCTTTCTTTCGGAAAGAGAGGGCATCTCAATTTCAACAATGTTTAAGCGGTAGTATAAATCCTCTCTAAACAATCCTTCGGAAATTCTTTTTTTTAAGTCTTTGTTACTTGCAGCTACTATTCTTACATCTACTTTAAAAAAGGAATCTGAACCCAAGGGTTTAACTTCTTTTTCCTGAATTACTCTCAATAGCCTTACTTGTATATTTTCAGGGATTTCAGAAATTTCATCTAAGAAAAGTGTTCCTGTATTGGCTGATTTAAAAACGCCGTTGTAATTATTTATTGCCCCGGTAAACGAACCTTTCTTGTGTCCGAAAAATTCAGACTCCCACAAACTTTCCGGTACGGCTCCACAATTAATAGGGATAAATGGTCTATTAGCTCTGTCGCTGTTAAAATGAATAGCACGTGCAACCAATTCTTTTCCGGTGCCTGTAGGACCGGTTATTAATATATTTGTATTTGATTTGCTGACTCTTTTAATCATTTTATAAATGTTTTGCATTACAGGACTATTACCAATAATTGAATTGAAATTGAAATTTTTATCAATTTGTTTATTAAGAGCCCTGTTTTCAAGAATCAATTGACTGTGTTTTAATAAATTTTTAATTCGAATTGTTACTTCGTCAAAATCCAAGGGTTTAAGTATATAATCATAAGCACCTTTACGAAGTGCTTGAACTGCCGTTTCAACTGATGCATAAGCAGTAATTAAAACTACAATAGTTTGGGGTGCAATCTCTAACGTTTTTTCCAATAGTTCTATGCCGTCAATTCCCGGCATGCGAATATCGCTAATTACTATGTCAATATTTCCTTTCTCTAAAGCAACCAAAGCTGACTCAGCATTTTCTGCAGTAGTGCAATCATAACCTTCATCTTGCAATATAATAGAGAGTGAATCCCTAATTTCTTGTTCATCGTCAACTATTAAAATTGATCCGTTCATTTATTTTCTCTCTAATTGGTAATCTGATTGTGAATGTAGTACCGGACTTTAATTCGGATTTTACACTAATTGTTCCACCTAATTTAGTAATAATTCCAAGGCTGACAGAGAGCCCTAAACCGGTTCCGCTTCCAACAGGTTTTGTTGTAAAAAAAGGTTCAAATATTCTTTTAATTATTTCCCTGGACATTCCAACACCGTTATCTTCCACCAATATACTTATAAAACCTTTAGAAGTTCTTGTAATAATGTCTATTTGAGGATCTTCTACATTTTTCATAGCGTATGCAGAGTTTAGAAGAAGATTTATCATAACCTGATGAATATTATCGGAATTAGTAAAGATGTTTTGTAAATCTTTTTCAAGCTTTAAATTAAATTTAATATATCTAAACTGTGCATCATACTTTAACAAACCTACTGCCGACTCAATAACATTATTTATATCAACATCTACCATATTATCTGATGAGGGTCTGGAAAAGTCTACCAATTCTCTCATTATTTTTGTAATACGGTTTATATGCAACCTCATTTTCTGCAAATAATCTATAAAGAATTTTTCTTTAGACCTTCTTTGAAGTAACTGAACAATTGAAGATATGGCTGTGAGAGGATTGCCTACTTCGTGTGCAACACCTGCTGCCATATGCCCAAGTGCTGAAAGACGTTCAGAGTGTTGCATGTGTTCGTTTTGCATACGGAGTTCTGTTATGTCGCGCATAATTATTGAGCTTCCTATTATATTTCCCAGCTCATTTTTAATAACTGTTTGTGTTAATTGCACAAGTATTACATTTCCCTGTTTTGTTATCAACTCCGTTTCATAGTTTTTAATATAATTTTCACTTTTCACACGTTTAAAAAGAGACTGCATTTTATTTATTGCATCTAAATTTTCAGGTACAATTTTATTAATCGGTTGTTCTATTATTTCTTTTTTTCTCCATTCAAAAATTTGTTCAGCTCCTTTGTTCCAGGTTTTAATAATCTGATTGTCATCAATGGTAAGTATCGCATCGGCGGAATTCTCTAAAATATCTTGATAACGTGCCTCGGTACTTTCCAGCTTTTTTTGGTAAAATTTACGATAGGAGTAGATTGTCCATAAAGCCCAAGTAACTATTAATACTATAGATATTATTCCTCTACTTATATAAAACCATTTTGATGTAATTAAAGGAAAATTATTCAATAATACTGACTCAATTATTTCGATTAGACCAAAGAGTAAACCAATAACTACTAAAGTTGTAAAAGCCAGATAGATATATCCAACATGTATGAAAAACCCGGATATTTTTTTTATCAACATTTTAATTCTAGTGATTTATATAGTTTTAATAAAATATAACAAAATTAAAATTTACATATTGCTAAACACAAAGATAATTATTTTTGATTTCATCTTGTTTCGTTAATATTATATTCATAATTATAGAATTATTTTTGTTAAATTTAAGTTCTATGCAAAACCAACCACACAAGTATAAATATTATGATCTAATAATGGCGGCTTTCGTTACGATTTTGCTCTCCACAAATCTGATAGGTGCTGAAAAAGTTGTAACAATTTTGGGTTTTTCATTCGGTGCAGGTATCCTGTTTTTCCCTATAAGTTATTTCTTTAACGATATACTTACGGAAGTTTACGGATACGCCCGTTCTAGAAAAGTTGTTTGGGCAGGATTTGGTGCTTTGGGTTTTGCATCATTTATGGCTTGGGTTGTTATAAAACTTCCTCCTGCACAGGGGTGGATTCACCAGGCTGCCTACGAAACTGTATTTGGTCAAACTTGGAGAATTGTACTTGCATCATTACTCGCTTTTTTCTCAGGTGAGTTTGTTAATTCATTCGTACTCGCAAAAATGAAATTATTCACAAGCGGTAAATTCCTTTGGATGAGAACAATCGGTTCGACAATTGCGGGTGAAATGATGGACTCTTTAATTTTTTATCCATTGGCTTTTTACGGATTTTGGCCAAACGATCTTTTAATTACTGTTATGCTTACCAATTATGTTTTGAAGGTAAGTTGGGAAGTGGTTGCAACACCGGTTACATATAAAGTTGTGGGTTTTCTTAAAAGAAAAGAACAAGAAGATTATTACGACAAAGACACAAATTTTACTCCTTTTTCAATTACTGTAGATTAATTTTGTAAGACTGTCACTGCCTGTTCTAATTTCACTTCTTTGTCACGAAATAGTCCGTGACAACCAAGGAAAAAGACAGTGGGTCTGTCAATCTTTTAGGGAATGGTTTTTAAAATTTACAAATACTTTTTAAACCACATCTTTCTCAATTCACTTACTTCTTTCCTGTGCTTCCTTAAGAAATGATCACCTTCCTCAAACATTACTAATCTATAATGCAAATTTTCCTTTTGAAATTCTCCTGCTAAATTTATGGTATCCATAGGTGCAACACTTTCGTCGGCTGTACCGTGAAGCAATAAATAATGTGTGTCTTTGGGTAGTTTATTTATAAAGCTTGTTACCGAACGCTTTTCGCATTCACCGGAAAATTTTTCAACCGGAAGTCCCGGGAATATTTTTTCACTTACTAATTTTATATACGGACTATCTTTTTCACTGCAATGAAGATTGGATACACCACCCACAATCATAACCGCTTTAAAATTAACTTTGCTCTTTGCCAAAGACAGGTAAGTCATCATTCCCCCTCTACTCCAACCTTCCATACCCCAAATATTTTTATCGGTAAACTCAAGTTCATCTGCAAGAGGAATAAGATTTAACACATCGTTAACATCTTCTCCTCCCAATTCATCAAGACCTTCACTTCCAAAATTTCCCCTGTAGTGAGATGCAAAAACAACATACCCTTCATTTGCAATATTTCCGAACATTCCCCTGGCGTTAAAAATATCAATTGCTCCATTGTCACCGTATCCTCCCCTGTTCCATATTAAACAAGGGTATTTTTTACTTGTATCTTTTGGATATGCCAAATAGCCTTTTACTTTTAATCCATCAGAGTTATATGAGATATTTTCAACAATAGTATTCTGTAATATTTTTTCGCTCCAACCACTGATTAGCATTTTACTTTGTGAATCATTTAAAAGGATTTTCTTTCTTTCTATAAAATTCGATTTCATTTTTCTTTTATTTGTTTTTATGACTTAACATTAATTTAAAGTATAAAGTTATCTATAAAATTAATGATTTGTAGTTTTTGCAGAACATTCCAAAGCAGTAATAATAGTACTTATTAAAGTTTGTTTGTTGAAAGGTTTTGATATGTATTGAGTGCATGCCCCTGATAATATTTCCTTTTCATCCTCTTTCATTGCAAATGCAGTTAATGCAACAATTGGTATGTCTTTATAGCTTTTAATCTCTCTAATTCTTTTTGCCGTTTCCAAACCGTTTAATTTGCCTTCCAATTTTATATCCATCAAAATTAATGAATAAAAATTTTCTTTTGCTTTTAATATCGCTGTTTCGCCGTCACTACAAAAATCTATTCGGAAATTATTTTCAAGAAATCTTTTGGTTACCTCAATGCTTATTTCATCGTCTTCTACTAACAAAAATTTTTCATTAATATGTGCTTGAATCTGAGATTCTTTAATTTCATAAATATTTTGGGGTTCATCCTTTGTCTGAATATATTCGGATTTTTCATAAACCGGGAACATCACACTAAACTCAGAACCTTTATTAATTTTACTTTGAACTTCTATTTTGCCGTTCAATAATTCGACAAAACTTTTTGTAATGGTTAAGCCAAGTCCCACACCTTCAAAATTCCTGGTTAGTCCTTCGCTTAACTGACGAAATTCTTCAAATATAAAATTTATGCATTCTTCCGGAATTCCAATTCCTGTGTCAATTACCCTAACCACACCATATTTTATAGAATCTATTTCTTTTTCATCTATTTCAATTCTCACTTCACCTTGTTTGGTAAATTTTATTGCATTATCAACTAAATTATTTAATACTTGTGCCAATAATTTTTTGTCTGCTTTAATCGAACCCGGTTGTTTTTTAATTGAAACACTTAAATCTAAATTCTTTTTGTCGGCAGTTGCCTTATATCTAAAAAAGGTATTGTTTGCTTTTTCAACAAGGTTAACCGGTTCATAGCGTACATCTTTCTTATTTACTTCAATAGCTGAGAGATCAAGAATAGAGTCTACAGTGCTTAATAATCTTTGTTGGTCTTCTAAAATAAATTTTGTTAATTTTTTTATTTCCGGGTCTTCAATTTCTTCTTCAATAATTTCTGCAAAACCCAAAATACCGACAAGGGGTGTCCTTAGTTCGTGACTCATATTTGCAAGGAAATTACTTTTTAATCTATTCAGTTCTTCGGCTTTGTCTTTTGCTGTTTTTAATTTTTCATTTGAATCGGTTAGTTCTCTGATGGTCTCCTGAATTTTTTCCTGCTGTTCTAAAATGGTTTCTCTCATTCTGTTTGTCGAAACAACTAATTGCTTTAATTCACCGGCAGCTTTGATGTTTTCAACTTTTTTATAATTACCCTTTGAGATATTGTCAACAGTTTTAGTTAATTGAGTTATAGGTTTGCTTATAAATTTAGATACAACAATACTTATCAGTATTAAGAAGGGAGTTAAAATTAAGCTGAAATAAATAATGTGTTTATTATGCTTACCTATTTCTGCAAGCACATAACTTGATTCGTGATCAGCCTGAACAACTCCTACTACTTTACCTTCATTATCAATAATCGGTGCAAGTCCGCTTAACCACATTCCGTATTGATCATCATAGATGCCCGTATGCATACTTTTTTTTGTCTTGTAAACTTGTAACAAACTTTTTTTAGCGACATCGCTTTTTAATTCCAAAATATCGCCGGAAAAAGGAACATCATTTGTCATAATACCAAACATCGCTCGATCGCTGTCAATCATTGACAAAGTGTAAATCTCTTGTGGTAGGTTTAATCTTTTCTTTATTTTTTTTAATGAACTTTGAAGACTTAGATAATGTGGATTATTATACACTTTTGAAGTGTCCGTAAAGTCAATCATCTTAAAATATTCACCGTCAATAGAGGTTGATATAGAGGAAGCCAATGTTTGAAGATTTCTGCCTTCAAGCCTTGTGTACTCTTTTGTAATTTCTTTTTTGATAAAAAAGAGGACTATTTCTAAAACAAGATTCGTTACAATAAATACTAAAAGTGCTATTTTTACCCATATTTTCATAGATACAAATATCTTTTTTTTCTGAACATACCAAACAACAAAATAATTCCGTTTTTTGCTGTCAAGCAGTATACATTCTCATATAAACAACAAATAGTAAATGATAGTGTTAAGTAGAGGTTGGGGTAATAAAATTAAGAATATAATTCGGATTCTAACAGTTCACAGATAATATGCGCAACGGTAATGTGTCCTTCCTGAATTCTTTGAGTATTGTATGATGGGATTTTAATTGGGATATCTACAAGATTTAAAAGCTGACCACCTGTTCCGCCTAAAAACCCGATAACTTTCATCTCTTTTTCTTTGGCTTTATTTACGGCTTTAACAATGTTACTTGAATTTCCACTTGTTGAAATAGCGAGTAATACATCGCCTGCTTGTCCCAAGCCTTCAACATTTCGGGCAAAAACATTTTCAAAACCAATGTCGTTTCCGCCTGCCGTTATATTAGAAGTATCCGTGGTTAACGCAATTGCGGGCAAAGCAGGTCTTTGTATTTTATGATTAAGTCTTATCATCAGTTCGGTTGCAATGTGTTGACAGTCGGCAGCACTCCCGCCGTTTCCACAAAGCAAAAGTTTGTGTCCTTTTGTGTATGTCTCTATTAATAAATCAACTGCAGAATTAATATAGTCCATACATTCGTGTTGAATGTTAACCTTTGTTTCTGCACTTTCAGCTAAAGAATTAATAATAAATTTGTTTCGATCCATAAAAATATATTTTAAACGGTTATAGGTAATTTGGTATGAACTGCAGAAGCAAAATCTTTTACCAATTCCCAGTTAGCTTCATCTTCAAAAAAGTTACCGGTAACAATAATATTTGCGCCACTCTCCATTTTTAGCCTAATACTTTCTGTAGATTTAATTCCGCCTCCTACAATAATCGGGATAGAACATTGACTTGCAACAGCTTCAATTAAATTTTCCGGTACTGATATTTCTGCACCTGATCCAGCTTCCAAATAAATTAATTTCATACCTAAATATTCAGCTGCCAAAGCAGTAGCAGCAGCTATTTCAGGTTTGTTTCTCGGTACAGGCAAGGTTCCGCTCATGTACTGAACAGTAGTAGTTGTACCGGATTCTATTAAAATATATCCGGTTGAAATAGGTTCTATGTTTTTGCCTTTGATAATGGGAGCAGCAAGTACGTGTTTGCCGATTAAGTGTTCGGCATTTCTTCCGCTTACTACGGATAAATAAAGTATTGCATCCGCAGTGCTGCTTATCTGATTAACACCTCCCGGAAAAATAATTGCAGGGAGGTTAGTCGCAATTTTAACCTTTTCTATAAATTCATCAAACTTACTGTTTATCATTAAACTTCCGCCGATTAAAAACCCGTCGACTCCTGCTTGTTCACAGTTTCTAATAAATAGAGGCAGTTTTTCTTCTTCTATTTTGTCGGGGTCTATTAAAATTAGATACGCCCCGCCTTTATTTAGAATAGTATCAAGTAAGTATTTATAAATGTTCATTTGTTAGGTTCTTTATTCATAAATATAAAAAGTTGATGTACCACAATAAAAATTTCTTAACTACAAGTTAATATATAAAATAGAATAAATATTCAAAATTCTGAAAAGATATTAATTATATTATCGATTATTTTTGCCATTGAAAAGTGGGTTAGATAATATTTTGATGTGTTGGAAAAACTTTATCTGTAGGGACAAGTCGCGACTTGTCCCTACTGTCCATAGTTGGATAGCATATATTTTTTCACAAAATGAACTATTAGAAATGGAATAAATTGAACTACTTTGTAGTTCTTTCGCAAGTTGTTTTTTCTATCCCTGAGCTTCGCACGGGGTTATTGATCTTCGACTCCTTCCGGAGTCAAGTCAATAAATGAGCAAAAGGGATCAAACTAAAAACTTTCTATGTGCAACTTATCGGTAAACTAAACAGGAGGCAACACCGAAGGTGTTGAATTTGAAAAAAATGACGGAGAATGAAGTCCTAAATACAATGCTTAAATATAATGATTTAATTCAGAGACCTATTATTGAATACAGTAAAAAAACCATACTTGCACGTCCACCGGAAATAATAAAAGATTTCTTTGAAAACTAATTATTCCTTTTATAATGCTGAATTTATATCTTACCGATTATCTTGGGTGATTTACCGAAAACTTATTTCTAAACGCCTTTTCTTTTTATATTTTTATAATGAATGAAAAATATTACTTGGAGTAAAAAATGGAAACGAATAACAACATAAACAGAAGAAATAGACTTGATCCGAAAGCAGTGCTGGGTATAGGATTGGTAATTGTCGGAGCTTTAATCTTTTTCGATAATATTTTTCTTATCGATTTTGATATTCCTCGTATTATTTTTTCGTTTCCCGCAATATTAATATTCGTAGGAATACTCATTCTTTTACAAGGTAACAAAAGAGTGCTCGGTTCTATTCTATTAGTACTGGGTGTGTTCTTGATTATTCCCAAAATTTTTCCCTGGATTTATTACGATAAACAAATAATATTTTCTGTATTAATTATTGCATTCGGATTGTATATAATTTTTAGAAAAAGAAATTCACGTTACAATTGTTGTTTTAATAACCAATCTGAAACAGAGGGCGGATATAGTAAATATGATACCGACAGACTTAACGATTTAGCAATCTTTGGCGGCGGACAAAAAATTATTACTTCTAAAAACTTTAAAGGCGGAAACGTAACGGCAATATTCGGTGGTTCGGAGATTGATTTAACCAATTGTACATTGGCTGATAAGTCTGTTATGATTGATGTTCTGGCAATATTTGGCGGTTCAACTTTAATTGTACCGGGAGAATGGAATATAATAATGGATGTGTTCTCCCTGTTTGGCGGTTTCTCTAATAAAATTAGAAGATCTCCTGAAACAAAAGTTGATATGGAAAAAACTTTAATTATAAAGGGAGTCGTTATTTTTGGTGGCGGCGAAATAAAATCATATTAGCAACAAAATATTATTTAAAAAATGTTGGTTAACCCGATTCTTTCAAGCTTTAAAAACTTTAGACTTTACCTGTTTTTTTGGCTGATAATAATTGCAATTTATTTAAGCATATTAAATTTTGGTATTAATGCCGATCTCTATTTTATCTTAATTGATAGCGTTGTTTTCAATCTAATATTATGTGGATTGGGTTTGAG
>VAOU01035896.1_pt1 | contig 11736 bp, 9 predicted proteins | sample 3393871 | NCBI WGS metagenome assembly VAOU01 (sample SAMN08290440, study PRJNA428436) | hydrothermal vent metagenome | isolation source: Deep-sea hydrothermal vent chimney | place: Atlantic Ocean: South-mid Altantic Ridge | depth 1820 m m
ACCGCTCCCGGCAAGGTTGTGGGAGAAGGTGGAAAAACCTGCGTTGTTGAAGGCAGAAACGGCATGAAAAACAGAGTTGAAGAGTTGTGATTTCCAGCTGGCAAAATGAATATTGCCCCAGGAGAAATAAAGTAAAAGCGTCCCAATAGCTTCCATTAACAGGCTGAATTCCACGATGCTTCTTAAAATATTTTTTGAATCGGACAATCTTTCTGTACTCAGAAATTCTTTCATCATCGATTGGTATTTGATGCTGCCTGATGATCTGGAAAATGTTGCGAAAAAAGTGGCAAACGAAATAATGTTGATCCCGCCGAGTTGAATCAGTATCATGATAACAAGCTTTCCTTTTAAGGTAAAAAAAGTCGCGGTGTCCACCACAGTCAGCCCGGTTACACAACTGGCACTGGTTGCCGTGAAAAGCGAATTTAGAAAATCGAAATGATGTCCGACGGTCATTTCGGGAAGCATCAGAAGCCCGGTACCGGCGCCAATGAGTAACAAGAAAGAAAGTACCAGCAATATAGCCGGCTTTAGGTTTAATGCCACAATTTTAGATCCCGATTTCCCAAGTTCGATCCCAATGATTGCTATGAAATAGAGTTGTAGTAATAATAAAGAGTGATTATTAACCAAATCGTTAAACAAATCCCGGAAAATCAGCTTATTGAAGAAGGTTGGGGAAATGATATAGAAAACAAAAAAAAGTAAAACACTTCCTTCAAGCCGGTTTTGTTTGATAAAATTCAGTGGGTGAAAGTCGTAAAAAACGAAAATAATGTAGCGGAGAGAAAAGAAAATCAGACTTAACTCCATAATTTCCATATTAAATCGGACAGAGCTATCGGTTTTTGGGAATCCGTAATAATAGACAGCAACGCCTATGACCATGGAAAGTACCAAAAAGCTAAGAACATGGAATGCCTGAGCAACAAAATTTTTGCTGTTGAAAAGGCGAAGGTTAATCTTCTCTCTTATTTTGAAAAGCCTGGAGGGCATAACCGACTAATTATTTATGTCGATAAATTTCTGAATATCGCGGGTACTACCAAAAACGACAATAAAATCATTTTCGTTGATGACCGTATCTCTATGTGGAACCCCTTTGATATGCTGTTTTTTAACAGTCTTATCTCCTTCTTTTTCTTCCACTTCATTTTTAATGGTGACCAGGTTGATGTTGTAAGCTTCACGCAATTGAATGGATTGAAGGGTTTGTCCGATAATAGATCTGGGGGCTTTTATCTCGGTAATCACATAGCCATCAGGTAAGTCCAGAAAGTTTACAATGCTGGGATTCAAAAGCCGTTCGGCAACCACTGCACCTACAGCATTTTCCGGTGAGAATATCTCATTCAGCCCCAACTTTTCTAAAATCAAACGGTTTACCTTACCTTTAGCCCGGACAATGATACGCTTGATATCCAGTTCGATGAGGTTCACGGCTGTCAGTAGTAATTCTTCAAAATCTTCGCCAATAGCAATCACCACAGCATCGTAGTTCTGAATATTTTGAGAAATAAGAGCATTTTTATCTGTGGAGTCTAATGCAACGGCATAAGCTACATCATTGGCAATGTAATCCACCTTTTCCTGACTCTTGTCAATAGCCAGAACTTCGGCACCTTTCTCAGAAAGAGACCGTGCTATGGCCTCCCCGAATTGCCCGATTCCGATAACAACAAACTGATTATTAGACATTATTTTGCTTAATATTGAGTGGCAAATGTACAGAAAATAAAGAATGTTTATTCTGACAGTATAATTTATTCATACCTTTTAAAAATGTATGGTTAAAGCAGGTTAACCTGATTAATTCACAAATTGATCTATTACGAAGCCAAACTGCTTTGATTAAAGGCAATGCTCGATTTCCAATTCTCGAAATAGCTAAGGCTATTTCTGCGAGTTGAAAATCTGCGCTCACCTTTACTCTTCGTATTTTGACTTCTCATGACGAAAAACTTATGAATTATTCAGGTTAAGTTATCTCCAGCAGATCGTGTGCATTCACAAACAAAATATCACCTACCTCATCAAATCCCTCAAAATGTTTTTGTCCTTCATGTTTAAGCTGTTCGTTATAAAATCCTACAATGGTAAGTGCTGCCTCGGAAGAGTGTTGCGCCAGAAGTACCCTGAAGTTTATTTTGGGATCCTGTTCGATAACGGTAATGTTTTTTCTTGAAACGGGCAGCCGTCCTTCCAGCACAAACCGGGCGATGTTGTTTTTGTTTTCTTCCATTTTGTTTCCGGTAGAAAGGGTGAAAAGACTAATGCTGGCATTTTTCCATGCCGGATGCCCGAGAATGACATAACTAAGAAGAATCATCAGGCGTTCGTTATCTCTGTTTAAGTCACGAATCCAGATATGAATACCGTTATCGTATTTGATATTTCGCATGGAACTCCCCAGAATGCAAATATCAAACTCCCCTGCCTGAACCATACGCAGGTTTTCAATAATTTGAGGAAGCTGGTCCGGCTGATGCTTGTCGAACTCAAACATTACAATATTGTTCTCTACACCGGATATTCCGGGGGTCTGAATGATTTGAGCAATAGCAGAAGTATAAGAAGGAGAAATAATGGTGTCCACAATCATATTTCCTGCTGTTTTGTTTGCTTTTGTAATCAAGCGATCCATAATCTTTTTTGCTTCTTTATGGGTTTCACGCGAATAGTAACCCTGAATAAAATGCATATAAGTGCCAAACCCGTGTGAATAGGAAATCCAGTTGAGCAAATCAAAAATCTTATCCCGCTCAAAGGTATCAGACGAAATACATATAGCCGAAGGTCGCCAGGTTCTCTCTTTCATAGTGCCGCTTTGCAGGTAAACGGTTAGCTTTCGGCTCACTTGAAACATGACACCATGAAAGATGTTTTCGAGTCCTTTTCTGTCCTGATGAATACGTTTCATCAAAAAGTACAGTAGAAAAATAGATACGACAGAAATAAAAGCATAGAAAGGGTTCATCAAAAACATTAAAACGGAAGCAAAAATAAATCCCGCCAGCGAGAAATACCATTTCGACTGGAAAGTAGGCCGGTAAGATGGGTCGGAGCCAAAATGGTTTAGAAAAGATATCAGATTCATGGAGGCGTAGGTAATCATAAAAAACATAGAAATAATCTTTGCAACGGCATCTACACTTCCGAGTGTTACAAATACCAGCGCCAGCAAAAGGGTGAAAAAAGTGGCACTTTGGGGTTCATTGGTTTTTCCTTTCCCTTTTCCCAACAGCGTATTCATTTTTTCTGATGGAAAAGATTTATCAACGGCAATAGCCTGCAAGGTTCGCGGGGCTACGAGAAGAGAACCAATGGCGCTGGAGATGGTGGCTGCCGCCAGCCCGAGAGGAATAATAATCCATCCGTATAGTGCAATTTTGCTCATAATTAAAGGTTGTGACATAAGATCCTGTGGTGTGGCCGATGCATTCAGTTTAAGGACGACAAAAACATAAATAATCATCCCCGAAAGGGTTGCCCACAAGGTTCCGCGCGGAATGGATTTTTGCGGACTCTTCAGGTCACCCGACAATCCGACACCGGCATCCATCCCTGTAAAAGCCGGAAAGATAATGGCAAGCATGATAAAGAGCTGATCTGTGTTGCGCAGAGGTTCGGCAACTTCGTTGGCATAAGTCATATCGGAAACAGGATGGCCGAGGAAAAATGCCGTTAATGCCAACAGCAGAATAGTTACCACTACGTACAACATTTTTATCCCGAGAGAGGCTCCTTTTCTCCATATAAGAACGCCGAGAATTAGTAGGGCAGGAATACTGATGGCCTGACTGGGAATGTATAAGTCGTAATGAACCTGAACAAAGTGAAGCAGCGGCGTAAATGCTTCCGTAAAAGCAATAATATAAAAAGCAACGCTGATGGCTTGTGACAGGTATAGAGAAATGCCAATAGTGGCCCCGATGTTTAACCCGAAAGAGCGGGAAATCATATAATACTCTCCGCCTCCTTCTACCTTTTGGTTAGTGGCAATCTCGGAAATAGCCATGGACGTAGGGAGTGTAACCATGTGTCCTATCAAAATCAGAAGAAGGACTCCTGCCATGCCTACAGTACCCACTGCCACGCCGAAACGTAAAAATAAAATTGCTCCGAGAATAGTAGAAATAGCAGTAAAATAAACCGGAGCTGTCCCCATATTTTTTTCCGATTGTCGGGAAGTTGATTTTTTCATGATCGTCAATTCATATCCATACAATCATTTTTTTTCAAAAATAGGTTTTTTCCCAAATAATCAGATGGCTTTTGTGAAAATAAAAAAGGCTGTTCATCAAACCGGACAGCCTTTTTTATAATGTGGAGTTGAAAGAATTATTTCCAATAGTAGAAAGCAGTACCACCGAGTTCCTGCTCAATTTCCAGCAGCCGGTTGTATTTGGCCAACCGTTCGCTACGGCTGGCAGAACCTGTTTTCAGGTGACCGCCATCCATGGCTACGGCAAAGTCAGCGAGGAATGCATCGGAAGTTTCTCCCGAACGGTGTGAAATAAAATAACGCCATCCTGCGTCGCGACACATGCGTACGGCTTCGATGGTTTCACTCACCGAACCAATCTGGTTCAGTTTAATCAGTGCCGAATTAGCAGTGCCTTCTTTAATTCCACGGGCAATGTATTCGACATTGGTTACGAAATTATCATCGCCAACCACTTCAATTTTGTCGCCAAGACGTTCGGTGAATTTTTGAAAGCCTTCCCAGTCGTTTTCGGCCAACGGGTCTTCCCACAAGACAATGGGATATTTTGAAACCCATTCTTCGGCGAGATCAATCAGCCCGTTACTGTCCATTTTGCCGGCTCCCGACCATTTGAGGTCGTAGTGATTATTGTTGTCGGTGCAGAAAGAACTTGCTGCATTGTCAATGGCAATGGCAATATCTTTCCCGGGTTTATAACCGGCTTTTTCAATAGACAGGATAATGGTCTCAATCACATCTTCGTTACTGTTTAGGTTGGGAGCAAAGCCGCCCTCATCGCCTACGCCGGTGGAAAGGCCACGGTCTTTCAGAATACCTTTTAATGTGTGGAAAGTTTCTGCCACATAGCGCAGACCTTCGCGGAAATTGGGGGCGCCTATTGGTACAGCCATAAATTCCTGAAAATCAACACTATTATCAGCATGAGCGCCTCCGTTCAAAATATTCATACAGGGAACGGGAATACGGCGTGCACCAGCGCCACCGAGGTATTGATACAAAGGAAGGCGTGCCGACGTAGCGGCAGCGCGTGCCACAGCCATGGAAACGCCCAAAATGGCATTGGCACCAAGCTTCGATTTGTTTTTGGTACCATCCAGTTCAATCATTTTGTGGTCTATAATCGACTGCTCATGTGCATACATACCCAAAAGGGCGGGTGCAAGTACTTTGTTCACATTTTCGACGGCTTTCAGTACCCCTTTTCCGCCATAACGTTTTTTGTCGCCATCGCGTAATTCAACGGCTTCATTTTCGCCCGTGCTGGCTCCCGAAGGAACCGATGCAACTGCCTGAGTGCCATCGCTGAGTTCCAGATAAACCCTTACTGTGGGATTTCCTCTTGAGTCAAGGATCTCCATGGCACGAATACCGCTTATTTTGTTGTTTAACATTTTTAACCTCCTTATTTTGATAGTTTTAAAATTTATTTTTTCAGCCGGTAAAATTCATCATTTTCCGGCTAAGAAACAAATAAAAAAACAATCCGGTTTGCTTTTTTTCCGCCATCAGCTTCCTCTGTTACCGGTGTCTTCTGTTTATAACGATTGCGGGATTCCGAATGAAAATATATCGGACTATTATACCGCTTCTATTGTAAAATGCAAAAATGAGGGCGGTATATCTTCGGCTATACTTGAATTTTGAAATATAAATTCAAGTAGCCTCAGTGTACATATCGTTTTTCTTTGTTTACAGGGTAATTTGGTTTGACCCTTAAATCCGCAGGGGTCATTTATTACGAACCCATACTGCACGCCATTATTGGGAATGCTCGAAAAAACCTACTCACCATAGCTAATACTATGCCTGCGTTGCTTTTTTCTGTGCTACGCCAATTCTGACATGCATTCCGGCTTCTCATAACGAAGCCCCCTGCGGATTTAAGGTGACCAAAAAATAAAGTAGCGATTTATGGATATTTTGATTATCTTTGAAGCCGGTTTATTAATCCCTTAAATACATAATTATGAAAATGAAAATTTTTTTCGCCGCAATCCTGCTGTCCGGGCTTATGCTTAATACCGGATGCTCTAAGATCAAATCCTTACTGGATATCAAATTTGATGCTGATTACACTGTAGATTTGAATGTAAAAATTCCTGCTCCAAGCTCTCTTAAAGCGGTACAAAGTTCTTTTCAAGGAAGTGCAACTATCGATCCTACATCCAATTCCGATGTCTCCAAGTATCTGAATCTGATTAAGTCGTGGAAGGTTACCGGGTTAACCGGAACATTTAAAAATGTTTCCAAAGAGGCTGTTTTGCAAACCGGTACCATTTCTTTCTCTTCCGATGCAGGTATTGCAACCTGGAATTTTACCAATGTGGCCATAAAAAACGGCGGAACTTTTACAATGGATAATACCAACGGGCAATGGGGCGAGCTGGATAAAATTTTGAGTGCAAAAAAACCGTTTACGGTCACCTTTTCAGGAACTACAGACAAAGATGATTTTACCTTTACCATGTCGGTCAAAATTCAGTCAACCGTTACGGCAAATCCGTTAGGAGCTAAATAATTGTATTTCTTATTGTCTAAAATCAAAAAGCCAATTTTGCCGGCTTTTCTGTTTTGAGAATTATTTGCTTGTTCGCAGGTCAACGTGTGCGGGAATGGAAAGATGAGCCTGTACGATTCTCCATCCGTCTTTCTGCTTTTCCATAACGCCGGTGAAGCGGACGCCTTCAAAACTTCTTGCTTTTCCCTTGTAAACAAAATTGTAGTTTAAAATCTCTGCAAACCAAGCCGTGTTTTGTGTCGGATTTACTTTTATGAATTGGCTGGAAGGGGAGATGTAGGTTTCGCTGATGCTGGCAAACTGCTGTTTGATAGCTTTTTTAATGTTGTCCCAACCCATGAGCTTCTCTTCTGAATTTGTACCAAACAGAATGATGTCGTTGTCAGGGGCCCAGATTTGTTCAATCATGGAAAAATCCTGATTCTCATTGGCAATAACATACTTTTCCAACACATTGGCAACAGCTTTTTTGTTGTCCTGATTATCTGCTTTTGGGGTTTTTGGAGTATTGCAGGAAGCAGCTATCAGGAGTAAGCCAAATAATGTAAAGATGATGCTTTTCATGATAAAGAGTTTTTGTGAATTATTTTTTATGCTGTGAATGTACAAAAAATTATTATTCAACAAAACAAAAATGCGTCGAAAAATTAAAAATAAGCCTTAAATCCGCAGGGGGCTTCGTAATAGATGACCCCTGCGGATTTAAGGATAAGGTATAAACTAATTGAAAAACAACCTATTGAAAGGAATAAACATGGAGTGTGCAAATTAATTTTAAAAGCCTTTTATTATTACAGCTTTTCTTCGTAAAATTGCACACAAATTAAAAAACGAATACCCTTGTTAGCCATGGTGAGGAAAACGACTGTAAATCAGATAACTACTCTTTTTTTATTTTTCTCTTTCTTTTGTGTTGCACCACTAAATTTAGTGGCCGGGAATCAAACATCTTCCTCAACGGACAAAACTCAAAGCAAAAAGGAGGAGACAGACATTGGGAATATGATAATGGAGCACGTTACAGATTCCTACGAATGGCATTTTTTTAGTGTGGGCGAGCATCAGGTTTCCCTGTATTTGCCTGTTATTCTTTATGATCAGGGGCATTGGATTGTTTTTTCTTCTTCCCGGTTAAAACACGGACATGCTTCTTACAAAGGTTATTATGTGGCTGAGGGTGGTATGAATGCGGGAAAGCTGGTTCGTAAAGATGCCAACGGGAAGGAAGTTTTACCACTATTGGATATCTCTATTACCAAGACGGTATTTGCTATTTTTCTTGATGCGCTGCTGCTGCTGCTTGTCTTTCTTTCCATTGCTAAATCCTATCGCAGAAGAAGAGGCCGGGCCCCGAAAGGGTTGCAGTCTTTGATGGAACCATTGGTGCTGTTTATCCGTGATGATGTAGCCAAAGATTCTATAGGAGAAGAGAAATACGAGCGATACCTGCCTTACCTGATGACATTGTTCTTTTTTATCCTGTTCAGTAATCTTGTCGGGATTTTTCCCTTTTTCCCCGGTGGTGCCAATGTTACGGGAAACATTGCTGTTACCGGAGTTATGGCACTCTTTACCTTTGTGATTACAACGTTTAGCGGAAACAAACATTACTGGAAAGATATTATCAATACTACCGGTGTTCCGTGGTGGTTAAAATTCCCGATACCGCTTATGCCTTTTGTTGAACTTATGGGGATTTTCACCAAACCTTTTGTTCTGATGGTCCGGCTTTTTGCCAACATGGTTTCCGGTCACATTGTGCTTGCGGGTTTTATCAGTCTGATATTTATCTTCGGGAAGTTTGGTATCGGTCTGGGATATGGCGTTTCTTTATTTTCCGTTGCATTTTCCATCTTTTTGGATTTGCTGGAAATTCTTGTTGCTTTTATCCAGGCTTACGTTTTCGTGCTACTTTCCGCATTATATTTTGGAATGGCTACGGAAGTTCCCGAACATCATTAATTTAAAAACTATTTATTCATCACTAATTTATAAATTATGCATTTATTAACTGTTTTACTGGAAGCTGTAACCAACCTGACTCCTTATGCTAAACTGGGTGCCGGTATCGGAGCGGGTATTGCCGCTGTCGGGGCCGGTATCGGTATCGGGCTAATTGGTCGCGGCGCGGTGGAAGCCATTGCACGTCAGCCTGAGGCTATGGGCGATATCCGTTCCAACATGCTTGTGGCGGCAGCGCTTGTCGAAGGAGTTGCTTTCGGCGCCATCGTTGTTTGTCTGTTGATTCTGTTTATTTAATCAACCTGCGGAAAACGCAAATTTTACAGCATCCCGGCGGTAGGCCGGGATGCTTAAATTAGAAATCAAATCAAAAGAAGATAAATTATGCAATTGATTAATCCTGGATTAGGTCTTGTTTTTTGGATGATCGTGTCTTTTGGAATTGTTTTGCTTATTCTTGGAAAATTTGCCTGGCCAGCCATTCTGAATGGTCTTAGCGAGCGAGAGCAAAGTATCAGGGAAGCCCTTGATTCGGCTAAAGAGGCACAAGAGCAGATGAAACGTTTGAAATTAGACAACGACAAAATGCTCAGGGAAGCCATGGAAGAGAGAGACGTAATCCTAACAGAAGCACGGAAGATAAAAGATAAGATTATTGGTGAGGCAAAAGAAAAAGCAGGTGCAGAGGCTTTGGGAATAGTGGAGAGTGCTAAGGAAAAAATTAACAACGAAAAGCTGGCCGCCCTGCGCGAAATTAAATCTACCGTAGCCGAGTATTCCATCGAAATAGCTGAAAAAATTCTTCGGGAGGAGCTGAAAGACAAGGCACAACAGAAAAAGTACATTGAGAAACTTTTGAAAGAAACCAGTTTAAACTAACAGACTTTTACCATGAGAGTAAATTTGCTGGCAAAAAGATACGCACAGGCCCTTTTCGACCTTTCTCTTGAATACAAGATAGAAGAAAAAGTTGCTGCAGACATGCGTTTGGTGGGACGTGTTCTGGCGGAAAACAGGGAGCTGAGGAGAATTATGGCAAATCCTGTACTGAACGGGTCAAAAAAAATAAAAATTCTTGACAGATTATTTGGGGAGAAACTGAACGAACTGACCCTTCGCTTTTTCAACCTTATTATCCGTAAAGGACGTGAAGTCTATCTCGAAAGCATTTGCCTGGCATTTGAAGATATATATAAAGATTATAAAAATGTGGTTGGCGCAGAGCTCATCACCGCTACAAAGTCAGATGATGAAATCAGAAACCTAATGGTGGATAAGCTGAAAGCTATTACAGACAAAGATATTGAGCTGAAAGAAATTGTAGATGAAAGTATTATCGGCGGTTTTGTGGTACGGCTGGAAGATTACCAGTATGATGCCAGCGTGACAACACAGCTGAGGCGGTTGCGGAAAAACTATGCCGACAAACTGAAATAATTAACCTGCATTTTAATTAGATATAACGATAAAACATAAATTATGGCAGACATCAAACCGGCTGAAATATCAGCCATACTGCGACAGGAACTGGCAGGCTTTGAATCGGAAGCCACGCTCGAAGAAATTGGGACTGTCCTTATGATTGGCGATGGAATTGCCCGTGTTTACGGCCTTTCCAATGCCGAACAGGGTGAGCTGGTTGAATTTGAGAAAAACGGTCTCATGGGGCTTGTTCAAAACCTCGAAGAGGACAACGTGGGTGTCGTGCTACTCGGCGATACCGGAGACATCAACGAAGGTGATAAAGTTAAGCGTACCGGAAGAATTGTTTCCATAAAAGTGGGCGAAGGCCTCCTTGGACGCGTCATTAATACCCTCGGCGAACCCATTGATGGGAAAGGGGCTCCGGAAGGCGACCTTTTTGAAATGCCACTTGAGCGCAAAGCACCGGGTGTTATTTATCGCCAACCGGTAAACGAGCCGCTGCAAACAGGTATTAAAGCCATCGATGCCATGATTCCTATCGGCCGTGGCCAGCGTGAGTTGATTATCGGCGACCGTCAGACCGGGAAAACCGCCATTGCCATCGATACCATTATCAACCAGAAAGAATTTTATGAAAATGGAGAACCGGTTTATTGCATTTATGTTGCCTCAGGACAAAAAGGTTCTACCGTAGCACAGATTCAGAAAACACTCGAAGAACACGGTGCTATGGCTTATACGGTGATTGTCTCTTCAACGGCTTCCGACCCGGCAGCCATGCAGTTTTATGCTCCTTTTGCCGGTGCCGCTATTGGCGAGTTCTTCCGCGATACGGGTCGTCCGGCTTTGATTGTGTATGACGACCTTTCAAAACAGGCTGTGGCTTATCGCGAAGTATCGCTGTTGCTGCGCCGTCCACCGGGGCGTGAAGCTTATCCGGGCGACGTGTTTTATCTGCACTCCCGTTTGCTGGAACGTGCAGCCAAAATCATCGACTCCGATGCGATTGCCAGGAAAATGAACAACATCCCGGAAAGCATCAAACATCTTGTGAAAGGAGGTGGCTCCCTCACTGCATTGCCGATTATAGAGACGCAGGCCGGTGACGTTTCCGCTTATATCCCCACCAATGTAATTTCCATTACCGATGGTCAGATTTTCCTCGAAACCACCTTGTTTAACTCGGGTATCCGCCCCGCTATCAACGTGGGTATTTCCGTATCACGTGTGGGTGGTGCGGCACAAATAAAATCCATGAAAAAGGTGGCCGGCACACTGAAACTCGACCAGGCACAGTTTCGTGAGCTGGAGGCTTTCTCCAAATTCGGTTCCGACCTTGATGCCGCCACGCTCAACGTGCTGGAGAAAGGGCGGCGGAATGTGGAGATTTTGAAACAACCCCAGTATTCTCCCATGAAAGTGGAAGAGCAGATCGCCATCCTATTCTGTGGAACCAACAACCTGCTGCTTGATGTTCCTACGGATAAAATTCGTGATTTTCAGGAGAATTATCTGAGTATTATGCAGGCAAAATATCAGTATATTTTGGGGGAATTGAAACAAGGTAAGCTGACAGATAAAGGTATAGAAACCATGAAAA
>VAOU01035271.1_pt1 | contig 11714 bp, 8 predicted proteins | sample 3393871 | NCBI WGS metagenome assembly VAOU01 (sample SAMN08290440, study PRJNA428436) | hydrothermal vent metagenome | isolation source: Deep-sea hydrothermal vent chimney | place: Atlantic Ocean: South-mid Altantic Ridge | depth 1820 m m
TTCTCCGGTAATAAGAAGAGTGGGTGTTTTTATATCCTTTAAATTATCCAATAAACAAGGCATACTTCCCGTGCCGAAACCTAACAACGAATTTATAAGTCCTGTTTTTTTGTTCTTCCTTTTTTCGTTTTTTATTTTATCTAATTTTTCTTCGGGCAGTTTCTTAAGTGAATCAAAAAGGTTTTTATTCAACCAGTGTTCTACAAATTCATCAATAGAATGTGTCTTTATAAATTCCGTCAATTCTTTGTCTTGTTTTCTCCGAACTTCTCTTTCCGTTTTATCCTTTATTCCGTAAGTGGAACTTTCCAGAATTAATCCTTCAAGTATATTTGGATATTTTTTTTCAAAAGACAGCGCAAGTCTGCCACCCATCGAATAACCGCAAAGTATAAATTTCTTTTCTGCAAAATTTTCTGTTACTTTTTTTATTTGTTCTATTAGGGGATCTACCCTGTAGTATTTCAATTCATCCGGGCAATCACTTTTACCGTGTCCAATTATATCAATCGAAAGAGGGATGAAATTCTTATTTATAAATGGGATAATATTGCTCCAATCCACAGATGAGCCTGTAAATCCGTGGAGAAAAAAAATGTAAGTCTTATCAGGTGATAATAAGGAAGGAGTTTCAATGTTCAGGTTTACATTGTCAAACTTAACAATCAAAGGGTTTGCCTTACTTTGTCCCAGTATTGTTTTCTTATTTTTAAGGATTGGTCTGAATCTGTTTTTAATTCAAGTACTTGAGTGTTTTTATTTCTAATTGCCGTATTAAAAGAATTCCTAAAATGATTCCAGTTTTTTATTAAAGTATGTTTAACTCCAAATCCTTTTGTTAATTCGGCAAAATTTAAATTGTGCGGTGTTAAAAAATATTTTTCAAAAACATCTTTATATTTTGAAATCGGAAGAATTCTAAAGATTCCACCACCGTTATTATTTATTAAAATAATTGTAAGAGGGGTGAAATTTTTCCTTGCTTGTAGGAGTCCATTCAAATCGTAATAAAAAGCAATATCGCCTGTCAATAAAACTGTAGGTTTTTTACTTCTTTTCGAGATGCCCATTGCAGTTGATATTATTCCATCAACACCACTGGCTCCTCTATTATTAAAAACGGTAATTTTCTTATTAGTATTTGAAGCAAAATAATCAAAGTCTCTAATAGGCATGCTGTTTGAAAGCATTATATTTGATCCTGCGGGGATTAAATCAAGAACTTCTTTTACTATTCTGCTTTCAATAGGATATTTTGCTTTTGAAATAATTTTATTTTTTATTTTTTCGGTTATTGTATCTGCATTAACAAATGAATTTAACCATTCACTTTCAATTTGTTTTTTGTTCATCCTGTTAATTATTTCATCACAAAATGCTGATGGAAGATATTTAAAAGAAGCTGTTGTGTTATTTGAAGGGTCAAAGATATCTCCGAATTTATTAATTAAATATTTTTGACATTTAATTTTTGTAAGGTAATTTTCCAATCCTTTTGAGGTAACAGTTCTGCCGAAATGCAGTATGATATCGGGTCTGTGCTTTTTAGAAAATTCTTCACTTCTCAAAATAGCATCATAATTTGAAATTATATTTTTCTTTGAGTGAGCATTAAATCTTAACTGCGAAACACCATCGGCAAGAACCGGGTAATTTAATTTATCAGCAAGCTGAACCACTTTTTTGTGGAAACCCCCCGTGTAATTTTCAGGTCCTACTATAATAATACCTTTCTCAAAACTATTCAGTGTAACAATTAAATCATTAAAAAGCTTTTTATAAGAAATAAAATCATCTTTGTTTTTAGCGGGCTGACCAATTATTGATTTTTTACTTTGTGCTATTTCGTTTATGGCATTACTAATTTGATGAGTGAAAGCATCAGGCTCAAAGGGTTTATTAAAAGGAAAATTTAAATGGATAGGTCCTGGATTTTTATGCAGAGAAATATCAATGGCTTTGTGAGCAGTTTTTCTCACACTTTTAATTTTATCAGCATTTATATGAGGCATTCCCATATCCTTAAAATAGCGGATGTGATTAGCATAAATATTCTGTTGATTTATTGTTTGATTAGCACCGCGTTCAAAAAAACCGGGTGGTCTGTCTGCCGTGCAAACAATTAACGGGATCCTTTGTTTATAAGCTTCAATAATAGCCGGGTAAAGTTCAGCTGTGGCTGTTCCTGATGTTGTAATTAATGCTACGGGTTCATTTTTAACTTTGGCTAAACCCAATGCAAAAAAAGCAGAACTCCTTTCATCAATTAACACATATTTCTTTATCTTCTTATTTTTAGCAAAGGCAATTGTTAATGGTGTGTTACGTGAGCCGGGGGAGATGCAAGCATGCTTTAGCCCGTTTGCTACAAGTTCATTTACGAATGCTGTAGACCAAATAGTGTTTTTATTTACGTTAATTTTTTTCATCAAATAAATTGAGGATTGCTTTAAGTTTTATTTCTGTTTCCTCAAATTCAGTATTTGGATTGGAACTTGCAACTATTCCGCTACCGGCAAATGCAGTTAATTCTTTTTCATCCGTGACAGCGGATCTTAATGCAACGGTAAATTCACCCTCGTTATAAAAGTTAAACCAGCCAACAACACCCGAATACATACCTCTTTCATAATCCTCTAATTCATTTATTATTGAGAAGGCTTTTTTTCTGGAAACACCACATATTGCAGGAGTAGGATAAAGTTTCATTAAAAGATCAAAAGGTGTAAAACCGTTTTTTAATTTTGCCGATATCCTGCTGTGCAGATGTTGTATGTTATTAAGTTTTTTAATTCCATATTTATTTTGTATCTCAAAATTTTCCGTAGTGTTTTCAATTGAATGTTTTATGTGATCAATTACAAAGTTATGTTCGTTAATATCTTTTTGGCTGTTCAATAATTTTTCTTCAAAATATTGGTCTTCTTTATCGTTAATACCTCTTGGGGCAGAACCGGCTAAGGCATCAATCTCAACCATACCGTTATTAAATTTTGCAAGGCGTTCCGGCGTGGCACCAAAAAAGAAAGAATTATTGTTATGAAAAATAAAAAAGTGGCACGAAGGGAAATTGGTAATCAGCTTTTTATGAATATCACTCCAATTTGGTTTATGCTTAAGTTTAAGTGAAATTTTACGTGATAAAACAACTTTGTCTATTTCTTTTTTTCGTATCAAATTTAATATGCTGTCAACTTTATTTATCCAGTCTTGTTTTTCGGCTTTACCGTTTGAGTTAATTTTATTTTCAAATATGTTATTGTTTGAAAAATCAACTTGTGTTGCTTCGAATAAATTGTTCAAATCATTTTGAATAGTGGCTAATATTTTATCAATTTCTTTAACTGAATCATAAAATGTATTGAAAATTAATCCCGAAAAATTTCCTTTCTTTATGAATAAATATTTCGGTATAAACCAGTTGGATCCGTTAAAATCATTCCAAAGTTCAGAGTTGCTGTTCGTTAAAAATTTCATTCCTCCCACAAAAAGTGGAATTTCTTTTGATAATTCTTTTCCCCAGTTTTCTATTGTGTTTTCGCGGAGTTCGTTTATAAAGGGAAATATTTTTGCCGCATTATTTTTTATATCGTCGGTAAACGAATAAGTTGAATCAAAGGCTAAAATTTCAAAATTCTCATCGGGTTTTTCAAATATAAAAGAAGGAGTAAATAACCTGACCTTTTCAAAAATTATATTAAAATTTATGTTCTTATTCGGATAAACAAAACTAACCAATGTGTTTTTGTTAAGTTTTGCTTTAGATGTACTTATCTTTTCGGCATGAAATATTTTGAACGATTCAATAAAACCAGTAATAATATCTTTCATCAAAATAACTTAGTTGTAAAACACAAATATAACTTTTAGTAAGTAAGATTTCAATTTTAGTGTAGTTTGAAGTTAAATAATAAACCTGTTTTTTGCCGACCTTTAAGGTTGGGAACAATAATCCGGGTTTAAACAGACATTGGCAACACAACACAACTTAGAAAAAACCTCCGATGTTTTCCCTAATATGACTAAGACAGGTTTAATGATAAGATGAAATTTGTTGAGGTACTGTGCAAACCTTGAAGGTCGCTTTGTCTTTGACCTTCAAGGTTGCTATTCCGATGTGAGAAAACCATAACGTTAGCAACCTTCGAGGTTAAGGACAGGAACCTCGAAGGTTCAGGTTAGAGAGCAGGAAACCTCGAATGTTTGACCTTTCTTTCCGTTAGATAATGATTTCCATTAACCTTATAAATATACTTTTTCTTAACATACAAGGTTGCTTAAAAAAACATTTAATCCTTGTCTCGCCGACCCGTCTTGGCTCGACTGCCAAACCGAGACGGGTAAACTGGTCTAAAGAATTGTTCTTTAGCGGTTTAAGTTTTTTTTAGAATTATCAAAGTAGTTTTACAAACGGTAAGTCAAATCCACCAATATTCTGTCATAAGTAATATCTTGGAATGTACGGGATACATTTACTCCATAATTATCACCTACGTTTTTCCACAAGCCGTGAGCATATCCAATATCTATACCTACATTTTGGGTAAGCAAGAAACCTATACCCGCAGTAACATATTTTCTGTCGAATTTAGACGGATCATTTTTATAAGCTGAAGGCTGAACAAAATAACCACCCCTTATTCTTAATCCCAGTGCCGGAATAGTATACTCGGCGCCCAAATTATAAGAGAATACCTGAGTGAGAGAATTATTTATATCTTTATTTACACCACCAACATACTGGCTGCTGAGTCCTTGGGGATTTTCGATACTTAACTGTGTGTAATCCGTGAAAGAACTTTGTGCACTAAGAATTAAACCACTAGCGTTAAAAGAAAATCCGGCAGATAATACAAATGGTGTTACAATATCATATCTAACATTGTCGCTGTATTTATCAGTGGATAAATCTACAAAATTGTTTGTTCCAAATTTACTGTATCCCGAAACTAAAAATTGTTCTTCAATTGTATAATATTGTGGGAACCGAACTGTTGCACCAAATCTTGCATGTTTATTTATTTGATAAAGCAAACCCGCTTTGGCAAACCAACCTTTTAGATTCCAATTCAATATTCTATTTAGATGTAATGTCCTAAAATCTGTTGTGAATGGATCTCCGGCTACTACTTCACCTTGATATAAATTTTTTGTATCATCTTCAAAATAGTCATTGTTTGAACTAAACGAACCGGAAATACCGTTTATGGTTAATCCCACAAACAAATTTTTTGATATTTCAACTGCTCCTGAAAACGCCCAGTTATTTATAGAGCCTTTGGACAAAATACTTCCACTTTGGTTTAGTCTCCCGTTAATCAATGTATTGTTTAATGTATCGGTAAGAAAAAGGTCAAAGGGAATATCTGTATTTAATAAACTTTGTATCATTGAATTGGAGCCTTTGTTAAACCCATCAAAGCTCATTGATGTATTGAAGTTTTTTACGGAATTAAAAGACGCACCAAAGACCAAGCTTCCTTGGGAAGTGGGATAAGGTAATACTATACTGAACCTGTTAAATTTAGTTGAATTATCAGTTGCATTTGTTCTTGAGTTAAAAAATGTTGTGTTGTTTTTTACTTTGTCATAATTTAATCCCCCGGAGACTTCAATTCTATTCATCAGTCCTAAACCTGCCGGATTAAAAAACATTGCTGATGCATCTTCACTTAAGGCTATATAACTATTTCCCATTCCCAATGCTCTTGCTCCTAAACCTAATCCTGGTTGTCCCAATCTAAGTACATCCGGAATACCTTGTGAAAAAATTAAATTGGAAAATGCCAATACTATTATGAATGAAAGTAAGACGATTTTAGAATGACCGTATTTCATTATTATTTACCTCTTCTGCTGTTTCTACTACCGTTATTATTTCTAAGTTTATTTTTATTTGAACTGCTCTTGCGTGTTGGTGGACTTTTGGATAATGATGTTGTATTCCTGCTTTTTGTAGGATTTGGTTTAACTATAGTGGGAGACGCAATTATAGGGATTATAGGCAATGGTTGAGCTAACGGTGGAAGAAAATGTGTCCCAATTGAAATTATGTCTAAAATAAAATTTCCATTGTCACCATCTGTATTGTTCGCAGCCGTTAGATTATCTCTAAGGAAATTGTAATCAGGATTTGTCCACCAAGCCGAGTAATAATAATCGCTGAACACTCCGTAGTCCTTTACATTGTAAAAACTTGATTGATTTTGTTCCAGGTTATCCTTCGTAGGCAAAGCTTCTCCGGGCTGCCAAGCAACAGTATAACAACCGAAAAGTGTAAATGAAGAAATAAGCAACAACAATATTTTTGAAAATTTAATCAAGATTTATCTCCCTCTATGTCTTGAACTTCTACTTGATCTTGAAGGACTTTGTCTCGTAGATGTTCTGCTCGGAGCAGGTGAATATGATCTGTAAGACCTTCTTGAAGGCTGACTTCTATATGTCCTGTTTGTTGTGCGAGAAGGTGCTCTATTGTAACTTCTTCTCGATCTTTGAGGTGGTGTTGTGTATCTTTGCCTTGGACTTCTGTTTTTCGGATTTCTATATGACCTATTTTCTCTTCCTAAGCTTTTTCCTCTAATTCTGGGTGCTTTAATAATCCCTATTCTGTTTTTATCTCTTGTTCTCGATTTACGAACACCCCTTCTGCCGTTGGTTCTATTAGTAGCTCTAGTTCTGTTAATAAATCTTCTACCTGTTGATCTTACACGTGTTCTGTTCTGGTATTTTCCGGTATTAGTAGTTGAAACTCTTGTACGGGTTCTTGTTCTGTTAGTGTAAGTCTTTCCTCGTAAGCCTGAATTGTTTCTTAGTCTATATCCTGTGTTGGTTCTATCGCTGTAATTATAATAATTATTGTAATATCCATAGCTGTTATATCCATAATAACCGTAATTAAAGGGTGAATAATAACCATAGTAATAACTAGGATAAAAATTGTAATAGCCAGGATAGTAAAATGATGAGAAAGGATCCCATAAATAATAAGGATTATAATATCCATAATAAAAACTGCCGAAACCCGGATAGCTATATCCCCCTAAACTTAAACTGAAATTATACCGGGGATCAGCATAATTATTATCGTAGTAATAATTATCGTTAGTATTTAGAGTATCATTAGTATTTAGGGTATCGTTAGTATCATAATAATATTGTCCATCATTTGTTACAAAGTCCTGGTTATCAGGCGTATTATCACTAACAGCTAATTGTGTATAACAACCTGAAACAAAAAAAGTTAATGCTAAAATTAGCGTATATATTTTTAAATTTTTCATTATGGTATCTCCTTTGACTCAATATGTTATATACAATAATCTTGCCTAAAAATAAATAAGAAAAAGTTATAATTAAGCGGTTTTCAAAAGAAATGTGTACAGTTTAATATACAAATCGTAGTTATTTATCTACAATGAATTTATGAGTCGAACCTGCCTGCACGTAGCCGTTTCGGCATAGGCAGGTCTAAAAAGGCTAATTATGAGAAAATCGGGCCGACTTTTTAAACAAAAACAAAACATAATTTTGTTAAACATACCTTTTTAGAGTAGACTCATTAATAATTAGCACAAATATTTTTTAGTTGGGGTTATAAATTGCTTAAAATATACTTTTTATATATTCTATTTTAATTGCTCTATCGGCAGTACTGGGATTTAATTTTTTATTATTCAGTAAGTCCCTTAAATCAAGTTCAAAAGTAAACCCTTTACCGATTCCAAGTTTAAGTCCCATATTCAGATAACCATTGCCTTTGCCAAAAGCAGAAGCAATATTGTTGTCATTAAGAGCAAAGTTATATTCGCCGATTAAAGAAAGCCTAGCACCGATAGTTTTTTCAAAACCCAGAGAAATATTTGCAAAATTATCACCGTCTTTTGTTTCTAATGAATAATTAACTGTGCCATGCAAACTTAAAAAACCGATGAAAGAAAAGTTCTTACTTACTGCGGCATAAAACCCGGGTGATTTTATCTCAAAGCGATTTCTTAGATTGGAATATATTCCTTTGCCTTGCGAATCGAACCCCACTGATATTGCAGGAAATGTATTCGATTCATTAATTATTCTTGCTCTAAAATTTATTCCGGGATAGCTGTACCAATTTATTTTGCCGGTGCCGATAATATTTGAACCACCGTAGGAAATTCCAAAACTGATATTATTAAATACTCCCACTTCCAGTTTCTCAATCATCACCCCGTTAGGCATTATATCAGTTGTTATACCGACAAACCCTTTTTCCAGAATTCCTGCCGTAGGCATATCAATTAATGAACGATATTCAAATTTAGCATCAACCCCTGCAGAACCCTGGGGATAATAAGTAGTAGTAAATAATAAGGAAATAAGAATTACAAATTTGATTTTTTTCATCATGATTTATTCTTCAAGCATTGCAATAACTAATAATTACAGTAATTAAAAATAAACATAATAAAACAACTTGTGAAATTAAATAATTTAGTATCTTATCAGAAATATTCGTGTATATTTTGGCACAAGATTTAAAATAGTAAATATAGTTTAAAAAGAATGATTGAATGGCTGAATGAAAAAAAACTTTCACACACACAATCAATCATTCAATCGTACATTCATACTTTCTTATGATGTATTAGCTCTTAATTTTGTTAAAAATTATTATTTGTTTTTGGTTCCGGCTTAGCCAAGTTAGTTTATAATAATTTCAACTATATTTGGGAACAAAGAATATTTAGAAGTTATTTCAATTTTTACTATTCCGGGTTTATCTTTCACTTTTAAAACTGTAATCCCTTTTTTGTTATTTTTGTATTCAATAGATACTAAGTTTTTACCTTCAATAAGATTAAAGCATACCGGGACGGAACGAAAAGGTGCTTTCTTCCCTAATGAATTTATGGGTATTACTCTTATTATTGTTTTTGAATTGTTATCGGAATGAAGTGTGCCGGGTTTAGCTACGGCTGTTACCTCGTAAATGCTGTAAACATAAAGATGTATCACATAAACTATGATAAATATAAGCAATGAAAAAATTATTAAATATTCTATTTTCATAATAGATGGAAACTAATTATCAATTGGCTAACTATAACAAATTATTTTAATAAATTTAAGTTAAGAATAATCTTGTTATTACAAGGCTTTAATAATATATTTTTGAGCAGGAATTATGCAAATGTTAAAAAATCTTTTTTTCGTACTACTGGCTTTTATTTCTTTTAATTGTTCAAGCTCAAAACTATTACAGCAAGAACCTAAAAAAAATGATACCGGAGAGAGTAAAACTCAAAAGATAAAGATAGATGAAAATAAATCTTTGGAATATTTTATAGATGGAGCCACTGCAGATGCTAAAAAGGAATATGACAAAGCAATTCAATATTATATTTTAGCTGAACAGATTGCCAAAGATAAAGGCGGAATTTATTACGCAATTGCAAAGGATTATTACCGTTTAGGTAAAATTCCACCTGCATTACACACATTAAAAAAAGCCATTAAGTTAGAACCTAAAAATTTGTCATACAAAGATCTTCTCTCAAGCATATATTCATCGGCAAGCCAGATTGATTCAGCAACAGCGGTCTTAAATGATATGATAGCTATCGATTCCACAATGCTGAATTATTATTATAAACTTGCCAGGCTCTATGAAAATTCACAACCCTCGAGAGCAATAAAAATATATAATAAATTAACAGATAAAATTGGGATGGACTGGAATGTTCTTGTTCGTGTTGCTGAATTATATGAGAAGCTTGATAATTATGATAAGGCGTCTAAAACTTTATATCAGCTTCTTAATATAGATCCGAACAATGCACAAATACAGAAGTTGTTGGTGCAAATATTTATTAGACAAAAAAAATATGATGATGCAATAAAAACTATAAATTCGGTACTTGAACTAATTCCCGATGATATTGAAGCACATCAAATGAAAGCACAAATTTATATTGAAGATAATAAATGGAAAAAAGCTTCAAAAGAATTTGAGTTTATTTTAAGCCGGCCCTCAATATCTCTTGAGAGCAAGATAAATACTGCAAGTACATATTTTAACAAAGCTTTAAAAGACAGTACGTTAATGCCTTTCGCAGATAAGTTGTTTTCCATTATTGATAAAGACACTCTCGACTGGCAGGTTAAATTGTACAAAGGAGCGATTGATGTGTCCCTGGATCGTGATTCGCTTGCGGCGAAAGAATTTCAACAGGTCACAAAACTTGCCAAGTGGAATCCTGACGGATGGATAAGGCTTGGTGGATTATACTTTGATCACAGGAAATATAATGAAGCCATAAAATTAATGAATCAAGCTGTTAAGCAGTTTCCGGAAAATTTTACTATCAACTTAATAATGGGGTTGTCATTAGCACAGACAAACAAAAATGAAGAAGCAAAGCTCTATTTGGATAGGTCGGTACAATTAAAACCAAGTGACATAAATGCACTTTCCGGGTATGCGTTTACATTAAGGCAGCTTGGTGAAAATGATAAAGCAGTTTTCTATTTAAAAAAAGCTTTATTCATTGTCCCCGGTGATGTTAATTTGCTTGGAACATTGGGGCTGATTTATAACGAACAGAATAAGATGTTTTTAAGTGACAGTATTTATGAAAGTGCATTAAAAATTGATTCTACAAATGCCTTAGTAAATAATAATTATGCTTATTCACTTTCTGAAAGAGGAATAAAATTAAATAGAGCACTAAAAATGGTAAAAATTGCTCTTTCCGCTGATTCATTAAATTCTTCATATTTGGATACAATCGGTTGGGTATATTTTAAGTTGAAAAAATATAATATTGCAAAAAAATATATTAAGCAGGCTCTAAAAGAAGGTGGCGAAAGTGCAACCATGCTCGATCATTTAGGCGATATTGAATATTATTTACACAACAAAAAGAGAGCAAGAAAATTGTGGAAAAAAGCCTTAAAGCTCGATCCTAAAAACGAAAAATTAGAAAAGAAAATTGAGAAAGGTGAAATTTGAAAAAACTTAAGGCGCTATCTTTAACATTTATTATTATCTTATTGCTTGGCGCATCGGGCTGCACACCAAAACAAATAGTTAGAGAAAAAGCATCCCTTTCAGCCGAAAGATTAATAAAGAAACTTGAAGCAAACAGGAGAAAGATTTTAAGTTTTGAGGGTACCGGTACATTAGTAGTAAATTCAAATCAATTAAACACAAGTGCTTCTTTCAAAGTTACTTTAATCAAACCGGATTCAATCTCGCTAACAATTATGGGACCTTTTGGTATTGAACTTGCTCAAACCTTAGTAACAAAAAATGATTTTAAATTTTATGATGTACTCCGAAATACTCTGTACGTTGGTGAAACAAATGAATATATTTTACAGGATATATTCAGAATAAATTTACCTTTTTCAGATCTTATGGATGCTTTTATAGGCTCTGTAAATCTCACAGAACATTTATATAAGGAACCAACCAAATATACTGTTATAGATGATTTGTATAAATTAATGTATGTTGATTCATCCAAAAAAATGATTACCGACTACACAATAGATATGAATAAGCTTGGTATTGTTGATTATAAATTATTAGATCAGACAGGTGATGTAATTCTTTCCGGTCAATATTCAAAGTTTAAGATGATAGAAAATGTTGCTGTTCCATTTGAAATTGATATACAAAACAGGAAAGAAAATCAACAAGTAAAAATTCATTATAAAAAAATAGTAACAAA
>VAOU01059639.1_pt1 | contig 11712 bp, 7 predicted proteins | sample 3393871 | NCBI WGS metagenome assembly VAOU01 (sample SAMN08290440, study PRJNA428436) | hydrothermal vent metagenome | isolation source: Deep-sea hydrothermal vent chimney | place: Atlantic Ocean: South-mid Altantic Ridge | depth 1820 m m
AAACACTACCGCCAGTGCCTGGATGAACCCATTCCCGTACTTGATAACAAATCCCCACGGCAATGCACAAGGAGCAAAAAGGGGCGGGAAAAGGTCATCGAGTGGCTAAAACAACTGGAAAACAACGAACTACGCCGCGCCGCCGGTCAGGGACAAGCCCCCTACGATACCAGCTGGATGTGGGATGAACTGAAACTGGCCAAATACCGAAATTAGCGCACCTGGCCATCATAATTGTCGTCAAACCGGACAAAGTAATTGACGCGAGACACCTGCGGCATATCTTCGCCAGCCCGGCACCCGATTTAAAAAGAACCCGTCCTATGGCTTCCATGTAAACGCCGCCGCCAAGCCCTGCAGGGTCATGGTGGGCTTGATGGCATCATGCGGGATCAATAAATACGTCCAGGGCTTGCCACCGTGTTGTTGTTCATGTTCCGTCGCATGCTTGCACCATTCGAACGCGGCGCGGGCTTTGGCCTGTACGTCATCGTCTTGCATGGCGTTGGCTGCCTTGGGTTCGCACAGGTACTTAGCGGATGCTGTCTCCAACACAAAATCCGGCTCGTACTCTGACTGCCTATGCGAATAATGAATACGAAAATGCCCTTCGGCGGGCTTAAACCATTTTAGGTGGTCCTGTTCGTCTTCGAGCAGGATAGCAAAGCGGCGCTCAGAGTCGGAATGGAACCGCTGGGTGGGATACAGACAGTGCTTAAAGCCGTTGAACAACATGCCCCGGATCTTCTGCCGGTCCTCGACCGGATCACGGAAATACCGAATATTTTCAATCGAAGGAATCGAAAAATTACCCGGTCGCAGGGCCATGAATCCCTTGCTGACCTGCGCCTCGTAGTCGGTGGCCTTTTCCCAGTAGTGGCCCTGCATCTGCGAATGAATCAGCTCCCCCAGTTGTTGCTGGTGGTATTGCAGCACGTTGGTGACCGCATCCTCATCGGGCAGGTAGGAACGCAGTTGCTCCACCACCTGACCGGCCAGCTTATAGAGTAATGCCGCATGATCGTCATAGGCAATATCATCAAAATCCATCAACACGCGTACCAGGTAATTCTCCGGGCGGTTTTCGACCACAATGCCGGAGCCGTCCGACAGCCGCTCACGTTCGTGGGTACGTAGATGCTGAATCAGGATATCGTCGTCCACTGGCTGCAAGCGGATGCCGCTGACATCCAGGTCGAAGTCATTGAAACCGCAACTGACTTCCCCTTTGGGTACAATAATGATCCTCGGAATATCAATCGTTCGCTCTATAAAAATATCAGTCGTCTTGGCCACAATGGCGGAAATATCGGGCGTCTCTTCCATACCCTCCAGGCTTGCCTGTCTCGGCGCATAGATTTCCTCGACCTCGCGAGCAATCTCTGCCTGTAACTCTTTGGATTTCAGATCAATGGAACGCGGCAGATGTTCGTATTTCTTGACCACCTCCAGTGTCACTTCGGCAATCTGCCGGTCGATCTCGCTGGGAAACGCGACTGCCGACTGTTCGTCTTTTTCGTTTAACGCTGCGCAGATCTGCTCGACCACTTTCGGCTGCACGGTGACCGACTTCTTGCCTTTCATGGGAATGTCGCGGCCGATGATCACACCGGTGCGGATAATTGAATTTGGATCGTTGGCTTCGTCAATAATGGCCTGGAACATGTCATGAGCGACAATGGTCAGGCGATCCACGGCGGGCACCCCCACCCGCTTGCTGTAGGGCAGGCGCAGGCCACGACCGATAGACTGCTCCACCAACGTGCGGGAACGCCCCGCACGCAGCGGCACGATGGTATACAGATTGGTCACGTCCCAGCCTTCCTTGAGCTTGTTCACATGCACCACAATCTCGGTGGGTTCGTTGGGGTCTTCCACCGCCAGCAACCGCGCCACGGTCTCGTCCGCCTCCTCCCCGCGCTGTCTGGAATGCACGGTAATCACACGGTCCTTGTAGCGGCCATTGAAAAAGGCATCGTCCTGAATCAGGCGCACAATATCATTGGCGTGGGTGGTATCCTGCGCCACTACCAGCATGAACGGCTTGACTATCGGCCTGTCGTACTGGCGTGCATACACCTCCAGCTCTACCTTGGTACTTTCATGTATGCGTACCCCGTCTTCCAGTTTCAGGCGTTCGAGCTGTTCGTCGGTATAGTTATCCGCATCAAAATTCTCCCGCGTGGCCACGGCGGGTTCCTTGACGAAACCGTCGGCCAAGGCGCTGGCTAGGGGGTAGCTGTAGATCACATTTTTGAAGGGTGTAACTCGATTGGCCCCCTGTTCGACTTGTGGAGTCGCCGTCAACTCCAAACCCAATACCGGATTCAATTCGTTGATGGCCCTCACCCCGGCCGAGGCCCGGTAGCGATGCGACTCGTCCATCAATAGCACCAAATCATCCAGCCCGGCCAGATAATCGAAATAACTCTCGCCAATGTATTCCGACAGGCGTTTGATACGTGGTGCCCTGCCGCCACGGACCTCGGAATTGATCTTGGAGATATTGAAGATATTGATGTGGATGCCGCCATCATTAGAAAATCCAAGACGCTGTTGTAAGACGACTTCATCGCGCACTCCGCGCCCGCTTTCGTAGTCGTCTCCAGTAATAATCTCTGGTGGATTCTGCGCGAACTCGGCAATGCCCTGAAACACGTACTTGGGGTGGTTGGGCGTGAAATCGGCGATGAGCTTGCTATATATAGTCAGGTTGGGAGCCAATACAAAGAAATGGCGAATACCCTTGGCCAGGTTGCAGATAACTGATAAAGGCCCCCATCAGCCGCGTCTTGCCCACGCCGGTGGCGAGTGCAAAACACAACGATGGGAAATCACGCTCAAACTCATCGACACTGGAAAACTCGGCCCGCACAGCAAAAAGCAATGCATCCAGATCGTACTATTTGCTCAACGGAACCAGTTCAGCGATCCGCGCCAGAATTTCGAGTGATTCGCGTTGTGGTGCGCGCAGACCCAACCGGGCGCTGATAGCATTGATGTGCCGTGATCCCGCAACTTCGTGGTTCACGTGTCGCCGTCCTCATCAAGCCGTGCTAGCAATGCCCGCGCCGCATCGCGTATTCCCGGGATCCGGTTACGCACCACATCCCAAACAATTTGGGCGTCCAGTGCAAAATAGTGGTGTGCAATGATGTCACGAAACTGCGCAGCGCCAGACCACTCAACTTCCGGCATAGCCACTTTCATGTCGTCCGGGAGTTTCTTGGCGGCTTCACCGATTACGTGCAAGTTAAACAGGACCGCATCGAATATGACATCGTTCCCACAAAATGCCTCGAACGATAATGGGCGCACGGACCGATCAATCTTTTCCGCAGCTTGTGCGATATCGTCCAGATACAGCAGCGGGTCACGCGACACGGATCAAGTCCTTTTCCACATGCGGGCGTGCACGGGGCTTGAGACCCGACTCGGTAACCAAATCCACCTCCCTGCCAAGTAACTCTTCGAGGTAAAACTTCAGACCCATGTAGCCATCAAATGTAGCCGGCCCATCGAATGCCACCAGAACGTCGATATCGCTATCTTCCTGTAACTCGTCACGTGCCGCCGAACCGAAAAGACTGAATTGTTTGACACGATATTGCCGCTCGATCTCGTCATGGTGCTCTCGCAATTTCGCAAGAATGGTAGATCGGTTCATGCTTCATCCTCCTCGAACAATGATAGATTGATCTGCGCCGCTTTTTTCTTCCCCTCTTCTTCCTTAGTCCCCTTTCCCTCAGGGAGAGGGCCAGGGTGAGGATGGTCTTCCGGTGCATCTGGCAATTCCGCAATTTCCAGGCTGTAATCTCCCGCCCAAACTCACAATGGTCCAGCACTGCATTGGGAATCTTCTTCAACGTCAAATTGGCAAAGGCATCGCGCTTGACGCGGAATGCCCCGCAACACACCAGCAGCGTACGCTCATCGCCGACTTCTTCCGACAATGCCTCCAGTTGCGCCCGACTCAAAGTCTGGGTGGTGACATAAATATAGTCCCGCTCGGTGGAATGGCCATGTTGCCAGTACACCGAGTCACTGGGAGCATAGCTAAACCCTTCGTGCTTGCACATCGCCTCAGCCAGCATCTCGGAATTGTATTTGTCGCTGATGACCCAGTTGTCCCACGGATCTTTTTCCAGTAACGAGGGCGCGAGTCGATAATAGCGGAAGCCACCGCCACCTTTCCAGTTGACAGCTTTGGTGATGCCGCCCGGGTCGTCGCCATCAATGACCTTTTTCATACGGGGGATGATGTGCGTGTGACAGTGGTCACCCAGCTCCACCATAATCCAGCGGCGGCCCATTTTTTGGGCGACTGCGCCGGTTGTGCCGGAACCGGAGAATGAGTCGAGAACGAGGTCACCAGACTGTGTTGCCAATTCTAGCACCCTCTTAATAAGCCTTTCGGGTTTTGGCGTTGAAAAGGAGTCTACTGGGTTTATTGCTTTTATTTCTTCAGTGGCTTCATGATTGTGTCCCGTTTCTGAATGTAACCACACCGTCGGTGATGGAGTACCTGAAATCTTCAGTTCACTCAAAAAGGTTTTACGAGATGGCGCGGCGTCACCCTTTACACCAAACCAGATCTCATCATTTTCATCCATCTCTCGTAATTTTTCTGCTGGAAATCTTGGTGAGGTTCCTTTTGGTGAAGACCACACATAGCCGTTCTTGAACGTAAACTTAAAGGCCTGCTCTTTCACAGACCCACTTCTCTTTGCATAAAGAGGAGTGGCCTTCCACAGCCCTTTTGGATGGTTGTCAGGATTCTTGTATCTTTTATCCATTGCCGCACTTCGTTCCAAGCGGAATGGTCTCCAAGTTTCCTTCTCTCGTGCATATATCAGTAGATGGTCATGGTTATCAGATAACCATTTTGCATCATTCGCAATTGTGTATTTCTTTTGCCAAACTGCATTTGCAACAAAGTTAGTTCTACCAAATACTTCATCGCACAAAACTTTAAGATAATGTGCCTCGTTGTCGTCGATTGTGATCCACAACGAGCCGTCCTTGGACATTAGACTTTTAATGATTTCCAGCCGATCTCGCATCAACGAAAGCCACAGTGAATGCTCGATCCCATCATCATAATGAGTAAATGCACTGCCAGTGTTGTATGGTGGATCAATAAATACACACTTCACCTTACCCGCATACTCCTGCTCCAACGCCTTCAGTGCCAGCAGGTTGTCACCATGAATCAGGATATTGTCGAAGTTATCGTTCTTACTCACCCTATGCGGCGCATGATACGATTTCTCCGGATCTTCCAATAGAATCCGCGGCTCCAACCGTGGCCGCTCATCCTTCCCAATCCAGGTCAGCTCTAGCTTTGTTTTCTTATTTTCCATCGTGCCTACTAAATTAACGTGAATTTTAGGCGCATCCGCTTTTTTGCATGACTGCTATGTCTTCCATCCAAGCACAACCAACTGGGCCTGTACTCAAAACGGTATATCATCATCAAAACCCGATGCATTGTTGTTGGCATTCTCTGGGTTTTTTCCACCTTCCGGTTCTTCAATATTATTCTGTAATTCAGGTGGTGGATGAGCCTGGCGAAATGTCTTAGTAAAGTCCTCTCTGTCATTCAACCGAAGGAGAACGGGATTTTCAGAAGTAGACGCCTTGCCAAAAAATATTGCATGCCGTGCCTGTAGAGAAGAAAGGATGTTTGTGTAATCCTTCCCTATATAATTGGATAGAAATCCTTTGCCCGTATCATCGAAAGTCCTCATGGCGAACACCGTGTTACACTGATTAAGAATAGTTTTTGTTACATTGGCTGTGCGTTGTGTGATCAGAAGGCATCCCATACCGTACTTTCTTCCCTGAAGAATCGCCCTGGCAGTTCCATTTGTAGCCGTTTTGTCTCCTTCTACAGCTACTGAATTCCACTCCGGCACTAATGAATGTGCTTCTTCATAGACAATACAAACCTTTGCTTCCTTGGAACGCCCCATCTGCCGAACAATGTTCAATGTCGCTTCTGAAATAATTTTGGCAATCTCTGTTGGCGTCAATGATGCCATTGATGCATCATCCTGGTATGGCTTACTGTCCTGGCGCCATACCTCGAATCGCGAAGGGTTGTATATTTTCAATTTTTGTTCAATACCAGAACACATAAAGTCGGATATATGGTTTTCGATTTCCTCTGAGAACTGGTTTATCGACCCACCTTCCTCTACATTTTTCTTTATGTTTGTTTTTCCATCTGAACCAATCTTATCCAGCTCGTCTAGCAATTTATGCTCTGTTTTCTCGTCATAAAAAATGCCTAACTCCTCGGCATACTCATCTGTCATATCTATACAAATGACTTTTATCCCAGCAGCCATCATCCTTTCCACAAGCTCTATAGCAAGCATGGATTTACCCACACCGAGAATACCCAGAATCGCAGTATTATGAGTCACCAGTTCGTGAATGTTCTTTATACCAACGGTATAGTTGGTTTCCGGAAAATGGCCTATAGCGTCTACATTTTGCTGATATTCCTCTACAGTCTTTAAAAAGACGGGGGCATTTAGTGATGGCAACCATTTCGCGGGAAGAAATTTCTGTGCGTCGTCATCCCATATCCCCACCTTTTGTGCTTGTGCCCTGGCATAACCGTATTTGTTCTTCTGTTGGACAATATCCTCTTTAGTCAGCCCATTGATTACTTGATATAGGACATGGTTATCCCCTATATAGGTTTCCACCAAACGGCCTTCCTCTAAATCGCTTACCTGAACGACCTCAAAATACAAACGCTCAATTGATGTTTCCGGTGCAACAATCCCAACAATTTCTTTGGAACGGTGTAGTATTTCAGAAATAATATTTCCCTGCTGATCAATGGCATCGATCTCAATATTCACGACAGAATTTACAGGAACCCCTTTACGGACAGTGCCCAGGTTATCCGTGTCTTTAGGTATGCCCAGTTCAATAGCTCTGAGCAACATGCCTGCATCTCTGCCAACATAGTCGAGAGCCATACCAATCTGTTCAGGAGCATGAGGGTCCTTTATTAGCAAGGGCGTCCCTAACTTCGTGTGTTTGGATGCTATTTGCCTGATAAGTACGATATTTGGCGTCTGGTAGGCAATGACTTCGCCAATTACTTTTATGGACAACCTTGGCTTCCAAATCTCCAATAATTTATTTACAAGCCTGGCGAATATTTCTATAGGAGATGTTACAACGGCAAATACACCAGCAAGCCCAATCCAAAACATTTCATGATACGATTCTCTATGAAATGTGTACCATGCAAATAGTATTAGAACTCCGTATATGGGTTTAGGACTCCCAAGATATCCGAGGGTTAACCGGAATGAGTTCGACAGCCTAAGTACCCATTCTTTTGTGCTGTCCTTAATCAGAATTGATATGAAAGCCGCCGTCACAACCAGTGCGCAGTAGCTAAATGCAATAACAAATATAACTTTTTCACTGATATTCCAGTTTGCCCAATTATTTATCAGAAGAAGTGCGATGCCAGCAGGTATTGCGTACACAATGGCATCAACGGGCCTTGAATAGAATGGAGTGACCAATCGACTACCAAGAAGTAACCCCAAAAGAGCTGTATAAAACCAGAATCCCTTTTCTCCAAGTGGCGGGAACCATTGTTCAAATGCAAAACGGCTGGCAACAACCAAAATCACAACTTCGGCAATAAGTATCCAAAGACGTGTGCTCTGCTTATTGGTTATATCGATCATCAGCTAACTTAATCTGCCTTGATAACGCCATAAGTTCATACTCGTAAACACTAAACGCGTGCACGTACACGTTCCTGCAAGCGGTTGCGAAGTTGCGTGAAAAGCCGGGCTCTTTCGTTTTCTCGGTCACGAAAACACACTGCAAGTGCATACGGTTCTTCTATGTTTGTCAATCCTTCACCCCATGGTTGGTCGTTACGGGTAACAACTACAAACAACCGCTGATTACGGAGTTTTGATCGGGCATTAAATTGCTTGAAACACCATGTAGCATTTTGCACAGTGCCTTTGGATCGTATAGTCGGTCCCAGGCTTGCGCCCGATAACTCCGGGATACTCTTGTATTCATCTTTAGGGGTCGCTCTGTCGAACATTTGCGTAACCTGATCCAAGTCTGTCGCTGTCACTAACCGGAATTCGGTACGCGATGCCTTATAATCGATGCGTGTGGATCGTACAGGCGGCAAATAAGCCAGCGCCACAGTAAGTTCACGCTCCCGTCGGCCCGAAGTGGTGAAATCATCCGGCACTGGTACTTCATAGAAATGGTGCCGCTTGTCTCTGAGTGTATCTTCGGCAATCAGTGTGACATCGTTTTCAATCGAGCGGAGCAACGCGCGGTCATCTACCTGACCATAGCCACATATTTGCCTGAGCGTATCGGTATCGGGTAGCAGGTTAATGCACGGTACAGGGATTACAGCATGCGATACCAGCAAGGCCCTCACAAGGTTTATCCCGGATTCTGGGTTTTCAGTGAGCAGCCGCGCACATAGATAGGAAATATGCGGAGCAGCAAAACTGGTTCCACACTGTTCTCCAAGCAATCGCCCTGCCGCAAACTCCCTATTTGTCGATAACTCACCCAAGCCTTGTTCGATAATGTGAAAACCTGCGCGAGTGTTGACCGCCCAATTACCACCATACGCTACCAATTCCGGTTTAATAGCGCCTGCCAGTGATGGGCCACGACGGGTAAAGGGCGATGGTTGATCACGTAGCGCGATTGGCACCTCTGCGGGATCATCGGGATAGCGCTGGCTGCTGAAATCTCTGTCCCAACGTGCAAGGCTACCTACCGTCAGTACGTTCAGCGCCGTAGCTGGATCGACAAGCGACCAATCCTCATTGGTTAGATAATCAGGATACTCATTCCTCCAGTCCTGACCGTCTTGCTGAGTCCGTAATACATTTCCTGCCGAGACAACAAAGACTACACTGAGTTCTCTTGATAAGGTATCCAATGTGACCGCCAGGCCCCGAACATGTCCTTGACGATACGGCTTGCGAAGATCACCGAAAGAAAGATTGAAAATCCGGCAACCATATTCCCGATTAAAGTACCTGACCGCTTTGTTTATGTGGTTTTCGACAAACCCGGTTTCATTGGCATCGTCATCATCAAGAATGCGGCCGCTGAACAAGCGGAATTGAGGCACGAAAGCCCCGGTGCGCAGGGTTTCCTCAACATCCCCATAAAGCGCCAGTCCCGCGATATGCGTACCATGCCCGGTTCCATCTGCATCAGGCATGCCGGGCAGGAAACTCTGCGCTTCACCTATTGCCAACCCCAGCAGGGGATGACCAGTTGCAACACCACTGTCGAGGATGGTGATACTCTGCGCATTCTCTGGAGGTTCCGGAATCGGTGGCAGATCAGCGATATCAGTGCCTAACATATCCATATCCAGGCTATATCGTGGCGGTAAATCAACAGTTCGCACATCCCGGTAATGCAAAAGCTGTTCTGCTTGCTCCTGATTGGTGCGTACGCGGTACAACAGAAGGCCGGGCTGGTTAACGGAGTCGAGTTGCTCGATCTCATACTGCTGTGACCAATCTTCGAACGCGTTGCGCAATCGACTACGCTCGGCCTGTGTTGCCAGTGGCCACAACTCTACATCGAGCACAAAGGTTTCAGTTTCAGGCAAGCCCTCCTGCTTCAGCGCCCAGCCCCGCCGGTCCGCTGCCGTCCAGCTATCAACGCCCTGCAAAGCATAGATGAAATTTCGGTTTGTAGGTTTTCCACCTTCGGCCAGAGTACTCAAACGGGCTTCGAACTCTTCAACAGCCGCTTCACTTGCAAAAGCCAGGATGATCGTTTTCTCTTCCTGACTTATTAAGTCGATACCGGGTGCAAGGCGTCTAATATCATCCGGGTTAAATCCCGGTTGCACTTCGAAACGGAATAAACGGCGCTCATCGAAACCTCCGATATCCTCATCCGCATGTTCCTGTGCTTTCTGGAGAAAGCCCTGAAGCTTATGTGCGTGCGCCGAAGGATCGTCTGGTACCTTAAACCTGGGTGGTGGTTTAGACCTACGTTCATTGATCGGTTCTTCGCGCAAAATCCTCAAGTGAGGATGATTTTCATCCATGAAAATTTACGCCCCTGATATTCTGTTGCGCCGCGCGTTCTCACGACGGATGGCCGCTTCGATATGTTGTTTATATAAAAACTCCTTTTTCGCTAACACCATATCTTTTATGGCACGGCGAAGAACACGCTCTATGTCAGCATGGCTCATGCCCTTGAACAGCTCCAACAGTTTGGTGGACTCCAATTCGAAATTACGGCGCACACCGCGTAGTTTTATCTCCAGCAAACAACGAGTTTGCTCCGTATTGGGAGGGTCAAATACAAGTACTTCCTCAAATCTGCGCCACACAGCCGAATCCAACATTCCTTCGTGGTTGGTAGCAGCAATCAGTATGCTCTGTCCCTGATAATCATCCATCATTTGCAAGACCGAATTGACAACGCGTTTGAGTTCACCATGTTCTGCACTGTCGGAGCGTTCTTTTGCAACTGCATCAAACTCATCAAACAGCATGACCATGGGCATAGTGGAAGCAAAATCGAAGACTTTGCGGAGGTTTGCCGCTGTTTCGCCTAGATAAGATGAGACAACACTGTCAATCCGCACAACGGCCAGCGGTCTTCCAAGCTCGCTGGCAAGAATTTCTGCGGTCAAAGTCTTGCCACATCCCGGCGGACCACAGAAGAGTAATCTATCCGCAGGTTCCAATCCGTAACTGCGTAGCAAATCCTCGTGATGATGCTCCGCAAGAATTTCGTCAAACTGAGTACGATTTTCTTCTGATAAAACAACGTCTTCTAACCTGCGTATCGGCTCCTTCATCGCAAGCAAGGGCAATCCGCGTTCCTTGTCTGAAGGGACGTTGTCTTCTCCAATATTGCGGTGGGGTCTTGGCCGACCGTAGAGTATCTTTTCCAGGTCATTCGCCAATAGATGATGCTGCTTGGCGCGCTCCTCCCGGATAACCTCTTCCGAAACGCTACGGAATGCGTCCAGATTGCCCTCAGCACCTGATTTTATTAGTTGTCTCAGTAACTTGCCGCTCGCCATACATTACCTCCTCGTGCCATTTCCTACCTTATTGAATCATAACCCAACATACCCAAATATGTTCACGCATGGTTATTTCTCTGTAAATAAATCAGCCGATCTGTGCGCACCCTGAAGGCAAAGGCTCGGAATCCTTTTTATCCTGATTATTAGCCATTATGACGATTCCTCCTCGTTGCCATCCGGTCCCTCTAGCGCGGCTAAACTCAGCCCCTCGACCTCTTGCAACGTCTTGCCCGCAATCCCCTGCAAATCCCCATACATACCGACCGTTGCCTGCATGACGCGATTGATCTGCTCGTCCCGCTTGGCCCATTGTTTCATGATGACCCTTCTTTCCTTGTCTAAGTCGTCCTGCATAGTGGAAAAGGCCTCAACGATAGCTTCCACACGCTGGCGGAAGCGGGGGCCGGTGAGGTACTGGTAAACCATTTCCGTCTTGGTTTGCTGGCCTTCATTGGCCTGCCGCGCCAGTGCCACCTCGATCAGTGACTGGCGCAGGATTGCTGCTACGGGTAACGTGGCGCGTGGGTGAGTCACCCAGACGCTGTCTATGGTTTCAAATGTTTCCACGTCCTTCGGCAGTGCCTGGCTAATGATGACGGCAATTTCGG
>VAOU01053882.1_pt1 | contig 11668 bp, 12 predicted proteins | sample 3393871 | NCBI WGS metagenome assembly VAOU01 (sample SAMN08290440, study PRJNA428436) | hydrothermal vent metagenome | isolation source: Deep-sea hydrothermal vent chimney | place: Atlantic Ocean: South-mid Altantic Ridge | depth 1820 m m
AAGAGATCATGGACATTATTTATTATTTCCAACCTTAGTGATTACGCCGATCTGTCAGATTAGTACCTTAGAAATGATTTTCTGTGCATTTTGCAGAAAATCATTTCGTGAAGGTACTTATACCCCTCAAGGGGGTACTGAACAGAGTCTTGTGGTTTATCCAGGTTAGGCCTGAGCTACGCACAACGGTGTAATCAATCCCGCCGTTCGACCATTTCCGGATCGGCGGTAATCGGTCGATAGATTTCAATCCGCTGACCTTCTTCCACCATGCTGTCAAGTTTTGTTATTTTGCCGAAGATACCTACTTTCTGTTTGCTGAGATCGATCTCTGGAAACTGATGAAGCAGGCCGGATATTTCGATGGCCTCTTGCACCGTGCTGCCCTCGGGAACATCCAGTTGTAACCAGACCTGTTTGGTAGCTTTTGCATAGACAACGCCGACATTCATTTTATTAACTCATTTTTTATGCGATAACCGGGGCTTCAACCGGATGAGATCTGTTTTTAGCGCGATCTTGCAAACGGCCGTCGAGGATGCGCTTGCCCGCCAGTAAAAAACCAAGGACGAGAAAACCGCCTGGTGGCAGAACGACCAGCAGGAATCCGGAATAGTGGGGAATCAGGTGCAACTCAAGGAATGACAGCTTGTCACCTAGCAGTAGCGCAGCATGTGCAAACAGCGTGCCGCTGCCGAGGATCTCCCTTGCCGCACCCAGTATGACCAGGGCCAGTGTAAAACCCAGTCCCATCATCAGGCCATCCAGTGAGGACGGTACCACTGCATTCTTTGAGGCAAAGGACTCGGCTCGTCCAAGAATAGCGCAGTTGGTGACAATCAGAGGAATGAACAGTCCCAGCACCTTATGCAGATCATGTAACCAGGCATTCATAGCCATATCAACCAGGGTCACGATAGCGGCAATGATTAAAACAAAAACAGGAATCCGGATTTCAGGTGTAATCAAGTTGCGAAACAGTGAAACGGTCATTCCGGAAAGCAGCAGCACCGCCGTCGTAGCCAGTCCCATGCCAAGACCATTGGTGGCGGTGTTGGTAACCGCCAGCAGGGGGCACAAAGCCAGCAGTTGGTTAAATGTGATGTTATTATCCCAGAGTCCATCACGAATGATTTGTTTGTAAGTACTCATCGTTTCTATTTCTCCTGAGCCGTTTTTACGACTTTGAGATGCAGCAACTCGTCTTTATGCTGTGCAAAAAAGTCGAGTCCTGTCTTGATGCCGTGTACCACTCCTCTCGGCGTAATGGTCGCGCCACTGAATTGATCAAAATATCCTCCGTCTTTTTTTACCTTCCATTCAGATTCTGGAAGCTTGGCAAACGAGAGGCCATTAAAACTCAAAACCCAGTGACTTTTGTCAAGTTCGATCTTGTCGCCGAGTCCGGGCGTTTCTTCATGGGAGAGGATTCTGACCCCGGCAATTTCGCCGTTCTTTTTAACGCTCATCAAAACCTTGATATCACCGGCATAGCCCTCTGCCGTTACGGTATAGGCAATGGCGTTGACTTTATTGTTCTTTATCGACTGATAAACGGTGAGTGGTTTGTGATCCGGACCGGCAATTTCGAGAGTGTCTGCCAGCAGATCATTATCGTGTAGATTATCAGGGAGAACCTGGCTTAGTGAGGCCATAACATCTTCTTTCTGACGTTCGGCAATGGCATCACGGGTACTGATATCGCCGAGTATCAGGAGGGCCGCTGCGAACATAGCAAAGCCACCCAGCAAGAGGCCATGATAAGCGGCGCGTGAACGAAAAGAAGGTTTCTCAGGGCTACTCATGATTCTTTACTCGTGGCTTCATCGGCATACTGAATGGGATCACCCCGGCGAGTGCGGCCGTAGACGCGCGGTTTCAGGTAATAATCAATCAGTGGCGTGACAGCATTCATCAGGAGTACCGCAAACGCGACGCCTTCCGGGAATCCAGACCAGGTGCGGATGACATAGATCAGCAGCCCGCAGCCAATGGCATACAGGAGTTGTCCCTTCCCGGTAACCGGTGAGGTGACAAGATCGGTGGCGACAAAGAACGCCCCCAGCATGAGGCTGCCGGATAGCAGGTGATAGGCGGCATCAGGATAACGCAAAGGATCCACCATATGCATGATGGTTGCCAATAATGCCACCGTCGCGAGTATGGCAACCGGGATTTGCCAGCTGATGATGCGCCGCGCCAGTAATAACAGGCCACCGGCTATAATCAGCAGGGCGGAGGTTTCGCCCATGCTGCCAGCGGTATGGCCCCATAACAGCTTGCTTAAAGAGGGTTGATTAACCAGCGCTTTTGACAGATCTATACCCTGTGACAGTTGCGTACGGATATGTCCAAGCAGGGTGGCGCTGCTGATGCCATCCACTTGTGGGATATGGCCAAATGTAATTTGCAGGCTGTCCATTAATCCGGGTGAACCGGTTGCGAACAGAGGGTGAGGTGCTGCGAATGTTGTCAGTTGTAACGGGAATGAAATTAACAGCGCGACACGCGCAACCATAGCGGGGTTAAACAGATTCTGGCCGAGACCACCAAAAACCTGTTTGCCGATAACGATGGCCAGCAGCGAACCGACTACGCCCACCCACCAGGGTGCCCAGGGTGGCAAGGTAAGTGCCAGCAACCATCCGGTGAGGATAGCGGAACCATCCAGCAGGTAGGGTTTAATAGGACGCCTGCCGATCCACAGGCTGACGGCTTCAGCAATAACGGCGGTAATGACGGTGACTGTAAAAAGAAAAATGGCGGGCCAGCCGAACAGGTAAAGACCATATCCGGTAACAGGTAGAAGCGCCAGCATAACCCATAACATCAAGCGGCTGATACTGCTGGTTTCGTGGGCATAAGGCCCACCGATGATCGGCGCCGTTACTTTCATACTCTAGTCTCGGTAGTTTGCGCAACGGCTTTTTTTCTGGCGGCTTCCTTTCGCCGGAGCATCATAGCCTCCCGCTTGACTTTTTTCTGATGTTCGACGCGTACTGTTCGTTGTTCGGTCAGACGTTTAGTTTCACTCTGTTTATACTGTGCGCGCTGACGCATGGTTAATTCACCTTTGGCATAATTGAAATATTGCACCAGTGGCACATGGGCAGGACAAACATAGGCGCAGGAGCCGCAGGCAATGCAGTCCATCAAGCCGAGGTCAACCGCTCCCTGTAGATCCCCTTTTCGGCAGCGGGCAGCCATTTCCAGGGGGACTAAACCGCAGGGGCAGGCATTGACACAACTGCCACAACGAATGCAGGGCATGGGTGGACGGATTTCTGTTTCCCTGGCCGTGAGTGCAATCACACCGTTGAAACCCTTTATCAACGGAACTTTAGTATTCGGAATGGGGTGTCCCATCATCGGTCCGCCGGACAGAAGATGGCTGGGGGGTTCCGAAAAACCGCCGCAGTAGTCAAGCAAATCCTGGACAGTGGCGCCGACAGGTACGCGCAGATTACGCGGTTCCCGTATGGCACCGCCACTGACGGTCACGACCCGGCTGATCAGAGGGCGGCCAAAGCGAACCGCATCATGCACCGCATGGGCGGTGGCGACATTATGGACGACGATTCCGATGTCTGCGGTGAGGGCGCGCGCGGGTGTTTCTTTTCCGGTCAGTGTTTGCACCAGATGTTTTTCTGAGCCCATGGGATAACGGGTGGGGACGTTAATGATTCTGATTTCATTGAAGTCGGCACTTGCCTTGCGCATGGCTGAAAGAGCTTCAGGCTTGTTGTTTTCGATAGCGACCAGCACTTGCTCGACCTGTAAGGCATACATCATGATTCTGATGCCATCTAATATTTCATCCGCCTGTTCGCGCATCAGCCGATCATCACAGGTGAGATAAGGTTCGCATTCGGCGCCATTGAGTACCAGCATGTGTAATTGATAACGTTTGCGCAGGCCCAGCTTAACCGCTGAGGGAAACGTGGCCCCGCCCATGCCTACAATTCCACCCTCGGCGACGCGCTGTGTAATTTCATCCAGCGTGAGAGTAAAAGGATCGATCAGCGCTGGAAGCGAAATCCAGCGATCCTCATCGTCTGGTTTGAGAGTGATGGTTCTGATAGGCAGGCCGGAGGGGTGTGGCGCCATGTAATTGCCAATCGCCATGATCTGACCCGAAGTCGGCGCATGTACCGCTGCTGAGATCGCACTCTGACTATTGGCGAGCAGTTGCCCCTTGAGAACCTTGTCACCTTTGCGCACGACCGGTTCGGCAGGTGCGCCGATATGTTGCTGCAAGGGAATGCGCAACAGTTTAGGCATGGGCATCGCCTCAATCGCTTTATTAGCCGATAGTTTCTTGCGATCATCCGGATGTACGCCACCGCGAATTTTAAACAATTTCATTATAACTGAATCCTGCTCATACACCTGAAACCTGGGCAAGAACGGTGGCAACCGGTTTGGGCCAATGCCAGTTCTGCAGCGTGATGGGGATAGGGCGCATGGCGACACATTCAGTCGGGCAGATATCAACACATTTTTCACAGCCGGTGCAGGCATCTACGATTACGACATGAATTTGCTTGGGACCTCCTGTCAGCGCATCCGTGGGGCATTGTTTGAAGCATTTGGTGCAACCGATACAAAGCGCCTCATTGACAAAGGCTACCATCGGGGTTTGATCTTCGACGGAAGAAAGATCAATGCTGACTCCCAGCTTGTTGGCCAGTATCTCGACCAGCGCCAGGCCACCCGGTGGACAAATAGTAATTTCCGCCTGACTGTTGGCAATAGCCTCTGCTGCCGCCGTGCAGCCGGGATAACCGCATTGGCCGCATTGAGAACCGGGTAGCAATTCCTCGATTTGCGCCTGTAGGGGATTGCCTTCTACTTTAAGGTAACGGGATGCAAGGCCCAGTAGATAGCCAAGTGCAATGCCCAGTATTGTCAGACAGGTGATAGCCGCAAACATAATTCCTCCTAGGACGTGGCAAGTCCGGAAAAGCCCATAAATGCCAGTGACAGTAGACCGGCAACAATAAAACCGATGGGGGCGCCGGCAAATGCCTTGGGCACATCCGACAGGGCGAGGCGTTCGCGTAGCCCGGAAAAGATAAGCAGTACCAGGGTAAAGCCTACGGCCGAGCCAAAACCGTAAAGTACGCTTTCAACGAAGCCGTTATGCTGTTGTACATTAAGCAAAGCGACGCCGAGCACGGCACAGTTAGTTGTAATCAGGGGCAGGAAAATACCCAGTATCTGATACAGGGCCGGTGAAACTTTTTTAACCGCCATTTCGGTAAACTGGACCACGGCGGCAATCACCAGGATAAAAGTCAATATACGTAAAAAACCAAGATTCAGTGGTTGCAATATATAAAATTCCAGCAGCCAACTGGTGGTAGCGGCAAGCGTCAGCACAAACGTGGTGGCCAGCCCCATCCCCAACGCACTATCCACTTTGTTGGATACGCCCATGAAAGGACACAAGCCCAGAAATTTAACCAGTACAACATTGTTGACCAGCGCGGTGCTTAACAGCAGGAGCAGGTATTCCGTCATCGTTTATCCAAACCTCATTCTCGTTTGAAGGGGCCAATGCATTAAGCGTACCAGTGGATTCTGGATCAGGCTTAAGTCATAAAACCGCCTTGTTTCAGGGCATTTATCAATCTCAATGTTCAATTGAGTGCAACATGATCTGTTCTGAAGCTGACAATGCTTGAAGGTCAGTGTTGGTGAATGTGCAAAAGGTGACAAATTACGCACGCTGGAGCAGGCATCGCAGGTTAAGGCAGGCATGGCATATACTTTGCAAAACTATTGCGAATAGAGGGAGGTCTATGTGCGCGGTATTCAGAAATCCGGAGTGAGTTCATGAGCAGTAATTTCACAGGCATTCAAGGTGGATATGACTGGGTCGATGCCCTGGGTGATTTTTTCGCCTCACCGCCGGCCGACATACCGGCAGAGGTGCTTGAAGCCTTTGCGGTGATCCAGAATCACGGACAGGTATTACCTCCGCGTCTTTTTTATGAAGTGGTAGAACAATCATCGATTGCTATTTCGATTACGGATAACCAGGCCAGAATTTTATATGTAAACCGTGCCTTTCAGAATTTGACCGGCTATTGCAGTGATGAACTGTGGGGCCAAAATGAGTCCATTCTTTCCTACAAAGCGACGCCAAAGACGGTTTACCAGGATCTCTGGACAAGCATTTTATCCGGCAAAGCCTGGAACGGAATACTGGTCAATAAACGCAAGGATGGCAGTCGCTACCTTGCGGAAGTCAGCGTGGCGCCCGTATTGTGTGATCGGACAGGATCACATTATTTTCTGGGCATGCACCGCGATGTTACCGCCCTGCATAACCTGAAGAACAAGGTTCATAACCAGAAAGAACTGATCGAATCCGTGGTTGATTACGCACCCATGGCAATTGCTCTTCTGGATATGGACGGCAAGGTGGTCCTGGACAACCAGGCTTACAAGATCTTGATGACTGATCTTGGTGGGCGTGAACCGGCTGAACTTATTTTGAAAAGTGCAGGCAGTGTTATTAGCGAGGATTTTGAAACGGCCTGTGCCAGGGGATATGGTTTTGAACATCGGGAAGTCAGGCTTGAACAGGAGACGGGAGGGGACACTCGCTGGTTTTCCTGTTCCGCCAGTTGGATCAAGGAATTCGATCTGCGAGCCGAATCGTATTTTGAGTCGGACAGACAAAGTGGTCTGCTTCTGGTAGCCAATGAAATTACCCGCCAGAAGCGTGAACAGGAACAGGCTCGTATTAATGCAGTACAGGCATTAATGATGGAACAAAGCGCCACGCTGAACATGCAGGAGACCTTGTCGGGTGCAATTTTCCAGATGCAGGGGCCACTTAATATGATTGAAGCCGCATCTGAGATGTTAAAACGTCAGGAGCCTGAGCAGGCACATCTATACAGCACGCTCAAGCAGGCACTGGATGCCGGTCATCAGGCGGTAGAAACCTTACGGGCCTCGATCCCGGGGGAAGTCAGTGAAGCCACCGGCCCGGTCAATATGAATGATGTGGTGCGGGATGTACTCAACGTGATGGCCACGCGCCTGTTGGCAGAAGGCGTGGTGGTTGATTGCAGGCCGGCTGAATCATTACCCTTTATTACCGGGCAGGCTGGAAAATTAAGGGCTCTGGTAAAGTATTTGCTTGATAACGCCATTGATGCCTTACGGGAACCGGGAGACTGGCAGCGCGAGTTCCTGATTATAACCCGGGATGATAATGCTGAACGCATAGAATTGTGGGTTCAGGACATGGGACCCGGGTTAGCGACAGAATTACGTTTCAAGGCGTTTGAACCCTTCTTCAGCCACTGGAACGCCAGACGAGGTCATTCGGGTATGGGCTTAACCATGGCGCAACAAATTGCCGTTGAATATGGCGGCGAAGTTGAAGTGGATACAGAATATAAAAAGGGCTGTCGAATAAGGGTTTCTATTCCTCTTGATGGTGGACAACAATGAATGAAGGGGAGGCGGATTGTATGCATAACATCGATTCACGTAGCAGCCTTCTGGAGTCGGAGCTGGAGATTCTTTATCTTGTCAGCCAGGTGCTTAGCCGCTCTCTGAATTTTCGGGAAACGCTGGCTGAAGTTCTCAAGCTTTTACATGATCAAGGGCAGTTAAGCTATGGCATGGTGAGTTTGCTGGACGAAGAAACCAGTGAACTTCAGGTGGTGGCGTTACATGGACATGAAACCAGTTTCACCCGTGATGTCCGGTATCGTGTGGATGAAGGCGTAGTGGGTGACATTATGCGCCAGGCCGAGCCGGTTGTGCTCAAGCGCATAGCGGATGAACCCAAGTTTCTCGGCCGTCTCGGAGTCTATGATGTCAACCTGCCGTTTATTGGCGTACCGATTCGAAGTGGTGACGATGATCCGGTCGGCGTTTTTACCGCCCAACCCTCATTCTGTAGTGAACTCATCCATGAGCAGACTCGTTTTCTGGAAATGACCGCAAACCTGATTGCGCAAACGGTCTATCTGTCAAGAGAAGTGGCCAATGAAAAACGGGAATTAAGAGAAGAACGTGATCGTCTGCGCCGAAAGGTAAAAAGCAATCACAGCTTCAAAAATATAGTCGGTCACAGCCAGGTGATGCAGACCGTATTCGAGCAGGTCAGGCAGGTATCCAAATGGAATACCACCGTATTGATACGAGGTGAATCGGGCACCGGCAAGGAGCTCATTGCCAATGCCATTCATTACAATTCGCCGCGTGCGAATGGCCCCTTTATCAAACTCAACTGTGCGGCGCTACCTGACAGTCTGCTTGAATCCGAATTATTCGGACATGAAAAAGGCGCCTTTACCGGCGCTGCCAGTCAGCGAAAAGGACGCTTTGAGCAGGCGGATGCAGGAACTATTTTTCTGGATGAAATAGGCGAAATTTCACCGGCTTTTCAGGCTAAATTGTTGCGCGTGTTGCAGGAAGGCGAGTTTGAACGCGTCGGCGGCATGCAGACGCTGCGTGTGGATACGCGCATTATCGCTGCCACCAATCGTAATCTTGAGGAAGGAGTCGAAAAGGGGGACTTTCGTGAAGATCTCTATTATCGGCTGAACGTGATGCCCATCCGGACCCCGGCATTGCGCGAGCGACCGGAAGATATTCCCGATCTGGCTCGCTTCCTGGTGGACAAGGTAGCTAAACAACAGGATCGTGAACTGGTAATTACCGACAGCGCCATTAGACTGCTGATGCGTTATGCCTGGCCGGGTAATGTCCGCGAACTGGAGAATATCCTCGAACGGGCCGCGATTATGAGTTTTGATGGCAATATCGATCGAGACCGGATTGTGGATACGGGCCTGGATGCGCAACAGGTGGGAAGTGTCAGGAGTACTGAAAATATTTCCAAAGTTGATTTTAATGATCCCGGTCTGGATGAACGTGAACGGGTGATTGCCGCGCTTGAAGAAGCCGGCTGGGTTCAGGCCAAAGCCGCCCGACTGCTCAATATGACGCCGCGCCAAATTGCATACCGTGTCCAGACGCTCAATATCAAGGTCAGGCAAATATGAATGCTGTGATTTTATCTGCCTTGAGCAATGTGGGCTTCACAACAAAGTTAACTGAATTGTGGCCAAATCATCAGTCCTGATATTTTAGAATTCAAAAAAAACACAATAAAAACAACCGTTAACAAAGTTTCTCCGGGTAGGCACGGAGTATGCAATACCCATCATGACTATATTTAACGGCGATAGTAATCGGGAGACAGATGTATGGAACTTACGCTACTGGGGAATTCAAATGTGACGACAGAGGGCTGTTCTTCTGGCGCCTGCGGGGGCAATCAGGATCAGCTTTCACATTTACCGGAAGAAATACGTGAGAAAGTGCATAACCATCCCTGCTATTCCGAAGAAGCGCATCATTACTACGCCCGCATGCATGTGGCGGTTGCGCCGGCCTGCAATATCCAGTGCCATTATTGCAACCGGAAATACGACTGTGCCAACGAGTCCCGGCCGGGAGTGGTTTCAGAGCTACTTACTCCGGAACAGGCGGTTAAAAAAGTCCTTATCGTTGCCGCTAAAATTCCACAGATGACCGTCCTGGGCGTAGCCGGTCCCGGCGATCCTCTCGCTAATCCGGAGCGGACTTTCGCCACCTTCCGAGCTCTCACAGAGAAAGCGCCGGATATCAAATTATGTGTTTCCACTAATGGTCTGGCCCTGCCGCAGCAGATCGATGAGCTGCTAAAGCACAACATCGATCATGTCACCATTACCATTAACTGTATTGACCCCGATATTGGCGCGAAAATTTATCCCTGGATATTCTGGAATAACCGTCGTATCAAGGGTCGCAAAGGCGCGAAAATTCTTATTGATCAACAGCAAAAAGGTCTGCAAATGCTGGTCGAGAAAGGCATTCTGGTGAAAGTTAATTCTGTCCTGATTCCGGGTGTCAATGATGAGCATTTAAAAGAAGTGAGTAAGCTCGTAAAGGAAAAAGGTGCTTTTCTACATAATGTTATGCCCCTGATTGCCGAGGCCGAGCATGGCACATTCTATGGTGTCATGGGCCAACGTGGACCGACGCATACGGAGTTACAGACATTACAGGATGCCTGCGCGGGGGATATGAATATGATGCGGCATTGCCGGCAGTGTCGCGCAGATGCCGTAGGGATGCTGGGCGAGGATCGGGGTGATGAATTTACCCTGGATAAAATTGAAAATATGGACATTGACTATAAAGCAGCCATGAAAAAGCGAGCGGCCATCCACCACGCGATCGAAGAAAAACGTAGCCTGAAGAATCAACCCGGCACAATCAGGGTGACTCTGGATGACCGCGCCTTGATAAAAGAATCCCGGCCGATCCTGGTTGCCGTTAGCTCCTCGGGTGGGGGAATAATAAACCAGCACTTTGGTCATGCGAAAGAGTTTCTGATTTACGAAGCATCCGCGACGGATGTGCGTTTCATCGGGCAGCGAAAAGTAGAGCGCTATTGCTATGGCACTGACAGCTGTGGTGAGGATGAGACCGCGTTAGATAAAATGATGCGTGTCCTGGAGGGCTGTGAAGCGGTGTTGTGTTCCAAAATCGGGATGGAACCGTGGTCTGTTCTGGAGGAAGCGGGTATACACCCTGATGGTGAACATGCCATGGAGCCTATTGAGGATGCTATTGCTGCGGTCTATGTTGAAATGATTGAGCAGGGCTTACTGGATAACGCGGTTACAGAAACACGCGAAACGGCATAAAGCGGAGGGCGACATGACGTACAGAATCATCGAAAATTGCGTAAACTGCTGGGCTTGCGAGTCGCTTTGTCCCAGCCAGGCCATATACGAAGCGAGTCCGCATTTTCTGGTTGATGCAAGAAAGTGTACCGAGTGTGAAGGTGACTTTGCTGAACCCCTGTGCGCTAGCATCTGTCCTGTCGAGGGGGCCATTCTTAACGGCCTGGGCGAGTCAGTGAATCTGCCGGGTTCCCTGACGGGCATACCGCCCTCAAAGATGGCCGAGGCCATGGCGGAAATCCAGGCACGTTAGTCAGTCAAAAATCAATCATCAATAGCAAGGTAAATATAATATGGCAAAGGCAAAAGTAACATTTTCAGACATCGACCTCACGGTGAATGTTCCAGTTGGCACGCGAGTCATTGAGATTTCGGAAAAAGTAGGCTCCGGGATTATTTATGGTTGCCGGGAATGTGATTGTGGTACCTGTATGATGAAAGTCGAGGAAGGATGGAACAATTTATCTGAACCAACAGTACTTGAAGATAAGGTTTTGCGAGAGAATATGGCCGGACGGCACTACCGGCTTGCCTGTCAGGCACAGGTAGTGGGTGATATAAAAGTTCGTCCAGCCTGAGAGGGTTTTTCCATTACAGGACATGCAGTCAAAGATCCTAACCTGGATAAACCACAAGATAAGTACCTTCACGAAATAATTTTCTGCAAAATGCACAGAAAATCATTTCTAAGGTACTAAAAGCACCATATGAATACTGTCGCTTTGTTTAAAGATGTTGGGGATACCTGCCGCCAGCTTCATATTCAATTGATGAGACACAGCCAGGGGCGGGCCAATGACGATCCGCTGGCCTGTATTCTGGCGAGCTGGAGTTGCGGACTAAGCGGGTTGCCCGCTTTTCTGGGGCTTGAACCGGGACAGTTTCAGATCATGCTG
>VAOU01069292.1_pt1 | contig 11659 bp, 10 predicted proteins | sample 3393871 | NCBI WGS metagenome assembly VAOU01 (sample SAMN08290440, study PRJNA428436) | hydrothermal vent metagenome | isolation source: Deep-sea hydrothermal vent chimney | place: Atlantic Ocean: South-mid Altantic Ridge | depth 1820 m m
CGTAAAACATTCTTATATCTCCACCAGGCCTTTCAGCACCATATCGGTGAAACTTACTATTCCTACTACCTGGCCATTCTCCACCACCGGTGCTCGGGACAGACCGAAGCGATCAAATAGTCTTGCTGCATAACGGATATCCATATCCGGGTCGACGGTTACTATAGGTTTTGACATAACCTCATAAACATTGACACGTTCGGGTGCTCTGTCCTGTGCCAGTACCTTTCGCGCAATATCAGAAATCAGGATTATGCCGTATTCGTCATTTTCATCACGCTTTTCGACGATCAGTGACTTGTTCGTCATGTGCTTCATTGCCTTCATTGCTTCCTTTACACTCATCATGCCGTCAACAATATCAAATTTATGTTTCATCACATCGCGGACGGTGATGCGCTTTCTTTCAGTCGTCATATCTGTTCCTCCACGGCTTCACTCAATTCCTCAATTTGCTTTGCTACGCCTACAGCATCTTCAACATCAATCTGAAAAGCGATACCTGAGCCCGGATCCTTTTCAAATTCGGCAACATCGGATATTTTCTCAATTATAGTCCTGCTCATATGTTCCTCAACCAAAAACAGCAGGACATCACGCTGGGTCTCCAGTGACAGACCAAAGAAAGTTTTGGTTTTTTCCAATCCTTCGCCACGGGCATTATTAATGACCGTTGCACCAGTCGCACCGGCCTCTCTGGCAGCATCCATGACGGCATCGGCCTTACTGTCCTTAACAAATGTAATAATCAATTTAAAATGCATGTTTACTCTCCTGCTATTTACTTTTCATGTTTTTTACGATTTTTACTGCGAAATTCTGAGATCTGGGCATAGGCCATGACACTGATAATCGGGAACAGACTGGCAAAGGCGATCAGGCCAAAGCCATCAATCAATACACTACGGCCGGGGATGGTGGCTGCCAGACCGAGACCCAGTGCAGTTACCAGCGGCACAGTCACGGTAGAAGTGGTCACACCGCCGGAATCATAGGCCAGAGGAATAATCGCACGTGGTGTAAAAAATGTCTGTATCACAACAATGATGTATCCGGCAATAATAAAATTCTCCAGCGACACACCACTAACAATTCGGTATACACCCAGCGTTATGCCGAATGCAACACCGATGGCGACCGCAATACGCAGACCCCAGATACTGATGGTTCCGCCGGATATTTCTTCCGCCTTTATCGCCACGGCAAGTAATGCGGGTTCTGCCAGGGTGGTACTGAAACCTATCATAAATGCAAAAAGATACACCCAGTAATAATCAGCCCAGCCCAGGGCCTCAACATGACCGCCGCTACTGGCGAGAAATACCGGGTCAGTCAACTGGGCGGCCATTAGCTTGCCTATCGGAAATAAGGCCATTTCCAGACCAAGTAAAAATAGCGCGAGCCCGCCAAGCACAAATGCAAAACCTGCAATCAGTCGCTGAGGATGATTTACACGCTGGCGTATAACAAATATCTGAAAGAATAGAATCACAGCAATGATCGGTAACACATCCCGTACGGTTTGTAGCAGGGTGATAAATAGCTCTCTGATAATTCCCGGACTGCCTGTCTGTTGAATAACCTGGGCTACTATTCGGCTCTGCTGGCCGCCGCACTGCGGCTGTTGCCACAACCAGCCTGCTTCACCTGCAATTCCGTAGAGTAAAACGAAGATTATCGGCAGCAATGAAGCAAAGGCGATGAGGCCAAAACCATCCAGCATGGGATTGCGCCCCTTGATGGCGGCGGCAAGCCCGACACCCAGTGCTGCCACTAGCGGAACGGTAATGGTTGATGTTGTCACACCACCGGAATCATAGGCAATACCGATGATGCTCTGTGGTGCAAAAGCGGTCACGATTACAACCAGAATATATCCGGCCATAATCAGATACTGGATCGGCCAGCCACGTATGATCCGCAGCACACCCAGCATAATGGCCAGACCAACGGAGACACCGACAGTCAGTCGCAGGCCAAACGCATAGCTTTCCATCGACTCTGCGTTATTACTGATAATGCAGCCTGCCGCTGCAACTTTCGAGGCCTCTCCAGCGACCGCAATCAGGGCTGGCTCGGCAATGGTAGTCCCCAGGCCTAGTGCAAAAGCAAAACTCAACAAGCCCAGCGTCCTGCTTTTGCTGGCAAAGTCATGGGCCATACTGTTACCTATAGGGAACAACCCTGTTTCAAGACCAAAAACGAAGAAAGTGAGACCCAGGATGACCAGAAAGGCCCCGGTAAGTATATTAAACAGGCCATCAACCGGCTGCTGTAGTATCAGCAGTTGAAAAAATGCAATAACCAGAAATACCGGCGCCAGATCACGCAGGCTGTCGAGCATGGAGGAGGAAAATAAGCGCAGGATTTTATTCAGAGACATCCTGTTTACAGCCTGCTGTGCATTTTACAGATCAAGCTGCATCGCCACATGAAGGTGGCCAGCCCGATAATATGGCCATGCGGCCAATCCGCCCTTCAGGCAGTAAACAGCCGGTAGCAATAGCCTGCCCATTTCCATCCTGTGCAAGCGCATGGATAGCGCTTTTATCACGTTCATCCCATTCAAGTCGGGCGGGGATCCCCTGTTCGTTAATGAAAACGTCCTGCCGGACTGATTGCAGCAAGTCCTTATCCTGCTGCCAGTTTGCCAGTCGACATGTGTATGGTGTTAGCGTTGTCCATTTACAGTTTTTCATGCGCCATATGATATAGCATATAACTTATTTTTTTGTGCTGGTGCATGGTTGATTATCTTCACCCTTACTGCTCTGCTTGAATCCTGCGAAGAGTCTTTACCTCCAGACCTGCCTCATCTGCAAGCTGTAATGCCCTCTGTAAACGTGCAGGAGCTGAACGACCTGTGCAGCTGTGTTTCGGGTCACCATCAAAGGCGACCAGCATAGCGGCAATCAACCCCCTGCTATCCAGCTCTTCCCCTGTCAGCCAGGCCTGCAGCTCCAGCACGTCTTCCGCCACCTCTATGGCTAAAGAGCGGTGATCCTGCCACAACTCCGAAACATTACCACCAACAACCAGACCAGCAATGTTGGTGGTCAATATATAAAGGTTTTTTCTTACCAGCTCAAACAGCAGGTCCCCTGCTGAGTTGAGCTTTTCTACTGGAATCGCGAGGGCATTAAGCGCCTCGCAGAGTAGACCCGCATGTGGGCCGAAGACGGGTGAGACAACTATGGGCTTTGCATCCATGCCCGGCTTTTTCTCAAACCAGACAGAAATAATGGTTGGCGACTCAATACTGTGTTTTTCCCAGTCACGTGGTAATAACTCGTTTTGGACCAGGCACAGTCTATCGACCCATGCCTTTGGCATACCTTCAAGCGAGGCATGTAAATCCTTTTCCGCAACGGTCAGCAGAACGGCTTCTGGGTCAGGGTTTTCATTTGCGATTTGATTGATATCATCGCAGCGATTGACGGGAATCAGTGGGTAGCCCGATCTCAGCAGACCTCGCGCAAACACACCGCCGATCTCACCTATACCAATGATCACTACTGGTTTTTTCATGATTAGAACCCCTTTTGGAATTATTATAGTAGTGTACCTATAAATTCATTCAAAAATAATCAAATACTCTCTGAGGCCAGGGGGGCACTATTGTAGATTCGACAAATTCGGACAAGATAAATCTGTGCGAATTTGTCGCACCCGTAGAATATCTGGTCCCTCCGTATAAGTAGTAACATTGTAGGTCCGAATTCATTCGGACAAAACCTGCGCGAATGAATTCGCACCTACAGAGAACAAGATATCATTCTGGTAATTTATGATATCTACTATGATGATGAAAAGTGTTTTTTACCTTCCCTACGAAAGCATATTTTTAATGATAATATTCGAAATAGCACTCTTCACGTAAAATTGGGATAATTGCCTGAAATAATACACATGGTCTGAGATGAATATACTTGTAGTAGGTGGCGGCGGACGTGAACATGCGCTGGCCTGGAAGCTATCCCAAACTCCGGTAGCAGAATCGGTTTATGTCGCACCCGGCAATGCAGGTACAGAAGCTGAGCCCGGGCTGGAGAATGTTTCCATCGCGGCTGATAATATTGATGCACTGGTTAAATTTGCGCTTGCGCACAAAATCGACCTCACTGTCGTCGGCCCCGAACAACCGCTAGTAGCAGGAATTGTTGATCGCTTTTATGATGCTGGCCTGCGCTGCTTCGGCCCCAGTGCTGAGGCGGCAGAACTAGAAGGCTCAAAACGTTTTACCAAGGAATTCCTCGCCCGCTTCAATATACCCACCGCGACCTACGAGTCATTTACTGAAATTGATCCGGCAATGGCTTACATACGCCAGCAGGGAGCACCAATAGTAATCAAGGCCGATGGCCTGGCGGCCGGTAAAGGGGTGATCCTGGCGCAGACAGAAAAGGAGGCGATCACTGCCGTGCGAGACATGCTGGCCGGCAATGCCTTTGGTGCGGCTGGACATTGTGTAGTCATTGAGGCGTTTCTAACCGGCGAGGAGGCCAGCTTCATCTGCATGGTCGATGGCAGCCATGTACTGCCACTGGCCACCTCACAGGATCACAAGGCACGTGATAATGGTGATACCGGCCCCAATACCGGCGGCATGGGCGCCTATTCACCGGCTCCGGTGGTGACTGAAGAAATGCATCAGCGCATCATGAATGAAGTCATCCTGCCGACAGTCGAGGGCATGAAGGAGCTCGGCAGACCGTATACCGGTTTTCTCTATGCCGGCGTCATGATCGATGCGGACGGTACACCGAATGTACTCGAATACAACTGCCGCTTCGGAGACCCGGAAACCCAGCCAATCATGATGCGCCTGCAGTCCGACCTGGCCTGGCTCTGCGATATGGCGCTTGACGGTAAGCTGGACAAAGTCACGGCACAATGGGATGAACGGAAGGCGCTGGGTGTGGTGTTGGCGGCGGGTGGCTATCCCGACAGTTACAACAGCGGCGATATCATCGACAGCCTGCCGGAAAACACAGAAGATATGCATATTTTCCATGCCGGGACAGCGACACAGGGGAATAAGCAGGTTACCAGCGGTGGGCGGGTACTGTGTGTCACTGCACTGGGTGACAGTGTTACCGAGGCACAACATCGTGCCTATGAAACCGTGAAACAGGTGCACTGGGATAATGTCTATTACCGCACCGATATTGGCCACCGCGCAATCAGCCGGGAGGCTCTAACCTGAAAAGGGATGACACCAAACAGGCAATGGAAAAGCTGCGTGTGGGTGGTATTATTGCCTACCCTACCGAGTACTGCTATGGACTCGGCTGTGATCCGCACAATAACGTGGCTATCCGGTCATTGCTTAAGATCAAACATCGCCACTGGCAAAAAGGCTTAATCCTGATTGCCGCCTCAGTGGAACAGCTCTATCCGTACATCGACATAAACAAATTCAACATAGATAAAACTGGGCCTGGCTGGCCCGGACCAATTACCTGGGTAGTGCCTGCCGCAGAGAATGTCAGCCACTATCTGCGAGGGACTCATTCTGGCATAGCTGTACGGGTAAGTGACCACCCACTTACTAACCTGCTGTGCCGCACTATCCGGGGCCCAATTGTGTCGACCAGCGCCAATCCGGAGGGACAGGCCCCTGCCTTATCTGCTAACGGTGTGAGACGTTATTTCGGAGATGAAGTTGAGTATATCGTTGAAGGATCGTTGGGTGGACTGAAAAAACCTACACCGATTTATGATCTGTTAAGTGGGCAAATTTTGCGGCCATGAAATGCCTGCCGTGCGTTCATTCAGCCTCATTGTCCGAATAAATTCGGACCTACAATTATTTTCTACCTGAAAGGGTATTTTTTCGTAGGGGCGAATTCATTCGCACAAAAATCTCACGACAAACAGCCGACGTTGAATAAACCTTATGACTTTTCCAGATCCAGCACCCCGCCTGGATTATCTTCTACCTGAGATGCCAGATTGCGCAGTGCCGCCTGCAGGGCCTCTTCTATCACGGGGTGGTAAAACGGCATACGGAGTAGATCAAACACGGTCAAATCCTGCTGTATACACCATGCCATAAGATGCGCCAGGTGTTCGCCATTGATGCAGAACAGGCTGGCACCCAGCAGCCTGCCGGTTTTTTTATCGCCATAAACACGAATCAGGCCCCGATTTTTAGTCATTATCAGGGCGCGGCCTACCGGTGCCATTTTTATCTGGCCGATAACGGTTGTTTCCTGATCCAGCTCAGACCAGCTAGCGCCTGCCGTACATATATTTGGATCGGTGAATGTTATCGCAAGCGGTATTTTGCGTTTATAGGCCTGAATGCTATCTCCAGCAGCATTGATACCGGCGATTCTGCCCTCGTCACCGGCTTCATGCAGGACGGCTCGATCACCGTTTACATCACCGGCGATGAAAACAGGCTGATCGCCACACTGCATAGTATTCGGATTGTAGAGTGGTACACCCTGCGGGTTCAACTCGATATCCAGATTCTCAAGTCTCATGCCTTTAACATTTGGGCTACGCCCCATGCTGACCAGTAAACTGTCAACCAGTACACTATTATCGCCGGCAGTGACGCGCAGCTTGCCATCCTCCATGGTTACTTCTGCCCCCTGTCCCAGCCACAGCGGGAACTCACGCGCGAGCGTTTCAATGACCGACTGGTGAATCTCCGGGTCTTCAATGCCGCCGATTTGTTCTGCCATATCGACACCGGTGACATCGACATCCAGCCGTGCCAGTGCCTGACCAATCTCCAGTCCAATCACGCCGAGACCAATAACAGCCACTGATTCAGGAAGCCCATCAAGCTCAAAAAGGGTATCGGTAGTGATGATGCGGTCAGAGAATGCCTGCCAGGCCTTTGGGATGACAGGCGTTGTACCGCTGGTAATCACTACGCTGCTGAAATTAACAGTATCTTCCCCAACACGCAGCTGTCCGGGTTTAATAAATTCAGCCAGGCCATGGATGATGTGGTCTTTCAAACGTTTGTCATTACTGGCGAAAACACGCTCAACAAACATGTCCCGCAGTTCGCGCACGAACTCCATTACTTCTTCTTTATCGACCGACAGTTGTTCGCTACCTTCTATACCTTCACGCTCGAGTGCTTTACGACGATGAAAATCCTCAGCCGCCTGAATAAGTACTTTTGATGGCATGCAACCGACTCGCGAACAGGTCGTGCCTAGCTCACCATTCTGAACTATCAGATAGCTTTTACCTTTACGCACTACCTGTGACAGAGCATACAGACCAGCCGATCCCGCACCAATTATGACGACATCTACATTGTGCTTCATTTATTTTAACTGATTCTATGTTTCGTTGATGGGGTCTTCCGTCTGTGCCTCGACTTCATGTATGCCGGCTTTAACCTTGCGCTGGTCACCAAGATAATAGCGCTTCTGTGCATGCATGGTTTCATCCAGTTCGTAGACCAGAGGAATACCGGTAGGCATGTTAACCCTGGCAATATCTTCATCCGAGATATTTTCGATGTACTTCATCAGGGCTCGTAGACTGTTGCCATGCGCACAGATCATTACCTGTTTACCCGTCTCTATCATTGGACGAATGGTACTTTCCCAGTACTCAAGCACGCGGTTCAGGGTATCGTGCAATGATTCGGTATTCGGTAGTTTTATGCCAAGATCACTATAGCGCGCATCATACATCGGATGACGTGGGTCAGACGTACTCAGCTCAGGTGGCCTTACCTCAAAGCCCCTGCGCCATTTCTGCACCTGCTCTTCACCATAATTTCTCATTACTTCTTTCTTATCCATCCCCTGTAATGCACCGTAGTGCCGCTCATTCAGAACCCATGATTTGTCCACAGGAACCCACATCAAATCCATGTTATCGAGGATGATCCAGGTGGTACGAATTGACCGCTTGAGCAGTGAGGTATATACCTGATCGAAGACAAAACCAGCATCTTTAAGTAGTTTAGCTGCATCGGTGGCCTCTTCTATCCCACGGTCAGTCAGATCAACATCTGTCCAGCCGGTAAAACGATTTTCCAGATTCCACATACTCTGTCCGTGGCGAACTAGTACTAGCCTTTTCATATTTTTCTCTCTCGTAAAAATCTGTGGGGAAGGATAAAGGTAAAAGGTAAAAGGGGAAAGGTAAAAGGGGAAAGGAAAGTCAAAATCACAGTCAAAAACCAGTGTTGGTGCTGAATTGGAGGTGCGAAATCATTCCCACAGCTTTTTTGATCGAATTTGTTAGACCTGCAGGAAAAAAACCCGCATCGCCGTACTTCACAGATTTTGACCTTCCTTTCCCTTTTCCTCTTTCCCCTTTCCCCCGCTTTCCTGCCGCCGTGCGATATCAAGCCAGGTCTCAATAACAGTATCGGGATTCAGTGACAGGCTGCTGATCCCCTGTTCAACCAGCCAGGCTGCAAACTCAGGATAATCCGACGGCCCCTGGCCGCAGATACCAATATACTTATTGTGCTTCAGACAGGCCTTGATCGCCATCAATAACATCTTGCGAATGGCTGGATCACGTTCATCAAACAAATGTGCCACAAGGCCAGAGTCACGATCCAGCCCCAGGGTCAGCTGGGTCAGGTCATTGGAACCGATCGAAAAACCGTCGAAATACTGCAAAAACTCCTCGGCCATTACGGCATTGGAAGGCAGCTCGCACATCATTAAAATCTTCAGGCCGTTTTCACCGCGTCGCAAGCCATTTTCTGCCAGCAAATCGATAATGGCTGAGGCTTCGTCCAGCGTGCGAACAAAGGGCACCATGACCTGGACATTAAACAGCCCCATATCATCTCGAACAGACTTAAGGGCCTGGCATTCCATGGCAAAACTTTCTCTGAACTGGGGTGAAAGATAGCGTGTGGTACCGCGGTAGCCGATCATCGGATTTTCTTCATCGGGCTCGTAGAGTTCGCCGCCCAACAGGTTGATGTATTCATTGCTCTTGAAATCAGACAGACGCACAATCACTGGCTGCGGGGCAAATGCGGCGGCAATGGTAGCGATGCCTTCTTTCAGTTTTTTGATATAGAATTCAACAGGGCCGTCATAACCCGCTATTTTTTCGGCTATCTGCCGCTGCAGGCCTTCCTCCAGGTGACTGTAGCCAAGCAGGGCCTGCGGATGTATACCGATCATGGCGTTTATAATAAATTCCAGCCGTGCAAGTCCAACGCCCTGATTGGGCACACGCGAAAAATCAAAGGCACGCGTCGGGTTACCGACATTCATCATTAGTTTTACCGGCAGGTCCGGTAAACTATCAACTTCATGCCTTTCCACCTCAAACGCCAGCTTCCCCTCATAGACACTGCCAGTATCACCTTCTGCACAGCAAACAGTAAGCTCCTGCCCATCATGAATACTGCCTGTGGCATCGCCGCAGCCTACGATAGCCGGAATATCCAGCTCTCGCGCGATGATTGCCGCGTGGCAGGTGCGACCACCACGATTAGTGACTATCGCCGATGCACGCTTCATGATCGGTTCCCAGTCCGGGTCGGTCATATCGGTCACCAGAACATCACCCGTCTGTACATCCTCCATCTTCGACGGATCAAGGACAACCCGGCCAATGCCACTGCCGATACGTCGGCCTATCGCTCTGCCAGTAATTAACACCGGGCCTTTCTGCCGCAGATGATAGCGCTCTATTACAGCAGCACCCTGCTCCCCGCTGCGCACCGTTTCCGGTCTTGCCTGCACTATATAGAGTTCACCGTCTACGCCATCGAGTGCCCACTCTATATCCATCGGCCTGCCGTAGTGCTGTTCGATAGACACGGCATGGCGCGCCAGGGCTTCAACCTGTTTGTCCGTAATGCAGAAGCGTCGGCGGTCACTGTCCTCCACCTCGACCGTGCGTAGCGATTTACCCTGTTCCGAAGTATCGGTAAAAATCATCTTGATCGCCTTTTCACCTAAAGACCGGCTGAGTATGGCCTGCTGTCCGGCTGTCAGTGTCGGCTTATAGACAAAAAATTCATCCGGGTTGACGGCTCCCTGAACCACTGTTTCACCAAGCCCCCAGGCGCCGGTGATAAAGACGGCATCGCTGAAGCCGCTCTCCGTATCCAGGGTAAAAATTACCCCGGCACTGCCTATATCACTGCGTATCATGCGCTGAACGCCTGCTGACAGAGCAACTGCCGCATGGTCAAAGCCCTGGTGTACACGATAGGCAATAGCCCGGTTATTGAAAAGCGAGGCAAACACATGGTGCACAGCACTCAGCACATTGCCAATACCGCGTATGTTGAGAAAGGTGTCCTGCTGGCCGGCAAATGAGGCCTCGGGCAGATCCTCTGCTGTGGCGGAGGAACGCACGGCGACAGCCACATTGCTACCAAACTGCCGCTCCATCTGTCGATAGGACACTCCTATCTCCTTCTGTAGACGTTGCCCTAAGGGGGCATCAATCAGCCAGCCCCGAATTTCATTACCGGCTAGCTCCAATGCATTGACATCGTCGACATCAAGATTCTGCAGGCTCTGGTTGATTTTTGTATCGAGATTGTTGTCGGCCAGGAATTCGCGGTAAGCCTCTGCAGTGGTAGCAAAACCCTCCGGGACGTTTACCCCGGTGGCAGACAGCTGATTGATCATTTCACCGAGTGATGCATTTTTGCCGCCAACGATTGCGACATCCGCATTACCAACATCTTCAAGACCAATGACCCGTTTCATTACTCGGCCCTTTTAGTTATCTGTTTACTACACGCTTAGCCAATAGCAGGCGGCCCATCTCTCCCGCGCCGTATGGACGGAATATCCTCTGTTGACGGCGAAACCGGCGTTTCTACCTGAACGACCTCTGCCGTCCTGCTGCGCTTGCTACCGCCGTCATCATTCTTGCTGTCTTTACCTGCTTTGGCCAGTTTGCGATCAGTTGTACTGGGTGGGCCGGAACGGCGCTTATCCCCGTCACCCGATCTCGGGCCTGTACGCTGCCCGTCTCGCGGCTTATTGTAGCGATCCTTTCTATCGGACCTGTTATCCGGCCTATTGCGCGATGTGCTTGATGAAGGTTTCAATGTTGCCAGCATTTCAGGCTTAATCTTGCCGGGTGGGATGGGTTTACCGATAAATTCCTCAATATCCATCAAGAAATAGGCGGTGTCTTCGCAGGCAAAGGATATAGCATCACCCGATGCACCAGCACGTGCTGTGCGGCCAATGCGATGAACATAGTCTTCAGCATCCTGTGGCAGATCATAATTGAAGACATGTGATACAGCAGGTATATGCAGGCCTCTGGCCGCAACATCTGTTGCTACCAAAATACTAATTTTGTCACCTTTGAAATCCTGCAGCAGCCTTTCACGCTTTAACTGCGGCACATCACCAGAAATGATGCCTGCTTTGAATCCGTTGGCACGCAGGCCATTATAGATTTTCTCGGCAACCCATTTCATGTTGACAAAAATAAGTGTGCGCACGGGCTTATGCATGTTCAACAGGCCGACCAGCAGTGGCAGTTTTTCCTCATTGCCCGGGTGATAGACAATCTGGGTAATTTTGTCAGCGGTAACCGTTTCACTTTCGATTTTTACTTCTACCGGGTCGTTCATGTGCTCATAGGCCAGCTCTTCTACACGATGGCTCAGCGTTGCTGAGAAAAGCATACTGAGGCGATCAGCCGGTGCAGTCATCCGATGCAGCAG
>VAOU01020562.1_pt1 | contig 11635 bp, 10 predicted proteins | sample 3393871 | NCBI WGS metagenome assembly VAOU01 (sample SAMN08290440, study PRJNA428436) | hydrothermal vent metagenome | isolation source: Deep-sea hydrothermal vent chimney | place: Atlantic Ocean: South-mid Altantic Ridge | depth 1820 m m
ATAAGCGGCGTAGCGTCAAACTTTTTGAACACTAAAATTCCCAGTGCCAAAAAAAATCCTATCTGTATTGTTTTTACTATTTTGTTTGATATATACGAAAACAGCCTCTGATAAACCCTTCTTCCCGTTTCTACTGCGACTTCCACTCCCGATAATCCCGGGTTTGTCAAAACGAGGCTTGCTGCCGCTTTTGCAACATCCGTAGCATTTGATACCGCGATGCCGACCTGGGCCTGTTTAAGAGCGGGGGCGTCGTTCACGCCGTCTCCCGTCATCCCTATGACTTCTTTCCCTTCTTTCTGGAGCGCCCGAACAAGATTGTATTTATCTTCGGGAAAAATCCCTGCATATACCGCACAATTTAAGACCTCCGGCTTTAACTCCACCTTCCCTTCCTTTTTCAAACCGTTATAATCGCAAATCACTCCGTTTATACCTAATTTTTCAGATATATGAAGCGCCGTCGCGGGGTTGTCTCCCGTCAACATTTTAACGTTTACATTTAAGTCTTTAAGTTTAGATATGACATCCTTAGAGTCGAGACGGGGCGGATCCGACAAACCCAATAATCCATAGAATTTTATGGCAGAACCCTCTTCACCGCCGAGAACCGCAATCGTCCTCTCTCCCTTTTTTGCAAATTCTTCAGACTCTTTTTCCCAGTCGATGCTTGAATCAAATTCTTTTATAATCAACGGGGAACCCTTTATCGCCACATAATGCTTCCCGTCTTCTTCGTATCTGGCTTCGGAACGCTTGGTAGCCGGATCGAAGGGAATAAACCTAGTCTTATTCGGAATGATTACGTTCATTTCTTTTGTCCTGTTGAGGATAACCTCATCTATGGCGTCCATAGTCGCCTCTTCCGAGGCAATGGAGGCCGTTTTCAACAGGTCCGTTTCAGTAAAATCACCGTGAGGCCTGACTGTAGACAACGTAAGTTGGTTAAGGGTCAATGTCCCGGTCTTATCGCTGCATAAAATCTCCATTGCGGCAGAATCCTGAATTGCGCTCAGCCGGGTAGTCAACGCTCCTTCCTTTGATAAGGCCATTGAACCTATTGCGTTAGACAGCGTAAATACCGGCGGAAGTGCGACCGGAATTGAGGCGATTATCAGTATGAGGGCAAACGGTATCATTTCACTCATAGGTATCCCCACAACAGCTGCAAATATCACGATAGCAACCACGAGTATTCCATCCATAATAAGGAGATATTTAACTATGGATATAATAAGCATTTCGGCCTGACTCGGCACCTTCGCTAATTTTATAAGCTCCGCCATTTTCCCGAAATAACTTTTGGATCCGGTTGCCGTAATAGTGCCGCTTGCCTCTCCTCTTTTGATAACGGAACCGGAATATACCGTATCCTTCGGCACCCTTTCGACAGGCAGCGATTCTCCGGTTAAGGCGGACTGATCTACGTCAATGTTGCCTTCGACGATTTCCATATCGGCAGGCGCAAAATCCCCCATGCGCAAGCGGACATAATCTCCCGGAACCAGCTCCCGCGCCGGCATCATAACCCAATTGCCATCCCTTAAAGCTCTAGCCTTAACCTGCAATTTCTTTTTTAAAAGTTCTACGGTACTCTGGGCTTTTTGTTCATGAATAAAACCTAATACCGCATTAAAAATAAGTAAAAACGCAATTATTTCAGCATTGAGAAACTTCCCGAAAAATAGTTCCACTATAAGCGTAATCTCAAGCATCCACGCAACAAATCCCCAAAAATTCTTTAAAAAAAGCAAAAAAGGACTGACACGTTTTTCGATAATCTCATTGGGACCATACTGTTCCATGAGTTTTCCTGCTTCTTCGCTGCTCAATCCCTTAGAAGTAACTTGGCTAGTCGACATATATTAAATCCCTCCCTCTTAAAAAGTGAATTTAATCAATAAATTCTAGCAAATAATATCTATTACTGAATACGATATACTCGCTTTTTTAATATATGCACAATCTTATTTTTTTTGCAATATTTTTTTAAAAAATGATTTCATCTTTTAATTCAAGCAGATACGTACGATAGATGATTGACGAAAGAGAGATGATGCCGGATAGGATTGGGGATATATGCAGGGTTAAAATTTAAGAATCTACCTGAGAAATAATATTGCATTCTATGTAATCGGCTATTTCTTGAGCATTGTTTATATTAATCTGGGGGGTTTTTATATCGTCTATAAACTCATCACTGCAGATAAGCAGCAGATTAGAGTCGTTACCGAATCGCAGTTTTAAATCCGGATTTAATTCTTTCCTGAACAATTCTATTTTTTTTATATCAATATCCTTGAATCCTTCAATTATAACTATATCGGAACCCCTAAAATATTTCGGAATCATATTAATAATTTTAAGCGAGGAATCAATATCGCTGAAAAAAGCCATTTTACTACCGGAAAGAATCATAGTCGAATATGCCCCTGCGTTTTTATGCCTCCATGAATCCTTCCCCGGTATATCCGCATTGAAGTCATGATCAGTATGCTTAATAGACGAGACTCTATAACCCTTTTCCGATAATATTTTTATTATTTTTTCTATAAGAGTGGTTTTTCCGGTACCCGATTTAGCGACAAATGAAACTACCTTAGGCGTTTTTTCTACGATACCGTTTACGTCTTTAATATCTTTCGACATATTAAACCGCCTTTATTTCCTTAACGCTTAAACGCTAACTAAAATACGGCTTATTACCGCTTAAATGCAAACTTAGCGCGCAATTAAGATATTTTATAAATTCTTCTTTAGTAGGGGCTTTTTTAACGCCTATATTGAAAACTCTTCTCTTCTTTTCGTACCATTTGCCGAAATTTTCCTCGTCGACATTCCTTGCCTCAAGCAACAATTGTTCAATAATTATTTTCAATTCAGCTTCGTTTCCGCCGTAATAACTATTAAAATCCATACGATTTTATCTCCAATTTGTCCTTGAAAACTCCGGTAAATCCTCAGGATAACTCTTTACGGCATACCCTTTGTTGATATTGTATATCTCAAACTCACTATCTATAACAAACGAGTATATATTTCCGTTCAAAAATTCATCTTTATATTCAAGACATTTCAAGCCCTGTCTAATAATTGCGGACAATATTCCGCTTCCGGCAATATCCCCAAGCAAAATAGCCCCTACGAGAACTTCCCCGTCGTAAACAAATTTTCTGTAAATATTATCATCCTGAAAGATATATACCTTCTGCGATTCGTTGGCCGGGTTAGTTAACCCTATAGTTACTATAGGCAACCCGTATATCTCGACTGAATTCAATCCCATTCCGCCGGGATATTCCCTATAAACGCCCGCCATATTCGTGCCTGCCACTCTGCCTTCCTCGCATGCAAGCGGAACAATAGCGATAATATTCGGGCGTTTATTTATTACATCGTAAATAACGGTAGCGTCTCCGCCCGCATAAACGTCCTTGACGCTTGTCATCATTGTCTTATCTACGATAATACCCCTATCTATTTTTATTCCGCTACCCTCAAGAAATCCGATATTAGGTCTTACACCTACGCCGACTACTACAATATCTGCCGACAATTCTTTACCGCTTTTCAATACTACGCTCGTCGGGTTACCCGATTCGTCTAAATTAATTTTAGTAACGGTTTCGCCGGTTGCCGTATCTATACCGTTTTTATTTAATCTTTTCGCCGTGATATTTCCGGACACCTCGTCTAATGCCAGACCCAAAACGCGTGGCAGCAACTCTACTATTGTAACGTGAAGACCCAGCGCTCTTAACCCCTCCGACGCCTTTAAGCCTATCAATCCGCCGCCTATCACTATAGCTTCTTTGCGCTTAACATCTTTAGCCGCTTTTTCCATCTTTTTAGCATCGTCGAATTTCGTAAATGTTCCCATCATAGGGGAGTCGGGGTTAAACCCGTCAATCGGCGGTATAAAAGGAGTTCCGCCCGGACCTATGAAAAGTTTATCGTAATCTAAATCGTCACTGCCCTCAACGATTACTTTTTTGGCAACGGTATTAATGGAAACCGCTTTTTTTCCAATCATCAGCGTAAAATTATTCTTTTCGTAATAATCTTCATCCTTATAACAAATGGTCTCATCAGTTGCCTTGCCCTCTAAATAATATGATATGAGAGGCCTCGCATATGCTCTATGTTTTTCATCGGACATAATAATAACTTCTCCGGTTTTATCAAATCTTCTTATAGCCTCGGCGCAGGACAAACCTGCATATGAATTCCCAATAATAACATATCTCATAATCTAATCCCCTTTTTTATTCTTTTGTATTGGATTTTATATACGGTCCGTAAATTTTTTTTGCTACCATAAGCCTTCTTTCATATGAATAATTTTTGATACCCATCTTTTTTAAAGCCCCTTTCTTACATGCCTCTACACACTTTGGCACGTCTTCTCCCACGCACCCGTCGCACTTAGATGCAAAATGACCGTCGCTCACTCTTTCAATTGCTCCAAACGGACAAGACGTTATACACATCCAGCATCCGACACATTTCTTATAGTTGGTTATAGTCCAGCCGGATTCCAAGTCTTTATATCTTGCACCGGGCATGCAAGCATCAACGCAAGGCGCCTCTTCGCAGTTATGACATATTATCGGAAAAAATTTACCCGCTTTTTTCTTTATATTAATACGCGCTCCCGTATATTTAGAGCCGTATTTTTTATTCATGTGCGTTTCGCACGCCTTAACACACGCCATAAATCCTTCACCCTCGCAACCATCGCATTTAGAAGGATACAGCATTATTTCCGTCCGGTTTTTCTTTAGATCTTCATTCAAATTTGTAAGCTTATTTTTATTCATAAAAAAACCTCTTTTTTTGTTTGCATTAAGATATTGAACCGACCAGGCAATAATTTTAAGATTTTACCACCCATAAAATCTAATCCGTTATTAAAATACATTGAGCCGTCTTTTTTAAAATACTCAAATGACTTTATGGCGTATATATCATTTTTAGTTTTGGCATAGACCCACCAGTAATATAGTGCTTTTGCTAATATTCCGTAAGGTGTGCCCTTAGGGCTTGTCAAATCGAAAAATCTATTAGTCTTTTTAATTTTAACGCTTTTTGCAATGCCCCTGCACGGTATTCTTTTATTGGACATGTATGTTTCCAATTCTTTTTTGCTGTTCATGTTTATAAATATATCAGGTTTTAATTTTTTATTAGATTTAACCATATCTAAAATATTGTAATAATAAACAGATGACAAAAACCTTAAAATGTTAACGGAATCGTTGAACAAAAAATCATCCCCGAGGTTCAAAGCATAATTATTCAACATATCAAGCAGGCAAAGTGTGTCTTTTCTTTTATAGCATGCAAGGAGAGGCTCCACTGTAGAATCCGGCTGTAATGGGACAACAGCCTTAACATTTTCCGATTTTATTGTTTTTATCAGTTCTTTTGCCGCATCCGCATTGAAAAAAGGAGCATCGCACTCCATGACTAAAATTGATTCTCCGCTTAAACACCCTACAGAGCTATAAATACCCCTCATAGGACCCTTAATGCCACAATTTTTATCATCCGGAATTATTCTAACAACCAAATCTTTATCGTTTCTGCTTAAGCCGTTCCCCGTAATCCTCTTTATTTCCCTATCATAATCTTTTACTTTACTTTCTTCCCTTACACAGACGGCTATATCGTCGCTCACTTCCGCAGCGACACGTAAAACTCTTTCTAAAAACGATGCACCGTCAAACTTAAAAAAAGCCTTATCTTCACCGAATCTTTTCGACTCGCCACCGGCAAGTATAATACTACTTATCATATCTATGTTTTATTTCAAATCAATCCTAATTTTACCTCTCTGTCCGTGGCCTTCGCTCAAAACGACTTCAAAATAATTTAAAGTGTTCGACATTTCACTATTTTTTAAATCTTTTGCAAGTTCGTCCGCAAAATAAACCGTCAAGTCTTCTATATTAAGGGAAGGAATTTTTATTTTAAAAACATCGGCTTCGGGAATAAAATAAGACTTATTATTTATCTCTATCCGGTAGTGTGAGTCTTCAACGGCAATTCGTTGAATTATTTCGGGATAATCGGCGACTAATATTTTATCCTCGAACGTATAACATATTCTTTTTATTATCGCCTTTAAATTATATAGATGAACTATTCTTCTTTTGTCGTCAAACTCGCCGTCAACCAGTACGTTTACGTAATGAAAATGTGGATGCATTCTAGAACAATCTCCCCTACCGGGGACTACATGTATGCATTCAAATGTTAAACCCGCTTCTTTCCCTATTAACTCCACGATCATAGTATTAACCTTTCCCGTAATTTATTGTTTTCATTGTTATTCATAAAAAAAATCTTTTAAGAAACCGTCCGGGAGCAGCCTCAAGCCGCCGCATCTTCCGTTTGAAGATTTGTCCAAATCCTTTATACTTCTGCAAACGGTCACCTTAACTCCGTTTACCTTGAAAAATTGTCTATCATTAGACCTTTCCGGATCAAAATTTAAACCGGCTTTTTGTAATATTCTTATGGGATCGGCATGATATTTTAGATAATAAGGGGCGGATATTTTATCCGACAACTCAATAAATTGCAAATCAAATCCATTTCCCGTACAATAGTCTATTATCCTTTTCAAGCATTTTTTATTAGTATTTAAACCCTTTAGTAAAAGATTATCTATTTCTACGCTATAACCGCCTTTTTTTAATGTATTAATACCCGCTAAAACCTCCTCGAGCATATTCTTTCCGGTTATAAATTTATAAACTCCAGCATCAAGTGTGTCAAGACTTACCGATATTTTTTTTATTATGTTAGGGCTCAAATCCTTTATTCTTTTTTTTATCAGCGTCCCGTTTGTAGTAATAAATATGCTTATGTCCGAAATATGTTTAATTTTATATAAAAGATTTTTTAAATCTGCAAATAAAAGCGGCTCTCCGCCGGTAAATTTTATCTTTTTAAGACCGTATCCCCTCAATGCATATATTGTGTTTATGATATCTCCGGTAGTAATAATCGACGACGACCCCTTAGAAATTCCTTCGTTGTGACAATAAAAACAATTTTCGTTGCAATCACCCGTCAGAGATACCCTTAAAGACGGAACTTTAAATTCAAATCTATTTCGCCTATATTCATCCCCTATATCGTCAAATGCTTTAAATAAATATTGTTTCATATTTTTAATCGTCAATCTCATAATCGCTTAACACGACATCTATAGTGCTACCGGCCTTAATAAACGTAGAAGACTCTTTTGCAACGAAACTGCCGTCCGCATTTATCATGGGACTTAAAGACCTTGCTGCGGAAGGAGGCTTGGGAGCCGGCATCACGGAAGCAAGCAAGTTACCATTTTTCTCTTTAGTCAACTTTACTTGAAAATATTTTCTAACGCCTTCTTCTTTAAAAATGTCTTTTTTAAGAGTCGCCTTGACGGTCGGATATCTCTTATATGCGTTTTCGGTGTTCATCGATTTCTGAATATACGGCCTTACAAAAAGATCAAATGTTATTAGAACGGAATACGGCCATCCGGCAAGGGCAAATATGGGAGTCCCTTTGTCTAAAACCCCAAAAGAAGTCGGTTTTCCAGGCACTAATCTAACTCCGTGAAACAACAATTTACCGGTTTTCTCTACGGCAGAGGGGACTAAATCATAAAAATTAGTAATCTCTTTATTTTCTAAGACCAAAAAACTGGCACCGGTCCCACCGGTTGAAATTATTAAGTCGTATTTTTGAGAGTTATCGGCAGTTTTAAAAATCTCGACCAATTTTTCTAATTTATCCTCTACTACGCCTATAACCTCCGGAATACCTCCTGCATCTTTAACGAGAGATTTAAGCGCCGTCGTATTTATATTGTAAATTTCATTTCTGCCGAGGCTTTCCCCCGGTGAAACCAACTCATTTCCTCCGGACAATATTCCAACTACCGGTTTTTTATAAACAGGCACACGGCCTAAGCCTATACCCGATAACGCCGCGATATCACAAAATCTTATTCTATGACCTTTTTTAAATAATATCTCCCCGGCCGCGATATCATCGCCTACAGGCGATATGTAGGAACCTTTTTCTACTTCTTTTTCATATGTCATAAATCCGTTAGAATATTCTTTTGCGTCTTCTATCAACACGACACTGTCGGCATTGGGAGGAACAGGGGCTCCGGTCGTAACAAATGCTGCCTCCCCTGAATTTAACGGCATCAATTCCTTAGAATAGCCGGCGGTAATTTGATCTTTGACCTTAAATATTTTCAGTTTCTTGTCGGAAAAATCGGAATACATTAAGGCAAAACCGTCAACTGCAGACCTTGTGAAGGGAGGAACATTATTATTCGGAACAATATCTTTAGATATAACCCTGCCTAAACCGTCTTCGACGGGTATATTTTCAACTCCGCTTACCTTTTTAATATTTTTTTCTGCGATCTCAAATAATTTTTTTGCCGTTTTATCGTTCATAATTATGTATAACCATAAATATTAAAATATAGAAGCCGCCGGTAGAAATCGGCGGCTTACTTTCATCTATAGATATTTTAGATATTAAAAATAAGGCTCTATCGGGTATGTTTTAATGCCTGCTTTTTTAATTAAAACTAATGATTTTTCTTCATCCTTTAAGCCGACAAATATAGTAGCATGATAAGGCGTTACACTCGCTACGTTTCTTCCTAAAATATGAATATCGACTTTTTTTAAAATTGCTTCAGCTTTATCAAAATCTCCGTTTATATATTCGACTCTGATTGGAGCATTATAAATAGTTCCTATTACCCCTATGTCTGCCATAAAATCAACCTCCATCTTTATTAAATTCTCATATTTTACTAAAATTAATTTAATCCCTTGAGGGTTTAAATTATAATATATAAATATCCGGTTTAACCTACTTTAACCGGATTATCGGTATCATTAACAGAAGAAGTACCCATGCCGGAAGGAGGAGTAACGAATCCGAAAAGATGCTCAGTCAATTTTCTCGCCGTTTTCTCTCTATCAACCGTCGATATTCTGTTTATATTTCCAAACCACAAGGCATCGGTAGGGCATAAAGTAACACAAGCCGGTAAAAGCCCTTTATCTATCCTGTGCCTGCAATAATCACATTTAGTTACCTTTCCGGTTGCATCGTTAAACTGCGGAGAACCGAAAGGACAAGCCTGTATGCAAGATTTACAGCCGATACACGTATTGGGATCGTTAAAAACTACACCGTCGGACCGCTTTTGCATAGAACCGGTAGGACAAGCCTTTACGCACGCGGCATCATCGCAATGAAAACAATTCATGGGAAGATAAACCGTCCTTAACTGCCCTTTTTTTACAAAATAAGGACCTACCTGTATTACTCTCATTCTACGAGGTCCGACCGGAAGATTATGCTCCTTCTTGCATGAAACCTCGCACGACATACAGCCTATGCATCTATCCATGTTTACTTTCATCGAATATTTTGGAGTGGATGATTTTAGAGTAACTCTGGAAGCCCTTTCCTCCCCAAGATGAAATCTATCAAATCCATATTCATACGACATATTTACACTCCTATTTTTATATTTTTGTAACTGTTTAAATTTGTTAGGATTACGACGGCTTTACGCCGCAATCCTAACAAAATTTATTTTAATTAAATCAACAATTAATATTCGCGAATGTCACAAGAATCGGGTGTGCATTCCACCGGTTCTTTAAAGTTCACGAGCTTTTTCCATCCTATGCTGAGTTCATGATATTCTTTCCAATGGTCTTTCCATTTTCCGACAATGATATCTTTATCCTGTTTTGCAGGATCCCAAACCTCAGGAAATTTCTTCTTAAGAAATTCCAGCACCTTCTTTGTCGTAGCTTTTGGGTCAGGATCGCCCTTTCTGTAAACACTGCAAAGAACCGCCTTAAACTGTATCTGTCCATAAACAGGGTCTTTTATTATATCATCTATAACGGTGTTGATAGACTCATACGGATGAAACGGTTGGTACCTATCAAAGCCGAAGTTTGACCATATACCGTCTTCAGGAACCATTTCCGTAACCCATGCCGGACCCTCTACCCATCCCCTATCATTTTCTACGATAACCATATCTCCGTCTTCTACTCCCATAATCGCTGCAGTCTCCGGATTTATTTCGATATTCCTATCCGGCTCAAGCTCATCGTTCCACGGCCACCAATGTCCGCCTTCATGAAATGATTGGGCGATACGAGTAGTATTTAAGACTAACGGATACTTCTCCGCTCTTTCAAAATTTCCAAGCGGCGACTCCGAACCTTCAACCTGCGTAGGAACTTTATACCAGCCTATCTTTTCTAATGCATCCGATGTGATCTCTATTTTTCCGGACGGAGTAGGGAACCTTTTATCCGTTTCGGGATAATTTTCGCCCTCTTTATACATTATCCATTTGCCCCTCAATACTGCTTCATCATCTTGGAATACAGCCTCTTCTTTTGAAAAAACCGGCCACATAATTCCACCTTTCGGATTTTTTTCGGGGTTTAATAGATCATAAGTGATGCCTCTCGTAACCGGCTCTTGAGTATTAAAAAAGTCGGTCATTTTGATTTCGTCGACCCTTCCCTTATCGGGACCATCTTTATAATATCCCCAGGGATTAAACTCTACCTCGTCAAAATGCCCTATCTGCCCTTTAAGCCTTTTTGCTAAACCGTCAAACACGTCAATATCCGCTCTATGTTCATGCTGATATGGTATGACCTTATTATGCCACTGAATAAGCCTATTGTTGCCGTGATGACAAATACTGTCGGTTTCTGCAGAAATAGCTATCGGAAATGCAACGTGACTAAACATATAGGTATGATTAGGATATATAGAAAGATGGATATTTATTACATTCTTCTTCATCGCCTCTTCCATTTTCCAAGAATTCGGAAACTGCGGCAAATGATCTCCGTTCCAAATAATACCCTTAACCGGATACGGTTTCTCATATATCATTGCATTGATTATGGCGGGAACCGAACTGTCTCCCCAAGATATTAATTTATCCGTTATCTGCGGTCTTTTAGAGCCGGACAAAACCTTTAAATCGCTACCGTAATTTAACGGGGGACGACAATTATGAAGCCAATTCCAACCACCGCCTTTAACACCTATGGAACCGGTCAAAGCAAGAAGGGCCGCAATAGCTCTATTTACGTTGTTGGAGTTATAAATCTGAGCAGTACCCAAATTACCCATGACAGATGCAGGTCTTGCCGCACCGAACCTTTTTGCCGCTTCAATAATCATTCCTTTAGGGACATAGGTAAGTTTTTCGGCTCTTTCAGGAGACCAGTTAGCACATTCTTTAGCGTATTCTCCAAATCCGGAAACCCATTTGTCAACAAATTCCTTATCGTAAAGCTTCTCTTTAATAATAATGTTACCCATTGCGAGAAATAAAATAGCATCGGAACCGGAACGAATTCTCATTCCGATATCGCATTTTGACAGTGTTGCATTAAAGCGCGGATCAACTCCTATTAAAAATGCTCCGTTATCTCTGGCATCCAAAATATGAGTCATAGTAATCGTTTCCTGCGCTGCCATGTTTGTGCCTACGACAAGAATACATTTTGAATTTTTCCAATCTTGAGACGGGTTCATAAGCCTGCCTAAG
>VAOU01073436.1_pt1 | contig 11595 bp, 10 predicted proteins | sample 3393871 | NCBI WGS metagenome assembly VAOU01 (sample SAMN08290440, study PRJNA428436) | hydrothermal vent metagenome | isolation source: Deep-sea hydrothermal vent chimney | place: Atlantic Ocean: South-mid Altantic Ridge | depth 1820 m m
CTAATATTTTTCATCTCTGCTTCCAGCGAAATAATGGTTTTCTCGGCTTCTGCTTTTTCTTTGGTTACGGTTTCCCATCGAATGGTTATCTGCTCCTTTTCTTTTTGCAGAGAGACTATTCGTTTATTTAAATGTTCCGCATCCGCTTTAAGCGAAGCAATGTTGTTGCCGGCAATTTCTTTCTCGTTTTGGGCGTTTTTCCATCTTGTTGTTAATTCTTCATCCTCTTTTTGCAGGGAAGAGGCCCTTTCTTCCAGAATGCCAAGTTTGTTTTCCAGTTCCATTTTTTCGTTTAAAAAGGAAGCGGAAAATTTTTCTTTTTGGCTCTCAAATAATACTTTTTGTGATTTAAGTTTTTGGTTGAAAATAAGATAAGTGATAATAACACCGGCTAACAATCCAAGAAGCGCAATTAAAAATTCCATGTTTTATTTTTGAAGTAAAGATACGAAAGTTTCGACTTTAAGATGCTGTAGTTTTGGATATCGGCCAAATGTTATTTCGTATCAATCCATAAAGCAAGTACAAATTAATTTAAGAATATAAAATGCTAATCGCCGATTGGCAAAGTGGCTGAAAAACCAAGACCTTTTTAAACCTGACTCACCAATCTTTTATTTACATTTGCCACCAATCATGAGTACCATTGGGCTTTTATCAGATACACACGGTTTTTTTCATCCCCGGATTCCGGAATTTTTTTCTGGTTGTGATGAGATATGGCATGCAGGTGATATTGGTAGTGTGGAGGTAATTAAACGGCTGGAGGCTATTGCAACGGTTCGCGCGGTTTACGGAAACATCGATGGCGGTGAGTTGCGTAAAGATTTTCCGGAAGTTGCATTTTTTTCAGTGGAAGGGCTGAAAGTTCTGATGATACATATTGGTGGTTATCCCGGACGTTACACGTCGCAAGCGAGAGAATTGATACTAAAATACCGTCCCGGACTTTTCATTTCGGGACATTCGCATATTTTAAAGGTCATCCCCGACAACAAATACGGACTTTTGCACATCAATCCGGGTGCTGCCGGTCATTCCGGAATTCACAGAAGTATAACAATGGTTCGTTTTGCCATCGAAAAAGCACGGCCAAAAGATTTGGAGATACTGGATATAGACAGGCACAGGAAGATTTAACGGCTACCGCAACCTGTCAGCGCTGCGAATCAGCCGTTCGTCCTGTAATACGCCACGGTATGCCAGCACCAGAAAAACCAGGCTAATCAATGGCATGAAAACGGCGGTTTTGTATTCGGCGGTTCCTCCGGTAAGTTTTTGCAGAAAATCCACATAATACAAAAAGAAAAGTCCGATGAACGCCACTTCCACAAGGATACACACTTTAATAATTTGCATTTGGACTTTTCGGTTTTTGTAAAAGAAGATGGTAATTAGTGAAAACAGCATCACAAAACCGGTGGCCGAAAGCAGCGGCAGACTGAAATAGCCGTTTTGGTTAAAGGTAGAACCGGGGACGAGACTATTGGCTTTCTCAACGAAGAGAATGACCGAATCTTTGGCGCCGATAAAGCTGGCCAACGGGAAGAAAAAGCTGATGACCGAAGCTATGACGACCAGCAACAGAAAAATGGTTTGTTTACGTTGAATCATGTTCTTTTCAATTTGAAACTGTGGAGCAAAATTAAGCATAAACCGGCATTTTTTTACCGGGTTATGATGAAATTGTTTTTGAATACTCTTCCGGATTTGGAATTCACAAAGTTGAAAGATTCGATTACCCAAATTTTCGTTTAGCTTCGGTGAAATCGGGTTGGTTTGTGGGAAGGTGACGTGGGAGTCTTGGTAATAGGAAAATCGTATTCGGTTTTTTTAAAAGAGGTTTACTGTCTCACGCCTCAAATCTCCAGAAACTCCTTAATCCGTCCGAGAAAATATTTTTTCCAGCCTTCTGTTACCTCATCATAAGCATCATCGGGGATGTTGGTGTGACGTAGTTCCAGCGAGACTTTTCCTTTATCCGGATGAATTTTGAAAGTAACGATGGAGGGAGCTTCCTGTTCTCCGAAATACCACTGTTGTACTACTTTTTTGTTGGGTTCCAGTTCCAGAATTTTGCCGGCTATATCGCCCTCGAACATCTCAAACTCCGTTCCTCCTTTGGCCTCCATTTTTGCCGGCATATCCGACCAGAGTTCAATGGTAAAAGGATTGGTAAGACAGGCATATACATCCTCCGGCTCCGCATGAATACTGATGTATTGTTTGTAGTCTTTCATTATCTTAAATTTTTGTTGAAGCCTTGTTGTTATTTTGTAATCTCTTTGCTTTTGTAAATTGACAAAAATCAAATATCAAAAACCAAATCACAAATAAGTTCCAAAATATAATATTTAAAGCACCAAACTTATGCTTAAATTCATCGGTAGTCCCCCTCTTATTCCTGCTTTTGATATTTTGAATATTGTGTTTTATTTGGCATTTGTTATTTTGTCTTTTGGTGCTTTCGAATTCTATTTCCTATATTAACAAATGATTTACAATGCTATGTCTGCTTACTTTATATTTCTTTTGATATAGGAAGAGTAATCTTTCAAGATAGGCTGATAATCAGAGCTATATAATTCGGAGGTAATCAAAAAATCGGCGGTGGAACGGTTGTTGGCAGTGGGTACATTATACATCACAGCGATGCGCAGCAGGGCTTGCACGTCCACATCGTGTGGTTGCGGTTCCATAGGATCCCACAGGAAAATGAGCATATCAATTTTCCCTTCGGCAATCATGGCGCCGAGTTGCTGGTCGCCGCCCAGCGGACCTGATTTCAGAAGCTCGATAGTTTTTATCTTTTTCCCTCCGAGATGTCTTTCAAGCACCTTCTTTACCAGTTGGCCGGTGGTTCCGGTGCAAACCAGCTTTTTGTCCATTAATCGTTTATAATTATACTCCACCCATTCCATCAAATCCTGTTTCCGGTTGTCGTGGGCCACAAGGGCTACGGTATTCATCATTGTTTTAATTTTAAATAATTGATAACTAAATAATAATCTGTTTATTCATTTCTTTACAAAGGAAATCATTTTTTGGATTTTCACGGCAGGTGGAGGTTTATTTTTTTTGTTAAGTTCCGCTTTGAGCGCCCACACTCAAAGTTGCCCAATCCAATTCAACCGAACCCCGTCATGGCGATAATGCAAGACAGGCCTGTGTAAATACCCTCTTTCTCCTTAGTTTAACGCTGAGGAAATCGGGCGGGCTTTGCGTGAGGCTGACGAAAGAGTCTTATGAACCGGAGAAGGCACAAATAGCGTTTCATCACAGCAGATTCTCACGCTGCGCTTACGCTCCTGCTTTCCCAAAGGCCTCTCAGAATTGAACTCTCTCTCCTTAGTTCAACCTTGCCCTCAAAGTAAAAAGCATGACGATAAAAGACATAGAACCGGAAAATATTTTTATCTTTGGATAATCCGGAAAAAAGCATGTTATGTATGAAGATTTAAAACAATTTGTTACACAATTTGCCAACCTTAGTCAGGAGGAGTGGGAAGCTGTAAAGCCTCTTATCGAGATCAGAAAGCTCAAAAAAAATGAATATTTTGTCAGGGAAGGAGAGATTGCCCGTTACATTTCTTTTACACAGGAAGGTTATTTGCGCGTGTTGTATAACCACGATGGCGATGAAATTACCCGTGACATTTCGCCGCTGCATACTTTCGTTACGGCACTTCCCAGTTATGTCTCACAGACGCCTTCTTTCGAAATTATCCAGGCCATAACCGATTGTGAGCTGTTTGTTATCTACCGCGATAACCTCGAGGCTTTATACGATCGGTACAACAACTGGCAGCGTGTGGGACGCCGGGTGATGGAGGAGATGTTTGTGCAGACACAAAGCCGGATTTACGCATTCATCACCCAACCGGCAGAAGTAAGGTATAAGGAGATGATGAAACAGTTTCCCGATATCTTCCAGCATGTTCCTTTGCAATACATTGCTTCCTATCTAGGCATTACTTCCCAGTCGCTTAGCCGCTTGCGACGAAGCGTGCAGTTTGACTGATAAATTGTGATGGACAGTGAAAAGTGAAAAGTGAAAAATGAAAAATGAAAAGTGAAAAATGGAAAATGAAAAGTTATTAATCTGCAATACCTTTGCCTGAGTTCGGCATAAAAGATCATATTAATCATCGCTTTTGTGTGAAATACATTATAATTGTATGCAGGTTGGAGTAATGGAGTTTTGGAGATTTATGCCGAAAGCATTATTTACGGATGAAAGTCTTTACAATAACTGTTGTTTCTCTAACATTCATTTCCACATTTCCACATTTCCACATTTCCACATTTTTTACCAAATGTTAAAAAAATTTTGCTAATTGTTTCCAACCTTTGTACTTTAAAATGGACAAAATCATGAAGCGATATATCAACAAGCATAAAACCGGAACATTTGACCTCATCATTATCGGGGGCGGCATCACCGGCGCGGCGCTGGCTTACGAAGCCGGTACAAGGGGCATGAAAGTGGCTTTGTTTGAGAAAGGTGACTTCGGCGCTGCCACCTCTTCGGCCACTTCCAAGCTTATCCACGGCGGACTGCGTTACCTGAAAAATTTGGAGCTGGGACTGGTGCGCGAATCGCTGAGAGAGCGAAGAATCCTGAGTAATATTGCCCCCAACTTTGTCTATCCCATCCCTTTTATGATGCCCTCGTACCGGAAGTTCAAGAACCGTAAATGGATGCTGCTCATCGCAATGGGTTTGTACGACATACTCTCTTATGACAAGGGCCATACCTCGGATCCGACCAAAAGTCTTCCGCATTTTAAATCTTTGTCGCGAAGTCGGACGCTGGCACAGGAGCCTTGCGTAAAACCACGGGGACTGACAGGCTCAACGGTTTATTACGATTGTCAGAATATTTTTCCTGAAAGGCTGACGCTTGCCTTTTTGAAGTCTGCCGAAACTTATGGCGCCCGTCTGTCCAATTATGCGCAGGTGGTCTCTTTCATTCGGGAAGAGCATCACGTAAAAGGCGTTTTGGTAAAGGATTTGACAACCGGCGCAGAGGGGCGTTTTACCGCTCCGGTAACGGTGAATTGTGCCGGACCATGGGCCGATATTGTCATAAAATCGGCCACTACCGGCAACACAAAACACAACATCCGGCGCTCCGAAGGTATTCATATCGTTACCCGCAAAATATGTGAAGACCATGCTGTTACGGTGATGACAAAACAAGACCGCCACATCATGGTGATGCCCTGGCGCGGCCACAGCCTTATCGGAACCACCGACAAAGAGTATCTCGGCAACCCCGACGATTACAAAGTGTCCAAAGCAAGTATCACGGGGTTGATAGAAGATGTCAACGACAATTTCGGCAGAGCAGAACTTAAATATGAGGATGTCCTGTTCTTTTACGGAGGTTTGCGTCCACTTGCCGATACCGACACGGAAAATTCTTATGAATCGTCCCGAAAATATGAAATTTTTGATAATGCCGATGAAGGTTTGGATGGTCTGTTAACCGTTGAAGGTGGAAAATATACCACCAGCCGGCAACTGGCAGTGGATGTGCTGAAAAAGATTCAGCGGAAGTTAGAGATAAAACTTCCGGAAGAAATCAGCCGTAACCGTCCGCTTTACGGAGGTAACATAAAAAATATGACGGAGTTTCTGCATAAGCTTCAATTGGAATATCCCGATTTTACAAAGGAAACCATCTATTATCTTGGTAAAAATTACGGAACCGAATGTCATGCGGTTTTCCAACTGGCACGTAAAAATAGTAAATTAGCGGAAGTTTTGAATGACGATGGCGAAATATTGGCGGAGGTGGCTTATGCGCTGCACGAAGAACAGGCTTTGTCGCTATCCGATATCCTCTTCCGGCGAACTGGCATCGGCACATTGGGAAATCCGGGGGAAGCCGTCATAAAAAAGGCGGCCACGCTGGCAGCAGATGTTTTGAATTGGGATGATGCAAAACGCAAAGATGAAATACAAAAAGTGCAAAAACGGTTTCAGTTACCGCGTGCGTAATGAAAACAGACAAAAGTTGTGGCATTACCACGGTGATATAATGAAACATCCATTAACTCCGATGACAGATAAAAAATTGATAAACAGAATATAACGAAATTATAAACGGATGAAAAAGCGCTGCCATGAAAACAACTTACCGCTCCATTTTTAAATGGGGAGACAAACGCGAAGAAAAGCTGGAAAAGGGTGTTGTCGAACTTGTCAAAGAGCAGTTTCAATACACGGATGCCGATTTCGACAAAAGAGTTCTATACGGCGATCGTGAAATCGTGCTGGATCAAAAACCGAAAATCCCGGCAGCAATCCGGCAGCAATTCGAAGATATTTCCGGCAGTGAGAATGTCCGGTGGGACGATTATTCACGTGCTTCACATGCTTTCGGTAAATTTTACGGTGATTTGTTGTATTTACGTAAAGGAGAAATTGCCACACCTCCCGATTTAGTCGTTTTTCCCCGTTCCGAAAATGAGGTTGAACAAATTCTGGCTTTATGTCAACAAAAAAATATTGCCATAACACCCACAGGTGCTCTTTCTTCGGTAACACGTGGTGCGGAGACTCCCCGCGGCGGCATCAGCCTGGATCTGACAAAACATTTGAATAAAATTTTGAAAGTAAACAGGGTCAATTCCACGGTCAGGGTGGAGCCGGGGGTTTATGGTCCGGCTTTGGAAAAATACCTGAATGAGCATGGCTATACCTGTGGCCATTTCCCGCAATCTTTTGAATACTCCACCGTCGGCGGCTGGGTGGCAGCCCGAGGCGCCGGACAGGCTTCTACAGGTTATGGAAAAATTGAAGAGTTGGTGCTGGCTTTACGGGTTGTTACGCCGGCTGGTATTATCGAAACCAAAGACTTTCCCGCCACAGCGGAAGCCTGGGATTTGAACAAAATATTTATCGGCTCGGAGGGGACACTTGGAGTGATAACCGGTATCACATTGAAGATCAGAAAATACCGGCCTGAAAACACCGCTTTCGCCTCTTTTGTTTTTAAAGATTTCGCATCGGCTACCCTTGCCATGCGCCAAATTATGCAGGCGGGTACAGGTTTTCCTCATCTGTTTCGCCTTTCCGACCCCGTCGAAACGGCTACGGCATTTAAAATAAAGGGATTCGACGGCTCCTTTTCCGACAGATTTTTAAAAATTAAAGGTTACCGGCCGGGAGCAAGATGCCTGATGTTTGTAAGTGTGGAGGGCGACAAAGATTATATACATCTGCTGAAAAAGAAAATCAAAAGGATGGCCAGGAAACAGGGGGGCTTTTATTCCGGAAGCCATCCTGTAAAAGAGTGGCTGAAACAACGTTACGAAAGCGCTTATTTGCGTGACCCGCTTATGGATATCGGTATTATGACCGATACGGTGGAGACTTCGGTAACCTGGGATAATTTGTTAAATTTGTGGACAAATGTGAGACGATACCTCGAAAGCCGGGAGAAAACACATGTTATGGCGCACATTTCGCATGTGTATGAAAACGGGGCAAACCTCTATTTTACGTTTCTCAGTCCCATGAAACCGGATGAAGAGGTGGAAGATTACCTTCAATATCATAGGGGGCTGATTGATTCCATTCATGCCAATGGCGGTTCGCTTTCGCACCATCATGGTAATGGCAGGGCGCTGGCTCCCTGGATGGAGAAAGAGATGGGAAAAACGGCCATGGGACTTTTGCAGGCGACAAAAGATTATCTGGATCCGAAAGGAATTATGAATCCGGGCAATACGTTGGGACTTAGATAATTATAAAAAATACAACCTATGACTAATGGCAAAGCAAAAATGGCAAAGGTTTACATTCTGGTGATTGATGTGGGGACGCAGTCCATCAGGGCTTCGCTCATCGATATGGATGGAAACATTTGCGAAATTGAAAAAACGCCCATTGAGGCTTACTTTTCCAGTCAACCCGGTTATGCCGAGCAGGAACCGGAGTATTTCTATGAAATACTTTGCAAAACAGCCCGTTTGTTGTTTAAAAACAGTCAGATACCCGCTGAGCAAATAAAAGGCATGGCGGTTACCACCCAGCGCGGTACATTGGTAAATCTGGATAAAAACGGAAAACCGTTGCGTCCGGCCATCATCTGGCTTGACCAGCGCAAGGCAAAAGTGGAAGACTGGCCTAAAGGAATCACTAAAGCCGCTATGCAATTAGCGGGAATCTATGAATCGGTTGCTTATGCCATTGAAGAAAGTGAAGCCAACTGGATCTGGCAAAACCAGCCTGAAATCTGGGAGAAAACAGATAAGTTTCTGCTGCTTTCCGGCTTCCTGACTTACCGGTTATCCGGACAATTTGTGGAGTCGACCGGTAATATGGTGGGCTTTTTACCGTTCGATTATAAAAAGCATCGCTATTCCAAACCACGGGAAATCAATTCCAAAATGTTTCCCGTTGAAAGGGATAAACTGGCGAAACTGATTTACCCTTCTGATAAAATCGGTGAAGTAACGCCAAAAGCTTCGGAACAAACCGGCATCCCGGCAGGACTTCCTATCATTGCTGCAGCTTCGGATAAAGCCTGTGAAGTTCTGGGTTCGGGTGCTATTTCTCCTGAGGTGGCTTGTCTGAGTTACGGTACTACCGCAACCATTCAAACGGTCAACGACCATTATCTCGAAGTGGTGCGTATGTTTCCGGCATATCCAAGCGCTATTCCGCATTATTTCAACACAGAGGTTATGATTTATCGCGGTTTCTGGATGATAAAATGGTTTAAAAATGAATTTGGATACCGTGAAGTGGAACGTGCCAAAGAACTCGATATTGAGCCTGAAACGTTGTTCGATGAGATGATTACCGATATTCCGCCCGGCTCTATGGGGCTGACTTTACAGCCATACTGGTCGCCGGGAGTGAAACTGCCTGGCATCGAAGCCAAAGGAGCTATCATCGGCTTTGGCGATGTGCATACACGTGCGCATTTGTACCGGTCTATTCTCGAAGGTATTGCTTATGCGCTGAAAGATGGCGCCATCCGCACGGAGCGTAAAACCGGTGTGAAGATTGAGAAAATCCGGGTTTCGGGAGGCGGTTCACAGAGTAAAAACGCCCTGCAACTTACCGCTGATATTTTTAACATGAAAGTGGAAAAACCCCACACCTTTGAAACTTCCGCTCTCGGCGCTGCCATTAATGCAGCGGTGGGATTAAAAATTTATCCCGATTTTGAGACGGCCATTGAAAAAATGTGCCGGATTGGTGAAACTTACGAGCCGATTCCGGAAAATGTACGTGTTTACGACCAGCTTTACAACCGTGTTTACAGCAAAATGTACAAGAAATTGAAGCCACTTTACAACGATATCCGGGATATTATTAACTATCCCCCCAAATAATGGCTGAAGTTTGAAGTGGCTAAAGTGTGGAGTGCATAAAGTTTGGAGTAAAACAAATTTCTCATTTTTCATTTCTCACTATTCCCTATTTCCTTCTTTTCTTCCAGTTCCATCCAACGAAGGGTTTTCTCGTCGATGGTTTTCAAGAGCGCAGCAATACCGGAGGCAGCTTTTTCCAGCTCCTGATAATCCATCTTCCCTGAATTCATGGCAGTTTCCAAAGCAGCTTTTTCAGCTTCTGATTTTTCAATTTCCTTCTCGAGGGCTTCATATTCGCGCCTTTCGTTGAAGGAGAGCTTTTGACGTTTTGGCTTTTCTTTTGTTGCCTGCGGCTTTTTCCCGAGAGATTTCTGTTGTTTGGCTTCTTGTTCTTTCACCTGTTTGTAAGCAGTATAATCTCCGTAAAAATCTTTAATTTTTCCTTCGCCTTTGAATACAAAGAGGTGGTCGGTGAGCCGGTCCAGAAAATAACGGTCGTGAGAAACGAGGATCAAACAGCCTTTGAAGCCTGTCAGGAAATCTTCTAACTTATTCAATGTTAGGATGTCCAAATCGTTGGTGGGTTCGTCGAGAATCAAAAAATTGGGATTCTTTATCAACACGGTCAGCAGGTACAAACGTTTTAGCTCGCCTCCGCTAAGCTTGGAAACCAGTGTCTGCTGCATTTTCGGCGGGAACAAAAAGTAATTCAGGAACTGCGAAGCGGTCAGGCTTTTTCCTTTGTCTAACGGGATGACTTCGGCAATGTCTTTCACCACTTCGATAACGGTTTTATCCTCTGCAACTTTTAGTCCTTCCTGCGTGTAATAACCTGTAACCAGCGTTTCGCCTCTTTCGATATCGCCGCTGTCGGGCTGTTCCTTTTCTGTCAGAAGGTTTAAAAAGGTGGTTTTTCCCACGCCGTTTTTCCCCAACAGGCCGATACGTTCACCTTTTTTAAAGATATAGTTGAAATCATCCACTATTATAATGGGACCGTACAGTTTATTCACATGTTTCAGCTCCATGATTTTTCCCCCGAGGCGGCTGGCCTTTGTTTCTAACTTCAACTCCCGTTCAACGATACCGCTTTTGGCTTTTGCCTTGGTTTCGTAAAAAGCATCGATACGTGATTTTGATTTATGGGTGCGGGCCTTGGGCATGCGCCGCATCCATTCCATCTCCTTCTTCATAAGTTTGCCGGCTTTGTCAATTTCTGCTCTGTCGGTTTCTATGCGGAGTGCTTTTTTCTCAAGAAAATAGGCATAATTTCCGTTATGTAGAAAAATCTGACCATGAGTGAGTTCCAAAATATGATTGCAAACGCTGTCGAGAAAATAGCGGTCGTGGGTAACCATAAACAGGGTAACATCCGAAGCTGACAGATATTTCTCTAACCATTCGATCATGTCAATGTCGAGATGGTTGGTGGGTTCATCCAGCAACAGCAGTTCGGGCCGGTCGAGTAGTGTCAGGGCGAGAGCCAGCCGTTTATTTTGCCCGCCGGAAAGGGTTTCTGTTTTCTGTTGCAGGTCGGTGATTTCGAAACGGCTTAGCATTTCCGCCAGGCGCCGGTCGTAATCCCAGGCTTCGAATTTGTCCATTAGGTTGGTGGCTTCTATCAGCCTGTTCCTGTTTTCTGTCGTATCGTTGTCGGCCTGTTTTTCCAAAGCTGCTTCATAACTTCGGATGATATTTTGAATTTCCGAATCGTGGGTTTTAATCAGCTCTTCGATGGTAATGCCCTGTTCAAACAGTGGTTGTTGTTCGAGATAACCTGTCCGGAGCCCATCGTGGAAGATAAAATTTCCGCTGTCGGCCACATCTTCACCTGTCAGAATTTTGAACAACGTGGATTTTCCCGTCCCGTTGTCGGCAATCAGTGCCATTTTATCCCCTTTGTGCAGCCCAAAGGTGATCTCTTCAAAGAGTACTTTGTCACCGTAAGTTTTGGAAAGTTTGTCAACCGAGAGAAGGTTCATAAGGAGCAAATCATTTCGTAAGCACAAATCCGCAAACCGGTATGCAGAATTTTTCCGGCAAAGGTAGCGTATTAAGGAGTAATTATCATTAAATTTGGAGCAAAGAAGAAAAGCAAGTTAAGGTTTGAAAAAAATAATGAACCATGAAAATACTATCTGTTGAAAAAATCCGCGAAGCTGATGCTTACACTATTGCTAATGAACCCATTGCGGATATTGACCTTATGGAACGTGCGGCAGGACAACTCTTTGGCTGGATAACCAAACGCGTGGACAGC
>VAOU01076532.1_pt1 | contig 11587 bp, 11 predicted proteins | sample 3393871 | NCBI WGS metagenome assembly VAOU01 (sample SAMN08290440, study PRJNA428436) | hydrothermal vent metagenome | isolation source: Deep-sea hydrothermal vent chimney | place: Atlantic Ocean: South-mid Altantic Ridge | depth 1820 m m
ATAGCAGGACCCCTGAACAAAGACAAGACAATGGCCGTCGGAGGCCCCAATATACCCGCATGGTGGAACAAGCCGCTCAAAGACGCTTTGGAGAAGGCATTGACAACTGTTGCCTATATTGAAAACGATGCAGCAATGGGCACCCTCGGAGAGGCAATTTACGGAGCAGGCAGGGGTTACCCAATAGTCGTATATATTACCGTAAGCACAGGCGTTGGCGGGGCAAGGGTAGTCAACGGTAAAATTGATGAAGGGGCAATGGGGTTTGAACCGGGAGCACAGATAATTGATGCAGGTAACGCCCTCTGTCCCGGATGGAGCGAACGGGGATACCTGATAAATTATATCTCCGGAGCAGACATAGAAAGACAGTACGGGAAAAAGCCTTACGAGATTACTGATGAAAAATTCTGGGACGACAGGGCTTGGTTTCTTGCATACGGCCTTAATAATATAACCGTTATCTGGTCCCCCGACATCATTGTGCTTGGGGGCTCCATGATGAACGAGATCGGCATCCCTGTCGAAAGAGTCCGCCACTACTTAAAAGAGGTGCTGAACATATTCCCCAACCCTCCGGTTGTAGCAAAGGCAAAATTAGGCGACGAGCTGAGTCTTTATGGTGCACTCGCATATATCAATCAAAACCTGAAATGAACAACACTTAAACCTTTTCTTTTAACCTGCTGCAAATACTTGACAGATATGGTTAAGTATTTTATAATTGTTTATGCTCAGGTTATCGACAAAGGGTCAGTACGGCGTGAGGGCCATGTTTGAGATAGCACGGGGGTATCCTGATGAACCCGTTAATATCAAGGTGATCTCGGAGAGACAGGATGTCTCCCCTCATTACCTTGAGCAGATACTTAACAGGCTGAGACGTGCAGGCCTTATACGAAGCGTTAAAGGCCCCGGCGGCGGGTATCTCCTTACAAGCAGACCTGAAGAGGTAAGTATTTCAGAAATACTGAGGGAACTTGAAGGCCCGGTTGCCATAACCTCCTGCCTCAATCCTGCGGAGGGGTGCGTCAGGATCGATAGCTGTGTTACCCACCTCCTGTGGAAGGCACTGGGAAGACAGATTGAGGAGTTTTTAAACACGATAACACTCAATGACCTCCTGAGTGGAAAGTCATATGACGATTTTACCCTGATTGCCGGAAAGGGCAAAGGTGAAGTGGCATGAAGAAGGTCAGGTTTGTCGAACATATAACACCTGATGTAACCACCGATATAGTCTATATGATGTGTCCGATGCACCTGCTTAAGCTCGATGAGATGATGGGGAAACTGAAGAGCGGACAGATACTTGAGCTCCTCACGGATTATGACGGTGCACTTGAAGATATACCCGCATGGTGTGAAAACACGGGGAATGAATTTATAGGTGTGGATGAGGCTGATGATTATTTCAAATTTTATATCAGAAAAACGGGCTCATAAGTCAAAAGAAAAGGCCCTGATAGAAGGAGACTATCATGGAATGCTATTTTGATCACGTAGCAACAACCCCCCTAAGACCGGAAGTTCTAAATGCAATGATGCCCTATTTCAGGGAGGAATTCGGAAACCCCCTGAGCATTTATCCACTTGGGACAACGGCCAGAGAGGCGGTGGAAAGTGCAAGGGAACAGGTTGCCGCTCTCATAAACGCCAAAAATGCGGAGATTATATTTACATCAAGTGGTGCAGAGGCCAATAACTTTGCCCTCAGAGGTATTGCCTTTGCCCGCCAGCATGAGGGCAAGCATATAATAGTCACAAGGATGGAGCACCACTCGATACTGAATTCCGCAAGGTTCCTTGAAAAGATGGGTTTTACAGCAACTTATCTGCCCCCTGATAAATACGGCCTGATAGACCCAGAGGCAGTCAAAAAGGCAATCATTGATGAGACAATACTGATCTCTGTAATAGATGCCAGTCCTGAAGTCGGGACAATAGAACCGATCAGGGAAATAGCAGCAATTGCAAGGGAGAGAAACATCACCCTCCATACCGATGCCGTTGCATCGGTAGGCAACATACCTGTTGATGTCAAGGAACTCGGCGTAGATCTCCTCAGCATGTCGGCCCATCAGTTCAATGGTCCTAAAGGTGCAGGAGCCCTTTACCTCAGGGAAGGCCAGAGGATTATCCCTTTGATATTTGGCGGCATCCAGGAAGGCGGACGGCGGGCGGGAACTGAAAACGTTTCGGCAATAGTGGGTATGGGCAGGGCTGCAGAGATTTCAAAGGCTGAGTTACCCCTGAGGGTTGAAAATATCAGGCAACTGAGGGACAGGCTTATCAAGGATATCATGAAGATCGAAGACGTCCATTTTACAGGTCATCCTGAAAAGAGGCTTCCAGGACATGCCAGTTTCTGCGTGGAATACATCGAAGGTGAAGGAATGCTCCTCATGCTTGCAGCAAAAGGGATATACGTTGCAAGTGGCTCGGCATGTACCTCAAAGGCTTTAAAATCTTCACCGGTGCTGCTCTCGATGGGAATCCCTACTCATGTAGCACATGGCTCTGTTGTCTTCACCCTGGGAGCAGATAATACGGAAGAACAGATAGAGTATGCCCTTGAGGAGTTTCCTCAGATAATCAAGAGACTAAGAGAACTCTCCCCCTTTGCCAAAGGGTGGGGAGATATGGAGGAGGGTGGAACATGTATTCCAAAGAAGTGATGGATCATTTCATGAATCCAAGGAATGTGGGAGAGATGCCTGATGCAGACGGAGTGGGCACAGAGGGCAACCCTGTTTGCGGGGACATGATGAAACTCTTTATCAAGGTAAAGGACAACAGGATCGAGGATGCAAAGTTTCAGACCTTTGGTTGCGGTGCCGCCATAGCTGTAAGCAGTATGATAACGGAGATGATAAAGGGCAAGACCCTTGAAGAAGCCATGGCAATATCAAAGGAACAGGTTGCAAGTGCCCTCGGAGGATTACCCCCGCAGAAGATGCACTGCTCCAACCTCGGGGCTGATGCACTGAGGAAAGCGATAGATAATTACAGGCAGAAACAGGCCTCAGGAACCGAGTAAATCAGGAATTTCTGTAGATAGCCGGTAATGCAACCATTCTTTGCATGCCCTGTTCTTTTTCTGTTACAATAGCTGATTAATAATCGTCTCAAAATAGTGTGGACATATTATTTAGAAAATCCCTCCCAACCTCCCTTTGCCAAAGAGGGGCAAGGGGAGATTTTTAGATTGATGTCGGTTCAATTATGAGACTTTTAATAATTATCAATCGTCAATCGTCGTTTATCAATAAACAAGGAGAGGTGGCCGAGAGGTTTAAGGCAGCCGCCTGCTAAGCGGTTGTGGGGCTAACACCCTACCGAGGGTTCGAATCCCTCCCTCTCCGCCATACTACACGAGACCTCGCCCTACAATAACCTATTGAAGAAACTTGCATCATTAACGGTTCAACGCGTGATTGATTATGTTTGCAAGCCCTTCCAGAAGAAACATGAGTGATTCCACATCTAAAAACCTGTCCGCCGAGCTGTCAAAGAGTATCCTGCACGTTGAAGGACCCATAACATCAAGATCCTTATCCTCCTGCCAGTAAAGGATAAGCACCGGAATTTTTGGAAGCGCCGGAAGTCTCCAGGCATGGTCTGCTGACTCAGAAACCGTCTCTTCCGCACCAAGCCGGGACAGCATAACTCCTGTCCCGGCCATATCAATATCCAGCAACTTTCTGAGAGGTTCCTCGCAATCCCTGTGAAAGGATGACGCCTTTACCAGACCGGCCTTGAGCTCTGAAAACGAGACCCATCTACCTGAAGGCTCTCCCCTGCCGCCTGTCCTTATATAGTGCAACAGGAGTATTTTAATCCAGGGATTTATGTATCCCCTCGTGGTTATATCACCCTCCGGACTGACAAGAAAATCCATTCCAAGGCAGCTTATCTTCATTGACCCATCAATAAGCTCTGCCCCTATACCACCTGCACAAAGGGGGAAATCAAGCCCTCTCACCCCTTCCTTAAGACTCGCTATCAGGCTTTCACGCCAGTCAACCCCCTTTGCCCCCCTTAACTCCTCTGCAACGGCAGCCTCAAGGTAAGGACAATTTTCCACATCCGTTCCTCCCTTGACCAAAGAGAGCGCAAAGGCCATACAGGTCTTCTCAGGACATCGGCCGCAATTCTTCCCCGGCAGCTTCTTATATACCTCAATAGTATTCATCTTTAATTCCTCCTTGCGAACTTCGACGGGTCGCCTTTGAAGGCATAAAACCGGATAGGAATTCTGATATATGGTATCCTAACCTCACCGGCACCTACTAATGATAATTCTCATAAAGGAAATTATAGCATAACAAAAAAGAAGGGTTGTAGCACGTGCAACAAGGCCGTTTGGAGAGACTTTAGAACCGGTTAAGATCAAATACGGAAAAAACCTTTAATTTTCCGCTTATAATTCTGTAAAATAGAATACTTTATTCTTTTGTGTAACCTTGGGAACTTCGAGGAAAGGAGGCAGAAAAGTGGGATTTATAACAGGACTGCAGTGTAGAGAATGCGGCAGAAAATATAACATAGAGCCCATCTATGTGTGTGAGTTCTGCTTTGGGCCCCTGGAGGTTGTCTATGACTACCAGGAGATAAAGAAGGCGGTCTCAAGGGAGACGATAGAAGGGAGGGCGGAAAACCTCTGGAGATACAAGGAACTCATGCCGATAGAGGGTGAGCCCCAGGTAGGGTTGAATTCGGGGTTTACCCCCCTGATAAAGGCTGAAAACCTTGCAAGAATTTTCGGCGTAAAAGAGCTATATATAAAAGACGACACCGTGGCACATCCGACCCTTTCATTCAAGGACCGGGTCGTAGCGGTTGCACTTACAAAGGCCAGGGAATTCGGCTTTGATACAGTCGCCTGTGCCTCAACAGGCAACCTTGCCCATTCCGTCTCCGCCCACGGGGCAAAGGCCGGGTTCAACAGGTTCATCTTCATACCGGCAACACTCGAGGCCACCAAGATTGTTGCCTCACTGGTATTTAAGCCTAACCTTATAGCAGTGGATGGCAATTACGATGATGTCAACAGGCTATGCAGCGAGATTGCAAACAAATACAACTGGGCCTTTGTAAACATCAATATCCGCCCCTTTTATGCCGAGGGCTCAAAGACCATCGGATTTGAGATAGCAGAGCAACTGGGCTGGAAAGCGCCTGATAATATCATAGTCCCCTGCGCAAGCGGGTCACTTCTGACAAAGATATGGAAGGCGTTTAAAGAGTTCAAAGAAGTGGGGATTTTAGATGAGGCAAACCCGAAGATATTTGCTGCTCAGGCAAAGGGCTGCAACCCTATTGTTACAGCCATCAAGAGTGATACCGATGTTATACGGCCCATAAAACCGGATACCGTAGCAAAGTCACTTGCCATAGGAAACCCGGCAGACGGGTTTTATGCCTGCGGGGCAGTAAAGGAGTCCGGCGGTTACGGCGAAGAGGTCACGGATGATGAGATAATCGAGGGGATAAAACTCCTCGCCAGGACCGAAGGGATTTTTGCAGAAACAGCAGGTGGCGTAACTGTGGCAGTTACAAGGAAACTGATTGAAAAGGGATATATAGACAAAGATGAAGTAACGGTTATCTGTGTTACGGGCAACGGGATGAAGACCCAGGAGGCACTACAGGGAAAGGTGGCCGAGCCGCATCATATAAAACCGAACCTTGCATCCTTTGAGGAGATATTGAAAAATTTATAAATCGAAAATCACGAAAGGAGGTAATTATGGCGGTAAAGGTAAGAATCCCGACACCCCTTCAGAGACTGACCAACGGTCAGGAAGTGGTGGAAGGAAAACCGGGAAAAATAATAGAGATGATACAGGATCTTGATTCGCGTTACCCCGGACTGGCAGAAAGGATCTCCGAAGATAGCAAGATCAGGAGGTTCGTAAATATCTATCTGAATGAAGAAGATATCAGGTTTTTAAATGCCGAAGAGACCGAGGTAAAGGATGGAGATGAGGTTTCTATCGTACCTGCCATAGCAGGCGGAAGGGGGAATTCATGAAACGAAGAGTAAAATTAACCTTTCCGCAGCACCTTATAAAAGAGCCCGTGCTTTTCACAATGGCCAAAAAGTTTGATGTAATGCCGAATATAAGAAGGGCACGGGTAAGCGAGACAGTTGGAGAGATGATACTCGAGCTGGAGGGCCAGGAGAAGAATATAGACAACGGCCTTCAATCCCTGACTGAGGAAGGGGTCAAGGTTGAGCTTGTTGAGGGAGATATTATTGAATAGGGACAGCTTTCATTACTGTACCGTTGTGTCTCGGAGTTAAAGATTAAATTCTTAGTTATTATGACAAGGAGGTTTTATCTCGATGCCCAAGAGCGAACCCCGAATGCCAGTCTCATCTGAACAGGATGATCGAATGTGCAGGAGATGGAGGGGAATTCTCCATACATACAGGAAATTCCTGTCCGTTACTGAAAAGACTCCCGTAATCACCCTTCTTGAAGGAAACACACCACTTATCAGTGCGGTTAATCTGTGCGCAAGAGTCGGCTTGAATCTAAAGCTTTACTTTAAGTTTGAGGGAGCAAACCCTACAGGCTCCTTTAAAGACCGCGGGATGACAATGGCTATATCAAAGGCGGTTGAGGACAATTCAAAAGCCGTCATATGTGCCTCTACCGGAAACACGTCTGCTTCTGCCGCAGCCTATGCGGCAAGGGCCGGACTGAAAGCCATAGTCATCATTCCGGAGGGCAAGATTGCCCTTGGAAAGCTTGTTCAGGCCATGATTCATGGCGCAGAGGTCATACAGATTGAGGATAACTTTGACCAAGCCCTCACAATAGTAAAAGAGATGGTGGAAAAATATCCGATAACCATGGTCAACTCATTGAACCCCTACAGGCTTGAGGGACAGAAGAGTGCTGCCTATGAGGTATGCGACCAGCTTGAAACGGCACCGGATTTCCATGCCCTGCCGGTAGGTAATGCCGGAAACATCACTGCATACTGGCGGGGATATAATGACTACCACAGGGAAGGCATTATTAATTCTTTACCCGGGATGCTCGGGTTTCAGGCTGCAGGAGCTGCCCCGATTGTCCTTGGCAAACCCGTAGAAAACCCTGAAACCGTTGCAACAGCCATACGTATAGGAAATCCGGCAAGCTGGAAGTTCGCTGAGGAGGCGAGGGACGAATCAGGCGGACTGATCGAGGCAGTAACTGATGAGGAGATACTCGATGCATACGGTCTCATAGCTTCAACTAGGGGATATTCTGTGAACCGGCCTCCGCGGCCTCTCTGTCGGGTGTTATAAAGCTTTACAGGCAGGGTTATTTCAGTGGTGGAGAAACAGTGGTATGCACCCTCACAGGAAACGGCCTTAAAGACCCTGACACTGTCTTCAGAGTCGCTAAAGAACCAAAGCGGACACAGGCAACAGTCAAGGCTGTTGAAGATGCCTTAAACAGCGTGTTGGAATTTTAAGAAGGGAGATTATGAAATATATTGTCATCATAGGTGATGGAATGGCTGACCGGCCCATCGAGGAACTTGACGGAAAGACACCACTTCAGGCCGCTTTCACGCCCAACATGGACAGACTTGCAAGGACCGGGACCCTCGGAAAGGTAAGAACCATACCCAATGGGTTCAGTCCGGGCTCTGATGTTGCAAACCTGAGCATCCTCGGCTATAATCCGGCACAGTATTACCCCGGCAGGGCCCCGCTTGAGGCGGTCAGTATGGAGGTTCAGCTTGATAATGCAGATGTTGCCTTCAGATGCAACCTCGTTACCCTGAAGTATAGCAGGAAAAAAGACAGGGCCATAATGGAAGACTACAGTGCAGGACATATAAGCACCGAAGAGGCCGGGGAACTAATCCGTGAATTAAACAGGGAACTCGGTGATGATTCCATAACCTTCTATCCCGGCATAAGCTATCGCCATCTCATGCTCTGGAAAAACGGTGAATATGAATTGGAATGTGTGCCTCCACATGACATTATCGGGAAAGAGATAACCGAATATCTTCCTGTCGGCAAGGGAGAGGACCTTATAAGAAACCTTATGACCATGTCTGGTGAGGTACTTGAAGGCCATCCGATTAATAAAAAAAGGGTATCTGAAGGAAAGCTCCCCGCAAACAGCATATGGCTGTGGGGACAGGGCAGGAAACCCGATATATCAACATTCCGCGAAAAGTATGCTATCTCAGGTGCACTTGTAAGCGCAGTTGACCTCACAAAGGGACTGGGAATCTATGCAGGGTTTGAGATACTCAAAGTCCCCGGAGTTACCGGGTATCTTGACACCAATTACATGGGAAAGGCTGAATATGCTTTAAAATCCCTCGATAAACATGATTTTGTCTATATCCATGTGGAGGCTCCGGATGAGGCCGGACATGGCGGTAATTACAGGGACAAGATCAGGGCCATTGAGGACTTCGATGCCCTCGTGGTGGGAACCGTTATGAGGGGAGTAAGGTCTTTTGAGCAATACAGGATACTCCTTATGCCCGACCACCCTACCCCTGTAGAAGTGCGAACACATACCGCTGACCCCGTACCTTTTGTTATATACGACAGTACCGATGTCAAAGATAACCCCGGTGTTACCTTTGATGAATCCATCACAGAGAGAGACACAATAGTGGTGATTGAGGAAGGACACAGGTTGATGGATTATTTTATCAAAGGTACTTTGTAAAAAAAACAAAAAACTATTTTTGCCGCAGATTTTCGCAGATAAACGCAGATGAATCAAGAGACCCATATTCAGGATAACAATCTACGATTTGTGTTACTGACTAATACTTAAAAAAATCTGCGTTAATCTGCGAAAATCTGCGGCCAATTTTATAAAGATAAGGGAGGTCCCGGTTTTATGCTCATTGTACAAAAATACGGCGGCACGTCCGTAGGCAGCATGAAAAGGATCAAGGCAGTTGCAAAACGTGTTGCAAGGTCAAGGGGAGAAGGCAACGATATTGTCGTTGTAGTCTCTGCAATGGCTGGCGAGACGGACAAGCTCATCACCTTTGCCGACGAAATATCTCCTGCACCCCCGGAGAGGGAGATGGACCTGCTTCTGTCTTCCGGAGAACGGATCAGTGCCGCCCTCACCGCTATTGCACTTAATGAACTCGGCATTAAGGCCAGGTCTTTTACCGGCAGGCAGGTCGGAATTGTTACCGACACAGCCCATACCAGGGCAAGGATTGAAAGGATTAGCGCAACGCAGGTAAAGAAAGCGATAAGTGAAGGCTACATACCTGTCATTGCAGGGTTTCAGGGCACAACTGAAACAGCAGAGGTTACAACTCTTGGAAGGGGAGGCTCAGACCTTACGGCGGTGGCTGTAGCCGCTGCACTTGGTGCGGACCTCTGTGAAATCCATACTGATGTTGAGGGCGTATTCACTACAGACCCGGGCATTGTACCTGAGGCAAAAAAACTTGAGAAAATATCGTATGAGGAGATGATCGAGCTTGCAAGCCTCGGAGCAAAGGTGTTGCAGACACGCTCCGTGGAGTTTGCCATGAAATACAATGTCCCTTTGGTTGTAAGGTCAAGTTTTACAGATAAACCGGGGACCCTTATGGTCAGGGAGGATAAAGATATGGAAAAGGTTTTGGTATCCGGAGTCGCATATGACAAGAATCAGTCCAAAATAACCATCCTTGGCGTGCCTGACAAACCCGGCATTGCTGCAAGGCTCTTTAAATCCATTGCAGATGCAGATATTGTAGTTGACATCATTGTTCAGAACGTAAGCAGTGACGGAAAATCAACGGATATCTCCTTTACCGTGCCCAGGCCCGACGTACAGAAGGCAGTAAGGATTACCGAAGATGTGGTTCAGAACCTCAATGCAAAAGGAATATCCGTGGATAACAATATTGCCAAGGTCTCCATTGTCGGGGTAGGAATGAAGACACATTCAGGGGTTGCGGCAAAGATGTTTGAAACCTTTGCAGAACAGGGAATAAACATAAAGATGATAAGCACCTCGGAGATAAAGGTATCCTGTGTTATAGACTCCAAGTATACGGAGCTTGCAGTAAGGGTGCTGCATGATGCCTTTGAACTCTCAAAAGAAGCTTAGAAGCTACTGTTAAAAATCATATCTTCTCCTGTGCCTTCAGCTTAAATATATCGAGCAGGTTTATTGAGGCAAGAAGCTTTCCGCTACTGTCAACAACGGGGATAACCTTCAGCCTGAGATCTATCATCTTTTTAATCATACTGTCTAACTCCTCTTCCGGCAGGGTTGTAATAACAGACCTGGTCATAATATCAGCGGCCTGCTCAGCCATAGAGGTTGATAGTATCGACCTTCCCGGCATATGACTTTCACCCTGATATACCCCCCCGGAGAGGAGATGCCTCGATATATCGCCAAGGGATATCATCCCGGTGAGTATGCCTTCCCCGTCAATCACATATATAGCCCTGTCCCTCTGAAAAGCAAGCATCTTCTCCACCACTTCATCAATAGTCGCATCACCATGGACAGTAATGGGCCTTATATTTTTAATCAACCCAAGCAGATCCTCTACCCTTTTCATCACTGACCTCCTTTGAGTTCCCCCGCCCTCCTGAGGGAAAATTTTGCAATGGGTGGACCGATAATCTCATGAATTGCAGTGGCTCCGATTGTTACATTCAGTATTATATTTCCCACATCTTCAAGTCCGGGAGTCTGGTACATCATAAGTGCAAGCCCCACCACTATGCCACCCTGAGGGATAAGGGCAAACCCGAGATTCCTGGTAATTGAAGCAGGAGCCCTTGAAATCACCCCTCCGGCCATCGCCCCTGTATATTTACCGATAAACCTGATCCCTATATAGACTACAACGAGCAACCATGAACTGAAGAGTATGGAAAAATCGACATGTGCACCTGATATAACAAAAAAGGCAATAAATATCACCTCCTCGATATATGTTTCAATAATCGAAAAAATCTTCTCGGCATGGGGTGAAACGTTTGTCATCAGCACACCCAGGGACATCGTTGACAGGAGTTTGTCTATACCGAGAGCGCCGGCAATTGAGAAAGTGAGCAGGAGCATCCCTGTGGTCAGGGCTATGATTGCCCCCGGCCTTTCCGCCTTCCTCAACATCAGATTCAGCAGATACCCCCCAAGAAAACCAAGCACTACGGAGAATACTATCTTTAATAACGGCTCAAGCACCATCATCCCCATATTCACGTCTGCCCTCTCCGGAGAAATAAGGAAAAGGACCACGGACATGGCAATCCCAAAATTAACGATTCCAAGGGCATCATCAAGGGCTGCAACGGCCAGCACGGTAGTAGTCAGCCTCCCCTTTGCATGGTATTCGTGTACTACGGCAAGGGTTGCCGTCGGGTCCGTGGGCGATGCAAGGGCACCGAAGAGAAGGGCTATAATGATCGTGGAACCGGATTGAAAGCCCGACAGGTCCAGGAGGTGAGGCAGCAGAAAATATATGCCCGTCACCATTAATATAAAGGCAAGCTCCGCCTCTCCAAAGGTAATTGTCAGTATGCTTTTACCAAGAGCCTTGATATTATTCCACTTGAGACTCCCGCCGATAAGACAGG
>VAOU01085335.1_pt1 | contig 11520 bp, 9 predicted proteins | sample 3393871 | NCBI WGS metagenome assembly VAOU01 (sample SAMN08290440, study PRJNA428436) | hydrothermal vent metagenome | isolation source: Deep-sea hydrothermal vent chimney | place: Atlantic Ocean: South-mid Altantic Ridge | depth 1820 m m
GTATTTCTGGATTAGAAGACCGTCTTCATTATAATAATCATAGGTATTGCCGCCGATATGGTCCCGCGTTTCCACCAACAATACTTTCTTGTCAAATTGTGTAGCAATTCTTTCAGCAAGTGTACAACCGGCAAAGCCTGCTCCGGCAATAAGAAAATCAACTTTCATTCAGTCACTCCTGGATTTCCCTTCCTGTAGAAAAAATCTCATCATTATAACAGCATGGGGTTCATTTTTTTGCTTTAATATTACAACATAATAAACAGCCCGGTTCAGATTATCTTTTCTTAACAATTTTGACCCTGTAACGAAGGCTGACGATCAAGACAAGCGGAAATACAATTAATGAAGTCATATCACCAAGGATGGTCAATAAAAAAAGTTTCCATGGCTGGGTACGTGATTCAAAAAAAAGTTTTTTATCTTCATCAAATGCATAAACGTTCTTCACTGCATAGTTCACATTACCAAAGGTCCCCGCTCCTCCCCCGGGAGAGGTAACCGCAAAGTCAAACCCTTCTCTCATAAGGATAATTAATGTCCTGAGATATTCGAATTTTTTACTTGAATCTAAAACTTTGATTTCCTCCACATCAACGTCTGAGAATAGGTGCATACGCTCCTTTGCAATCAGCAAACAGATATAGGGATTCTCCACCTCATGTCGAATCTTTTGAATTATCTTTTCAGTTGTTACTCTGTTACCCGGAGGTATTATTATAAAGCGTTTATACTTTGAGATTTCCTGTATGTAAAGCTTGACCTCCGGAGAGAGATCAAATTGATAATCATATCGCCCCCACTTGTTGCGGAGAAAATCGATAATGGATAACACATAAACTTTTGCTATTTCGGGATTTCCGGTAATCCAGAAAAAACATGTTTTTTTTACAGGTCGCCGTATACAATGAAACAGCGATGAAATCCGATTGGATTTTTGAGCATGCTTGCTGAACATGAGCAACAAATTTCTGAATTTATAATAAGCACTGGAAGGAGACCACCCTTCTTTTTCACTGTATGCGGGGTGAAACGTAATTGATCGATTCACAGCCACAACCCGATATCCATGGCGTCTAAATGTAATTCCCCAGTCCATATCGTCACATATTATAAAATACCGGCTATCCATAAGCTCAATGTTTCTGACTACCTCAACCCTCACCAGAGCTGAGCAGACAGAAACGTAACCAACATCATAATAATCCTTCAAGTCATCTCTGTCCGGAATATTTTTCATCAAAGGTCTGTAAATCCCTCGCTTCCAATCTATATTTGCCCCAAGCTCTACAATAAAGCCAGGTCTCTCCGGATTCATTATTTTAGAGCCGGCAATCCCAATCCTGGAATCTGACTCTGCAACCTTAAGAAGTTCTCTCAATGTTGAAAGCTCGACCTGCGTATCGTTATCAAGAAGCCATATATAATCAAACTCCCCCATATCCCCTTGCAGGATATATCGAAGCCCCGTATTAAATCCGCCTGTACCGCCAAGGTTTTCCTTGTTTTGCACTACCGTTACTTCCGGATATCCCTCTCTTACAGCTCCTACTGAACCGTCTGTTGAAGCATTATCCACAACAAGTGTTTTGCACTGGTCATAGTCAAAACTCCGCAATGAACTGAGTAGATTAAGAACATCCGTCTTTTTATTCCAGTTAACAATAAGAATTGCGACTTTAGGGAGTCCGGCATTGCTGGTCATTCTTGTTTACCCCTTTATACATTTTGTTTTTTATAGTATTTCCATGGAAGATAAAATGCCGGGATACAGCTCCATAAAAGGTCTTTATTTCAGACCTTTGCTGTAATACCCTTAAATGAGTTCAGACTAATGTCATGTCAACCTTGTTATGTTGGAGGATTGTCATTCCCGCAACGTCGGGAATCATATCCCTCTTTGATTCCGGACAAGCCGGAATGACACTTGAGAGTTGACACGGCACTAATACTTTCTTCACTTGCCGGACTTTATCCATAAATACTTCTTTAATTTTTCAACTCTGACTCTATATTCCGGATCTCCTGAAACTTTTTCTATATGCTCCAGAAGAAAGCAAAGGAGGACAGAAAATAAAAATCCCGCCAATGCAGCAATCATGACCATACGTCTTCTCTTGGGCTTTATCCGTTTCTCCGGAGGGATTGCCTTCTCCAACACCTGGATCATCACTGCATCTCTTCCTTCATCAAGCCTCGCTGCTTCATATTGTTTGAGAAACAGGTTGTATAATTCCTCGGTAAAATTAAGTTTTCTAAGTTTTCTTATATACTCTACACTTACTTCAGGCATTCCTCCGGTAGACATCAGATAGTCATATCCTTTTCCCTCACCCGGCTCAAGTTTCTTCAATTCCACTTTTAATCCCAGTAACGTTGCTTCAAGCTTCTGAAGGTCAGGATTGTTGGGAGTAGAATAAGTTCTCATCACCCTGACTTGCACCTCTTTTTCAGCAATCTTTGCCCTCATGCCTGAAATAGTAGAGATAACCGATTTTGCCTGAGCATCAAGCGCCAAAACACCGCTTTTTGCCTTAAAATCCGCCATATCTTTTTCTGCTTTTATCAGCTTTCCCCGGGTCTCCTTTAGCCGTTCTCCAAAGAAGACCCTGCGTTGTGCTGCCTCAGTAATTGCAAGCCTCTTTGTCAGGTTCTTAAGTTGTTTAACAAGGTCATTCGCCATGTCGGCAGCCAGTTGAGGATCTCTGTCGTAAACTGAAATGCTTATGATTCCACTCCAACTGCTGGATCTGACTTTGACATTTGAAGATAGTTGTGCACTTGCAGCCACAACTGTTTCAGCCCCATATAGCTTTACCAGACCAAAACGCTCTACAAGAGCCTCCATAACAGGCCTGCTCGTGAGTAGCGCAATATAAAGAGCGTTTGGACTGTTAAGTCCAAACAAGCTGGCTGCCGTTCCGGCAGCACCTCCAAATTGGCTAAGAAGCTGAGATACCACTACGGAACTCTTTTGTTGAGGCCGCAAAATCCTCGTCTTAGCCATATATATCCCGGGCATTAGCAGGCTTATTGCAGCAGTAATTACAACGGCGGCAAGTGTAATTATCAGAACTGTCTTTTTACGCTTCAGGGGAACGATAAGAAGGTCAAGAAGGCTGATGCTCTCGTCTTTCGACTCGGTTTGCTGTTTCTCCAATCCTTCTCTCCTTTACTATGGAAACAACGTAATCCGCTTATGCTGATTGATGGTTGTTGTGGTAACAAAATTCGGAGAATTTCGGTATAACCTGAAACTCCTGCGCAGAATTATAAACGGCACTTACAGGTCTGCAAACTAAACAAAAAGCCATTAAAATGTATTTGTTTATCATAAAAAATAATAATAGTTTTTGCACTGAAAAGTCAAACCTATGCACTGAAAAGTCAGTTGTACAAACAAAAAAACTGATACTTATTCCATTTATAGCCGAGCAAAGAATCTCATATTAATCAGCACCCCTCATAAGAGACCTCACCTTTTTCCGTAGACGCAGAAAGACAGGCTGCGTAGACCAGCAGCTCGTAATATAAACTTTCTGTACTTTTTCGTTTATAATCTGTCTGTTGTTTTTAATTCCGGGCATAAGTTTTAGAAACAGAAAGAATCCAGTTGCAGCATACCCTATGCCGGCTATTCCTTCCTTTCTGAATTTCCACATATTCCAGAAAAAGGTACGGAATAAAAGCAGCGGGATTTTTTTTAAGGGAAAATATAAGTAGATTATAGCTAATTCATTCCTCGTGGTAAAAGTTCTTAACCTTTTAAAGCTCCTGTGTGTTGTGGAAGTACGGTGATTAACAACACATTTTTCAAAGTATTTGATTCCGAATCCTGCATCCAACACCCTAAGTCCATATTCCCATTCATGCGAGTACAGGAATATCCAGTCTGCATAACCCCCGACCCTATCTATCACCGCTCTTCTGATTATTGCTCCAGCGCCTATAAACCCAATCCAGTCCTGCAAATGTGTGCGTCTGCTCGTTGTAAACGCCCCTCCTGTTATTTTACAGGCCAATATGCCAATGTCTTTGTTATCCTCCAGAAAAGCAACAGCATCCTTCACCCCTTCAACGGGATGTGAGTCATCATCCAGGACAAGAAAATATTTCCCCGCCCCATTGACAAAACCATAATTCCATCCTGAAATACCTACGTTTACGGGTATCTTTATAAGCTTGACACCGGGAAATTCCTCCCTGACCATCTCAGCGGTTCCATCACCAGAGGCATTGTCATTTACAATAATCTCTATCTTGTCTTTTGGGTAATCAATGTTACTTGTAATCTTCTGAAGAGTGGTCCTTAAGTCATCTCTCCTGTTATATGCAAGTATATTGATTGTTAAAAACGGCCATTCCATTTCGTCCATTTAACAGAGTTCCTCAAACGTTTTAAGAGCCCTTGCAATGATCTGGTCCATATTATAATACTTGTACTCAGCCAGCCTCCCGATAAAAAGCACATCAGAGAGTTTTTCGGCTTCCTCGTTGTATTTCATATAAATATTATTATTTGCATCATTTGGAATGGGATAGTATGGATCGTTGCCACCGGGCTCATACTCCTGAGGGTACTCATATGCAACTGTAGTTTTCCTGCTTTTTGTATTCAGGAAATGTTTATATTCCGTAATTCTCGTATAATCATAATTTTCGGGATAATTTATCTGTGCTACTGACTGAAAAAACTCCATATCATAGGGCTTAAAGTTAAAATCCAGACTCCTGTATGAAAGCTCTCCAAACCTGAAACCAAAAAACTCATCAATGCAGCCGGTGTATATAAGTTTTTCAAACTTGATAGAGTCTTTAACATCCCTGAAATCAGTATTCAGTTCAACCCTTATCCGGGGATTGTCCAGCATCTTTTCAATCACGCCTGTATACCCATTTCCGGGTATTCCCTGATAGTTATCCTGAAAATATCTGTCATCCCTGCTGATATAAACAGGCACTCTTGCAGTAACAGAAGGATAAAGATTCTCCGGCGTTAAGCCCCACTGCTTTAAAGTATATCCGAGAAAAACCTTCTCATAAATATAATTCGCCAGGAACTGCAGCTCCTTATCATCGAATTCCTTTAATTTAAGGATCGGGATCTTTACATTGTAACCAAAAGTATCAATCAGTTTATTCTCTAATTTAGAAGCCAGCCCGGGTGGAAAGGCTTTATAAAGGGCATTCAGGTTAAAAGGCAAAGGGATTTCGAGGCCGTCAACTATTGCCCTGACTTTATGAAAATACGGATACCACTCCGTAAACCGACTCAGATAGTTCCAGACTTTTTTATCATTGGTATGAAATGCGTGAGGTCCGTATTTGTGGATAAATATTCCTTCACTGTCTTTAAAATCATAGATATTTCCTGCAATATGGTCTCTTCTTTCTGCTATCAGGACCTCTTTCTTCAGTACATTAGCAATCCTCTCGGCCAGTACGCTTCCTGCCAGCCCTGAACCCACTATCAGATACATTTTATCTGTTTATCCTTTCGTGCAATCCTCTATTGAGTTTTTGGTGCCAATCCCATGCAGTCCCTATTATTTTTCGTAATTCAGAGTATTTTGGTTGCCACCCTAAAACCTCATTGGTTTTCCGGGCGCTTCCTACAAGCACTGCAGGGTCACCAGCCCTTCTCGGTGAAGCAATATCCACAATCTCTCTTCCGGTTACCTCCCTTGCAGTCTCTATTACATCTTTTACCGAAAACCCGTTACCGTTTCCAAGGTTAAAAACATCGCTCTTTCCACCATTAAGCAGATACTCCAGTGCCAATATATGAGCATCCGCCAGGTCTGTGACATGTATGTAATCCCTTATGCATGTCTTGTCAGGCGTATCATAATCCGTTCCGAACACCTTTATGTTCTCCCTTCTGCCGATAGCTGCATCCAGCACCAGGGGTATCAGATGGGTTTCAGGGTCATGCCATTCTCCAATCTCCTGCCCGGGATCAGCTCCGGCGGCATTAAAATATCTCAGTGCAACGTTTCTCAGTCCATAGGCAGTGCTGTAATCAGACAATATCTTTTCCACCATCAGTTTACTCTGTCCATACGGATTTATGGGGTTTTGGGGGTGGTCTTCGGTTATGGGTATCTCAACAGGGTTACCATAGGTTGCACAGGTTGATGAAAAAATAAAGTATTTCACATTAAACTCCTTCATCACCTTTAAAATATTCAGCGTATTGGCAACATTATTTATGTAATATTTCTGAGGATCCTCCACTGATTCTCCAACGTATGCAAATGCAGCAAAATACATAACAGCCCTGACTGGATATTCTTTAAAAGCCAGCCTGATCTGCTCGATATCAGACAGGTCTCCCAAGACAAATTCTCCCCACTTGACAAACTCCCTGTGGCCATAGACCAAACTATCAAATACCACGGTCCTGTACCCCCTCTCATTCAGGAGCTTGTTGATATGAGACCCGATATACCCTGCACCGCCTGCTATAAGTATCACCTGGAATCTCCTTTGATAAGGTTCTTAAAGTATTCAATAGTCTTTTGCAGTCCTTCTTCCATCTGTACAGAGGGTTCCCATTTCAACTTCTCTTTTGCCAGACTTATATCGGGTTGCCTCTGTTTAGGGTCATCAGCAGGCAATGCTTTAAAGCAGATCTTTGATTTTGCTCCGGTCAGTTCAATTATTTTCTCTGCAAGTTCAAGTATGGAAAACTCTGCAGGATTGCCCAGGTTCACAGGTCCGGTAAAATCATCAGGGGTGTTCATGAGTTTCATCAGTCCCTCTATGAGGTCATCAACATAGCAGAAGCTCCTCGTCTGACTCCCGTCACCATAAACCGTCAGGTCTTCTCCTCTTAAAGCCTGCATTATAAAATTACTCACAACACGGCCATCATTAGGATGCATCCTCGGCCCGCTGGTATTAAAGATTCTCGCTACTTTTATTCTGAGATTATGCTGGCGGTGGTAGTCAAAAAAGAGTGTTTCGGCACATCGCTTTCCCTCGTCGTAACACGATCTGATCCCGATTGGATTAACGTTTCCCCAGTAAGTTTCCGGCTGTGGGTGTATTTCAGGGTCCCCGTATACTTCACTGGTTGAGGCCTGGAGTATCTTTATCTTGAGCCTCTTTGCAAGCCCAAGCATATTAATGGCTCCGATTACTGATGTCTTTGTTGTCTGAACAGGGTCAAACTGGTAGTGTACCGGAGATGCAGGACAGGCAAGATTGTAAATCCGGTCCACCTCAATATAGAGGGGAAAACATATGTCATGACGCAATGTCTCAAAATAAGGGTTGCTCATAAGATGAGCAACATTTTCCTTACGTCCAGTATAAAAGTTGTCCACACAGACTACTTCATGGCCCTTGTTCAGGAGTTTCTCGCAAAGATGCGATCCAAGGAAACCGGCACCACCGGTAACAAGAATACGATTGACCGAATCATAATGTCTCATTTTTCAAACCTCCAAATATAAAGTCCGGGGAAGTACCGGCAGGCACTTAAAACGTTGCAATCAGCACCCCTGAAGTTACAGCAATCTGGTATAGAATCTGTGTAATATCCTTAATATTACGCATCCATGCTATTCCCTCAAGCTTCTCAGGCACAACTATTGTATCTCCGGAGTCCACCTGTCCTGCCCCAATATCCCATCTTGAGTATTCGCTGTTCCATGAAAGACCCGTAAACCCTCTGCTCGACTTCATTGCAGAGCCATTAGCCTTGAGTATATATACATTAGCACTATCGGCATTATCCGTATAACCACCTGCAAGGGATATATAAAACTTGGAATTTCTTCCCTTTTCATAAATAAAAGCCGTCTGATTATATACAGAACCTATTACCTGCACAGTCTGTGGATCCGTGGGTATATATATTGAATCATTGTCTTCAAGCTCTATATCATAAATTGTTCCTCTGAGTTTATCCGGCAACTCCATCCTGATTGCCACCCTCCCTTTTGCCTTTATCGTTCTGAGCTTTGCAATAAATTGTCTCTTCTGATCTGTCTCTATCTGCATCAACCTCGCCTCTTTCGAAGAAGCTGCTGTAGCTATCCGTACCGTCCCAGTACTCATAAGCTCTCTTTCAAGCCTGTCTATCATCTCCTCAATCTGTTGCTGTTGCAATGCCTCAATCCGCTTTCTTGTAAATACCGCTCCCTTCAGAAATGCCTTGTCGGTAAACCCTCCAGCCCTCTCTATAAGGGATGAAAGTCTCTCGCCTCTTTTGATGGTATAGGTCCCCGGGAACCTGACCTCACCCTCGATCACCACTGTCTGGTAAAGCCTCCACTCAGGGATAGCACGGACAAACAGATAGTCATTCTCCTGCAAATGGATATTGCTGTCAGGATCCCCTGCCAATGCTTTTCCCAGGTTGACCATGATCTTCTCGGTGACTGGTCCTTCATTGGTAATGTGTATCCTTGTCAGCTCGGCTTCCTTGTCATATGCATAATATTTAAGCCCTCCGGCCATTGAGATTAAGTCCCTGACGGTCATGGGAGGGCTGAACCCGTACTCGCCTTCTCTCTGTACTGCACCGGCAAGCTTCACTATTCTCTCGTCTTTAACAACCTGAAATATCTTGACCACATCCCCTGCCTGCACTGCAATATCTTTATCCCGTATCTTCTGAAGGTCGGATTCAAAGACTATCTGCCGGCTGTGATCAATAATCCGCTCTATTTGTACCCTGCCTTTAAAGGCAACGTCACTTAATCCTCCCGCCATCTCTATCAACTGAGATATCGTGGTCCTCCCTTTCAGCTCGTATATAGCGGGATTATTCACACTGCCTGCAATGGCGACAAGGGGTCCAACCGGCTGTATGAATATCACGTCCTCCGGCATCAACCTTATATCCCTGGTCTTGTCGCCTTTCAACAGGAAATCATACATGTCAAAACGGACTACGGTCTTACCGTTTCGCTTTACCTGTATAGCCCTCATTGTCCCTGTTTTGTTGGGCCCGCCAGCCTCAAACAGTGCATTTATAAGAGTGGAAAGAGAAGATAGTGTATATGAGCCTGGATACCGGGCATTGCCAACCACATAGACTCTAATGGTTCTCAGCGAACCCATGCTCACATTCATCTCAAACACTCTATAATATTTGGAAAACTGCTTATGTAGAAGCTTTCTTAATTCACTGAATTTTAAACCCGAAACGCCAAGAGTTCCAATTTTGGGAATGCTTATATTCCCATCTCTGTCTACCACAACATCCCACTGTCCTTCTACCCTTCCCCAGATAGATACCTTTATCTCATCTCCAGGGCCGATAACATACCCAGGACCAACAGGCACGTTCCCGACAGGAGCAAATGTTGAAGGGGGTCTGTTGAAAAGGTCATAACCGAACTGCTTGAGATTGGTTGAAACCGTAAGAGAAAGCTTCCCTGCAATATACTCCTCAAACTCTGAAGGCGCCTCTGAAGGGTTTTCCGCAGGAAGCAGTTCAGGCTTCAAGCCCTGTCCCCCCTGTTCGGACGATTGCAGGGACTGTTGAGGAGGTTGTTTTTTCTCAATTGCCGATGACTGTTGTGATGACCGGGTTACAGGTGATATTGGTATGGTTTGAAACTCCTGAGCAAATAGGGGACCTGCACACATAACGATATACAGCAAGGTTATGGTTATGAAAATATTTTTATATTTCATAAGGTTATTTAATATTTTACTTAAATTATATTTAAAAAGTCAATGAGCTGATTTCACAAAACAAAAGGGACAGCAGGTAAAATTAACATGTAATCATGTTAATATAGTATTTTAAACAGATAGAATTTACTATATCAAAAAAAGCTGGGGGAACACAAGGATGAAGGCTTACACATATCAGGAGCCGGCATACCTTATAGTGCCGGTGTTCCTGGGGATAGAGTTTTTTATAAGTGCAAGAAACGAGAGAAGAGAAAGGCATGAGCTCCTATGTTCTTGATTTCTGCGGATTTCTTTTCACGGAACTTGTCTCTGTTGTCTTTTCCTTTCTTGAAAACATATTCTTTATGTGGATTGAAACCCTTGATTAGAGAGATAAAGGCTGATTTCAGTCTCTACCTTATAACGGACGGAAGGCAGATGAAGGCGCCTTTCTATGAAGGGATCGAGGATGCACTTAAAGGGGGCTTACAGGCATTACAGTTAAGGGAAAAGGACCTGTCCGTGAGACAACTGTATGCGACGGCTTGCAGGCTGCGTGAGCTCACCTCACGTTACGGGGCGAGGCTCTTTGTCAATGACAGGCTCGATGTAGCACTATCGGTTGAGGCAGATGGGGTCCATCTTGCCGGGACGAGCATCCCCCCACGGGCCGTGCAGCGAGTCACAGGAGGGAAAATGCTTATCGGCGTATCCGCCCACACCCTTGAGGAGGCTATTGAGGCCGAAAGGGAAGGTGCTGATTTTCTAACCTTCGGTCCTGTATATAAAACACCTTCAAAGAAAAAATATGGTCCACCCGTGGGGATTGAAAAACTGAAGGAAGTGGCTGAAAAGGTCTCAATCCCTGTTTTTGGAGTTGGGGGAATAAAGATTGAGAAGGTATCGGAGGTACTTAAATCAGGGGCGCAGGGGGTGGCGCTCATCTCTGCCATCCTGTCATCCGACAATATAGAGGAAGAAACCTCAAAATTTATCACATCGGTTGAAGGGGTTTTGAGGAAGGACTCATCCTCCTGCTCACTGCCCTGAAAAGTGAAGGGTAGATTATGCTTGAGATTATGGCTGTAAGGATAAGGGAGCCGTTCATCTCAGGTGTCAGCAGCCCCATCTTCTCACCGAGGGTGCCGGCCACAACAATCATTGAAAGAGGGGCGGAAAGGATTAAGGACATGCCCATGGCCTCAAGACTGCCGAGTCCCATAAAACGTGAGAGCAACAAAGGAAAGACATTGCTCACAAAGACCATCAACGTCAGAAACAGCGAAAAAGAGATCCCATGAAGGGATTTTAAGAGTCCCGGATCAAAGTCAGCACCCACACCGATAAAGAAAAACGGAGTAAAAAATCCGAACCCCACGGCATTTATCTTGTCCTCAAACCGTCCCTTGCTCTTAAAGACATAGCTGAATATGAGTCCTGCCATAAAGGAACCGAGTATCGGCTCAACACCTGAGCCATAGGCGATAAGTGCGCCGGCAAAGGCTATGGAGATAACCGCCCTTATGCCCTCTTCAACAGGGTCATTGCTCTCCATCACTTTCTCGATCCTCTCCGGATGCCACCAGGCAATAACATAAAGTATCCTGAGAAAAACTACCGCCACACCCAGCAGTAACAGAAGCTTAAGCCCCTCAATTCCTGCCATCACCGTCAGACCCAGACGGTGATATATATCAATACCCGTAAGTACCACTATAGACAAAAGCTCTCCCGTAAGGGCCACCCCTATAATATCCTGGCCTATATCAGTCTTTATCAGCCCTGATTCCTTAAGTACGGGGATGATAATCCCTGCAGATACTACAGAGACTGCTATTCCGACATAAAAAGAGTAACCCATCTGAATAAATACAAGCGGTGTTA
>VAOU01029214.1_pt1 | contig 11512 bp, 8 predicted proteins | sample 3393871 | NCBI WGS metagenome assembly VAOU01 (sample SAMN08290440, study PRJNA428436) | hydrothermal vent metagenome | isolation source: Deep-sea hydrothermal vent chimney | place: Atlantic Ocean: South-mid Altantic Ridge | depth 1820 m m
ACAAACAATCGGTACAAAAATGATTTTACCGCGCTTGACCCGGAAATGATTGTGCCCGGTACCGAGGGTTTTACTCGTGCGTATGTAGCACATCTTTTGCGCGCAGGTGAAATGCTTGGTGCGTCAATAGCTTCACTACATAACCTTGGGTTTATACTTTCACTTGTGGACGGCGCGCGTAAGGCAATATTTTCAGGAAGTTTTGATAAGTATCGCGCGGATTTCGTTCATGATTATTATTACAGCTAGATCCTCACCAGCACCTCTGTGATGAGGGGTTTACGAAACCCCTCATTGAGGGGTTTCGTCATTGAGGGGTTTCGTAAACCCCTCATTTCTGATAGTATATATTACGGGTTTTAAGGGTAATTTTGCCCATTGGAGCAAAACATGAGTGTCCTTTTTTTGGTATTTCAGTTGTTGTTGATATTTGGTTGTTTGATATTGGTGGTGATGATTGTTGTTGCGACAATATCAAGAATATCAACGATGTTTCGATGACTTTACTTCGCCCCCATGTCTACTAACGACAGGGGGTATTTTTTTATTATACTTATAAAACATACTATTTTTTCGTACCAACACTGTTTTCTGGCGGAGTTGTGAGATGTTTTAACATATACCTGCTCGCTCACATCTTATTCTTTGAATATCCGAACGTAACTTAATATGAGGGGTTTACGAAACCCCTCATATAGCATCATCAAGATGATTATCCTGTATGATGATGATACACTCACATTTTATGGAAAAATTTAAACTACACGCACCATTTCCTCCTGCGGGCGACCAACCGCAAGCGATAAAAGCTCTTTTGAACGGGCTTAAAAAGAACGCACACTATCAAACACTTCTTGGGGTGACTGGTTCCGGAAAAACCTACACGATGGCGAATGTCATCGCCAAGTATGGAAAGCCGACACTTGTCCTTGCTCATAATAAAACTTTAGTGGCACAACTCGCGCAAGAGTATCAAGATTTTTTCCCTGAGAATGCCGTGCATTATTTCGTTTCTTATTACGACTATTATCAGCCGGAAGCATACATAGCTCATTCCGACACGTATATTGAAAAAGAGGCGATGATAAACGCGGAGATTGACCGATTGCGCCACGCAGCAACACAAGCACTTTTAACTCGCAAAGATGTTATTATCGTTGCTTCAGTTTCCGCCATATATGGGCTTGGCTCGCCGGAGGAATATAAAAAAGCGCACACAAAACTCACCGTAGGCGAATCACTTTCAAGAGCTGATTTGGTGCGACGCTTGGTGAGCATATATTTTGAACGTACCAATGCCGATTTATCTCCCGGATTGTTCCGTGCCATTGGCAATCATGTGGAAATAATGCCGGTGAATGAAAAAACACTTTATCGTATTTCTTTTACTGATGATGCACGTATCGCTTCAATAGATGCACTTAATCCAATTTCACGTGCACATCTTTCAACACACGATACATTATTTATATTTCCGGCGAAACACTTTGTTACTTCAAAAAGCGAGCGCGTTCGCGCGCTTTCTTCAATCAAAGAAGAATTAGATACACGCTTGGCGCAATTAAAGCGAGAAGGAAAACAGCTTGAGGTGGAACGCCTGCGCAGACGTACACTGCATGATTTGTCACTCATTCGTGAAATTGGATATACCAATGGTATTGAAAACTATTCGCGTCATTTTGATGGGCGTTGTGCCGGCGAGCCACCCTCCACACTTCTTTCTTATTTTCCAAAAACATCTTCCGGAGAACCGGATTTTCTAACTATTATTGATGAGTCGCATGTGACAGTGCCACAAATTGGCGGTATGTATGCGGCAGACCGTTCCAGAAAAGAAACACTCATTGAGTACGGGTTTCGTCTGCCTTCTGCTCGCGACAACCGCCCACTTACTTTTGAAGAATTTGAAGAGCGAACCGGCAATTTCATATATACAAGCGCTACGCCGGGGGTTTATGAGAAAGAACACTGCGACCTTTCATCTGGAAAAGTGGTGGAGCAAATTATTCGCCCAACCGGACTGGTTGACCCGACGATTTTTATTCATAAAGTGACAGGAAGTGAAAAATATAAAGGACAGATTGCAGATTTTATAAGCGAGGCAGGGGTGGTTATTAAAGGTGGCGGAAGAGTTCTCGCCACTACGCTTACAAAAGTAATGGCGGAAGACTTAACGAATTTTCTTAAAAAGAAAGGCATGAAAGCAACCTATTTACATAGTGATGTAAAAACCATAGACCGAATTACATTGCTCACTGAGTTTCGCAGGGGTGTGTATGATGTGCTGGTTGGTGTCAACCTTCTTCGTGAGGGGCTTGATTTGCCGGAAGTGGAGCTTATCGGAATTCTTGATGCGGACAAGGAGGGATTTTTAAGAAGCGAAACATCTTTGATACAAACAATCGGACGTGCGTCACGCAATGTGCTTGGGAGGGTGATTTTATACGCGGACATAATGACAGGATCAATGAAGCGTGCGTGTGATGAAACCAATCGCAGACGAGCGTTGCAGATGGACTATAATAAAAAGCATCACATTACTCCAAAAACAATTCGCAAAGAAATCCACGACATTGCTGAATCGTTACGAACCGGCCACGAGAAAACCGTTGAAAATATTATTTCCATTGAGCGAGAGGATTTTAGGAAAGCTCCGCGCGCGTTTCTTAAAAAGAAACGCGCGCAAATGAACAGCGCAGTTTCCGAGCTTGATTTTGAGACCGCGGCGATTATTCGAGACGAAATTCGCGCACTTGAAAAACAATCTGAAAAACCGAAACGTGCACAAGTCTCCCGATTTTGAAAGTTAAACTTTCAAAATCGGGAGACTTGTGCACAGTGCGGAATATGGGTAGAGCGCTAATCTGATACTATATATATATGACTTTCAGAAAATTGTTCGTCGGTATGTTTATATTTTTGGCAATTCTTGCCTACGGTTCCGTATGGCTCTATGGAAATTTTATATTGTCAAACTTCTCAGGAGTAAATATGTATGCCTATATGCAGGTATTTATGTTTATAACGGTATTTTTGTTAATAACAGCACTTTTGTTTTCGGTTGTGGTTCGCTCCATTGCTCGCCCAATTCACAACCTTACCACTGCGATGGATATATTTGCGCAAAAAAATGAACGAAAACCAATCCTTTTAACATTATTGACTCCGCGCGAAATACGCACACTGGTATTAACATTTATAAACCTCTCAGAGCGTGTTGAAGGAGCGCATAAACGCACCGTTGAAAATGCGCGAGTTAAATCTGATTTCATCTCAACTGCCGCGCACCAATTGCGTACCCCACTTACCGGAATTCGTTGGGCGCTTGAGGCATTGGAACAAGACGCCAGTCTCACCGCAGAAGAAAAAACACTCGTGAAGGATGCGGAGGAAAAAAGTCACGCGCTGGTGTCTATTGTGAGCACGCTTCTAGATATTTCAAGCATTGAATCAGGTAAATATAGATATACATTCGCACCGGTTGATATGGATGAATTATCACAAAAAACGACACAAGATTTCCAGCACCTTGCACATGAACGTAATATTACATTGGAGTATAAGCCACCAGCTAAGGCACTCATGCCAGTTCGTGCTGATAAAGAACGCATACAATGGATATTAAATAACGTGATTGAGAATGCCATTCGCTATACTCCCCCGGGTGGGTATGTTTCCGTATGGTCTGAAATTATCAGTAAACATATGGTATTGACACATATAAGTGATTCGGGTATCGGTATTTCTGCAGGTGATAAATCAAGTATTTTTGAACGATTTTATCGTGCAGGAAACGCTATCGCAAAGGAGAATGCGGGCAATGGTCTTGGGCTTTATATTGCACGCACCATTGCCACGGACCATGGTGGTGATCTTAATTTTGCCGGAAATGAAAATGGTGTAGGCACCACGTTTACTCTTTCCTTGCCAGTGGTGGGTTAGTGATTATTATATGGTATACTCTTATCCATGACTTCTGATGCCATTATCTTGGTTGTTGAAGATGATCCAATCCTAAAAAATTTACTTGGGCATACTTTTGTCAACCAATACCATATGGTATATGCAAGCAATGGCGCTGAGGGGCTTTCTCTTATGGAAGAAAATCAGCCGTCGCTCATTTTGCTTGACCTTATGATGCCGGACATGGATGGATTTACTTTCTTGGAAAAGGCGCGCAGTCGCACTGATGCCATGAAAGACGTACCGATTATTGTTATATCAAACCTTGGTCAACAAAAAGATATTGACCGTGCGAAATCTCTGGGTGCCAATGATTATCTTGTTAAAGCGAATGTGTCCGTTGATGAAATTGTTGCAAAAATAAAGCAAACACTTGAGGAGTAGCACGCGGTGCGAAATGTGATAAAGTGACAGTGTACCCACGCCCAAAGCGTCGGATATTTTGTATATATGCAGAAGAAAAATAATATAAACATACACAGGCATGGTAGCGAGTGGCTTGCCATCGTCGGTGCACGCACACACAATCTTAAAAACATATCTGTAAAACTTCCGCGCGGAGCGATGACGGTCATTACCGGGATTTCAGGGTCCGGAAAATCATCACTGGCGTTTGATACTATCTTTGCGGAAGGTCAGCGCAGATATATTGAATCATTGTCAGCGTACGCGCGACAATTTTTGAAGCAAATGGCAAAGCCGGATGTGGAAGAAATAACGGGACTTTCTCCGGCAATTTCCATTGACCAAAAAAGTCGTTCAAATAACCCACGCTCAACGGTCGCCACTATTACGGAAATTTATGATTATCTGCGCGTGCTGTACGCGCGTGCCGGGCAACCATATTGCACGCACCATGATGTTCCCATTAAGAAACTTTCAAAAGAAGAGATGATACAAGTTGCAATGCGTGCTGTTTTTAAAAAAGATACAGATGGTGATGGCAGTGGTGTTGCTGTCGGGGCGCCGGCTACGCGGGCGCCCCGACAGGGCTCTCTGCAAGATGCGTTTGATAAAAATGCCATCACCATATACGCTCCAGTGGTTGTAGGAAGAAAAGGTGAATACTATCAACTACTCTATGATTTGCTCGGGAAGGGATACGAATATGTCATTGTGGATGGGAAAAAGAAATTCTTACGAGAAAAGATAGTGATGGATAGAAATAAGCGCCATAACATTGATGCGGTGGTTGATAGTATTTCTCTGAAAGAGTTTGAGCGCACCCCGGACTCCGCAAGGGAACGTCTTTCCGAGGCGCTTGAAATCGCACTGAAAGAAACAGGGGGGCTTGTAACAATTGCGCGTGCTGATGGAACCACACAAACACTTTCCGCACAATTTATTTGTCCGCAAGACGGCATGTCATTTCCTGAAGTTGAACCGCGATTATTTTCTTTCAACAGTCCCTACGGCGCATGTCAAACATGCAATGGCTTGGGTACGAAGTCACTTTTTTCTGAAGAAGTATGTCCTGATTGTAACGGGGCTCGCTTGAGGAAAGAAGCACTTCGTGTGTACCTCAAGCAAAGTGGAGTGGAGGGACTTGGTAAAAGTATTGTGGATTTTACCAATTTGTCCATAGCTGATGCAAAAGAATTCATTGATAATCTGGAGCTTTCAGATATGAATCTTGAGATTGCTTTTCCCATTGTGCGCGAAATAGAAAGTAGGTTACGTTTCTTATTGGACGTGGGTCTTGAATATCTCACGCTTAATCGCAGTGCAGCAACTCTTTCTGGCGGAGAGGCACAGCGTATTCGCCTTGCCTCGCAACTTGGAAGTGGGCTTATCGGTGCGTTGTACGTACTTGATGAACCGACTATCGGGCTCCATCAGCGCGACAATGATCGTTTACTAAAGACACTTACTTCATTGCGTGAGCTGGGGAACACTATCATTGTGGTGGAGCATGATGAGGACACTATCCATGCGTCAGATTATCTTATTGATATAGGACCGAAAGCCGGAGTACATGGTGGCGAGGTAGTCTGCGCCGGGTGGGTTCATGAGCTTCTTGCAAAAAATAAGAAAAACACCACTCATTCATTGACACTCTCATATCTAAGAGGAGAAAAAGAAATAGCGGTTCCCTCAAAACGCAGAACCTCGCAGAAAGGAGCAATCATCATACACGGTGCTACGTTACATAATCTATCAAACGTAAACATAACAGTTCCACTTGGAAAGTTTGTGTGTATCACCGGTGTGTCCGGTTCCGGCAAGTCAACTTTTTTGTACGACATCATGCATCGCAATCTTGTAACGCGCTTTAGGAACAGAACCGCAAAGCCGATACATTGTGCGTCTATTTCCGGAACGGAATACGCAAGCCGTGTCATTTTAATTAATCAATCACCAATTGGAAGAACGCCCAGAAGCAATCCGGCAACATACACCGGTGCGTTCACGCCAATTAGAACGTTGTTTGCGGCATCAAGTGATGCGCGTGCGCGCGGATGGAAGCCCGGAAGATTTTCTTTCAATGTTCCCGGTGGCAGATGTGAGGCATGCCAAGGAAATGGACTTATAGCGGTTGAGATGCATTTTTTGCCGACAGTGTATGTGACGTGTGATATATGCAATGGCACTCGTTTTATGAAAGAAACTTTAAGCGTTACATATCACGGGAAAAATATTCATGAGGTGCTCATCATGACGGTGGAAGAAGCGGCAACTTTTTTTAAGGACATTCCTACCATTTATGACAGGTTGTCGGCACTTGAAGAGTCCGGGCTGGGGTATTTGACACTGGGGCAATCGGCAACGACGCTTTCGGGTGGAGAAGCGCAGCGTGTCAAAATAGCAAGTGAACTCTATAGGCCACTCATGGAGAAGACCGTGTACTTGCTTGATGAGCCGACCGTTGGGCTACATTTTGAAGATGTGCGTAAACTCATTGAGATATTGCAAACGTTGGTGGACCATGGACATACGGTTGTGCTCATTGAGCACAATCTTGATATCATTAAAAGCGCGGACCATGTGATTGATTTTGGTCCGGAGGGCGGAGAAAAAGGTGGTAGAATTATCGCAACCGGAACTCCTGAGGAGGTGGCGAAAACAGATGGCTCATATACCGGAGAGTATCTTTCGCGCGCACTTATGACACGATACCATGCAAAAAAGCGAACTGCGTAACCATTCAATTCCGGATTCCCCGGGTGTCTATCTTTTTAAAAAAGGAAAAAAAGTATTGTACGTGGGGAAGGCGACATCATTGCGCGACAGGATACGTTCTTATTTTGACGATGCGCTCATTGCCACACGCGGTGGACGTATTGTAGACATGGTAACGAACGCTACCGGCATTTCTTTTGAAACCACGCAGACTGTTCTTGAAGCGCTGGTGCGCGAGGCGGTGCTCATTAAAAAATATCTTCCACGCGCAAATGTGGAAGGGAAAGATGATAAGACATTTATATATGTTGTTATAACAGACGAGCCGTGGCAAAGAGTGCTTTTGGTGCGCGGGAAAGATTTGGATGGTGGCAACGGGCGCGCCTACGGCGCGCCCGTTGCTCGCGTGTTTGGTCCATTTCCCTCCGGCGCGCAACTGCGCGCCGGACTGCGTCTTATCCGCCACATTTTTCCTTTTTATGATACAAAAAATCCGATTGGAACAGCGGGAAGACATCAAAGCACCAAGATTGAATTTAATAGACAGATAGGTCACTATCCTAGAAAAATAAGCCACAGTGCATATCGTCGTTCTATTGCTCACATCACTCTTTTTCTTTCCGGACACACCGCCTCTGTGCGTAAGTCACTTACAAAAGAAATGATGAGTGCCGCGCGGAAGCAACATTTTGAAGAAGCTTCGGAACTAAAACGTCAGCTATTTGCTTTATCGCATATTCAAGATGTTTCTTTGTTGATAAGAGATGTTGATGATGAACACACTGGTGTACGTATTGAGGCATACGATACGGCGCATTTGTCCGGCACCAATGCCATAGGGGTGATGGTGGTGCTTGATGGAGGTGTTTTTGATAAAAAATCATATCGTACGTTTCGTATAAGGGGCGTTGGAAATGATGATATCGCTTCCTTGCATGAGATTTTATCTCGCAGACTTGAACACAGTGAATGGAATCTCCCGAGAGCTTTTGTGGTTGACGGCGGAACTACGCACAAGAAAACAGCTGAAAAAGTACTCGCTGACGCGGGTATTTCAATACCTGTATTGGCGGTGGTAAAAGACCAAAGACATCGTCCGCGCGAAGTTATCGGAGTGCGCCGTACAGGTATTTCCGAAATTGATGTCGTGCTTGCAAACAGCGAAGCACACCGCTTTGCCATTGCGCGCCATCGGCAACGGCGGAGAATAAAAGTTTAGAAAGCGGTTCCAGAGAATACCACATGGGCGTGCTTCAAGCACGCCCATGTGGTATTCTCTGGAAGGATAGTAACCGGAGGATATTACAGTGACTTATGAACCACCAAACGAGTTTTCTGAGGCTCTCACAGAGGTGAGGAGAAAGTATCTTGGCGCCTTTAATACGGGTATTCCCTGCGTATGTGAAAAAGGAAATATCATTGACCACGCTACGGCGCAGTCGTTCACGGAAATACCATTTTTTCCACTTGCTCCCGATCTCTCATACCAAGAGCACCTTGATCGATTTTCCGTTGATCATGACTATTGGTGCGAGGTGTGTGGGGCATTCTATGTGAGGAGTGTTGTGGAGAAAAAGTACTGTACTCTTGAGATGCGAGAACCAATTCCGCGGTCGTATGAGGTTATGCAAACCCCTTCGTGGGTAAAAGGAATTGATGGAAGACAACAAGAAGCAGAAAAAAAGAGAGAAGTATAATACACCTTCCACTACGCCGACGGCACACACCGCCGGCGTTTATTATGTATACTATAGGTATGAATATTGTTGTTGGGGTTTTGCGCGGTGGTCCATCACACGAATACGAAACGTCACTTGCGACGGGAAATGTTTTACTTTCGCATCTATTACCAGAGCGGTATACCCCGCGTGATATTTTCATTGATAAAACAGGCGTATGGCATGTGGCGGGAAGACCCGTATCACCGGTACGCGTATTAGAGATGGTTGATGTGGTACTTGTCGGGTTGCATGGCGAATATGGTGAGGACGGTGAAGTGCAAAAAATACTTGAAAGACATGGTGTGCCATATTCAGGATCAAACTCATTTGCCTCGTTTCTTGCTATGCACAAAGTGTTTGCAAAAAAGTATGCAGGGGAAAATAAGATACATACTCCGCGATATGTTCTCATTGAATCACCTGATGATATTGCAGATAGTATTATGACAGCCGTGCGAGCTTTTATTCCGCCAGTCGTGGTAAAGCCGGTGCGATGGGGTTCGTCTGTTGGGGTGTCTCTTTCAACCGGGTATCCACAAGTGCATGAAGCGGCGGTCGCATTGTTTGATGAGGGAGCTCAAAACGTACTTCTTGAAGAGTATGTTCGTGGCAGGGAAGCGTCGGTTGGTGTTATTGAAAATTTTCGCGGTGAAGAATTATACACATTACCGGTGGCGGAAATAATCGCAACACGCAATGAGGAATTTTTATCATCTGATGTGAAAAAAAATGATGAGGGTATAAAAATATCTTGTCCCGCTACATTTTCAAAATCTCAAAAAGAAGAGTTGCTACAATCAGCTATGGCGATGCATCGCTCACTTGGTCTGCGACATTATTCGCGTAGTGATTTTATAGTAACACCACACAGTATTCATTATATTGAAACACACTCACTTCCCGAGCTCGCAGAAAAATCTATTTTTCCGGCAATGCTTGAAGCGGTCGGTGAGCCCTCACCAAACTTTACGGAGCATCTTATTAATCTCGCTTTGTCCAAAGACTAGCGTGCTCAAGAATTCCGCGCTTGAATATCTTAAGATATTCAAGCGCGGAATTGGCATCATTTTTTCTGGCACGGTACAAGCACTGGAAAAAATAAGCAAAAACATGTATGCTTTCACTATCGGGCCCGTAGCTCAGCTCGGTTAGAGCGCCGCATTTGCAATGCGGAGGTCAGGAGTTCGAATCTCCTCGGGTCCACCTCCGGTACTGATTGATATGGGTTATTATGTATGCGTAATTAATTTAATCATAAAAATAAAAATCATATGAAATTTTTTAGTTTTGAAAAACCAAACACAGATGAGGGTGAGAAGAATAATTCACAGGAAGAAACACTGCGAAGTGAATTTGATGCGCACAAAGAACTCCACGAAGGAATAGCACCGGAGCCGGTGTTGGATGTGATGAAAAAACATCACGATGAAATAGAGCAAAGTGGTATGGACGTTCACAAAACGCGACGTTTATTATCCGATGAATATCAGGTGCTGGTGCGCATGGGATTTTCAAAAGAAGAAATTGAAAATGAGTTGGAACGAAGATTATTGCAACTTATCCCTCGCAAACGATAGACGCCACGGCTCGGGCTCCCATTGTTCAAAGTGGCTCAAGCGTGTTTTTTCTGCTATGCTCAAGCGTGTTCTGGGGCGATTAGCTCAGATTGGTTAGAGCGCACGCTTCACACGCGTGAGGTCACAGGTTCAAATCCTGTATCGCCCACACCCCGGCAAAACCACACAGTAATCACCTTTGTGCTACGCTTATATTATATTCAACTATGCCCAGCCAATGTGAACAAGCCGTGCAAGAATACAAAGAGCTAAAAACCTTGGGAGAAGAGTTCTTTGGAGTGTATCAAGAAGCAAAAGAAGTTAGAGACATAACAAAAGTCAAAGAATTAATTATTGGATTGGAAGAGAAGAAGAAAGCACTGGAAAAGAAGATCTTTCCCATTGAAGAACTCCTCAATCGTTTTGAAAAAGAATCTCTTGATTATATAGACAAGCTCTTAATTGATGGAGTAGACAAGAATTCTATTGCCACTGGCCTCGCAGGAATTGACTCAGACAGAGTGTGGAAGATGCGAGATAATTTCTTTGACGATGGCACTGTGGACAATGACTTTATTGCCGAAGGTCTTGCAGGGCTTGACTCAGACAGAGCGTGGCAGATGAGAGAGAAACTCTTGAAAGCCGGGGCAAGTAAGAGCTACATTGCTCGCGGTCTCGCAGGACTTGATTCAGAAAGAGCGTGGAAGATGCGAGATGATTTCTTTAATGATGACACTGTAAGCAAGGAATTTATTGCCCAAAGTCTTGTCGGGCTTGACTCAGAAAGAGCGTGGAAGATGAGAGAGGAGCTCTTGAAAGCCGGTGCAGACAAGAACCATATTGCCTTAGGCCTTGCAGGACTTGACTCAGAAAGAGCGTGGAAGATGCGAGACGATTTCTTTAACGATGGCACTGTGGACAATGACTTTATTGCCGAAGGTCTTGCAGGGCTTGACTCAGAAAGAGCGTGGAAGATGAGGGAGGAACTCTTGAAAGCCGGGGCAACTAAGAGCTACATTGCTCGCGGTCTCGCAGGACTTGACTCAGAAAGAGCGTGGAAGATGAGAGACGATTTCTTTGACGATGGCACTGTAAACAAGAGCTATATTGCCCTAGGCCTCGCAGGGCTTGACTCAGACAGAGCGTGGCAGA
>VAOU01008601.1_pt1 | contig 11511 bp, 10 predicted proteins | sample 3393871 | NCBI WGS metagenome assembly VAOU01 (sample SAMN08290440, study PRJNA428436) | hydrothermal vent metagenome | isolation source: Deep-sea hydrothermal vent chimney | place: Atlantic Ocean: South-mid Altantic Ridge | depth 1820 m m
CCATAAAAGGATAGCGGTAATCGGTGGCCGGAATAAAAGTTTCCTTAATGGTACGCGGGCTTACCCAACGCATAAGGTTCAAGCTTGAGCCGGCTTTGTCGTTGGTTCCCGAAGCACGTGAACCGCCAAAGGGCTGCTGACCAACAACGGCACCGGTTGGTTTATCATTAATGTAAAAGTTACCGGCAGCATTAACAAGTTTTTTCATAGCCAAATCGACAGCAAAGCGGTCATCGGCAAAAATGGCTCCGGTAAGTGCGTAAGGCGAAGTACTGTCAAGGATATCAAGCGTCTCCTCATATTTCTCAGCATCGTAAACATAAAGAGTCAGCACAGGGCCAAACAGCTCTTCTTCCATGGTAACATAATGTGGATCCAGTGCACGAATAACCGTAGGCTCAATAAAATAGCCTTCCGATTTGTCATAGCCGCCACCCACAATAATTTTAGCATCGGCATCCTTTTTGGCATTGTCGATAAACATAGACAATTTGTCAAAACTGGCTTCGTCAATTATGGCAGTCATAAAATTGGTAAAATCTTCGGGATTGCCCATTTTTATACTTTTCACCTGGGCTACCAGTTTTTCTTTCAATTCATCCCACATGGTGTCAGGAATATAAGCACGAGAAGCAGCCGAACATTTCTGCCCCTGGAATTCAAAAGCTCCTCTCACCAATGCCGTTGCCACCTGATCTGCATGGGCCGATTTGTGTACCATCACAAAGTCTTTTCCACCGGTTTCTCCCACAATACGGGGATAGGTTTTGTATTTGGAAATATTGGCACCAATGGTTTTCCAGATATGCTGAAAAACTCCGGTAGAACCGGTAAAATGGAAACCGGCAAAATCGGGATGTTCCATAACGGTTTTCCCGGCTACAGGCCCCGAAACAAATACGAGGTTGATAACGCCATCGGGCAAACCGGCTTCAACAAAAATGTCCATGATAACTTTTGCAGAATAAACCTGCGTTCTGGAGCATTTCCAAACTACCACATTACCCATCAAAGCAGGAGCACCAGGCAGGTTTCCGGCAATGGAGGTGAAATTAAAAGGGGTCAGGGCATACACAAAACCTTCTAACGGACGATATTCCAACCTGTTCCAGATACCTTTTGAAGAATTGGGCTGCTCGCTGTAAATTTCGGTCATATATTGCACGTTGAAGCGAAAAAAGTCTGCCAGTTCACAGGCAGCATCTATCTCGGCCTGAAAAGCAGTTTTCGACTGTGCCAGCATAGTGGCAGCATTGATTTTGGCGCGGTAAGGCCCGCTAATCAAATCGGCCACACGCAAAAAGATAGCTGCGCGCTGCTCCCAGGGCATATTGTGCCATGTTTTTCTTGCTTCAAGGGCAGCTTCAATGGCCATGGCTACATGTGAAGCATTACCTTTGTGGTAATAGCCTAATGTATGATTCAGTTCGTGGGGAGGATGAATAGCTTCTTTATCACCGGTGGTAACCGGTTTTCCGCCAATAAACATGGGGATTTCAATTTCCTCCGATTTCATTTTTACCAACATGGCTTTGAGCTCTGCACGCTCCGGCGAACCGGGTTTATAACTCAGCACAGGCTCGTTATATGCTTTCGGAACACTCTCAAGATTGCTGTACATTGTATTAATTTTTAAAGATTTGACAGATTAAACTTATCGTATGCAAAAATAAGAATTATTTCGGCTTCGGATAGGTAAAGACAAACATTATTTCTTTATTAATGTTTCTAAAAGCAACAACCATATCATGCTGATTTAAAACCAACTGGCACATATTTCGCATTAAGATTCATTAGTACTTTTTAATACTCGAAAGAGAATAAAATTATGATTTCCCGACCAGTTCAAATACGGTAATCTCTGGTGGGCAGTTAAAACGCAGCGGAATACCCGATACCCCCGCACCCGGGCTGGTGTAAACTTTCATTCCGTTTTGCTGCCAAAAGCCGCTCACGCGTTCCCGTTTTCCTTTCTGGTGACTAATAATCGGAATACCACCCGGCAGGCAAATCTGTCCGCCGTGTGTATGCCCGCACAGGTAAAGTTTGTAATGATTTTCGGCGGCAATATCACTGAGTTCGCTAGTATGCGACAAAGCAATGGAGAATTCTCCCGAATTATTCTCCAATGCGTGCATCGCCAGATCCGTATAAAAATAAAAAGTATCATCGGTACCGACAATGCGCAAACGCTGGTTTTTTTTCTCGATGTGAATGGTTTCGTTGAGCAAAAAGCGCATACCAAGTGGTTCAAGTAGTTCCACCATTTTGTACGTATCATGGTTCCCCAAAACTGCCAGAACACCGTATTCCGGATGAATAACCTCCAATAGTTTTTTCATTGCAGGAATAACCTGCATGAAACTCCCTGTGGTGTCCATTCTGAAATCACCCGTTATCACGCACAAATCAAAGTCAATAGGCTGGATTTTTCGGATAAGAATATCTTCCAACCCATCGATGGCACCGAAATGTAAATCACTTAAATGCAGAATTTTAAAACCGGTAAATGCCGGCGGCAAATCCTTAAATATCAATGTAACATTTTTAACTTTAATATCTTTTGCATTGGCATATCCTTTTTTATACACACCGGTCAGTTTGAGCAAAAGCTGAAAAATCCACAACAGCCGCTTGAACAAAGTCCAGTTGCTTTTGCTCTTTTTCCCGCTACGTTTGGATTTAAACCGGAAAGCTTCCATGGTGGCTCTTACCGAAGCCCAGAGGAGACGTGCCCTTTTCTCTTTTTGCCCAAGCGGATAGTTATGCATGGTACTTTTATTTTTTCGAAAATACAAAAATTGTGCAGAGGACATTCCGCATTTTATACAAAACAATTAAATACCGACATATAATTCATTTGGCAGTAATTAATTTGGTACTTTTGCCGGATAACCGTCACTTTGTAATGAGGAAAAAGTTTTTTTATATTCATTTTTGTAAGTAAAACCATTTTTCTCCGACTAAAAGTATGGTTATTATTAAAAATTATATTTCAACTTACCTGAAATGAAAAAAGTGAAAAGATGGAAAGTGCCGGACGATACATCGGAGCTGCACGAAAACAGCGTTATAATGGTAACTACCTGTCATACAGATATTTATCCGAGCTGTTTTGAAGGAAAAGTCTGCGCCTTCGACAACAAGTGTCAGCATCAGGTCTGAAAATATTCCTGACGAGGCAAACAACTGTCTCATCCCCTATGCCGTTCTGTGTTCAGGTATTGTCATAATTATGCCGGTAAAATAAGAAAAGAAAAAAAAGGAAATAACCCCATGGAAATAAAAATACAAACCTTAGATATCAGCTTGGCGGAAGCCGTCAGGACAGGTTTTTCAAAAAATCCCAAAAGCATATCTTCCATGTTTTTGTACGATGCCGAAGGCGACCGGCTTTTTCAGCAAATTATGAAAATGCCGGAATATTACATCACCCGTTGTGAAGAAGAAATTTTTCATATGCAAAAAGAGCAGATTTTGGAGAAAATGCGGGTATTTGAGGAACCGTTTAACTTACTGGAGTTTGGCGCGGGCGATGGAAGTAAAACCAAGATTTTGCTTCATTACCTCCTTGAAAATGGTGCCGATTTTACTTATTATCCGGTTGATATTTCCAAACATATTTTATCGGAACTTGCCCACAGCCTGCAGCAGGAGATACCGATGCTGAAAGTGCATCCCATGAATTTTGAATATTTCGATGCCATAAAAGAGACAGCCTATTTGAACAGCCGGCGGAACATCACCCTTTTTCTCGGTTCAAACATGGGGAACTTTACACGTGAACAGGCTGTTATTTTTTACAAAAATTTTGCCCGTGAGAGCAAAACCGGTGACCTTCTGTTAGTAGGTATCGACCGTCGCAAAAACCCGTATATCATAAGCCCGGCCTATGATGATCCGCACGGCATTACGGCTGCTTTTAACCTGAACCTGTTGCAACACATGAACCGCGAGCTGGGCGCCGACTTCGATATGGAAGCTTTCCGGCACTATACTTTTTACGAGCCGGTCAGCGGCGAAGTGCGCAGTTATCTCATCTCTTTAAAAAATCAGCAGGTTTATTTCGAAGCACTGGAAGAACAATTTTTCTTTAAAAAAGATGAACTCATCCACACGGAAATCTCTAAAAAATACAGTCCGGAAGAAATAAAACTACTGGCCGAAGAAACCGGATACAAAGTACTCCGACATTTTACGGACGAACGCCAATACTTTCTTGACAGCTTATGGGAAATAGGTTAGCATGCCGGAAAATATTTTCCATAAGGAATCAAACGAACATACGTCTAATGAAGCAAAAGAAACAAAATTTAAAAAAGAAAAAATGAAAGCAATTTGGAATAACAAAGTGATTGCCGAGAGCAACAAAACCATTGTCGTGGAAAACAACCATTATTTTCCTCCCGAATCCATCAAACCCGAATTTTTTGAAGAGAGCAATACCCACACTACCTGCCCGTGGAAAGGCGTAGCCTCCTATCGCACACTGAATGTGGACGACAAGCAAAATACAGATGCAGCTTGGTACTATCCAGCCCCTAGAGAACTGGCCAAAGGCATCAAAAACTACGTGGCCTTCTGGAAAGGCGTAACAATTGTGGAGTAAAAACGTATAGACAAGGCAAAAACTGAAAAAAACTTGGTTCTACTAAACATTAACCTGACATTAAAATGGCTAGAGCGAATCAGAAAATTTAAAATTACAAACTATGGAACTAACATTAATTCTGGCGCCATTGTGATACTTATAAAAGAGTCGTTTGTCTCGGCAAGTCTCATCAACGAACAAATGGATAATCCACCAACAAAAAGTATCTAAAGTCAGATTTACAGTGAATTAACCCCTTTAGAAATTTGGACATGATTATTAATAAAAATCAGCATACTATTTTCTACTCTTCAAAAAACTCCTCATAATCAGGAAAATGCAAACGCTTGACGGCCACTTCCTGCGAATATATGAAATATGTTAATTTACTTTCGGAACACAACTCATTTTCCGGCCCGAATAGTTCTACATGGATTTCTGCCAGATTTCGATGCCGTCCGATGAGTTTTGCCCTGAGTTTAATATTGCCTTTGTCGGTAGGTACAGGCTTTAAATAGTGAACATTCATCCGCGAAGTAACACCGGATGTTTTCAGCTTTATCTGTACCATCCAGGAAGCAATTTCGTCCATTAAAGTAGCCTGAATACCGCCATGTAATACATTATAATAGCCCTGAAAATAACTTTTCGGCTTCCATTCGGAAACCATGTATTCGCCATCTTCAGCAAAAGTCATTTGCAGGCCGTTGGAATTTTCAGGGGCACATCCAAAACATTGATAGCCCTTCATTTCTTTATACGGATTATTGATTTTTCTCATTCCTACCGTTTTTTATTCACCATGATATTTCGACTGTTACTTTTTATCCGGCAACTATTTCCCAATATAGGACAAAATTAGTGCTTTCCTTAAAAGACGCAAAAAAACAGGCCGGCTGTTTTTACCACACCGACCTGTAACAACCAAAACCAAATTATCGATCTTTACACCGGCTAAAGTGTAGATTGTTCGGCCTTAAGCAATCTGTATGCCACTAATTGCAACTTATTGATTGCATATTTCTTACAATTAATATCATCCGGGAGCTTTTCCGTATCCGATAATTTTTCTATGATTTCGGAACAAAACAGGAATGATTTCCATACACATAGTAATTGAGAAAATATCCGGTGTATGTTATTTTTAAGGAAAATAAAATATCTTTGTCTCCATACAGTAAAAAGCTGTTTTTTCGACAACTGTGAATTTTTCCCAAATAAGGAATATATTCTCCCATTCTGGGAATACACGCTTTATTCTGTAAAGATTAACTTATTTATAATTAGCATTTTGAAGAATATCGCAAAACATTGGCTTTATTTTTGTTAAAATTGATAAAAGAAAAATAAACGTTTATTAGACCATGAAAACAAAAAATTTTATTCTCGCAGGAACTTTGTTGTTGATTGCCGGGCTTACATTTCAGTCGTGTAGCAAGGCTCCTTTGCCCTCTAACGGCTCTCCGCTGGATAATCTAAATATTCCCAACGGGTTTAAATTTGAATCAACCCGTGTGGAGAATATTACCATCAATATGCCCTCCACCATAGACTTTAGCAAAGACAAAAGCCGGTTTAACCTTTACACCGACAACCCCGCTAACGGTGGAAAATTTATTACTGCCGGAAGTTTTGATACACATGGCCGGTACAAAGGCGAAATCAGGGTGCCAACTGCCTTAGATTCCATTTATGTACAAACCATTGCCGGCAGTCAGAAAGTTGGATTCACTACACAAACTACAAAGGGAAGCGGTATCATCATAAATTTTGGCAATGATTACGGGGTAACTCCTCCCGATACTATTCCCCCATCAACAAAATCAGCCTTTTTCTCAAATCTTTCCACAGGTAAATACAAAGAAATGCGCGTCAACAACCTTATTCAGAATGGTAATTTTGAGGACAACGACTTTGATACAATTCATAGTTGGTACTCCGACCATACCATAGATGGAAAATGGCATTTCACCTCCTATTACAACCAGAAAATGCAATGGTACAACGATGGAGGAGATCATGTCATTCGTACACCTTATAGTTCAGGCAGGACTTATTACGGAGGAGCTTCGCAAATGATTGCCGCCAAGTCGGGAGATTTAATCACTTTCTCGGCCGACATTAAATCAATAGGAGACAGTCACAGATTATACACCTGGCTTTATATCATCCCCAAAGATGCAAATAACAACTCACTGGCTTATTATTATATCCGTTATGATTTCCCATCGCATAATTGGACAACCAAGACAATTGCAGCGACTATGCCTGCGGGAACCGTAAAAGTACAGATTCTTATCTGGAACTGGGATCTTAGTAATGCTGCTTCTACCTACTTCAACAATGTTATGGTAACCGGTCCCGTAAAAGATAGCGATGGTGATGGTGTCCCGGACGATATGGCCGATTATCCCAATGATGCCACACGAGCTTTTAACGTTTATTACCCCAACAAAACCGACTGGGGAACGCTAACTTTTGAAGATTTATGGCCAGGAAAAGGCGACTACGATTTTAACGACCTGGTTTTGGATTATCATTTTAAATCGGTATTAAACGCTTCAAACCAGCTGGTTGAATTCTTTACCGATTATTCCGTGCGTGCCGTAGGCGCCAGTATGAAAAACGGATTTGGCTTTATGCTGGGCGGCAACCCGTCTAATGTGGCTTCCGTTACCGGAACACATTACACCGAAAACTACATCCACACAAACGCAAACGGTACCGAACAGGGACAAACCAAGACAGTAATTATATTATTTGACAATGCCTTCAGAATGATTGGTAATTCGGGCTCGGCTTTTATTAATACCAGGCAAAACAGTACTTATGTTAAACCCGACACCAATGTATTGCATGTTCTTTATAAAAATCCGGTTTCGGTTAGCACAACGGGAACCGCGCCTTATAATCCTTTCCTGATTATCAACGGAGATCGCGGAAAAGAGATCCATCTTGCCGGGCAAAAGCCTACCGATTTGGTAAACACCTCTTATTTCGACACCATGGCAGATGCAACAGATCCCGCTACCGGAAAATATTATCAAACAGTCAATAATCTTCCATGGGCACTTGACCTGCCTGTTTCATTTGCCTATCCGGTAGAGCAGGTTGACATTCTCAACGCTTACAAACATTTTGGGCAGTGGGCCGAATCAGGTGGTACCCAATATTCCGACTGGTACATGGACAAACCGGGTTATCGTGTAGCTACTAACATCTACACACCTCCAGCCGGAAAATAGAATAGCTTTGTTTTTAATTGTTTCAAAAGTCTGCTCCATGACATGGAGCAGACTTTTTTTGTTCCTGTTTACTGCGTTTTAGGCAGCGGACTCGCCTGTCTCAGCTTACAAGCCTCGACTCAGCCGGGAAATATATAACGAGGCCACTGCCCAAAAACAATCAAGAAAGCATATCACGACAAAATATTAATTAACCCAAGAACGTCATTTCTGAAACTTGGCTTTATTTTCTTTTATCTTTGCCGCTGACTCATTCTAAATAATTGGAAATGGCATACAATTTATTAAAAGGTAAAACAGGAATTATTTTCGGAGCACTCGACAGCAACTCAATAGCATGGAAAGTAGCTGAGAAAGCTATTGAAGAGGGTGCCCGATTCACTTTGAGCAATACCGCTACCGCTTTACGTTTCGGACAGCTGAACGAGCTGGCTGAAAAATGCAATGCGGAAGTGATTCCTGCCGATGCTACCAGCGTGGATGATTTGATGAATGTTTTTGAAAAATCCATGGAGGTTCTCGGAGGTAAGGTCGATTTTGTACTCCACTCCATAGGAATGTCGTTGAATGTACGAAAGAAACGTGTTTATAACGATTTGAATTACAGTTATTTGAATAAAACCCTAGACATTTCGTCTATATCTTTTCATAAAATGTTGCAGGTAGCGTTTAAACTAAATGCTATAAACGAATGGGGTTCGGTGATGGCGCTTTCGTACATTGCGGCTCAGCGTGTGCTCTACGGCTATAACGATATGGCTGATGCCAAAGCCCTGCTGGAATCCATTGCGCGTAGTTTCGGATATATCTATGGTCGGGAGCATAAAATCAGAGTAAACACTATTTCGCAGTCTCCGACAAAAACCACCGCCGGTATGGGTGTGAAAGGTTTTGATGGACTGTTGGACTTCACTCATCGCATGTCGCCGTTAGGAAATGCCGATGCCGAAGAGTGTGCAAATTACTGCATTGTAATGTTCAGCGATTTAACACGGAAAGTTACCATGCAAAATCTTTATCACGATGGCGGATTTTCGAGTATGGGGATGAGCCTGAAGGCTATGGCTATGTACAACAAGAGTCTCGGTATTGACCTCGGCATTGAACTTGATGAAGAAACGGAATCATAGCCGAACGGGTTATTTAAATTTCTCATAAACACCTGTCCCAAAAAGGGCAAAATCGTATTTTACCGGATCTGCCGGGTCAAATTTCCGTAGTTTTTCAGTAAGCTCTTCCACGGCTTTCCAGTCGTTTTGTTTTCGTTGCAACAATCCCAGCCCTCGTGCGGTATTTCCCGAATGGACATCTAACGGAATCATAAGTGCTGCCGGAGGAATTCCTTTCCAAATTCCAAAATCCACACCTTTGTCATCCCGGCGTGCCATCCAGCGCAGGAACATGTTAATGCGTTTTGCTGCAGAACCTTTTGCAGGTGCTGCCAAATGCTTTTCCGACCGGACAAGATGTTCCGTTTCCAACAACTCGCGGCGTAAGCCCGTTATCAACCCCTTTATCTCTCCGGTTTCCCTGAAATAGCTTTGGCAAACGCTTTCGAGACCTCCTTTCTCAAGATATAAACGTCGGAGCGCTTCTATCAGAAACAACAAATCTGAACTGTTAAAAGTGCGGTAAACAAAACCAGTGAGTAGTTTTAAATCCTGATCATGTGCCTGAATGATAAATTCATACGGGGCGTTGTCCATGAGCTGCATAAGTTTTCGGGCAGCTTTCAGGATGGCGGGCCTTCTGCCCCATGAAATAACGGCAGTAAGGAAACCGGAAACTTCAATGTCCTCTTTTTGTGAAAAACGGTGCGGAATGCTGATGGGGTCTTCTGCAATGAAAAAAGGCAGGTTGTACTCCTCTGTCCTGCTTTCCAGAAATTGTTTTACGTCCAAGGTTCCAAATTTGAAATGAATAAAGTTGTTTAAAATTAAAGCGTAGATATGCCTTGCAATTTACATTAAAAACAGTTTTATGAAACAGTTTTTCTTTTGACCCGAAACATTCTGAGGCTTATTCTTATGAGCCATAGAATTTATTACTTTTGCCATCCAAAATTAAAAGCATTATGTTTGAAGGATTAAGCGATAGGCTGGACCACTCTTTTAAGATTTTAAAAGGGCAGGGTCGGATTACCGAAATCAATGTGGCAGAGTCGGTTAAAGAGATTCGAAAAGCGCTGATTGAAGCTGATGTCAGTTACAAAATTGCCAAACAATTTACGTCCGATGTAAAAGAAAAAGCCCTCGGCCAAAACGTGCTCACTGCGGTGAAACCGGGAGAACTCATGGTGAAGATTGTGCACGATGAACTGGCCAGCCTTATGGGTGGCGAGCAGGTGGACATCAACATTAAAGGAAGTCCCGCAGTGATTCTGATTGCCGGTCTGCAGGGTTCGGGGAAAACGACTTTCTCGGCAAAACTCGCCAATTATCTCAAAAATAAAAAAAGCAAACAGGTTTTGCTGGTGGCAGGCGACGTGTATCGCCCTGCAGCTATTGAGCAGTTGAAAGTGCTCGGCGAGCAGGTCGATGTAGAGGTTTATACCGAAACGGACAATAAAAATCCGGTGAAAATTGCTAAAAATGCTGTTAAATATGCCCGCGATAACAATAAAAATGTAGTAATTGTCGATACTGCCGGTCGTTTGGCCGTGGACGAACAGATGATGGAAGAAATTTCCAATATTAAAAAAGTAGTCAAACCACAGGAAACACTTTTTGTTGTGGATGCCATGACCGGACAAGATGCGGTAAATACAGCCAAAACTTTTAACGATCTTCTGAATTTTGATGGCGTGGTACTCACCAAATTAGATGGTGATACCCGCGGTGGTGCAGCTCTCACTATCCGTTCGGTGGTAGAAAAGCCCATCAAATTTGTTGGTATCGGCGAAAAAATGGATGCTCTCGACCTTTTCCACCCCAGCCGTATGGCCGACAGAATTCTCGGCATGGGCGACATAGTTACCCTGGTAGAAAAAGCTCAGGAACAGTTCGATGAAACAGAGGCACGTAAACTGCAAAAGAAAATAGCCAAAAACCAGTTTAACTTTGACGATTTCCTGAAACAAATTCAGCAAATTAAAAAAATGGGAAATATCAAAGATTTGATGGCCATGATTCCCGGCATGGGAAAAGCGATGAAAGATATGGACATCGATGATGATGCGTTTAAAAATATCGAAGCCATTATCCATTCCATGACACCCCAGGAGCGTGATAATCCCCAATTGCTCAACGGTTCGCGCCGTAAACGAATTGCTACAGGAAGCGGAACAACCATTCAGGAAGTCAACCGTCTGATAAAACAATTCGGAGAAACAAGCAAAATGATGAAAAAAATGACCACAGGCAGAGGCAAAAACATGATGCGCATGATGGGTGGCCAACGTTAATCTATCAACAATAATACAATGGTAAAGAAAAAACAAGCAGTTATTATCGATGGCCGTAAGGTAGCAATGGTACTGAAGGAGTCTATTAAAAAAGAGGTGTCGAAAATGATAGACAATGGCGATGATAGTCCGCATCTTGCTGCCGTATTGGTGGGCAACGACCCTGCCAGCGAAACTTATGTGGCCAGTAAGGAAAAAGCAGCCCACGCCGTAGGGATGATCTCTTCCACATATCGTTATCCTGCCGACATTAGTGAAGACGAACTACTGGA
>VAOU01014826.1_pt1 | contig 11501 bp, 7 predicted proteins | sample 3393871 | NCBI WGS metagenome assembly VAOU01 (sample SAMN08290440, study PRJNA428436) | hydrothermal vent metagenome | isolation source: Deep-sea hydrothermal vent chimney | place: Atlantic Ocean: South-mid Altantic Ridge | depth 1820 m m
GAAAACTACACAAACAAAAATCGGGTGATGAAGAAAATAATCAACAGTATGAGTATTCCTCCGCCGACATAAAGAGAGGTGCGTACCGGCGCCGTGTTTGCCGTGTTTGCGGTGGTTGAAGCGTGGCGCACGGCAGAGCCAGATGAGGACGCCGGAGGAGAAATTGCTGGTGGAAGTGTTCCCGTATTTGTGGAGGGGAATAAGGAATTAAAACCGCTTTGATTTTGAGAAGTGGAAGGAATAAATGGGGTTGGAGAAACGGAAGATGCGGAGGCGGGTGTCTCGGGCGGGAACAAAGCGACTTGTTTCCCCGAAGAGCTTGCAGTGGCATTCGGCAGTGTAGCGGAAGGAGCGGTACTTGCCACTGATATTTGTTTGCCGGGAAGAGGGTTTGGGGTACTGAAAGCAACCGGTACGAAACCATAACTTGTAACAGTTTTGGTGGTACGCGCTGAAACAGGTCGCCAGTCCGTACGAACATCGCAGTGAGTGCAATCAAAAGAAATAGTTTCGTTTGCTCCCACCGCTTTGCCATGAAATTTGCCGGAGGAATCAATGGTAACGCCGGTAAAAGATACCCAGCCCTTCAGAGAATCCCATGCGAAACCGCCGAGAGTTCCATTGCCGTTGTTTGTGACACCGCCATTTGAAGGAGAGAGATTAATCCAGCCATCGTTTTCACTCCAGACATATCCCGAAAGACCGGTATCGGTTACAGAAACGACACTGTGCGTCGGTGCGAAGTTTACATAGCCCGCCACATCGCTCCATGCATATTTATAAGTGGTGCTGATAGTGCCGTTTGTCTGCGAAGCGTGCGCAAACGGTGCAAGCGCAAAAAGAACAACAAAAAGAGCAAGGAGAAATAATCCCGATACAAAAAAGCCCGCCAAGCGCGCCGCAGGCGCGCGCCACCCGGAAAAGAGCACATTATTTATTTGATTTCGTAGTAGTTGCATTGTGTGTTGAAGTGGCGGTTGGAGTGCCGGTTGAAGTGCCACCCGGCGCGATTTCTGTATGAGAAGACCGTGGCGCCTGCCCGCCCGCACGAGATTTAGTGGACTGAGGATTGGACTTAATCGGCCCCACGGCGACGAGCTTTCCCGTAGAAGGACGATACAAAATCGCCTCGCCTGCTTTGGCATATACGATAAGTACATCACCATCTTTGGCATTCACCAGAAATGGTTGCGTTTTTTTCGCAGAGGAAGCGTCTTTTATAAGCACCATGGTGGGCGTTCCCGCAGGAAGCACAATGAGCTTCCCCACCTTGCCAAGTATTTGGTTCGCTTGTGCCGCCGCGTGTAGTTCAGGATATGCGCGATATACCGAAGATGCTCCCAAAGTATAAAAACCGTATGTCCAAAGAAAAAGAACAACGAGCGCTATCCAAAAAAGATACTTCCGGAGGAAGTGCAATGGACGCGCGAGGAAAGCAGGGGAAGAATGATTGCTCATAGGTTAATTTTCTGATGGAGAAGATGACGCCGTTGCTGATGAGGATGAGGATGAGGATGAGGATGAGGATGAGGATGAGGATGACGCTGTATTGTCCGAGCTAGTGGCGATGATGACAGGAGCGGGAACAGGAGCGACAGAAATGGAAACCGCACAGGTGGTGGTCGCCAAGCCCCGGTAAGACGCTGTGCCGGTAAAGGTGGTGGTGGCTGTTGGGGCTACCGAAACAGACCCACCGGCTACCGGCGTTCCGCTACCGATGCCTTGATTAAGTACGAAGGTATCGGCATTTTTTGTCGTCCAAGAAAGCGTGGCTTTTTTGCCGGTGATGATTTTTGTCGGCGTGGCAGTGAGAACACAAGACGGTGCTGGTGCTGGCGCAGATGCCTTCTGTGTCGCTGCGGATGTTGTTGAGGTCGCTGCGGGTGTCGTTGAAGTCGCTACAGGTGTCGTTGAGGTTGCCTCTGTCTCGGTTGTGGTCGTGGACATTTTTTCTGTTGAGGATGCCATAGATGCCGTTGTTGAAGATTCTTTCTGAGGATTATTATCCTGACCGGTCTTACTCTGCCCGCTTTTATTATTTGGCGCGACAACAGACGAAGACGCACTATACGAAACACCGGAGGAACCGCTGTTTTTCAGCATCGTTTTCAGCTGTGACTGAGTGATACAGGTGGAACCCACGCAGAGTTCTTTTGTATGTACCGTAGTTGCATTTAGCACTGCGGTGGTGATGGAGTGTGCAAAACCACTTATCTGAAGAGAGAGATCTTTTATGGCACTCACCATAGGTGAGATAAGCCCGATGTAGTTCACACTCAGTGTGCCGTGCGGTGTTAGCTTGGTGGGCGAGGTGGTGGAAACAAGGCTGGGGAATATTTGCTGTACATCTTGCGCGATAAAGCCAAATTGCGCTGTGGAAGGTCGTGATTTATTTCTCCAATTAAAGTGCACGGGGGTGAGCCCTGTGATGGTGGCGAGTGAGCTGGTGGCACTGAGTGGTTGGATGTCTTTCTTCAACCTGCGGTCAGAGTTTTGTGAGAGCGAGCCGGCAAGAAATGCGTTGCCATTATCTTTCACCTGAAACTCTGTTGTGGAAGCTGCGTTTACGATTGTGAAAGCAGAGGTAGTGGAAGATGTTCCGGCACCCCAGACAGTGAGGCGCGAATACGGAGTAGAAGTGCCGATGCCCACATTGCCGGTTGCTCCGAACGCGATGATGTTGACATCTTTTGAATTCTTAAGGAAAAGAGTACTTGGAATGAAAGTTCCCGGGGCCTCTTTGAACCTAAAGCCGTTTTTGAATATAAGGTCGCCCACATATGAATTGGTTGCACGAAGCGTTCCATCCACATGCAAGTTGTTTTGTATAGTTGAGGTGCCGGTACCTCCAATGTACATAAGCCCGGAAACGGCAAATGTTGCCGAGGGGGTGGTCGTCCCGATACCGACATTGCCACCTGCTGGTGCGGAGGATGGTGTGGTGGTGCTGTCATATACGCCGGTACCATAAATAAGATTGCCGATGTTGAGCTGACCACTACCAGTGGCGGATGGAAAGTTCACATTCTGACCTATGGCGATGTTTGCATTGCCAGCGGTGAGGTTGTTTCCGCTTCGGTAGCCGAGTGCAATGTTTCCCCAGCCGGTGGTGTTGAACGGTAAACTTTTTGAACCGTAGACAGTGTTGTTACTGCCGGTGGTGTTGGCGTAGGCACTCAAGAAACCGGTAACAACATTGTTGCTACCGGTGGTGTTGTCGACAAGGGTTGCAATGTATATATTAGTACCGCCGCCGATTGCGACGTTGTTACTGCCAGTAGTGTTGCGGAAGAGGGCGTCCGAACCATTGGCAATATTTCCGGTACCAGTCATTGTTAAATTCCCTGAATTGCCAAAGAAGTAGTTACTAAGTCCTGTCTGAGCGGTGATGACATCGGCACCATTGTATTTGTATGCTTTGCCACTGGCGATGTTGATGTTGCCTGCGACATCTAGCTTATCTGCTGGAGACGCGGTGCCGATACCGACATTGCCCGCCACACTCGCAACAGCTGAGTTTGCGAATGCAGATCCAGACCATTTCGGAAGATAGTTTGTAGTGAGAGTGGCGATGGTAGAGGAACCGAGCTTGCCATTAAAGGTGGTGTAGTCTGCAGATGTAAGATACCCGTTTGCAAGCGCAGTCGCTTGTGGAATGGAAATATTGTATGCATTAAGAAGAAGAGGCGCACTCACCGTGGTGCTTTCTGTTACCTTGGCGGTGTTCGCCGCAACCGCGCTGTTCGCTGCAACGCGCGCACCTGTGTAATAGAGGTTTGTTCCCTCTGGGATGTTGGTCGTGGTGAGCTGTAAACCGTTTATAAGGTAGTTGTTGCCTGTGGCTACATTCACATTGCCTGCGACATCCAGTTTGTCTGCTGGTGTTGTGGTGCCGATACCGACATTGCCATTTGTAAGAACGGTGAATGCGTTTGTGGCGGTGAGTGCGTTGCCGGTGGCGGCGTAGTATGGAACTTGACCTGTTGTGCCGGTGCCAACTGAAGAGGAAGTGCTGACGATAATGCCACAGTTAGAATCGGTGGGAGCACAAGCTGGGTCAAGAGTGGCACCCGGGGCGTAAAGCGCCGCCGATGCAAAAAGAGGAATCCCGAGCAGTAAAAAACTGCCGAGACCAAAAGCTGTTAAAAAAGAAAGAAAGCGTGCCTTCATAAAATGAATGATTACATTGTACCCCCCCCCCGACACATTAGCAACACAGGACTTATCCACACCCATAGCAATTTACTGAAAATATCTCTCTCTAGTGTTTGGCGAGGCGGCGGGTGTGGCGTGGCGCGCACTTCCTCCGGAGGAAGTGCGCGCCTGCACTGCACTTACCTCTGCGCCGCCACAAGCTTCTCCAAAAGACCAACAAGCTCACTCAAAAGTGTGACGAGTTTTGTTTGAATAGTGCGTATAACCTGACTGCGGGTTTGAACAATGTGAGTGTGAGTGGTTCGCGAAGTCGTGGTGGCAGTGGAAGTGGCGATTTTATTAATTGTGCTGGTGGCGATTTCGTTCTGTTTGTTTTTTGGAAGTGCAATAGGAAGCGGATTTGGAGTAGAAACGAAACCGGAAGAGCCCATAAAAACAGGGACAAAGCCGGCACTTGGGCGCGCTGTTATTGTGAAAGTGCGAGTATGTTTGTATCCGACAGGATAAGTGAAAGACAAAACACCGGATGCATTGGTGGTTTTGGTGGTGTAGAAAGTCCCGTCAACAAAAACATTGTAGTCTTTGTTGGGAGCGAAATCTCCCGCGGTATTGATTGTTGTGGCACCGGCCTGCGAAGATGACTCGGTCCACACTTTCTTGTCAGTGCTCCAAGTTTGGATTGTGATATCAAGATATTTGCTATAATTCTTTGGAGTAAAACCTGCTGCCGGAGTTACCGTGAGTGGGACGGTATCACTGGTGGAAGTGGCGGAAAGATATCGGTAGCGACCGTTTTCGTAAAGACGCAGTGGCGCACCTTGCGTGGGGTGGTTGATACCCATCGTGTACGGTGGCTGATATTCAAAAGGACCGATGTCGGGAGTGCCGTATATTGGATTGCCGAGGAAGTCGGTAGCGGTTGAACTTGAAACGGCAGTGCCGGCATCAACTAAAGGAGAAAATTGTGTGAGAGAGAAGTTGTTGGTGGAAGTTGCGATAAAAAGAGGAGTGGTTGAGGCGAGATTGTGAGTGCCTTGATATGTTTTCCAGCTTGAGGAAGTCGGACCGGCCCAGGCATTGTGGGATGCGGTGAAGTTTTTTACCGAACTAAAAACAAAAAATGACACACTGATGTTGTTATGCGCAAAAATATTATCTTTTATAGTGCTACCGGTGGCATTTATTAGCACATATAAACCTCGGTTGTTTCCGTATGCAAGATTGTGATATACCGTTGCATCTAACGATGCCAATATCATTATTCCAGAACCGGAATTATCTATTGCTAGAGAATTTAATAATGCCGGGCCGGATATCCCTCCGAGATTTCCACCACCACCTATAAAGAAACCAATCTCAGATCCGTATACACCAACTCTGTTTACAATTGAGCCCGTGGTCAATCCGATAACACCGTTACCATTCACATAACGCACATTAATATCTTGGAATGTGTTATAATGCTTCCCTAGAATACCAATTTCGCGTTGCCCGGCTTCAATATGAAGTGTATTGATATTTTCTCCCGCAGTGAGGCGATAATACAAGAGATTATTTATAGAATCAAAATACCACTGACCGGGTAAAAGTATTGCGACGCTTGTGGCACCTGTACGAGAGGTGAGGTTAGAGATTGAAGGACCTGATGCAAGCACACCAACAACATTTCTAGTCAAAATATCCTTTTGATAAGTGTCAGCGGGACCACCGCTATCAAGCGCCCATCCACCGGATTCGTCAGTACTGCCCCAAATCTCTGCTTTATGAAGAGGGTCAGCACCTTCAAAAGTTATGCGGTGAGCGGAGGTGCCTGCTTTAGTAGATAGCGTTTCGCGATAGGGGTGCCCAGGATTATCAATCAGTATGACAGTATTCCCCGCTCGCGCCGTATCGCCCGCTTTTTTAAGTGTTTTCCACGGAGAGGATTGTGATCCAATGTTATTGTCATTGCCCAATAAGTTGTCTACATAGAATGTGTGATTTTGTGTGTATCCTGGAACAATATTGATAGTGTATGTACTTGTTGATGTGGCGGCAGGACCTTCGTTTCCAATTGCTTTTACATACCATGTGGGGGAGCCCTGGGAAAGTGTGAGAGTAGTAGAAGTGCCGGTAATATTATCTTTAGCGAGTGCTCCATCAATATAGAGTTGATATTTGTTAACCCCGTAGTAATTTTGCTGGGCAGTCCAACTGAAAGTTACTGTGGTTGATGAGGTAATATCGTTTTCAACTGGCGTGCTGAGGTAAAACGGCAGATGCTTGACAATAACCATCTTTGGATCACCCACAACAACTTGTTTCCAATTCATATCATGAAATGCCATAAAAAAACTATCGGCGAGGTTGTAGCCACTTGTGTAGCGGTCAAAAAGTATGTCTGGCCGCGAAACAGCCGAAAGATACGGTTCCGAAGTATACCCCGCAACTCCTGAAATACCATCTTTAATGAGGTCGGCAACGAGTGATTGACCATAGACCGGGGGATAGGTAAAAGAGCGACCGGACGATGAGACTGCCGTATCACCGATAGCGCCGTTGACATAGGTGTTATGCGGAATGGATCCGGTAACATAAGCAACCTGCCACCAAGTATTTCCTCCTGCAGTTTGTGGCCCGGCAATTATTGTACCTTTATTTCCTATCTCAAGACCAAAAATGACACTGCCATTGGGGGTATTGCGCGGATAGATACCATGACCGGGAGTAGTTGTTGCCTGTACAGAAAGCCCAACGGAAAGTGTCGTGGTCGCCGTAGAGAAGAGATACTGCGCTTCAGTCCACCCGGAAAGTGTGGTGGTTGAGTGTCCATCATTACTCCCCCAGCTGTAGTAGCCAAGGACATTTTTTTGATAGGTGAGGTAGGTGATGGTTTTATCAAGATTCACCGTGTACCCCTTGGCGATGAGTGGCGGTGCGGCATTTTCCATAAATACATTGTATGTATCGTATGCTGTCCCAGCTTTGGCTGGCTGGGTATCAAGCACTATTTGTCCGGCGTTTGTGGTGGTGGCGTTATCAGAACGATTGATAAGTGCTTCAACTTGAGGAATGGTATAGCCGGTGAGGCGAGTAACGAGATAGAAACCAAATTTAGTACTGGAAAAAGGCTCGTTTTCACCATCGTATGGATTATTTCCACCCGTACCATTACCTATGAGTGAGCTATACTTCCCTAAAATAAGAGAAATCTCTTGATCAACCGATGCAGTACCGCCGATTTTTAGTGGGACACCTTTGGTGGTGATGATGTAGTTGGTGGAGGAAGCGATGTGGTTTGCAATGAGAAAGTTTTGAATGGGATTGCGGATATAGGTTGTGAAGTCAGATAGAGAGATACTTTCTGCGGTGGGGGTACTTGCGCTTAAATGAACCACATGGGTGGTTGCCCAGGTGGAGGTAAGTCCTCGTGCTTGCATAAAATAGTTTGCAATGGTGGTGGAAGTTGCCGAGGCATCATTGACCACGAGCACTGTGTCGTTGTAGGTGTAGTAGCTGGTGGGAGCAGCGTGTACGGTGGCTGGCGCAAGCGAAAAAGCTGTGGCAATGGTGAATGAAAGTGCGACAAACAGAACTATTCGCTTCTGTTGTTCTTCCGATACTGAAATCATGGTAGTGAAAATACTATATCACAAGATATTTTAATATGCCTATTTAGCCCAAAAGGAGGAAGTCGAACTTCCTCCTGACCGGATTTCAATGTATCAAGATAGCACCTTCAAGATGTCATCTTGAAGGTGCTATCTTGATAAGCTGGTCGGGCCGCCGGGAATTGAACCCGGTCTACATCCACCCCATGGATGCGTACTACCGGTATACTACGGCCCGAGTGAGGGTAGCGTAGCACGAAAGCTTGCTTTCGATGATACGATCGCCCGAACGAGAAGACGTATGCTCTGCATACGGCCCGAGTGAGGGTAGCGTAGCACGAAAGGCAAGCTTGCGATGCTGCGGTCGCCCGAACGAGAAGACGTATGCTCTGCATACGGCCCGAGTGAGGAGTCATACGACTCCTCACTCGGGCGACTCCTATCTCTTCTTCTATCTCTTCTTAGTTAAAATCTCGTGCACGCGTGCGGCAATTTCCTCAAGGTTGAAGCTCGCCTTTACCATAAAACCTTCAGCGCCAAGACCCATTGCCCGGTCAATATCTTCCTGTTGGCCGAGGTTTGAAAGAATAACAACAGGAACCGACGAAAGACGGGCATCTTTTTTTAAACGCGCGAGAATATGAAATCCGTCAATATCGGGGAGGATTAAATCCAAAAGAATAATGTCCGGCTTCCACCTCGCCAACACTTCAAAAGCGCCTTTCGCATCAATTGCATTTTCAACATTCAGTCCGACAGAAACAAGTTTGCGCACAAAAAGATCGCGAAGAAATTTATCATCTTCAACAACAAGCGCCCCCATTCCTTTAATATCCTTCATATTTGCGCTTGCGGTTTGTACCGCCGCTTCATCGGTGTCAAGGTCTATGTGGTTCTCGCCTCTTTGTACTGTTATCTTCTCGCCGGTGTCTCCGAGGAGCGCCCTCACTTTTTCAAGCACTTCGGAAGGATCAAAGACCGCTTTGACCAAAAAATCCTTCGCACCGAGTGCTTTTGCTCTTTCAATCTCAACCGGCTGACCGGAGTTTGAGATAATCATAATCGGAATATTTTTAAGCTCGGGGTCTTGATTCATTTCTTCCATCACTTCCATACCGTTTTTGTTCGGCATAAGAATATCAAGCAGCATCAGGTCCGGGCGAAACCCGCCGTGCAATTTTTGAAGGGCGATGTTGCCGTCCTCTGCTCCCTCCGCGGTGTAGCCACTTTTTGAAAGTTTCGTGAGCAATACTTCGCGCAAGACAGAATCATCTTCAACGACAAATATGGTTTTGGAGTTCATATGTTTGTAAGTACTCCTATCATACTAATATAAAGTCAGCAGTAGCACCACCGCAACCTGTGGATGTCTGTGGTATGTGCCGTTGTTGTTCTGCATAATTCTGCATAGCTATTCTTCCACGCCGGTATCGTCTTTTGGAATACGATCGGCATCCAGCGGAAGTGTAAAAGTAAATACCGACCCCTTTCCTTCTGTAGATTTAACCGTGAGCTCGCCGCCATGCCGAAGCACCACATTTTTAGCGAGATAGAGACCGAGACCGGAACCATTGGTTTGCATATGAACTGCGTTGCCGGCGCGGAAAAATTTTGTGAAGAGCCGATCCATTTGATCCTTCGGAACACCGATGCCGCTGTCGCTCACGCGCACCACCGCGTTCTCATCCTCAACCCCTACGGCAACAGATACACTGCCGCCGTCTGGGGTATATTTCACAGCATTATCAACGAGATTTTGAAGCACGAGAGATATCTTGCTCGCATCAAAAACAAACGGCGGAGGCGGACCGCTCGGCGTTTCCACTTTAACCTCCACCTTCTTGCCGAGCGCGAACCCTTTAATAGAAGCGAGTACACTATCTATAACCGTCATAATATCGTCGCGTTTGAAATTATATCCGAACCGCCCTTCTTCAATGCGCGCAACATTTAAAAGATCGTTGACAAGCCGAATCATCTTTTCATTCGTGTCATATCCGTTTTTGAGGAGCTCTTTTTGCGAAGCATTCAACGAACCGAGGTCGCCATTTATAACCATATGAAGCACCCATTTAATAGCCGAAAGTGGTGTGCGCAGCTGGTGCGCGGCAATTGATATAAACTCGCTTTTGCTCCGCGCGATGGTTTTTTCGCGAGTAATATCGCGGACAAGCTTTATGAAGCCCTGTCGCTCGCTGGTTATCGAATTGATCACCGGCGCAGTAATCACCTGCAGCTCGCGCGCGAGCGGATAGTTCACTTTGATATTTGTTACATCCACACCTTTTCGCAATACCTCGTGCTTCACTTTTTTCGCCTCCGGTGAAAGCGCCGGATACGAAACATCAACAAGCGACTGCCAGTGTTCTTTGCCGAGATCTTTCGGAAGAATTTCTTTTCCAACCACCTCCCCGCGCGGGACGCCAAGTAATTCTTCTGCCGAGCGATTCATTCGCAGCAGTGTGAAGGTGTTGTTGTACTCAAGAAGTCCGCTCATCAGGTTCTCCAGAATTGTTTCCACATGCACTTTTGATTGTGTACTCTCACGAGTTTTCTCTCGCACCTGTCCTTCAAGATGTTTGGTATATTCTTCCGCCAGATGGCGGCGATCTTTTTCTGCTTTTTTGACTACGGCAATACGCTCAGCTTGCTCGCGCTCGCGCTCGGCGGCGATTTCTCGGAGGTCTTCCACCATAAGTCGTAGGCCGACATAGAGCTCTGTAAACTCATCTTCTTTATGCGGCACCATCGGCACTTCCGAGAAATCGCCGGTCGCCGCGCGCTGAAGAATTGGTGTGAGTTCCGAAAGCCGCTCGGCAGTGTCTTTTTTGTAGTGTTCAAGTTCTTTTTCTTTTGTGATGTCACGAAAAATCAATACTCCGATCGTATCAGCTTCAATAGTCAGCGCGCGCGCAGCAATGAATACCGGAAATCGCCGTCCGGAACAAGAAGTGAGATAGGGTGTCTTTCCGCTCGGGGCGGTGAATACTTTTTTTGCTGTAAAAATGGTATGTGCAATTCCTCCACCCGGTGGCAGCGAATGTTCATCAAAGGAGAGTTTGAGTACCTCATCTATAGGCGCACCTATGATGTCGCGAGCTATAGCATCCAAAAGAAGGCTCGCGTGTGGATTTACAAGTGTTACTTTTCCATCTGACGCAAATACCATCACGCCTTCAGCAACAAATGAAAGCACCCCGCTAAGAATAGATTGCGCCACGATATATTTATTTTCCCATCAGCTACGCGGCATCTTTTGTTTCGGCGCCTGCGGAGACTGTCGCGTCATCAGGAACATCCTTAATAGCTGCGAGACATTTTTGTGCGATGTTTTGTGGAATAGTTGGAAGGTTGTGTTCGCGCGCAGCATGCTCTGCGGCTTGACGCATAATATCTTCTTCGGTTTTTCCACGAAATGCCACATCGCAGTCCACGCCGATTTCTCTACAAATGAGTTGTTTCATATTTTATAAATTTAAAAAGATGTAATAATTACACGCGCGCTTTTTCTGGAGTATGCAGCCATGCGCGTGCCTCTTGCTCTGTCCCGAAAAACTTTATATTTTTCTTGCGCGCGGCGCCGATAACAAACAAGGCAAGCGTGCGTATAAATGTGCTGCCACCAAAAATTGCCGTCTTGATGATGTTTGGGTGTTGCAAAAAACCAACCCAGCGTTTTCTTGCCGCCGAAGAAAAATCGGTGGAACGCCGTATGTCAATGAGCACATACTTCGCTTCGCCTCGGTCAAGAAACAC
>VAOU01054548.1_pt1 | contig 11484 bp, 10 predicted proteins | sample 3393871 | NCBI WGS metagenome assembly VAOU01 (sample SAMN08290440, study PRJNA428436) | hydrothermal vent metagenome | isolation source: Deep-sea hydrothermal vent chimney | place: Atlantic Ocean: South-mid Altantic Ridge | depth 1820 m m
ACCTGAAAGAAAAAATGCCGTCCCCGTGGCGGGAGACATGCGTGCGATGGGAACCCCATTAAGCTCACCGGCAACAGGCACAAGCGTATCTTCAAAATTGAGATCTATTCCGCTGAAGTATCCAGCGACTTCCAGTATCCCGAAGAGAGCTACCAGCAAAGTGGCTAGTAGAGGAATAATTACTTTTATTCTGGAGTGCTGCCTGACATTGAAACCCAGCAGGGTAAAACCAAGAACAATGAAACTGACGGCCGTACTGGGCGCCATAGGGATGTAGCCCTCCCTGATACTGCCGAGCAAGCCCATGCCGGGGAAATACCCCACCAATCCCAGAACAGCGAGTATAATCGCGCCTGACGCGCCAACCATGGGCCACAATTTCAGTCCGTTTTTCAAGTGTATTCTCATGGGCCCGCTATCTGCTTGCTCCCTTGTACCAATTTATTCCACAGCCATAGATCCACATTTCGCCCGTTGACATCGGTCTTACGACAAAGCAGGTTTGAGCAGACTTCCCACTAATCCCAGAAATTCATCGGCTTCTATCGGCTTGTTGATATAACCGCTGATCCCAAACGATTTGGCCCTGGCCTCGCCAATATGTTCGCTATAACCCGTACATAAAACCACCGGCAGCTCCGGGCAAATCTCTAATAATGACTGCGCCAACTCCACACCCGTTAATCCCGGCATGATCTGGTCTGTCACCACCAGATCAAATGCCTCCGGATCCTGCTTGAATTTCGACAGTGCCGCCCGGCTATCGGTTTGGACGTTGACCTGACAGCCACGACTTTTGAGCAGCTCACCGATAAAGTTCCCAACCGAGGTCTCGTCATCAACAATTAAAATGTTCCCATCAAGGATTTGATTCGATGAGGCCTTTTTAGCACTGCGTTCCATGTTAACGGCATCGGCCTGAGCATCTATTGCCGGGAACAATAAAGTAAAGGTGGCACCCTCTGTTGGCACCGTCTCCACGACTATATGTCCGCCATGGTCATGCATTAGCCCGTGCACCATGGACAGGCCCATACCTGTCCCCTTGCCTACCTCCTTGGTGGTGTAAAACGGATCGAAGAGCCGATCCAATTGTTCCGGTTGAATGCCGGCCCCGGTATCACGAACGAAAAGCTCAACCCAATCACCCTCAACCCTTTTGTGACAGGAACGACACTGCTTGACGCTGCTATTCGCTCGCTGTAATCCGATAGTAAGGTGGCCCTTTCCTGCCATGGCATCCCGTGCATTAATACATAAATTCACTATTACTTGCTGTAATTGCGCCGGATCTGTCATTACAGTGAGTTCGTCATCCAATTGTAGATCCACCTTGATTCCCGTTTGCATGATAACGCCAAGCATCTTCGATGATTCCTTGATCAAAGCCGATAACACATGTGGTTCGAGTTTCCCTTCACCCCCACGGCTGAATGCCACCATTTGTGCTACCAGGTCACATGCCCGTTTACCCGATTTGTAGACCTCGCTAAGATAGAATTCGATTTGATCGTAATCATCTTGTCCCGCCTCTTCACGCGCCAATTCTGTATAGCCCATGATTGATGTCAACATGTTGTTGAAATCGTGGGCAATGCCGCCTGTTAATTGGCCAATGGACTCCATCTTTTGTGACTGTTGCAATTGTCGTTGCAATTGCCGACGTTCGCTGACATCACGTTTTATTGCAATAAAGTGGCCAATTTCCCCATCCTGACCCAATACCGGCGTAATACTTTCCTCTTCCAGATACAGGCTGCCGTCCTTGCGCTTGTTCCACAATTCTTCGTGCCATGTCTTGCCGGAAAGTATGGTGTCCCACAACCGTTTGTAGAATGCCTGGTCCTGTTTGCCGGACTTAACTATCCGTGGGTTTTTGCCCAGCACCTCGTCTAAGCCGTAACCGGTCAAACAGGTATAGGCCGGGTTGACCCATAGGATGTCACCTTTCCGGTCAGTAATCACGACGCCATCGGCCGCCGCCTTAAGGGCTGAGGTCTGCAAGCGTGTTTGGGCTTGCGCGGACTCGCGTTCGATTGTCTCGGAAAGAATGTTTGCCACTGACTGAAGAAAATTGGCATCATCTTTACTGAATACCCGCCGTTTACTGGTGTAAACACCGAGAACACCGAATGGCCCATCCACCCCATGGATGATGATACTCATACCGCTGACCACGCCATGGTCGCGCAATAGCTGGGGACCCGTAAAGCGCGTATCTTGGCACAAGTCTGGAACAATAACCGGGGTTTTACAGGCGAGAGTATAGCCCGCTTGTGAATCCATTCCGGCATCCACAGTGACGCGGCCCACAAGCCCCTCCTTCCATCCCACGCCGGCGCACAGCGTCATGGTCTTGCCATCGGCTAGCAACTCCAGGATCTTGCAGTACTCCACCTCCAGGACCTGGGTGACATACTCAACCACGGTGTCCATCAGTACGGTAAGCCTCATGCCTGACAGGGCGCACTGTCCCAATTCAGCTACTGCCGCCTGTTGGCGCACACGTTTTGTCAGCGCCTCCCCCATTTCATGGCGCCGCACTCTTGCCTGCGCCAGCCACCAGATACTTGCCGCCAGAAATCCGAACAACGGCACAGCAATCAGCAATTGCTTTATGGCAATGACACCCGCAGCGGCATCTAGATTTCCGCTGGGAACGTGGGCAACGACTTTCCAGTGGTATTCCTTGTCTTTGACCTCATCAGGCTCCTGTCCACCCGCAGCCGCTACCCCGGCAAATGCCTTTCGCCCCTCCCGTAAGGGGTAGATCGTGGCGAAAGTAAACAGCCCGTCACTATTATAGAAATGGCCCCCGTCCACTTTCGTGATTCTCTCCCAGGCCTCCGGGAACTGTTTTTTGAAGCTAAGACCGTGGCCAAGCTGGGCGTCCCACTCCAACTCCGTACGGGGGCTGTACATCCAGAACCCGTCTGCATCAAGGAGCATGGCATGATCCGCGACGTCCGATGCCGCCACCTTAAAGCCCCGTATTAGATTGGAGCCCAGGTAATTAAGGACCACAATACCTTTTTTCCTCGTTTGGCCATAGAACACCGAGGTGGCCAGGCGCATGACCGGCTTAAGCGGCCTTTCCACTTTGCCATGCTCAATATTCAAATCCATGGGAGAAATGAATATCTCGCCCTCTTTAAGGCCCATGGTACCTGTAAAATAATAGCGCTCACTTTTATCTTGCAGTTGGCCTTGCGGAACACTGTAGGGACCCCCGGGACCATAATTTATCCGGATGACTTCCTTTCCAGCCTGGTTCAAGAAGCGAATTTGGTCGTAGTGCCGTTTGTTTTGGGCAAAAACCAGAAACTCGTGTGTCAGGCTTTCCAACGGCTGAGAATCTCGCGGCGCATCCTTTATATCGAATTCACTGCGCTGTGAAAGAACCCTCAGATCGGCAATGGCGGCTTCCAGGTCCTTCTCCATCACTAGCTTTCCAAGGTTGACATGCAAGGTCTCCGCCATTACGAGAACGAACCTCTCCTTCTCGACCCCGGAGGAATAAAGATAACCGATAATCAAGCCAAAGACGGCCGCTGCCGGTACGAACAGGCGTAGGAAATGCTTGCTAATATTCTTCCACGATTGCATTTTAAGAAAACTGTCCTCAACTCGTCATTAGGGCACTTCTATTAAAACCCTCTCCTTGGGGGACCTCGGTACCCCCATGTGGGGTGGAAGAATCTATTAAGGGGGCTCTTTTCAGCACCTCCTTGAGGGGTGCACCGAGATTGGCGTCTTAGCAGTTCAAATACAGTTGATCAGAATTTCCCTAACCATTATTCAAACGGCAGCTATAAATTCATTGACTGTGGCTAGTAATTCTTCTTCATTAGATGCCTTGTGAACGCTATAACCCACATATTCAGGTAACTGGGACATGTAATTTACGAACTGTCTGTCGTCATCAATCACCAGGATGGCAGAGACAGGTGAACCCACACCGTTGGGTGAAGTTTCCAATTTCTTATTCGCTCGTAGCACAACTTTTCATTGCTTCTGATACTGCAGACCTCAATTCCCGTAACTCAAATGGCTTTTTCAGAATATTATCTGCACCTACCAACCTGGCTATTTCGAGATAATCGTACCGGCCCTCAATACCCCCCCCACCTGAGATAGCAATCACGGCAATATCTGGATACTCTTTTTTTACATACCTGATCAGATCTATCCCATTTTTTTCTGGCATGACAATATCGGTTATGATCAAGTCCACAGGCGACTCTTTACACGCATCACATGCCTCCGCACCGCTCGCTGCCTCAGTCACGTTGTAACCGTCGGGCTTGATCATTGCCGCCACCATAACCCGTACAGACTCTTCATCGTCCACAATCAGTACTCTCGGCATATCTAATTCCTCCAATGCCCTTACTTGTGCTAAAAAATCTCGATATTGCCGCTTTCCATGCCTTCCTGATGTACGGGGCTTTGTCGCTTACCCCCTAACATCTGAAGGGTCTCGTCCAGTGTTGTCCGCAAACGCTGCACACGTTCTTTGGACTGACCTTCAGTTTGAACCCGCTTTATCACGCCAAAATCCTTGCGCAGTTTGGTCAATGCACAGGTGACCTCATCTATCGAACCAAGCCTGTGCTCCATGTGCCCAATTAACTGGTTTGTCATGTCCTCAAATTGGAGTGAGCGTAATGCCACATTTACCCCCGTGCTGATTTCTTCCGAGAATGAAGAGACTTGTTTCAATTCACTGCCAACCTTCTGGTTTATTTGTTCTATACCCTCCATGAGCTGATCCATACGGCCTTTGGATTTTAAAGTAAGCGTTAAATCACCTGACGCCATGTCTCCGACAATATCATTCGCGGTGTTCATTGTGCTTCGGATATGGTCGTACTTTTCGCGTATCAGATCGCTAAATTCATTGCTACGCTGCGAAAGCACCCGCACTTCATCAGCGACAACTGCAAACCCACGTCCCGCTTCACCTGCTCGCGCAGCCTCTATCGCAGCATTTAGCGCCAGTAAATTTGTCTGGGAACTAATGCCAGTGAACTCCCCAAGTAACTTCTCGATTTGGTTAATCTGTTCCTTCATTTCGTTCATTTTCGAAACCAGGTCCATGCTGCCGTCACTCATCGTGCTAATACTCTCGATAAACATCTCCACAAGATCAGTTGCCTCATTGCGAAATGTATTCTCACTACCGCCACTGCTTTGGCTGGCGATGAGGTCTATTAAACGCGTTACCAGGGCTTCCTGGTTTCTTGTCTGTGTCTCCAGGGTCTTGAAACTCTCAACCAGGCCGCCGATGGCGGCCCCTTGAACGTCACGCACTTGACACAACTCACTCTTTAAAAGATGGACCTGCGCACTCATCTCACTGCCTGCATCGCCCACAACCTTCTCGTACTCACTTGTCAATTCGCTGTGTTGGGCATCCTGGGCGCAAATCGACTCACAAAATTCCCGATATTTGCGCCACACCACAAAGATAGCGCCAACCCAGGCTAGTGACACCAAGACCAATGCAGCTTTTAGCAAAAAAATATCAGGAAATACCCATGTCACAACAACAATCAATAACAACAGAACCAGACCAGACCATAAGGCCAGATTGATGAACATCTCATTCGGTTTCATTGCATGCCCCGCCCTAATCCATCACGCCAGTTGCAGCAATATCGTCAAATATCTGCGCCCCCAAATCTTTCTCTGCCTGTATCGGCACTAACAAATCCTGTGGCCGATTACGCAAGAGCGCCAAAAAAGCTGATACCAACTGAGGATCGCGCCATCCTTTTTGCTTCTCTTCCTCAAAGATTGCAATAACTTTATCCATTGGCAATGCCTCTTTGTAGGGTCGTTCATTCGTAAGCGCGTCATAGATGTCTACAATCTGAAATACACGCGCCAAGAGTTGGATCTCCTCACCCTTCAATCCATCGGGGTATCCTCCACCGTCCCAGCGCTCATGATGTTGCCGGATAATGGGCAAAGTAAGTTTCATGCTTTTCAGGCCTCCACAAAGACGGCTTCCGATAACCGAATGCTTGCGCATGATATTCCATTCCTCATCATTCAAGGGTCCCTTCTTTAACAGGACACTATCGGGTATACCCAACTTACCAATGTCGTGCAGTACACCCCCGCGCCTTAGCGCAAGGAGCTCTTGTGGAGTGAGTCCAAGTTCTTTTCCAAAAACTACGGCCATATGCTCAAGACGTGAACAATGGTCACCGGTCATTTCATCTTTTGCCTCCACCATGCGCGCCAAGGCAAACAGTATGGACTCCATGTTGTCCAGTTGATCGGTAATACGCTTATTATTTGCCGCCGCTCTCACCCTCGCAACCATTTCCATTGGTGCATAAGGTTTGCGAATAAAATCATTTGCACCCGCCAGCAAGCTATTTTCAAGATCTTCGTTTGCCGTTGTTCCAGTGACTACAATTAATGGCAATAATGGCATATCGAGATCATGTCGTATTCGACTACAAACCTCATCACCACTTATACCTGGCATGAGCTTGTCCAAAAGAACCACATCAAATTCATGATCCCTGATGCACAATAAGGCCTCATCACCGGTTTGTGCCTCCATTACCTCAAATTCAGGTGTCGGCAAAGTCGCTTTTCCCAGTTTCCGATGTGATTCCTGGTCATCGACTATAAGTATGTGGAAGGGGTTGTTTGTAGCCGTCATAATTGCGCTCATATCGAAAGCACTATGTTCTCGTTTATGCACTTGCTTGTTGATTCAAACCAAGATGTTTAAGCAACATTTGTCCATCAATCGGCTTGGATAAACATGCATCTGCACCGACAGCCATAATCTTTTCAACGTTTTCCAGCGAAGGATACCCTGTCATGGCAATGATGCGTATTACTTTTGTGTCGGGTCCAGCTTTCAACAGGCGACAAACCTGAAAACCATTTATACCCGGCATCATAAGATCGAGCAAAACGATGTGTGGATTAAATTCGCGGACCTTTAAACCTGCTGCAAAACCATCGTTTACGGTTTGCGTAACAACCTCATCCTGGTACCCATTGAGGTATTCTGCCAAGTAACGAGTTAACTGCACATCGTCATCCACAACAAGAACTCGTAAAGCACCGCTAGTGCCTGTGTTCAAAGTCAATCCTCTTTTGCGTGCGAAACGCTCCACCTCACCAGGAAGAAAACGGCGATGCCCACCTGGAGTGGTTAACGCATTTAAATCACCCTTTTCTGCCCATTGCCGAACTGCAGTTGGGGAAACCATCAACAATTCAGCGACCTCGTTAGGCGTTAAATATGATTTCGGCATTACTTTCATTTCTTCCCTTGTCCCCGCTTAGTGAATTTCCCACTCAAAGCACGACTTTAGTGTCCACATTATAATTCGCCTCTTCTGATTTATTAGTTTTTTGCGATTTTTTCGATTCTGTTGTATCTGTTTACGGCTCTGGAGAGGAAAACTTTAGCGTTCCCCACGCAGAATCTTTAAAAATTACATTTTCTTTGTTTTTCATTTTGTTTTTCATACAGTTATTGCATACTCTCAATGCCGTACAGTCCGGTTTTCCATTCATTTATTAAGGTTAAGGATGGGTTTATTAAAATCGCCCGTAGAGAGGTGCTAAAACCTGGACAATTGCAGTCAACGCACCATTTTGGGTGCTCTACTGCGCTTTTCTTTAGGAAATGCAGGTTAAATACAGAACGCCGACAGGGCATCGACAATGAATAAATGACCCCGTCGCAAGCGGACGGAGTAGTCATCAAAAGAATTATTAGAACCGTCAAGACGCCAAGGACGCCAAAGTATTGGCAAATATATTTTTCTGGCGTGCTTGGCGGCTTGACGGCTTGACGGTTTAATATCAATCACAGCAGTGTGTAGGGACAAACCCACAGAGGGTAACTGGAACCCAGAGGTCTGCGTGCGGCGGCTTGGCGAGAGTCCATTCCCTTGTTGGATTACTCTCCTTTACGCGTCGATAAACCGATCAGAGGATATAACGGGCAAAAACTCACCAGGCTCGTCAGCAAAAACACCACCGCAAGAATACCCAACACAATGGCGGCAGTGCCAGTGATATCGCCGGTGTAATACAAAACGCCGACAGTGGCTGCCAATAACACACGAATTACGCGGTCTATCGTACCCACATTCTTTTTCATAGCTTAATTCTCCGAAAACGTTAAGGTTACAGTCATTATTGCACAACCCAAACAAGTCCATAGACAATACCGATACAAACGGTACATACCACCACAAGTTTTATCAACTTCAAGCCGATGGTGTCTCTGTCAGGCATTGGACAGCCCTCTAAGAAAAAGTTTTATTGCCACCGAAAGTTTTATACCACCTGTCTAGCCGTCAAAAGGATGACGCAAAATAATGGTGTCGTCGCGTTCGGCCCCGGTGGAGATGATATCCACCGGCACACCCGTAATGTCTTCAATACGCTTTAAATAGTCACGGGCGTTTTGCGGCAATTTATCATATTCACGCACCCCGGCGGTAGACTCCGGCCAACCCGGCATGTCCTCATAGACGGGGGTAGAGCGCTCCATGGCGGAGGCGCTCATGGGTGGGGTTTCGCTGATCTTGCCATCCAGTTCATAACCAACACACAGGCGGACACTATCGAGACCATCCAAAACATCGAGTTTGGTAATGCACAATCCACTCAGACCATTGACCTGACGAGCCCGGCGCACCGCCACGCTGTCAAACCAGCCACAGCGTCGTTGGCGTCCGGTGGTGGCGCCAAACTCCTGACCGCGCTCACCCAGATGCTGACCAATGCCGTCAGACAGTTCAGTAGGAAAGGGGCCACCGCCAACACGGGTGGTATAGGCTTTGGTAATACCAAGCACGTAGTTAAGCTGGCAGGGCCCCACACCGGCGCCGGTGGAGGCGCCACCGGCTATGGTGTTTGACGATGTGACATAGGGGTAAGTGCCATGATCGATGTCCAGCAACATGCCCTGGGCGCCTTCAAACATGATGGATTGATCTTCCTGGATATAGCGATCAATGACATCGGCTACGTCTACGATGAGTGGCGTCAATCGCCCAGCCAGGCGCAAAGTCTCATCCAGGGTTTGTTGATAGTCCACTGCGTCAACTTTAAAATATTTTACTAAAACAAAATTGTGGTACTCCATTACCGCCTTTAATTTTTCCGCAAAATAGTCCTCATCCTTTAAATCTTCAACGCGCAGACCACGACGTGAGACCTTATCTTCATAAGCGGGGCCAATACCCCGGCCGGTAGTGCCGATGGCGGAACGCCCCCGGGCCTTTTCCCGGGCCAGGTCCAGGGCCACGTGATAGGACAGGATCAAGGGGCAGGCGCCGCTGATCCCCAACCGATCTTTGACCGGCACACCGCCCTGCTCCAACTCATCCATCTCGGCAAGCAAGGCCGAAGGCGACAACACCACACCGTTGCCGATGAGACACATGACCCGATCACGCAATATGCCTGATGGAATGAGGTGTAAGACGGTCTTGTTGCCATTGATGACCAAGGTATGGCCAGCATTGTGGCCACCCTGAAAACGGACCACCGCATCGGCGCGGTCGGTCAACAGATCCACAATTTTACCCTTGCCCTCGTCTCCCCATTGGGAACCGATCAGGACGACATTCCTACCCATAATACCGTTCCCATTGTGATCCTCTCCCCCTCCCGGAAGCACCCAAGGGTATACAAGGCCGAGGGTGAGGGGGGGATAAACGAGACTAACACACCGACTTTACTACCCCCCCATCCTAGCCTTCTCCCGGAGGGAGAAGGGATGATTAATTAACAGAAGTACCCATAAACTCTGATTTATAGCGGAACAACCTGCCAACAATTGTCTTGTTTTTCCAATTTGCGGTCACAGCAACAAGTCATAATGGCATCCGCCACCCCAGGCAACGCACGTATCACCCGTTCACCGCTGCCGCGCAAACTCTGAATTTTTTCTATCAGGGCACTGTCGCCATCTTCAGGCGCGAGTATACCTATGCCCGAAACATCCTTGTCCACCAGCATACGCAGCAAGATTCTAAGGTCCGCGCTAAACCCGGTGGCGGGCCGGGCACGGCCAAAGGCCTCGCCGATAGCATCATAGCGTCCGCCGTTGGCAATGGCCTCACCATAGCCGGCCACATAGGCAGAAAAGACCATGCCGGTGTGATAACGATAACCCCTCAAATCCGCTAAATCATAATATAACTTCAAACCAGGCAGGGTTTTGGCCGCTAACGCGATCACCTGCTCGAGATTTTGCAATGCCGCCTGCACCTTGGGTCCTGCTACCGATAAGGCGGCCTGGGCAACACCGAATTCGGCCACTTCCCCATTGAGATCAATCAACCCTGCAAACATGCGTTTGTAGTCATCACCTAACTTACTGGCCGTCAAGAATGCCTGTACATCGGGTTTTGATTTTCGCCGCAAGGCATCAAACAATACTTCTTCTGTGTCTGCCTCAAGTTGACTCTCGTTCACGAGTTCACGGTAGATCCCCACATGTCCTATACCCAGATTCGGTGCCGGAATGCCAATCAACTCAAGCGCCGTTATCAGGAGGTGTACGATTTCCACATCGCTCTGGACCCCCACATGGCCAAAAAGCTCTGCGCCCATTTGCAGGGGTTCACGGGAACCACCAAACACACCAGGACGCGTGCGTAATACCGGGCCCAAATAACATAACCGGACCGGCGCCTCGCGCTTGATATAGTGTGATTCGATGCGGGCAACTTGTGGCGTCATATCCGCCCGCAGGCCCATGAGGCGGCCGGTAAGCTGATCGGTGAGTTTAAAAGTCTGCAGATCCAGATCCTGGCCCAGACCGGTCTTGAGGGCATCAAGAAATTCAACCATAGGTGGCATCACCAAGTCGTAACCCCAACTGTCGAACAGGTCGAGCAGAGCCCGGCGCATGGCCTCCAACTGCCGCGCCTTCTCCGGGAACACCTCTTCGATGCCCTCGGGCAACAACCACCGATCTATGTCTGCCATTTCGTCTAAATAATGAAGTTGAATCGCAATGCCTAGGACTTGGCAACCACCAAAAATAACAGGCCTGCCACCATGCTGACCAAACCCATTACTCGCAGTTGGTGGTCATTCATCTGGCTGACCGTTGCCATCATGCGCCGCATCTTGTCGGGACTCAAAAACGGCAAAATGCCCTCAATGATCATCACCAGGGCAATCGCAGCAAAAAGATCTTGCCAATTTATCATAGGGAGCTTTTGCAATGATTGGGCTTACTGCTATCTGCAAACCAATTTAGACAAGTTTAATACCGCAGCGACTACAAATCCTTCTAAAACAAATAGTCAGACAAACAGCACTAACACGAATGGCACTTATACTATAAGCACCCTCTCCCTCCGGGAAAGGGTTGGGATGAGGGGATATTAAAATCAATAACTTATCTTTAGTTTTATTCCCTCACCCTCGCCCTCTCCCAGAGGGAGAGGGAATTAATAGAAGTGCCCTTAAGTA
>VAOU01044579.1_pt1 | contig 11378 bp, 10 predicted proteins | sample 3393871 | NCBI WGS metagenome assembly VAOU01 (sample SAMN08290440, study PRJNA428436) | hydrothermal vent metagenome | isolation source: Deep-sea hydrothermal vent chimney | place: Atlantic Ocean: South-mid Altantic Ridge | depth 1820 m m
TCTTCCTTTATTTCCTGATCAAAAATATTTTTCCCCGGTATAAACTGTTCATTTGTTTTCTCCTCGTCTTCTGTATTCTCTTCATCTATAACAGTTTCTTCAACGGTTTCTCCAACTTCTTTTTCTTCTGTTAATTTGGTTTGAATAATGTCGGTAATAATTTCATCACTAAATAAAACTTTTTTAATTTCTTCTAAGTTGGTTGAAACTCCTGTACCAAATGCAAATGTTTTCTTTAATTTTAATAAAGGATCGAGTAATTCTTTTTCTTTTAAAAATGCTTCAACATAATCAGTACTGATTTTTATTTCATTCTTACTGCCTATACTGTAAAAGTCGAGCATTGTAAAAAGTGAATTATCAATAAATCCCCGGATATCATTTTGAATGAGTGCCGAATCAATTTTAGATATTAATTCTTCAAATTTATTCTTCGTTATTTCCAGCAACTTTTTCTTTTCGATATATTCAGTAATTATGTTTCTTAAATATTCGTGGAAATAAATATAATCAAGCATCAAAATAACTTCTTCACTGTTTTTTGTTTCAGCTTCATTGTAAACAAGTTTTAACAAAGACCATTTGGGTCTTATAACAAAATTAGCATTGAATGAAACTGCCTGTAGTACAAGATTCTTTATATCCTCATAAGAAATAGTTTTGAACTTTTTTAATTCAGTGTCAACACTTGTCAGCAGCTTAATAACTTGGGGTTGTGAATAATCAAAAACAGATGAGGACAAAAGTTTTCCCCTGTCCTCAAATATAAGATAACTTAATTCCGCAGAAATATATTTAGTTATTGAAGGATGAATATCGGTAGTAAGAATATCATCAAAAGTAAAATAGGAACCAAGAGACTTTAGCTTTTCAAGACTGAAATCTGTGATGAATTTTATTTCTTTTTCAAACATTCTTTTTCCGTAATCATTGTTAGAACAAACATAAAAAAATCCCGATTAAATAATAACCGGGATTAGAAGTTTAATGGTTTAATTGTATTTACTCATCGGTTCCTGTCTTTAGTTCTGCCATAAAGTATTCCCTGTTCATTCTTGCAATATTAAGTACGGAAATACCTTTGGGACATTCTGCCTCACAGGCATAAGTATTTGTACAACTGCCGAACAGATTTTCATCCATTACTTTTACCATCGACTGAACTCGTTCATATCTCTCCGGTTTACCTTGGGGCAATAAAGCAAAATGTGAAACTTTAGCACTGACAAACAACATTGCCGAAGAGTTTTTGCACGCAGCAACGCAAGCGCCGCAGCCAATACATTCAGCAGCATCAAGAGCCTGATCTGCAAGTTCCTTTGAAATAAGAATGGCGTTTCCATCCGGGGCACTTCCTGTATTAAACGATATAAAACCACCGGCAACCTGAATTTTGTCAAACCCCGAGCGGTCTACTATTAAATCTTTTAATACTTTAAATGCTGTTGCTCTAAAAGGTTCAATATATAGTGTGTCACCGTCTTTGAAATTTCTCATATGCAATTGACAGGTAGCAGTTTTTGGTAATGGTCCGTGAGGATGCCCGTTTACAACCAAGCCGCAAGTTCCGCATATTCCTTCACGACAATCACTTTCAAAAGCAATCGGTGCTTTACCTTCGGCTTCTAAACGATTATTTATTTCATCAAGCACCTCTAATATTGATGCATCCGGTGATATTTCTTCTTCAAACTTTTCAAAGTGTCCTTTTGCTTCAGGAGATTCTTGCCGCCAAATATTTAATGTTAGGTCTATATTTTTCTCGCTCATTATTTATAACTCCTTGTAGCTAATTTTACATTTTCGAATTCCAAATCTTCTTTGTGAAGTTCCCATTCTCCTTCTTTCTTATATTCCCAAGCAGCAACATATTTATATTCTTCATCGTTTCTTAATGCTTCACCTTCTTCTGTTTGGTATTCTTCACGGAAATGAGCTCCACAAGATTCGTTTCTGTTCAAGGCATCTATTGCCATTAATTCTCCTAATTCTAGAAAATCGGCTACTCTGCCTGCTCTTTCAAGTGTTTGGTTGATACTTTTTGCATTGCCGACAACTTGTAAATCTGTCCAAAATTCTTCTCTTAGATCTCTTATTTGATTAATTACTTCCTTCAATCCTTTTTCATTTCTTGACATACCTACTTTGTCAATTAAAAGATGACCCAAGCGTTTATGAATAGAATCCACAGTTTGTTTACCATTAATTGAAAGTAATTTATTTATGTTTTCTTCTACATTCTGTTGAGCTTCTTTGAACTCACTTCTTTCAACATCAACCTTTTCCGGTTTTTCAGTACCAAGATAATTACCCATTGTATAAGGAATAATAAAGTATCCGTCGGAAAGCCCCTGCATAAGAGCACTTGCACCAAGTCTATTAGACCCGTGGTCTGAAAAGTTAGCTTCACCCAAAACAAACATTCCGGGGATAGTACTCATAAGCTCATAATCAACCCACAATCCACCCATACCATAATGTGGCGCGGGATATATCTGCATCGGTACTTTGTATGGGTCAAAGCCGGTAATATTTGCATACATATCAAATAAGTTTCCGTATTTATCTTTAACAGCGTCAATTCCGATTCTTTTAAATGCATCGGTAAAATCCAGATAAACTGCTTTTCCGCCACCTACACCCTTGCCTTCGTCACAAACATATTTTGCATTACGTGATGCAACATCGCGGGGCACAAGATTACCAAAAGCAGGATATTTCCTTTCAAGATAATAATCTCTTTCGTTTTCAGGTATTTCATTTGGATTTCTATTGTCTCCTGCTTTTTTAGGGACCCATATTCTTCCGTCATTTCTAAGTCCTTCACTCATCAATACTAATTTTGATTGTCCTTCGCCGTGAACCGGCAGGCAAGTCGGGTGAATTTGAGTATAACAAGGATTTGCAAATGCAGCACCGCGTTTATGCGCACGCCAAGCAGCAGTAGCATTTGAGTTCATCGCATTTGTTGAAAGGAAATATACATTTACATAACCGCCCGAAGCAAGAACTACAGCTTGCGAAGCATATTTTTCTAATTCCCCGGTAACAAGATTTCTCACAATAATTCCCCGTGCGTGTCCGTCAACAATAACAACATCCAGAAATTCTCTTCTCGGAAAAACTTCAACATTACCAAGGTTAACTTGCCTGTTCATTGAACTGTAAGCCCCTAAAAGCAATTGCTGACCGGTTTCTCCACGAGCATAAAAAGTTCTTGAAACCTGTGCACCGCCAAACGAACGGTTGGCAAGTGTTCCGCCGTATTCTCTTGCAAATGGAACACCCTGCGCTACACACTGATCAATAATATTGTTACTAATTTCAGCAAGCCGCCAGGTGTTTGCTTCACGTCCCCTGAAATCTCCGCCCTTTATAGTATCATAAAATAATCTATAAACCGAATCAGAATCATTTTGATAATTTTTTGCTGCATTTATTCCGCCCTGTGCTGCTATTGAGTGAGCACGGCGGGCAGAATCATGAAATGAAAAAACTTTTACTTTGTATCCTAATTCGCCTAATGATGCGGCAGCTGATGCACCTGCAAGACCTGAACCGACAACAATAATATCAAATTTTCTTTTATTAGCCGGGTTTATAACTTTCATATTAAATTTATGATTTGTCCATTTTTCAGAAAGTTTTCCTTCCGGTACTTTTGAATCTAATTTTATCATCCCTGACCTCCTAATGAAATAAGAAAAAAGTAGACTGGGATTGATGCAAAACCGACAGCAAAAATAATTGCTAAAAACGTACCAATCTTTTTAACTAACGGAGTATATTTTTTACTACTCCAGCCAAATGTTTGGAATGAACTTTGGAAAGCATGATTTATATGATATCCAAGGAATATCATAATTATAAAATAGAAAGCAGCCCAAATAGGATTTGCAAAAAGTGTTTTTATTACTTCAAAATAATTCTCGCTTCCTTCCATTCCAAAATTGTATTTTCCCCAAAGTGTATAAAGATGGATGACCAAAAAAATAAATATTACACTACCGGTAATGACCATTGTCCTTGAATATATTGTACTGTTTTCTTTCTTCGCACTAACAGCATATTTTTCAGGATTAGCTTTTTTATTTTCCCACCACAATTTATAAGCGTTGTAAATGTGATAAATAAATATCAATGCTAATATTACTTCTATCACTCTGATTAATGGTTTAATGGACTCAAGTAGGGCGACATTTTGATTAAAGGCATCGGGACCACCGAACAGCAATAGATTATTAATCAGATGTATCACTAAGAATAAAATCAGTAAAATACCTGTTGTTGCCATCACAAGTTTTTTGCCGATAGATGAATTAAAAAACTGTTTTAACTGACTCATTAATAAACTCCTTTGATATCAGTATTATAATAAGTGTTGTGACTGAACGAGGGATAGTTATTGGAATATTCTTGTTTAGTAAGATAATTAACCGTATTCAATAAGTTCAACAAAATAGAGCCTAAACATATATTTTGAATAAATCGTTCATGAAAAATTATCGAATATTACTTCCAAAATCAATTTGGAATATACAATGTTGTTAATGATTTTGTATATGACGGTATAAAAAGAAATCAATAAAAGTAACTAAACTGATAATTACCAAACCAGTATTAAAAATCGATAATGTGCCTAAAATAAATATATTTTGCTTTTCATAATTCTATATTGTATATTTTTGTTTATGCAGAATGTTTACAAAGAGAGTAGACATTAGAATATCTATTTATCAAAATATCATGAATTGGATTTTTACGCAAGCCCATGGAACGTGGAAAAAGATTTTACGGCACTAACTAAATATGCCATAACAGTTTACTCTTATTACCCGATGGGAATATAATTGCTAAAAAGACACATGATTTAACATAATAAAACTTTAACAGGAGGAAATGAAATGAAGAAAAAACGAATATGGACTTTGAAGATGATGATTATCGCTGCCTTTTATTTGGTAGCTGTATCAGGCTCGGCTGTTCTGGCTCAAGGGAATAAGACGGTAGCCGTAAAAGACAAATACCTTTACGCACCACTGGGACCTTCTAACAAGGTAGTCAAGATTAACTTGCGTACAGAGAAAGTAATTTCTTACTTCAAAGTGGGCATAAATCCACACGGTATGGCAATCTCTCCCGATGGTCGTTATATTTACACCGGACAGATGAAAAACATGAAAGATAACCGGATAATGGTTACTGATGTTTCAACAGGAAAAAAAGTTGCTGAGATTTCTGTAGGAAATGTTTCTCACCATCTTGCTATCAGTAAAGACGGAACTTACCTCTATGTCACCGGAATGAAATTATCGATTATAAATACCCGCACCAAAAAAGTGGTTGCCAAGATAAAGACGGGTATGATGCCCTATTACGTTTCTATAGGTCCTAAAGAACAATATGTATATGTGACAAACAAGGCAAGCAATACGCTTTCTGTACTCAGTTTTCCTCTTGGTAAAACCATAGCGGTAATCCCCACGGGTTCAGGGCCCAGTCACATGGCATTTTCTCCCAAGGGAGATAAACTTTATATAACGGAAGCTGCCGGGGGCACAATGTCTGTTATTGATTTGAAAACAAGGAAACTGATAAAATCCGTAAAAATAGGTAAAGATGCTCATGGCATTGCTGCTACCCCAGGTGGAATGATTTTTGTTTCTGCACGTGGAGGCAACTCGATATCCATGATAAACGCTTCATCGCTGAAAATTGAGAAGAAAATAGAAATTTCTGTACCAGATCACATAATTGTAGGTCCGGAAGGTAAGAATGTGTATATCGCCTCACGTAAAGCAAAAGCAATCTTTGTGCTGGATGCTTCTTCGGGTAAAATATTGAAGAAAATTCCCGTGAAGGGAGAACCACATCAGATGGTACTGGGAAATTAATTGCTATTTTTAATGTAGCGGTTCAGAATCAACTTTTATCCGTTAACTAACAGATAAAAGTAAAATGTTTGAAACATTTAAAAAAATATTTTTCTTGTTATGTCATTAACCCACGACTTAAGTCGTGGGTTAATAATAACTTATCGGAGTCAATAACCGGTTCACCGGTTTAAGAATTAAAATTATTTTACAACCGATTATCTGTTTTCTAATGTAACTAATAATTTTATAATTGATTTGAAGGAAATGTTTGGTTTAACATAAGTTAAAGTATATAAGAAAAATGATATAAAAGCTGTTAATTTTATCGTTGAAATAAAACGGGAAATATAACTTGGGCGAAATTGTTTTATGGACGATGGTGAGAATAGCCATTAGTATTCCGATAATTTGGATTCTTAAAGATTATATAAATACACAGTTGTGGTGGGCGGTGAGTTTTGTTGTTATGATTGCTTTTGTTTTTTATCCGGCAACGGTTCGCTATAGGCAATTTCAGGATAAGAATAAAAAAATTATAGAAGATACTATTTGTTCTGTCTGCAGACACTTTGACGAAACCGCTGTTCTTTGTATGAAACTGGATAAACATCCCACAGAAGATTATATCCCCTGTGACGGTTTGGAATGGGAACCTGTTGATAAAAACAGTTAATCATTTATCCACTTCCGGGGGTTCTTTATATTCAAACATTCTTTAATATCATTTTTAATGAAAAAGCATCGATACCGGCTACAAAAGAACCTACCTGACAAAATTCTTATTATTTATCTTTACAATGAAATACTTTTCCTTTCTATTTCTGATATATTTTTATATTTTATAAACATAAAAAACATATTAGTAAAATGACTGATAATGAAAAGAAAAATATTTTAAGCAAGATAGTTGAAAGAATAAAAAACAAAATCGATGTAAAAGAAATTATTGTGTTTGGCAGCTACTTAAAAAACACTGCTGAACAAGACGCCGATATTGATATTGTGGTTATATTGAATGAAACAGGTATTGCCAATAATTATAAAGAAAAATTCAAGAGAAAAAGAAAGGTAACGCTGCTGTTAAATGATATTAGAAAGAATATACCGTTAGACATTTTAGTCTATTCAAGTGAAGAATGGGAAAAGCTTCAGCAAATTAACAGCTCGTTCATAAAAGAAATAAATATGAACGGATTGAGGATAGCGTGAGGACATCTACAAAAGATTGGCTTGAATATGCTGCCCGGGATTTAAAAGCATCAGTATTAACCTTGAATGATCCTTATCTAACAAATATTTGTTTGTATCACTGCCAGCAAACAATTGAAAAATCCTTTAAAGCCGTATTGGAAGAATTCTCCCTTCGAATACCCAAAATACACAGCGTTACAACGTTATATGAAAAATTACCTGACGAAACAAAGGAAAACATACCGGTTGATATTAATGAGCTTAGTACAATTGATGATATCTACATTGATGCGCGTTATCCTGCTGATTTGGGCTTGCTACCCAATGGTTTTCCCTTAATTGAACAGGCACAAGAGATCTTTGAGATTTGTAGTAGAATATTTGCTGACGTAAAAAAATATTTAAAATAAAACACAAAATAAAAATCCTTTTGTTTGATATCATAACTGAAAAACATTCTACCGAAAATTATATTTCCTGTGACGGTTTGGAATGGGAACCTGTTGATAAAAACAGTTAATCATTTATCCACTTCCGGGGGTTCTTTATATTCAAACATTCTTTAATTATCTTATCGAAGTAAATTTCTATAAACATAATAATCAGTATTATTTCCTTTCTTGAAAAAAATGAAGAAAGACTCGAATAACAAAAAAGAGACAGACGAAACAAAGGAAAAAATAGAAGCTCTGCAAAAGGCAAACGAGGCTAAAGATAAATTTATCTCAATTTTGTCGCACGATCTAAGGGCACCGTTTACAAGTATTTTGGGTTTTTCTGAAATATTAATAAATGAACCGCTACTGCCCAATTCGGAAAAGTTAGAATACCTTAACTACATACACGAAGCATCGGAAAATCAGCTTCAGCTTGTTAATTATCTGCTTGACTGGTCAAGACTGCAAACCGGGAGAATGAAAATAACTCCAAAAAAATTGAACGCACAAGCTCTTATCTACAATTGTGTTTCATCACTTACCGGGAATGCCATAAGAAAGAATATTAATATAAATGTTGAAGCGGATGAAGACCTTTTCGTTCATGCTGATGAAAGGCTGATGATGCAAGTAATAATAAATCTTGTAAGTAACGCTATAAAATTTTCTCCGCCCAATAAAGAAATCAATATATCGGCAAAACATTTTAACATAGATTTAGCCGAGTTTGTTGTTAAAGACGAAGGTGTTGGAATTTCAGATATCAACAAAGAAAAACTTTTTAAAATTGAAAAAATGTTTACAACCGAAGGTACAAAGGGTGAAAAAGGTACAGGGCTGGGTTTATCTTTGGTGAAAGAAATTATTGAAAAACACGGCGGTAATTTGTGGTTCTATTCTGAGCAGGATAGGGGAAGTGAATTTCATTTTACAATTCCGAATTCAAGAGAAACTATTTTATTGGTAACAAATAAACTGGATGAAAAAAAACAGGTCGAATCAATTGTGAAACAAAATTTTTCAAATTACCAGCTTACGATAATGGATGACGGTTATAGCGCCTATAGTTCATTGTTACAAAACTCACCGTCCCTTGTTATTACTCAACACAATCTACCCTTAATGGATGCTGTGCAGTTAGTTAAATTAATTAGAAAAGAAGAAAGAGGTAGTAGACTTCCTATAATTATTATTGTTGAAAATTTAAATGAAGAAATTAAATCTCAATACAAAGGACTTTCCGTTAAATCATTTATAGAAAAACCTATTGATGAAGATCTAATTGCAGAAAAAATTAAGACACATCTACATTAAGTTTATTACAACTTAAATTTCATTTGATTATATTTTTGGTTTAAAAAGGAGGATTTCTTGAATATTGCAGTTGTTGGAACGGGTTATGTGGGATTGGTTACCGGTACCTGCTTTGCAGAGACCGGGAATAACGTGATCTGTGTAGACATTGACGAGCATAAAATACAAAAAATGAAAGACGGGGTTTTGCCTATTTATGAACCCGGATTGAAAAACTATTTTGAAAGAAACACAAAAATCGGGCGATTAACTTTTACTACCGATTTAAAAGAAGCAATTGAAAATTCCCTGTTGATTTTTCTTTGTCTTCCTACACCTCAAGACGGAAACGGAAGTGCCGATTTAAGCTATGTTTTAAATGTTGCCGATGATTTGGGGAAACTTTTTTCAGAACATTCACATTGGGAATTTAAAGTTATAGTTGACAAAAGCACTGTACCTGTTGGCACAAGCGAGAAAGTAAGAGAAAAAATTAAAAAATCTGCTCCTGAATTTAATTTTGATGTTGTTTCAAATCCTGAGTTTTTAAGAGAAGGACTTGCTGTAGATGATTTTATGAAACCAGAAAGAGTGATTATCGGTACCTCAAACGATGAATCAAAAAAATATTTGGAACAGCTTTACGAACCCTTTGTTCGTTCCGGTAACCCGATTTATTTTGTTGATGAGAAGTCGGCGGAGATGATTAAATATGCCGCTAATTCATTTCTTGCAGCCAAAATTTCATTTATGAATGAGATTGCTAATTTGTGCGAATTAACGGGTGCGGACGTTGACAAAGTTAGAGCAGGTGTCGGTTCCGATTCGAGAATTGGAAAAAGATTTCTATTTCCCGGCGTTGGTTACGGTGGCTCTTGTTTTCCCAAAGATGTAAAAGCTTTAATAAACACTTCAAGAGAAAACGAATACGATTTTAAAATTCTGAACGCTGTTGTTGAAGTTAACGAAAATCAAATAGAACTATTTTTAAATAAAATACTAAAGCATTTTGACAACAATATAAGCGGTAAAAATTTTGCTGTTTGGGGTCTGGCATTTAAACCAAACACCGACGACGTAAGAGAAGCACCTGCACTTAAATTGATAAAACGTTTGCTCGAAGAAAATGCCTCCATCACTGCTTATGATCCCGAAGCAACAGAAACAACAAAATCAGTTTTAGGTGATTCAATAAAATATGTTACAGATCCTTATGAAGCTTTGGAAAACTCCGATGCATTAATTTTAATGACGGAATGGAACGAGTTTAGAAATCCGGATTATGAAAAGATTAAGACTTCATTAAAGCACCCTGTAGTATTTGACGGACGCAATGTGTATGATGTAAAGAAAATGAAAGAACTGGGTTTTAGTTACTATTCTGTCGGTCGTCCATTTTAGAAGATATACTGTTAAATGATAGAAAATAATGACAGAAAATGGTTTGCTCTTTATACAAAACCGAGACACGAGTTTAAAGCTGCTTTACAATTAGAAACGGAAGATATCAATTATTATTTGCCCGTTATTACAAGGTTAAAGCAATGGAGCGATAGAAAGAAAAAAATAACCGAACCCTTATTAAGAGGTTATATTTTTATTTTTGCCGATGAAAAAGAAAGATACCTTTCGCTCCAGCAGTTATCAATTGTCAGGTGTATTTTTGATCACGGACGCCCTGCTGTAATTCCAGAATGGCAAATTGACAACTTAAAGAAATTTTTAGATAAAAAAACTGAAGTTACTGTTCATTCCGGAATTGTACTCGGTACAAAAGTTAAAATTTTAGACGGACCTTTTGCCGGGGTTATCGGTGTTGTAAAGCAGGAGGTAAAAGGCAAAACAATAGCCGTTAATATTGATTTACTTAACAGGTCTGTTCTAACTAAAATATCAAAAGACACAGGATTTGAAATATTAAGAGATTAAAAATGAAAGAACAAAAAAAACTAAGTGAGTTAAAAACAGGGGAAAATGTAAGCAATTTTCTTCTCGTTAATAAAATTGAACTTAGAACTACAAAGGCAAATAAAGAATATTTAAGCTTTGAGTTTTCGGATTCCTCACGCTCGGTAAATGCAAATATGTGGGATAATATTGGAAATGTAATTGATTTAATACAACAAGGTAAGGTTGCTTTTGTAACCGGAACTATGTCTGAATATCAGGGCACACCTCAGATAAAATTATCGAATGTTCGCCCTGTAAATGAAAGCGATAACGTTACCCCGAGAGATTTTCTTCCAAAATCCCAAAGGGATTTGTCTCTAATGCAGAAAGAAATCAATGATAGAATTGACAAGATAAAAAACCCGCTTCTAAAGGAATTGATCACATCTGTTTTTAACGAAGAAAATTTTGAAAAATTTTCCAAAGCACCGGCGGGTAAATCTTGGCACCATGCATACATCAGCGGCTTGATAGAACATACTTTAGAAATTATAAAAATATGCGATTTGATGTGCGACTTTCATTCCGAACTAAACCGCGACCTGCTTATCAGCGGTGCTATGCTTCACGATTTCGGCAAGACAATTGAACTTGAATATGATTCATCTTTTGAATACACAAACAAAGGCAA
>VAOU01064274.1_pt1 | contig 11376 bp, 14 predicted proteins | sample 3393871 | NCBI WGS metagenome assembly VAOU01 (sample SAMN08290440, study PRJNA428436) | hydrothermal vent metagenome | isolation source: Deep-sea hydrothermal vent chimney | place: Atlantic Ocean: South-mid Altantic Ridge | depth 1820 m m
GGCGAGTTGATTCAGCGAATATGTTCCGGTAGACTCATGACATAGCGCCGGTAGCAACGAGGAGTTATTAGGAGTCATCCATGATGTGCAATGAGTTCACGGCGATTATTGAACGAGACGGCGAGTGGTACATCGCCTACTGTCCTGAGATCCCTGGAGCGAATGGCCAAGGGAAGAGCAAGGACGAAGCGCGAGAGAATTTGGCAGAGGCCATCGCGCTCATCCTCCAGGACCGGCGAGAAGAGGGCTTACGCGGAGTACCGCCCGACGCCGTGCGTGAGACGGTCACGGTGAAGTGAAGCGTGGCGACCTGCTTAGGCATCTTCGGCGGCACGGCTGCTACCTCAAGCATGAGGGACGTTCTCATTCTCTCTGGTGTAATCCGACCACGGGCGCCGCTGAGGCCGTGCCGCGGCATACCGAGATCGCCAATAGGCTGGCTCGCAAGATTTGCCGTAACCTTTCGGTGCCGGAGGTCGGCAGCCGGTAGCCACTGCCTAACCAGGCGCTGCAGCGGACGCGGTACCCGCACCGCTGAGCTTGGTCGTTAGCCCGCACTCTCCGTGTGGAGTCGAGAGGATATGAATCATCAACATCGCGTTCGGCTCTTTGATGACTGGGCAGAGCGCTAAGATCAATCAATCCAGGATGATGTTAGCTTCCCATTCGATGGATATGAGCAGGTCTTGGATGAAATCACGCGAGCCGCTGGTGCACGATGCGGCATGAAGATACTTGACCTTGGGGTTGGCACAGGGAATCTGGCAGCCCGGTTCGCGGCTTTGGGTTGTGACATATGGGGCATCGATTTCTCAGCCGAGATGCTCGTAAAAGCGATCGAGAAACTGCCGCAGGCTGTACTCGTACAAGCTGATCTGTTAAGTGATTGGCCTACGGAACTCGATCATCGTTTTGACCGAATCGTGGTGGCATACGTACTGCACGAGTTTGACCTATCAACGAAGGTGAAGCTGCTTCAGGGGCTGACCGAGCGTCATCTTGCGGCACAGGGGCGCATTGTGGTTGGTGATATAGCTTTTCCAACATCCGGAGCGCGAGACCAAGCACGTAGAAAGTGCGCAGACTTGTGGGATGAAGAGGAGTACTACTGGGCAGCGGATGAGGTGGCGGATACCTGCGAGAGTGCCAGATTGCAAGTCACGTACAAGCAGATCTCGAGTTGTGGTGGTGGTTTTGTTATCGAGCCTGTTGGTTCAGGGTAGGCGTGCGGGCTAACCAGTCGCTGCAGCGGACGCCGCGAGCTGGGTGAAAATCACTGAAGGGGTCTTGTGATACCGCTGAACTCCCGGCCGTTAAGCGGCTTGCTGCTACCCCTTCACTCTAGGCGTTGCTCCTGCCTTGAGACGCAGTTATAATAAGGATATGGCATTGAAGCAGAACGTCACCGATGTTGTCGCATGCACACCAGATATGATGAGCGGTACTCCTGTTTTCCGAGGAACTCGTGTGCCCGTTCAGACGCTGATCGAACACCTTGAGGCAGGTGAGAGTTTGGAGGTGTTTCTGGAGGATTTCCCTTCGGTGAGCCGGGAACAGGCAGTGCAATTCCTTGAACTGGTGAAGGACGCAGTTCTGGCGGGTGTTCATGAAGGTCCTGCTCGATGAATCATTGCCGCGTCGCCTTAAGGATGCGCTCGAGGGCCACGACGTCTCGACGGTCCGTGACGAGGATTGGGACGGCAAGAAGAACGGTGAGCTTCTCGAGTTGGCCAGCGGCCGGTTTGACGTATTCGTCACACCGGATCAGGGGTTTGAACATCAGCAGAACCTCAGACGGATCGATATGGGTGTCATCGTCCTGATCGCGAAGACAAACCGGCTTGTTGATTATCTACCCCTTGTGTCGCGATTGCTCGACGCCCTTGCGAGCCGTGCGGCCTGGCCAGATCATCCACGTCTCCGCCTAACCGGGCGCTGCACCTGACCGCACTACAGCGTGCGCTAAATCGAGTCTGGTTTGGCGTTTGCAAGTTGGCTCTTTGTCACAGTACACTCTGCAAGTGCCGCGCGGCAGGTGAGTTTGGTCGTTAGGTATTGCTGTCCGAACACCTCATAGGTGTTCTAATAGGAAAATGAAGAGGCTCCGAATCTACATCGACACCTCGGTCATTGGTGGCTGTTTCGACGCGGAGTTTGCGCCGTGGTCCAAAGGGCTAATAGAGGATTTCCGCGTAGGGCACTTCCGCCCTGTGCTCTCCGAAGTCATCGCGGCGGGAATCCGCGCCGCTCCTGAGCCCGTGCGCGTCACCTATGCCGAGCTCCTGGGGCTTGGTGCAGAGTTCCTCACGCTTAGCGATGAGGCAGGGGACTTGCTTACCGCCCATCAGGCGCACGAGATACTTGCTCCCGAGTTCCGCAACGATATGCTCCACATCGCGCTTGCGACTGTTGCAGACGTGGACGTCCTGGTGAGCTGGAACTTCAAGCACATCGTGCGGCTCGAGAAGATTCGGCACTTCAACGCGATCAACCTTGAACTGGGGTATAGGGCACTGCACATCTATTCTCCACGGGAGGTGACCTACCATGAAGAAAGCTGAGATCAAAGCGGTTGAGATGGTACGCCAGATTCGAGACCGGCACTACCAGCAGTTGAAAGATCAATCGTGGGAGGAAACCATGCTATTCTTTCGTCGTGAGGCAAAGGCAGCCAACGCAGAAGCAGAACGACTTCTACGCCAAGAGTGTCCTACAACCTCTGGTCATGCCTAAGGCGCTGCACCTGACTGCTATTCCGCTACGCTGCATAGCGACAGGTGAGCTTGGTCGTTAGCCGCTCATGGAAACGATTTACAAGATTCTCAGTACTATTGATTGGGAACTAGTCGCAACGGTTGGCATCCCGGCAAACTCATGGGCGAAATGGTTGAGGCTTTCAAAATACCTAACAACACAGTTTCCTATGATGCCATTCTTTCCGACCTACGCGATTCGATTCGAAAAGAGCTAAACCTTGAATAAATTTCAGGGGCGGTTTGGTGGTTTAGGTTTAAACGGAACAAACCAACAGCTAACAGGGCGCTCAACCCGGACGCACTAGACAGCGGCGCGCCGGTTAGCTCTTCGTTATAGCCAAACATGGAAAAAGCGATCCTTGCCACGATAGTGCTCATTCCATTGAGGCTCGCCTGGATTTGATTCCATAGATATAACTCTGCATGCGCTTGACAATTTGGGTGAAGTAGCGTACAGTACTACTGTACGTATACTCGCTTGGAGGTACTATGCCAATTCAAACAACCTATACACAAGCACGAGCCAACCTCGCCTCACTTTGGGATGAGGTCACAACCAATCGTGAGGTGGTCATCATTGAGCGGCGTGGAGCAGAGGCGGTGGCTCTCATCTCAGCGTCTGAACTGGTCGGTTTGATGGAAACTGCCCATCTATTGAGGTCGCCCAAAAACGCAGAACGTCTGTTGAGGGCATTAGCCCGGGCACAACGGAAGGAGGGCGCTCCACAGGCCATCGAAGAGCTGAAAAGTGCGGTTGGGCTTGACAAAACCAGGTCGAAGGCGTAGAGGCAATGCGCCCGGCCAGCGTGATGCCGTCTTTCATCCCGAGTTTCGGGGAGATCTGCGATACTGGGTGAAAACAGACCGGAAGATAGCCTTGCGAGCTTTGGCTATCGTGGAAAATATTCTCCGCAGCCCATTTGAGGGAATAGGGAAACCGGAGCCGTTGAAGTATCTGGCGGTGGGGGTATGGTCTCGACGATTGACACAAGAACACCGCATCGTGTATCTGGTGAGCGAAGACAGAATAGACTTTCTGCAAGCGCGTTATCACTATTGAGGGCATTCCTGCGGTGCGGTGAGCAGTAACCCGGAGGATGGGAGCGAGTGGCCCGGTAATGAAGAGGAGTACTATTGGGCAGCGGACGCCGTGGGCTGGGTGAAAATCACTGAAAAGGCCTTGTGGCGCCGCTGAGCTCCCAGCCGTTAAGCGGCACTTCGCGGCTGCACCTGTTAAACGAATGGGAGGAGATATGGCTAGAAAGAACAGGCGCATGCAGTTCGTATCTGATGCATTGGTCCAGCAGATAGTGGAGGGGCGCAAGACAGCAAGTGTTGTCGCCCTAGACAAGGTCGACGTAGCAGAAGACGAGTACAACGACGCACTCGTCGTGGGGCAGTTGTATGACGTGTACGATAGCGGACTAGTTCGGCGGGCTACGATTCGCATAACCGCCAGCGTGATGACAATAAGGCCAAGGTTTACCAGATCGGTCAAGTGCGTCGTGTGATCTTGAAATACCAATTAGGCGGGAAGGGATAATGCATAAATATGAGATCATTATCTACTGGAGCCGGGAGGACCAGGTGTTCATCGCTGAAGTCCCTGAACTACCTAGATGTATCGCCCATGGCAACTCGCAGGAGATCGCACTTAGAAATGTCCACGAAGCTGCTTAACTGTGGATCGCTACGGCGAAGGAATTCGGTGACCCAGCGCCAGAACCTAAAAGGCAACGGCTAATGCTGGCCTAACAAGGCGCTGCAGCTTGACCGTTACTCCCGCGTGCTGAAATCGAGGTTGGTTTGGCATTTGCAAGCGAAGTACAGTCTGCGAGCACCGCGCGGCCGGTGAGCTTGGGTGTTAGGTGCCTAAGGGGAAGTGATGCCAGACGATAGAAGAAATCCTTATCGTCAGTTCACGCCAGAACTGATTGGCGACTATCTCAGAACGCGCAAGGTGATGTCGGCAGAGCTATTCTCACTAGGGAAAAACAATACTAACTATAAATTAAAACTTAGTGACGGTGATGTTTGTGTTCTCAGATTATATGCCAATAGTCGTGCGAGGCGCGAAGTATATCTCGTCGAGTTTGCCGCTGGGCTTGTTCCCGTGCCTGAAGAACTATATAGAGGCACAGATTGGGCTATATTCTCTTTCATTGAAGGCCAGTGTTTGGCCGAACTACCCGAATACACAGGTATCGCCGCAGAGATGATCAATCGCTTATCTTCACGTACTTTTCGATCTGCGGGCGATATCAATCCGGATGGTACTGTATCAGCATTCCCATTCGGTGGAATCAGTGACTATATATACCAACAATTAACAACTATGACGGTTCAAGATTGGCTGGGGGAAAAGAGAACGGAAGAGGTTTTTGAGATCGTCGCTAAAAATGCCCCTCTATATAGAGAGCTAGAGAGTCACGCGTGTTTGGTTCATGGTGATTTTAATCCAACCAATATACTAATCAAGAATAACCAAGTTAGCGGCATCTTAGACTGGGAATACTGTCACTCCGGAACACCTTACATGGATTTAGGAAATCTGCTTCGACATACGCCGCGGAAGTATCATCACGATATTGAATTAGCCCTTGTTGTTAGTAATAATGGGTTGGTTGAAGATTGGGTGAGGCGCTCAAGGATGATCGACTTAACAAGCCAGCTAGAGTTTTTGACTTCGAGTCGCTCAGACGATTTTAAATGTCAATGCGTTGGCCGCATCAATCGTTTCATCAACGATTTTAGCATTGTCAGATAACAAGTGAGTCAACTGGGACTGCTTACAAGCCGCTTCGCTTAGGCCAGCTTCGTGGCGCTGGTGGGCAAGTATCTCCAAGGGCGTTGAGGCAAACAGGGACGGGTGATCGAGCGCCGGCTGGGAGCGGTGGAAATGCTGTGCTTGCCGCTAGATCCCGCTTAAAGGGGTCATTGTGATCTACTGAGTTGACAATCGCGGGCTAAGACAGGTATAGTAGGCGCTTAATACCAGTTCAGCATGCAGAGAGGAATCCCAAATGGCAGTGAAAGTTTTTTTTAACCCGGCTTCACCGCAAGAAGCGGTCCGGCTCATGTATGAGCAACCCGGCCGAGGAGCTTATCTGGCCGGTGGGACCGATCTGCTCTGCTCGCCGGAGTGGCCCGACTTCGTGGTCAATATCAGAGGACTGCTGGCTACTCTGGCCCAGGAAGCGGGCGAGCTAGTGATCGGCGCCGCGGCCACCATCTCACGGATTGCAGCCTGGCAGGCGCTGAGCGAGGCCGACGATGGCCTGATGCAAAGCTGCGCCCGAGGGTTTGCTTCAGAGCAGATTCGCAATATGGCCACGGTGGGCGGCAACCTGGCCAGCGCCGTGCCCTCGGCCGACTTCGCCACGCCCCTGCTGGCGCTGGAGGCGCAGTGCGTGATCCAAGCACCAGAAGGGCAGCGCACCATCCCGCTGGAAGGATTCTTCGCCGGCCCGCATCAAAGCGTGCTGGATCGTGAATTATTGCTGAAGATCCGCCTGCCGCTTCCCTCTGCCGGCGTGAGGACCGAATTCCTGAAGATCGGACGCAACCCCGGTGACATCGCCACGATCAACGTGGCCACTTTGCTTGAATTAGAGGGCGATACGATTCAAAAGGCCCGCATTGCACTAGGAGCAGTAGCCCCAACCCCCATCAGGGCCTACGCGGCCGAAGAGTTTCTGGCCGGAAAACCGGCCAGCGACGAAAACATTCAGCGCGCAGCCGATTTGGCCCGCGAGGCCGTGCAGCCGATCAGCGACCAGCGGGCCAGCGCCGACTACCGGCGCCAGATGAGCATGGTGCTGACCAGAAGGGCACTACAGCGTTGCTTGGGGAGGAACCAATGAGTTTACGCACAAGAGAGACCATCAAGTTGAAGCTCAAGATCAACGGTGAGGATAATTGTTTTGCTATCTTGCCCGGAGATCGCTTGAGCACGGTGCTGCGCCGCGAGGGATACCTGAGCGTCAAGACCGGCTGCTACACCGGCGATTGCGGCACCTGTACCGTCTTACTGGACGGCCAGCCCATCGTCAGTTGCCTGATGTTGGCCGCCCAGGCCCAGGGCAGCTCACTGACTACGGTGGAAGCGCTGGCCCAGGGAAGCGAGCTGCACCTGCTGCAAAAGGCTTTCTTGGATGAAGGCGCTGTCCAGTGCGGCTTTTGCACCCCGGGGATGCTGCTCTCGGCCCTAGCACTGCTTCGCAGGGTGCCCCACCCCAGCGAGGAGCAGGTGCGCGAGGCATTTTCGGGTAACCTCTGCCGCTGTACCGGCTACGAGCGGCCGGTGCGCGCGGTATTGAAAGCCGCCGCAGCCACGGAGGAGAGCTCCAAATGAGCAACTCCGGTGAGCAGCAATTCCGAGTAGTAGGCCGAAATCTTTGGCGGGTGGACGGTCGGCAGCTCGTCACCGGCGCGCCGGCTTTCAGCGACGACTACCCCCAGCGCGGCATGTTGATCGGCAAGCTGTTGGGCAGCCCGCACGCCCACGCGCGCATCAGGGCGATAGACACCTCGAGAGCGCAGGACCTGCCGGGCGTCCATGCCGTACTGACCTACAAAGACGTGCCCAAAGCGCGCGGCCCCATCGGGCGCCGGACCGATCTGTTCAACCGCGTGCCCTACACCCGCGCCGGACAAGACTATCCGGAACCCTCACCCTGGGATTATTTTCTCTTGGACGATAAAATGCGTCACATAGGCGACCGGGTGGCCGCGGTGGCCGCCGAAAGCGAAGAGGTCGCTGATCAAGCGCTCAAACTCATTCAAGTGGACTACGAGGTACTGCCGGCGGTCTTCACCCCCGAAGAGGCCTTAAAAACAGGTGCTCCAGTGATTCATAACGAGCCGGACGTCATCTACGTCAAAGACCCGCAGCGCAACGTCTGCTCCGGCGTGGACGTGCAGGTGCGCGACGTGCAGGCCGGCTTCGCTCAGGCGGAGCTGGTGTTGGAGCACAGCTATTATTCGCAGCGGGTGCAGCACGCTCAGATGGAGCTGCATACGGCCATCTCCTACTTCGATGAGCACGAGCGGCTGGTGGTCATCTGTAGCACCCAGGTGCCGTTTCACCTGCGCCGCCAACTGGCCAGGGCACTGGGCCTGTCCATCGGCAGGATCCGCGTGATCAAGCCCCGGATCGGCGGCGGCTTCGGCGGCAAACAGGAGATGGTGATCGAGGACATCTGCGCGGCGCTGACCGTGGCCACCCATCGGCCGGTGCGCCTGGAGCTGAGCCGCTTCGAGGACCTGACCGCCGCCCGCTCGCGCCATCCAATGCGCATCAGGGTCAAAACTGGCCTGAAGCGCGACGGCACCCTGATCGCCAACGAGATGATCGCCCTGGTGGATGCCGGCGCCTACGGCTCCCACAGTCCCACGGTGCCCACCAACACCGGCAACAAGAACCTGCCCCGCTATCGCTGCCCCAACGTGCATTACCAGTTCGAGGCGGTCTACACCAACCTGCCGGTCTCCGGGGCGATGCGCGGCTACGGCACCCCGCAAGGCTCCTTCGCCCTGGAGTGCCAGATGGACGAGGCGGCCGAGGCCATCGGCATGGATCCGGTAGAGTTTCGGCTCAAGACCACGGTGCGCTCCGGAGACCTGGATGAGCTCTCACCGCGCATCTACGAGGTGGGCAGCTCGGACTCCGCCGAAATCGAGGGTTGGCCCATCGCCAGTTGTGGCCTGCAAGAGTGCCTGCAGCGGGGAGCCGAGGCCAGCGGCTGGAGCGAGAAGCGCCGAGCTTACGCCGCCTATAACGCGGATAAGCCGCTGATCCGTAAGGGGATAGGTATGGCTTGCCTCTCCCAAGGCTCAGGCGTGGCCGGGATTGACCAGGCCAACGCCACGATCAAGCTCAATGAGGACGGCTCGGTAATCTTGTTCATCGGCGCGGCCGACATCGGCACCGGCGGGGACACGGTGATCGCCCAGATCGTGGCCGAGGTCTTGGGGCTTGACCTTGAGGAGGTCATCGTCTACGCTGCCGATACCGACTTGGTGCCCTTCGACTCCGGCGCCTACGCCTCCAGCACCACCTATGTCTCGGGCAACGCGGCGCTAAATGCCGCCAACCGGGTCAAGGCCGATATCTTGAAAATAGCCGCGGAGCTGCTGGAGGTCGCTCAGGCAGAGCTCAGGCTGGCAGATCATCAGGTGATAGCCGCTCAGGCCGACAAGAGGCTTTCTTTGCAAGAGGTCACCATGCACGCCACCTACGTGCTCAAAGAGCAGATCGAGCACACGGCGAGCTTCGTCTCGCCGGTGAGTCCGCCGCCCTTCGCGGCGCAGTTCGCCGATATTGAGGTGGACAGCGAGACCGGCCAAATCCGGGTGGTGGAGTTCGTCACCGCCGTGGACGCCGGCACCATCGTCAACCCGCCGCTGGCCATCGGCCAGGTGGAGGGAGGCGTGGCGATGGGATTGGGTCAGGCGTTGATAGAAGAGCTGGTCTTCGACGAGCGTGGCCGGCCGCTGAACAAGGGCCTGATTGACTATAAAATATTCAAGGCTACTCAGATGCCCAAATTCAAGACTATACTGGTTGAGACTTACGAGCCGACCGGGCCATTTGGTGTCAAGGCGATCGCCGAGATCCCCATTGATGGGCCGGCACCGGCCGTGGCCAATGCGCTCAAACATGCCATCGGGACCAGAGTGTTCGAGCTGCCGCTCACGCCGGAGCGGGTGCTGAGAGCGCTGGACAAGATGTGAGCCCGAATGGCCATCAGTGTATTCGATCTTTTCAAGATCGGCATCGGTCCCTCCAGCTCTCACACGGTGGGTCCCATGCGCGCGGCTCGGCAGTTTGTGCTGCGTCTGCAGCAGCAGGGCCGACTGAGCGCAACGGTGCGAGTTCAGGTGGAGCTGTGTGGCTCGCTAGGCCTGACAGGCAAAGGTCACGGCAGCGACAAGGCGGTGCTGCTGGGCCTGGAAGGCGAGCGACCCGACCAGATCAGTCCCGATGCTATTCCCGAGAAATTAGCTCAAATTCGGGAGAGTGGGACGATTCGCTTGCTGGGAAATCACCCGGTTCCATTCCAGGAAAAGCGGGATATTCTCTTTCGCATGGAGGCCCTGCCCTACCATCCCAATGGGATGATCTTCAAGGCCTACGCGGCGGGCGGCCGCGAACTGCTGGACCGGACCTACTATTCAGTCGGCGGCGGCTTCATCGCAGAGGAGACGGCCAGCGGAACCGCGTGCAGCCAGGAGGATGAGCCCCCTCAGCCCTATCCCTTCGACAGCGCCGACATGTTGCTGGAGCAATGCCGTGCCCATGGGCTGACGATCAGCGAGCTGATGCTGGCCAATGAGCAAGTTTGGCGGACCGCAGCGGAGATCAAAGCCGGCTTGCTGCATATCTGGGAGGTGATGCAGGCCTGCGTGCAGCGGGGCTGTCATACCGAAGGCCTGCTCCCCGGCAGGTTCAAAGTGAGACGGCGCGCGCCGGCGCTCTACCGAGCGCTCACCCAGCAGGTGGAAGCGGCCGATCCGCTCAATGTGCTGGATTGGGTCAACCTGTATGCGCTGGCGGTCAACGAAGAGAACGCTGCCGGTGGACAAGTGGTCACCGCGCCGACCAACGGGGCCGCCGGCATCATTCCGGCCGTTTTGCACTACTGGACCGGTTTTCGTGCCCAGGATGAAGCCGATAGTACAACAGGCATCGTGCGCTTCCTGCTCACCGCCGGAGCTATTGGGATGCTCTACAAGAGGAACGCCTCCATCTCCGGAGCGGATGTGGGTTGCCAGGGCGAGGTCGGCGTGGCCTGCTCGATGGCGGCGGGCGCCTTAGCGGAGGTGCGTGGCGGCTCGCTGGGGCAGGTGGAGAACGCCGCCGAGATCGGTATGGAGCACAATCTGGGCCTCACCTGCGACCCGGTGGGCGGCCTGGTACAGATTCCCTGCATCGAGCGCAATGCGATGGGCGCGATCAAAGCCATCAACGCTGCGCGCATCGCCCTGCATGGCGACGGTCATCATTATGTCTCGCTGGACAAGGTGATCGCCACCATGCGGGAGACCGGCGCGGACATGCAGAGCAAGTACAAAGAGACCTCCCGCGGTGGCTTGGCCGTGAACGTCATTGAGTGCTGATAGAGACGCAGCGTAAAGATAAGTCTATATCAAGAAGGAGGCATGATTATCTTATGTTATCTAAAACTAGCAACCGGGTGGCTCTGTATCTCCAAGACAAGCATCCGCTCCGGGACGCGATCGAGTACGTCAAGTACGCCGAAGAGCGGGGCTTTGAGGCCGTGTGGCAGGCGGAGTCCCGCTTGGTGCGGGATGCCATCACACCATTGGCTGCCTTCGGGGCCACCAGCGAGCGGATCAAGCTGGGCTCAGGGGTGATCAACAACTGGACGCGCAACGTGGGGCTGATCGCGGCGACCTTCGTGACTTTGGATGACCTGGCGCCGGGGCGGGTGATGTGCGGCATCGGGGCCTGGTGGGAGCCGCTGGCCTCCAAGGTGGGCGTAGAGCGCCGCCGGCCGCTCCAGGCGATGCGCGAGGTGGTCACCGTCTTGCGCCGACTGTTCCGGATGGAAACGGTCAGCTACCAGGGCGAGTTCGTCAAGGTGCGCGAGATAGA
>VAOU01042602.1_pt1 | contig 11322 bp, 13 predicted proteins | sample 3393871 | NCBI WGS metagenome assembly VAOU01 (sample SAMN08290440, study PRJNA428436) | hydrothermal vent metagenome | isolation source: Deep-sea hydrothermal vent chimney | place: Atlantic Ocean: South-mid Altantic Ridge | depth 1820 m m
ATGCATTTTCCGCTATGTTCAAGAGGCGAAGTTCAAATCTCGAACTTGCGAAACAGGCACTTACCGCTTATAGAGAAATACCCATAAAATTCATGGATGTTCCTCTTGAGAAAACATTGGAAATATCCCATGCCCAAAACATATACGCCTATGATGCTTATCTTATTCAATGTGCCCAGCAAACAAGCACATCCTTGCTTACCTTAGATAGCGGATTGAAAGCTATCGCAGAAAACATGGGCGTAAATATACTGGAGATAGAGCAATGAGAGAATACAGTTTTACTGAAGCGCGGCAACACTTTGCGTCCCTCCTGGAGGAGGCGAAAAAAGAAGGGGTTGTTTGTATCAAAAAAAGAGATGGCGAGTCATTCTATATAAAGCCAGCCACGCCTAAAAAATCACCTCTTGATATTAAAGGTGTCAATCTTGGTATTACTTCGTCAGAAATTGTAGATATAGTCAGAAAAGGTAGAGAGCGAAAATACAGCTAATAAACTCATCCCTGTGAATCTCAATCCATGCTTCAACTAATTTAAGTTTATTCGGTTTTAACGAACCTTCAAGTTGTTTTTTCGTAGCTATTGATTCATATGGTGTATTTAGATGGTTGGTATAAGCCTAATCGGGTAACCGGAGGTCTCTAACCCCCAGTCCCCACAACACCCTGCATGCGGGTCCGCACAGGGCGTTTCCCGAAGATTCTCAAAACAAGTTGGCCGATTAGCTCCTGCTTGCCCCAATGCTGGTTTCTGCTTTTGCGCCAACGCTTCTAAACCCGGTGAGGACTTTCACCTCATTAGTTCATGCCCATGCCGGGCGTACACAAGGCGCTCCCTCAATCTCCAGATATTCCGTCTTGACTTATACATATAATATGCATATATTATATGTATGGACGTAATATGGGATCCCGACAAGGCCAAGTCGAATTTTAAGAAGCATGGAGTGCATTTTTCAGATGCAGAATCAGTGCTTTACGACCCACATGCAATAACAATAGCGGATGAAGATAGTGAAGGCGAGCATCGGTATGTATCGATAGGTTTGGATTCTCTAGGCCGAATCCTGGTGGTTGCTATACCTATGTCTATGATAATTTTAGATTAATCTCTGCTAGAGATGCAGGAAAGAACGAGAGACGAAATTATGAAGAAGGAATATGATTTTAGTAAAGGTAAGCGCGGCGCTGTCATAAAGCAGAAGGGCAAATCGCGTATTACGATTTACATAGATGATGAAGTGCTTGAAGACTTTCGTTCTCGAGGCGATAACGAAGGTAAGGGATATCAGACGATGATCAATGAAGCGCTGAGAGAATATCTTGGTAAGTCTGAGCATTCATTAGATGAAAATACTTTACGTCGAGTCATTCGTGAAGAATTAAAAAAGGCAGGCTAATGCTAATGTGGCATAATCGGGGGTCTCTAACCCCCAGTCCCCACAACACCCTGCATGCGGCTCCGCACAGGGCGTTTCACCTGGAATGGTGAAGCTTAATCCATCCATCTCGTAGCACATAAAGCCCCTGAGATTTCAGAAACGCAATAGATAGCGCTTGCTGTATTCCCGGAGTTTTAGAACTTCGCCATGGGCCTTTGCTGGTTATGCCGCACGCTACTGCTGACTGAACGTGAGCACCAGGTCTCATCAGGCTACTTACCAGCCTCAATAAGTTTTACACTTTCATGCATGAGGAGGGTTTAACAGATAAAGATGACTTGTCAGATTTAAAAGAGACAATAAAAAAAAGCATGCCTGAATGGTTGGCAACCCTGGAACGCTACGATGTCCCATCGGTTGAAGATGTTTGGTAATATGGAGGAAGCACCTAACACAGTGCGCTCGTTCGGACGTTCACTACCGCTACGCTACACTTTGTTCACGCCGCACAGCTGAATCGTTAAGGCTTTAGAAATACCTCTGATTTTGGAAATTATTTATTAGAGAGGATGTAAGCGCTTATAATAAATTTTCGGTTAGCCTTGCTAAAAGAAATAAAAACATCTCGCATTCAGGCTTAAATAAATACATGATCAAATTATATTGCCGGCCAGAGAAAAGTCAGTTGTCTGGAAAATTTAAAAAAGTCAGCTTTTCGGGGTTTTTCTACAGTCTCGTTATGTAAAATCGGAGAATAATAAATGAACATGATTGGTCTTCTAATAAAGAGAAAATTGACAACAATATTTTTGACGTTTTTTATAGTGCTCACCTCCGGATGTGCCTCGCATCATTGGGTAAGTGATGCCTACCCAGATGGTAACAATGACTTAGGCAGGTCCTTATATAGAGAATGTCTGAAAAAAGTTCCAAAAAGTGTTAGAGACGCAGCTGTGCCCGGCTATTCAACTACACCGGTTTATGTATCCGGTGCGTACGGTGGTGTTATTTCCATGGGTTCTAGGTCATGTTACGGTGAGTGTCGTAATGCACAGAAAATTGAAAATAGAATAACGGATAAGTGTATGAAGGAACATGGTAATTGGCGATTTATCAAGAAAAACTAACCCTCTCTTGGCTGGTATCTATACCGGTTATATCACTAATATCTTTAAGCTATGGGGAAAAAACACGGAAAGATATAATTCTTTTGTTTGGTGGGTTTTATATCGCCGACTTTGTGTTGGTGTTCCTTGTTTATGCAGTAAGCATAACTGCAAAAAATTCACATCCAGTCGTATTTGCAATCCTGGATCAGATCTTCGCTATTTTGCTTGCTTTACTTGTGAGTGTAAATGCAATATTTATTTACAGACAATTCAGTAAAATTAAAGCGTCTAAAAAAGCAAATTCAGTCGATGCCCAAAAGCTGCGCGGCTGATTTGCGGACGTTGCCTCTTGAAATCATATGCATGGGATACTATTATCGTATGCATAATATAGGAGGGACATTATGAGAACTACCCTTGACTTGCCAGAGAATTTGCTCAAACAGGCAAGGAAAATAACTCGCACATCTACAAAAACAGGTGTTATTGTTAGAGCACTTGAGGGATTGGCAAGAAAATCAAAAATTTCCGGTCTTAAAAAATATAGAGGGAAAATTGATATCGATATCGATATTGACCTTGATGAAATAAGAGGTCGTCATTGAGAATGGTATTAATTGATACTTCAATTTGGATAAATTATTTTCGAGATGGCAAAAATTCCAGTGATTTAGAATTTTTAATAGATGAAAATCTTATTGTTGCTAATGAAATTATACTGGCCGAATTAATACCGTATCTAAAAGTAAAAAAACAAACGGATGTTATTAAATTACTTAATGAATAATGGGCCCACGACTGGCAGCGTCCCAGCCAGCTGTTTATTTGTGATGTTGAAGCCAAGGAAAACCCCTGTTTTTGAATTATATTTATTAGCGTAGATCACAGCCATCCTGTTAATAGACACCATTCATCACTTGCTGTGCTTTTGAAACTAATTTACAAGCGCTCTGTACGTTTTTAAGCTGGTTATATTGATGGTTTTTTATTAATATCAGACAAGGTATCTCACAAACGGGCGTATGAGGATAATATAAGCTTTGAAAACACTAAAATATCTTTTTGACAAAAATCTGGCGTGGGCAACCTCAATCAAGGAAAAAGATCCTGAGTTTTTCTCAAGATTATCCAAACAGCAGGCCCCTGAGTATCTATGGATTGGATGTTCTGATAGCCGGGTTCCTGCGAATGAAATAGTAAATCTGCCTCCTGGTGAAGTCTTCGTACATCGAAACATTGCAAATGTTGTAGTACACACGGATTTAAATTGTCTTTCCGTTGTACAGTTCGCAGTCGAGGTCCTTAATGTTAAACATATTATAATTTGCGGTCATTACGGGTGTGGTGGTATTGAGGCGGCCATGGAAGATAAGGAGCATGGACTTATCGATAATTGGCTACGACATATTAAGGATGTTATACGTTTCAACACTGAAAAATTTAATGGGCTGGAGTATGAGGAGAAGCTGGATTTACTTTGTGAACTAAATGTAAAAGAGCAAGTAACAAATATTTGTAATACAACTATTGTGCAAAATGCCTGGAAAAAAGGGCGCGATCTCTCCGTTCACGGGTGGATTTATAACATTAAAAACGGGATTATAAAAGATCTGGATACTTGTGTTACGTCAAGCGATATGAATAAAGGAACATAATCACACGTTGATTGCGATAAGGCCGGTTTCAAAAGGCCCTCAAAATACCCCAGGCAGGTGTGTTGAACATATACATCAAGGTAGTAGCCCACGAGAACACAGTACCTTTGAAAAATAAGCCATGTCTCCTTCGTCGTGCGTGATTAAGGTGGTTTACCTTCAGGAGAATAGATATATGAATGAGCAGGAATACGCGGGGTTCTGGATTAGAACCGGGGCAGCTATAATAGACAGTATATTATTGTTAATAATAATTATGCCGCTACTGACTGCCATATATGGCACAGATTATTGGCAAAGTGTAGTTTTTATACAGGGCTCCTGGGATGTACTGCTCAATTACATATTACCCGCAATTGCGGTTATTGTTTTCTGGGTTTGCAAATCTGCTACCCCCGGGAAAATGCTGACAAAACTGACTATCGTAGATGCAAAAACAGGAGGAAAACCAACTGCACGTCAATTCATAGTGCGCTACCTTGGCTACTATGTTTCAATGATTCCGTTATTTCTTGGGATTATATGGGTTGGTATTGATAAGCGAAAACAGGGATGGCATGACAAGCTTGCCGGCACTGTAGTGATTAGAGACAAGGCCTCTGTGCCCGTTAATTTTGATCACAAGTGATTAATGCATCAGGTCAACGCTGGCCACATTACACGGGGATCGTCTCGAGTCAGTCAACTTGATATTAGCCAGAGAATTTATTGTAAATTTTAACGGAAAAGCAGCAGGATGAGATACGGACTATTTAAAATAGTTTCCTTGATAGTTTTAATAAAACGGACAGAATACCTTACATATGAGCGTATGAGAAAATATATTACAGAACGGAAATCAGTGGTTCTATAAAAATGTTGGAAAAAAGAAATTTTCAGGGTTTTTCTATAACCTCGTTATACACATTAATACAAACTTTTTAACTGGAGAAATATTACATGAATCATAGATGGCTATTGCTGCTTTTGACAATTGTTAGTATAAATGCACAGTCTTTTCAACCATCATTAGAAATAGTAGAACAATTTGATGATGTCAGGCTGATTGCATTTATCAATGAAGCCGATCTTGAAAATTATCCTCTGTGGCATCCATTAACAGAAGCGCCACCTTTATCTATAAGAAATGCAATTCAGGCAATTAATCAATATAAGGCGAACAATGGTAAATTAATTACTGGAATCGTTAAAGAGATTGAATTAAGGGAAATGCCACACCATAGTAATTACTGGCACTATCTGATAAAAATAAATATCGATCCTGGTAAAAAGCCCAAATATCAGGTTTATGTTGTCCTGATGAACGGAAAAGTCATCCCTGCATTAATTGAAACTGAGTCCTACAAGTAACTGTATTAACCCTGGCCGGTTTTACACGTTGCTCTACTCTGTGTAAAATCGCCAGGTTTTACGGGGCGTTATTATCTATACAAACTTTGGCTTTCTTTCGTTTTGTTATTTTCTCTCCCCGGAAAAAGGCGGGTTATGATCTACCCGTATCGAACATGGGCCAGAATATTAACTGGCCGAAATCAAATCACCCGCTCATCACCGCCATCCACAGGAACCTGTGCGGCTGTGGTCTTTGCGAATAATGGCCCGCACAGTTCAACTGCCAGCTCTGCAACATCATTGCTGGTCACCTCTGTTTTCATAACATTGCGTGTTTTGTATTCCTCTATACTCATCCCATAGGATGCAGCCCTGGCTGCGAGTATTTCATCTGTCCAGATGGCTGTATCAAATACGGCATTTGGGTGCAGTTCATTGATACGAATATTATCCTGCCCCCATTCAAGGGCGGCAACACGAACGAGTTGATTGAGGGCCGCCTTTGAGGCGGAATACGCGCCGGCACCGGGGCCTGGAGCCGGTACGTTTTTAGAGCCGATTACCGACACGCGGCCACCATTGGCAGCCAGTTTTAATAGCGGGTGTGCCTGGCGCATCATGTCCAGACTGGCCGTCAGGTTGATATCCAGGGTTTTTTGCCAAAGCGCCATATCCATTGCATCAATACGTGAGCTTTTCGGGAATATACCTGCATTCAGGATAAGCATATCCAGGCCGCCGTACTGTCTTACGCCTGTCTCCAGTGCATTATTGATGGCATCAGAATCTGAAACATCGCATACAAGCCCGAGGAAATCAGCGCGATCATAAAGTGTTTCAATCGCGGGGTTGATATCCAGTGCAATAACAGCGGCCCCACGTGATAGCAGTGAATCAACACAGGCCTTACCAATCCCTGATGCAGCACCGGTTACCAGCGCCACTTCACCTGTAAACATAGGGGGATGCCCTGATTTTTTCAGTTTTGCCTGTTCCAGGTCCCAGTACTCTACTTCAAAAATATCGGCAGAAGGCAGCGCTTTAAAAGCGTCGAGCAGGGTAGAACGCTCGATAATATCCATGGTGTGCATGTAAATATCATGGACAATCATCGCATCCTTCATTGAACGCCCGATGGAACATAGTCCGAATTTATTATCCAGCACAACACGCGGCGCGCTATCGAGCATGGTTTTCTGCTCTTTTGAAACTGCTGCATGCCTGTTGAAATATGTTTTATAATCTTCCATATAGGAACCGACATTTCTGCCAATCATAGGGATACGTTTGGTTCGTATGACGTGGTCTGGCGTGGCCGGTCCCTGTTGAGATATTATTTTAATATCATCACGATTGGAAAACGAAAGCGTCCGTTGATCAGTTCGCGTGAACATGATCATGGCCTGCCCTGCTGCCCTTGAAATATCCTTGCGCAGACTGGCCAGTTCTACTGCTTTTATATCGCCGTTAAATTCAATTCTTCGGGCAGGCAAATCCCAGGCCTTGCTTCCCCTGATAAAATCCTCTGCAAGGGTCACCAGCTCAATCATACGCTCATACGAATCACGGGCAGTATCGGCAAAGGAGAAGATGCCGTGATTCATCAGAACCATGCCAATCGTCTTGTCTGTTGATTCGGCGGCATATATTTCGACACATTTTCTGGCCAGATCAAAGCCGGGCATGACATAGGGAATAACAACGACACGGTCACCATACACTTCCTGGATACGTTTCAGGCCATCGGGTGTATTGGTAAGCGTAACAACCGCGTCTGCATGTGTATGGTCAACAAACTTGAATGGCAGAATGGCATGCAATATGGCCTCGACCGAGGGCGTCGGTGCGGAGGCATTGGTCATATGAGTTTTGATTTCATTGACCATTTCCGGGTCAGAAAGAGATTCCAGCTTTGAAAGAGCGCACAGATGTTCTATCTGCACCGCTGGAAAACCAGGACGGTCAATTGTTTCCAGATCCCAGCCACTCCCTTTGACGTATAGCAGATCAACATCATTGCCAAGGATATTATTTTCGGTAATCTTGACCGATGTATTACCGCCTCCGTGCAGCACCAGGTCCTTGTTCTGGCCTAGTAACCGCGATGTATATACCCTGAGGCCCAGGTCGCCTTCAAACCCGGCCGCAATGTCGCTGTTCCATAAACTTTTCATTTAAGCAGCTTTCCTCGCAAAAAGTGAGATCTAATCCACACAGGGGCTTTTGGAGCTGCAAGATATTATCATCTATTCTACAGTAACAGACTTGGCCAGATTTCGTGGCTGGTCGACATCTGTGCCTTTTAATACTGCGACGTGATAGGAAAGCAGTTGCAGCGGGATTGTGTATATGATCGGCGCAATACTGTCGTCGATATCTGCAACACGAATTATTTCGATATCCGGCCCCTGGTTCAGGGAAACGGAATTATCTGCAAAGACAAACAGCTTGCCTCCGCGTGCGCTTACTTCCTGCAGGTTGGATTTTAGCTTTTCAAGCAATTCATTGTTTGATGCCACGGCCACGACCGGCATATCTTCATCGACCAACGCAAGCGGACCGTGTTTTAGTTCACCTGCCGGATAGGCCTCGGCATGGATATATGAAATCTCCTTCAGTTTCAGCGCGCCCTCCATCGCAACGGGGTATTGCGCACCGCGCCCTAAAAACAATGCGTTATGCTTGTCACTGAAGCGTTCGGACATTTCCTTGATGGCGTCGTTCAACATCAATGCCTCTTCTGCTTTTCTGGGCAAGCTGGTCAGTTCCTTGACTATTCTTTCTTCAACTTCTTCAGATAAACCATGACGCCTCCCCAGAACCAGCACAACCAGCATCAGGCATGCGAGCTGTGTGGTGAACGCCTTGGTTGATGCTACGCCGATTTCAGGACCGGCGCGGGTCATCAGAACCAGATCAGATTCACGTACGATGGAACTCTCGGGCACATTACAGATAGCAAGGGAACTGCCGAAACCCAGTTGCTTGGCTTCCTGAAGTGCTGCCAGTGTATCGGCTGTTTCACCCGATTGTGACAAGGTAATAATCAGTGAATTGTTTCTGACTACCGGCTTACGATATCGAAACTCACTGGCAACCTCGACACTACAGGGAATATTGGCGATCGACTCCAGCCAGTACTTGCCAACCAGGCCGGCATGGTAACTGGTTCCGCAGGCTACAATCTCGACGCCCTGAACTTTGTCAAAAACTTCATGCGCATTATGTCCAAAGGCCTCTTCCAGGACACGATTACGACTGATACGGCCCTCAAGGCAGTCGCTGAGTGCGGTCGGTTGCTCGTGAATTTCCTTGAGCATGTAGTGGCGATACTCGCCACGATCGGCGGAATCGGCTTTTAGTTCGGACGTATGAATATCGCGCTCAACTATATTGCCGTCTACATCGACAATGGTCACACCTTGCCGGGTTATTTTTGCTATATCACCATCACTTAAGATGATAAACTGTTGTGTTACCGGAATCAGTGCTGCCGCATCGGATGCGATAAAATATTCACCGACACCGACACCAATTAACAGCGGGCTTCCCTTGCGTGCGGCCACCAGAACATCTGGTTCCTTTATGCTAAGCACGCCGAGTGCATAGGCCCCTTCCAGTTCTTTTGCCGCAGCGATGACCGATGCAAATAAATCCTTTCCTTTATTTACATAGTGACAAACCTGATGGACGATCACCTCGGTATCGGTTTCTGATGTAAATCTGAATCCTTGTTTTGTTTGCTTTTCCCTCAGCTCTTCATGGTTCTCGATTATCCCGTTATGCACCAGCGCAATCGTGTCATTGCAGATATGCGGGTGTGCATTGGTCTCGGTCGGTTTTCCATGTGTGGCCCAGCGAGTATGGGCAATTCCGATCTGTCCCTGTGAATTTTCTGTTAGCTCTTTCTCAAGCTCCTTGACCTTGCCAATACGCCTGATGCGTGCAATTTTATTATCCTCGGTCAGTAAGGCCACACCGGCGGAATCATATCCGCGGTATTCCAGGCGTTTTAATCCCTCAACCAGTATGGGGCTGACGTCACGCTGTCCTATTGCACCTACTATTCCACACATATTTCACTACCTGAAAATTATTTCTTTTTTTTCCGGGGGCGTTGCCAGCTTTCTATTGTAACCTGTTTGCTGCGGCTCAGGGTCAGTTTTACCTCTGGCGTGTCGCGTGTAATGGTAGAGCCTGCCCCAATGGTTGAACCCTTGCCTATTGTCACGGGGGCAACCAGTTGTGTGCCGGAACCGATAAAACAATTATTACCAATAATCGTTTTAAACTTGTTTGCGCCATCATAGTTACAGGTTATCGTGCCAGCCCCGATATTAACTGAACTGCCTATCTCAGAATCACCGATGTAACTTAAATGATTAATCTTGCTTCCTTTGCCTACCGTTGATTTCTTGATCTCTACAAAGTTTCCAATGTGTGTATTTTCAGAGAGCATGCTGCCGGGCCGGAGCCTGGCAAACGGGCCAATATGAGAATGCCCCCCCACTTCGGCCTGATCAATTATACTGTTTGCCAGGATTTCAACATCATCATGAATTGTAGAATTCCGAATCAGTACATTAGGCCCGATTTTGACCCGATCCCCCAACGTCACATTGCCTTCAAGGATAGCGTTGACATCAATAAAGACATCATGGCCTGTCTTGCATTCACCGCGGCAATCAAACCGGCCGGCATCAGCCAGTGTCACACCATTTCGCATTAGCGTCTCGGCCTGCCTGCGCTGGCATGCCCTTTCCATTTGCTCAAGCTGGACCCTGTCATTGATCCCCGTCACTTCTACTTCGTCTTCGGTTGTCGTGGCCAATACCTTTACATTGTCATTGACGGCCATTTCAATAATATCGGTCAGATAGTATTCACCCTGGCTGTTATTATTATCAAGCTGGCCAAGCCATTTTTTGAGATGGCTTGCCCTGGCTGCCATGATGCCCGTATTTATTTCATTGATCTTTTGCTGTTCGGTTGATGCGTCCTTATGTTCCACGATCCTGATGACCTGGCCCTTTTCGTCACGCACTATACGTCCATACCCGCCCGGGTCTGGCAATGCAATGGTGAGCAGGCCCATTTGCCGCTCATTGGCTGTTTCAACCAGCCTTTCCAGGGTGTTTTTTTGTATTAACGGCACGTCGCCATACAGGATTAGAACTACGCAGTCCTGGCTGACCCCCGGTATGGCTTGCAAGACGGCATGCCCCGTACCCAGCTGTTCGCTTTGCTCGACCCAGTCTACCTCCTGGTGGCCCAGCTGCTCATGGATCTGGTCTCCGCCATGCCCGTAAACGACATGAATCCTTGCGGAATTCATTTCGTGAGCGGTGCCAATGACATGCTCCAGCATGGGTCTGCCGGCCAGATCGTGTAACACCTTGGGTTTGGACGATTTCATGCGAGTGCCTTGGCCCGCAGCGAGAATGATAACTTCCAGATTCATAGGATATTTATCGGTTTATCTTTGATTTACTTAAGAATACTGGAAATTTACTAAAAAATGAAATAGAAATTACCATAGACCATGGGAAACAATTCCCGGGGTGGTGATTATGACAGCGATTGTTTTTCCGGTTTGGGCGTTTATTTCATTTTGAGCAGAAAAATACCTGAATGTATATGATTGCTTACCGTCGAGGGTGGGGTGAGGATCTGGCTTCACCTGTTAGTAACGGCTTGCAGTGACCAGTCTTTTTAGAGCTTTCCCCTTGTATCTTTACCCTGAATCAATGCAACATCGGCGGGATACTGTCCTCGGGGCGGCCCGACTGTATTTCATCCGGGCTGGCATCGCGAATATCAGTTACTGTAATATTAAAGGTTACA
>VAOU01035392.1_pt1 | contig 11285 bp, 14 predicted proteins | sample 3393871 | NCBI WGS metagenome assembly VAOU01 (sample SAMN08290440, study PRJNA428436) | hydrothermal vent metagenome | isolation source: Deep-sea hydrothermal vent chimney | place: Atlantic Ocean: South-mid Altantic Ridge | depth 1820 m m
TAGACCTATGCCATTCGTGGCGATTATCCCAGTTTACCACCTAGCAATAGCAATTGATATTGCAACTATTCATAAATTTCTAGCAAATAAACTAGAAAAGGAAAGGAGGCACTATTGATAGCTAAGCAACAAAATAGGAGTGAGTGAAAACTTACTCCTATTTATTTAACAATTTATAATATTTATTATGAAAATAACAAGACTAACTATCCACAACTTTCTTAAACTAAAGGACGTGGATATGAATCCAAGCAAAACAAACGTTATCGTTGGGAAGAATAAACAAGGCAAGACATCAATACTCAAAGCGATTAAGGCTGGGTTCGATGGGAAGGTAGATGAAACATCTATTCATATCGGAGAACACAAGGCTGAAATTACTATCGAGCTTGATGATATTCAAATTAAAAGAACTATCACTGAGAAAGGAAATTATCTCGATGTTTCAAATAAAGAAGGAATGAAATACCCAGCACCACAAAAGTATCTTGATGGTATCCTTGGTACATTTTCTTTTAATCCAGTTCAGTTTTTCGAGCTGAAACCAGTTGAAAGGAAAAACTATCTTCTTAGTTCTATGAATATTTTGATTACACAAGAAGAACTTGCTGAGTATACTGGTGAGAAACTAGAGGGTATTGACTACAATAAACACGCTCTTGAGGTGGTCAACGATGCGCGTAAGTATTATTACGATAGAAGAACTGTGTTGAACTCTGAGGTAACTAAAAAACGTAAGACCCTTGATGAGCTTTCTTCAAGTATTCCTGAAGGATTTGACCCAGCATCAGTTAGTGAAAATAAAATAAAAGACCTACAAAAAGCGATTAAAGACGATGAACTTGCACACCAGAAGCAACTAGACCACGAGAAGTTCGTGCAGAATCTTCAGACTCAAGAGAAGTCTTTACTCTCCGAGATTGAAGATGTTGAGAAAACTCTTGTTGAAAAGAAAACGAAACTTGCTGAACTTCAAAAAGAAATCGCCGCAGGTGCAGACTTCCAGTATGATGCTTCAGACCCTACTACGATTGAAGTTGCAAAAGAAACTTTAGTTAAGCTTGAAGGACAGAGAGAACTTGTATTCACACACAAGCGTGTTGAAGAAGTTAGGGGAGAACTTTCTATCGCCGTTGAGGGAGCTGGTAAGCTAGATTTAATTGTCAAGAAATTAACAAGTGAAGTACCTCAAGCATTGGTTGTCAAAGCCGACTTACCTATAGAAGGTCTTACTGTTACTGAAGACGACTTACTTGTTGGAGGTGTAAGTTTAGATAATTTATCTTCATCTGAGCAGTTGAAGTTTGCTCTTAACATTGTTAGAAAACTCAATGAGAAACTAAAGGTAATAAACATTGACGGTATTGAAACTCTTGACCAAGATAACTTTGAATCTTTCTTAAAGGAAATTGAGAATGATGATTACCAATATTTTGTAACACGAGTTGATGGTTCGGGTGTTGGAAATGTGGTTATAGAAGGCGGAGAGATTAAAACATAAAACATAACGTTACTACCTATAGTCAACCGTTTGACACCAATGACTAATAATGATAGACTATAACAAAGGTCGATTAACAAATTAAAATCCATTTGTAAGAAAATTATTATGAGCATAGAACAATTCAAACCAATCAAAAAAGAACTTGAACCTCTTTGGACAGTAAACCAAACGGCTACTTATTTATCAGTTTCTCCCTTTACTGTGTATCGATGGATTAAGGAAGGAAAAGTAATTGATGCTGAAAAAATTATTAGGTTCTCGAAACAGGTTAGAATCCCACGTAGTGAGGTAGCTCGAATCGCTGGGGTTATAAGGTCAAAATTAGGAAACTCTTAAATTAAAATAAAATAAAATTATGTCAGATATATTAGATACGTTTATAGAAAAAAAGAAAGCTGAATCTCCATTTGTAAGTCTTAGTGATGGTGAATCAGTTAAAATTATTAAGTTAAAAGAAATCAAAATGATTACTAAAGCTGGGTTTGCTGGTGAAGAAAAAGAAGTTCTTCGTCTTATTGTAGATGTTGAAACAGCAGAAGGTAATCGTGAAAAGAACTTTGATAACGGTACACAAAAGTTTGCGCAAGAACTCAGAGAGAATAAAGTTACGATAGGTAGTTCTTTCGTTGTAACCAGAGTAGGTCTTTCTACTAAAACTAGATATACAATTTCTGAAGTAGTTAATATCGACCCCACAGCAACAGAGGCATTAGAAGTATAGTATCTAAAATATATGGATAACAACCATGTTGAAAAAACAAACACACTCGCAGATATAGAGAAAGAACAGATTAAAAAAAGAACAAATGAAATATCTATAGTTGTTCAGAAAATAGAAACTCTACTTATTGAATCGAACTGCGATTGGCAGGAATGGCACAACATTATTGAGATGTTTAACAAGCGCAATGAAGTAGTCATTCCACAAATTACTATTAAAGAAATCAAACAACGTTATGAACAACTTAAATAATGAGCAAGAAAAGTCGAAAGAACAACTAGCTTCTGAGAATGCAAAGCAAACTACAGATGCTCACAAAATGGCGGCGGAGCAAGAAGATAGAGACCGCATCGCTGGTAAAAAGCCAGTTGTTTCAAGTGTTGCTGATGCAATTAAGGGTAAACTTGAACAAGACGATTTCAAGGTTGTGGTTGATGAAGATGGAAATCAAATTGCGCCAAGACCAACTAAAAATAGCTAACTATATGAACAAAATTATATCACCATATTCTTCTGAATTATTTAGTAACAGCGATAGTGATATACCCCCAGAGGTTGTTGAAAAAATAAACCCAATCATTGATAAAATAATGAAGAAGATTGAACCAGAGCTTAAAGAAATTACAAAGATATTTAAACTTAGTAAAATAAAAGGAGCGATTCAGTTTGGTGTGAGTAATATGTTGGCACCCAAACTATCATCTTCTTTACAGCCAAATGGTTCTGACTGTCCCATCCACTCCCCTCAACATTTAGTTAGCATACCTAATACAGACTTAGTTCTAGGTATTAAAAAGATTCTTGATTTAAACTACACTAGTAATAAGGTTGATATTCTTGGGGTAGAATATGACGTTAATCATAACACTGCATTAAGTATTGCCGAGATACTTAATGCAGCGCGTAAAAGAGACCAGAAGTCGCTGGCTCTTGAATTAGAAATTCTTATAAACAAGTTAAAATGACAACATCCGCAGTAACTAGAACCATTATTGTGCTTATAACTTTCTTTATTGGTGGTATATTAGTTGGAATTAAATTCTTTTAATATGGCATTCAATGAAACTGAGAAGCAAATTCAAAAAGCAATTATTGATTATTTAAGATTAAAAAAATATGTCGTCTTCAAACACCACTCAACAGGATTCACCTCTAAGGGAGGAGAAATTAGAACATTCAAATACGGAGATAAAGGAATCTCAGACCTCATCGCTTGTACCCCAGAGGGAAGATTCTGCGCGATTGAAGTCAAAAGAAAGAAAGGAGGAAAGGTTAGTGATGACCAAAAATACTTCATCGAACAAGTCAAAGCAAATGGAGGAATCGCCTTTGTCGCGTATTCAATCGATGACGTTATTTCAGAAATTGAAGCTAGTAGTTAAAATGTACTATGTGAAGTTTATAGTTTCACCTATAGCTCGTTTTAAACTAAGACCACGTAAGATATTGGTATATACAAACAGTAAATTAAAACATACTTGTGAAGTTATGGACTTTTATAAAGACAATCCAAAGAAATATAGTAAAGTCTGTAGAGACCTTGATAGATTGGTACATATAATGGTCACAACACTAAATGCTCAAAGCTGGGGTATGAAACTTGGAATCGCAGCACCACAAATAGGAATCAACAAACGCGTGATGATTATGCGTGGTAAGGTTTATGTTAATCCAGAGTTTACACCGACCAAAGCCCCAACAGAAACAGTAAGAGAGGGTTGTTACTCTTTAGGTAAACGACAGTTTGATGTTCAGCGCGCCAAGTATGGTTGGGCTAAATGGCTTGATATTAAAGGTGTAGAACACGAGGAAAAAATTAAAGGGCTTGAAGCTATTGTATTTCAGCATGAGTTAAATCACCTTGATGGAAAGTTTTGTTGTAGTGAAGGAAAAGAAATCAAAGTCATCTAATGAATAGGTGACAGATATTCTAAAAACATTTGGGGTATCTGCCACCTATTTAGGTGGAATTATATCGTAATGGTATAATGCAATAGACGGCAGTTTTGCTTGGTCGAACCGTCTAAAACGAAATATATTAACTATAAATAATATAAGATTATGTCAAAATATAAAGTATTAGAAGAAGTTGAGGTACTCGGCACAGTACGACCAGTAGATAGCGAGATTGAAGTTGATGCAGAAACCGCACAACCATTCGTTGCGGGCGGAAAACTTGAACTCGTAGTTGAAGGTGGTGAAACTCCAGCTGAAACTACTCAAGAAGATGCTACACCAGCAGGCGTAGGAGGTGGTGAAGCACCATCTACTCCTACTGAAGGTAGTCAAACTTCTGACCCAGCTCCCGAAACTCCCAACGAAGGTGCAGCACTGCAAGGTGAAGCTCCCAAGGAAGGAGAAGCAGGATGGGTGGGAGGACACTCTGTTTAATCTCAAAAGAGTAATATAAAAAACCGCCCATACTTTGAGCGGTTTTTTAGTTTTAATATTATGACTATAGACTTAACCTTGTTATTGCTCTCACTCTCCCTCTAATACCCATCACAACACCCACGAGAGTGAATATAACACTTACAAATGTAGTTAAATCTTCGTTACCTATCAATGAAATACCGTAATAATAATTTAATATATTTACCATAAGGGACAACGCTGTTATAATTTGTCCTTTAATAGTCATACTGTCATACCACTTTTTTGTTTCCATATAATATGTCCTTTAGAATGTCCTTTATAAATTACGACCTTGATTTACCCCTTATATATTCAGCTATTCTGTCCGCAAGCATAGCAACTTGTTCAGCAACATACTTGATTTTATTACTAAGTTTAAGGACATCTTTAGCATATATATTGTCCATAACGGACATAGGGTCAATGGGTGTCCAATAGCCGTCCTTTAGAATTTCAACCTGAAAGTGTAGGTGGTCGCCAGACGACCAGCCAGTATTGTCTGCCCAGCCTATCAGTTGTCCTGTTGAAAGTTTATCTCCAACCTTGGGAGCGTATCCTAATAAGTGTTCATAAATTGTTCTATATTTAGTGCCATTTATATTATGCTCTACACGAACATCTAACCCTGAGCGTGGATGTGTGTCTATAAAATAAACAAAACCATCTCTAGCACAATATACTTCTTGTCCGTGCCACGCACCTAGGTCTAATCCTAGATGTCCTTTCTCTCCGTACACAGACTTAAAACCAGTAGGAGGGTTATTCCCATCACAAGTAATATATTTATTATAACCATCAGTAGAAACACACGCTTTATTTTCGCCAAACCTTTGATTGATAATGAATGGTTTTAATGGTTGATATATTTCTTTTTTTGACATATTTTATATTAACCCTAATAATTTTAACAATAATTTACCTTGGACTAAGCCCATACCTGCGGTGAACGCGATAATACCAATTAAGACTATAATTATGCGTTTAACTTTCCCATTAGTAAAAGTTACTTGTGTAATTATAGTGTCCAGTTTTTCATGCACTTGTTCAAACTTCATATCTAGTTCTCTATTACTATACGGTTGGTTTGTCATGAGTCTCTTCGTGTTTAATATTAATGCTGTTACGTTGTATAAAACCTAAGAATAAAAGTATAAAGACTAGTATATACCACATAATCGATAGGTTCTTATTTAAAATTTCAGCCAACCCAGTAACTAAAATCATCACAAAAAACATAAACTCAAACGGATTGAAAGTAGAAACTATTTTCCCTATAGAACCCCCACCTGAAAGAAGTCTTTTAACAGACCAGCCTTGTGTCGGTTCTTGTGTGTTATTTGGAATATCTAAATCTTTAGTAAGCATATGTTTATTATATCAGTTATTTTAACTTTCGCGAAGTGCAATCTGCACTATATATTCAAGTTGTTTATCTTCAAGTAGTATAGGCGCGCTGACCTGAAAGTCTGTGATAAGTACCTTATAGGCGTTGTTTATAACCGCATTATCATTATGGGATACTGCTACAGTACCTCTTACTCCCCTTGAGCATCCTGTAAAGGTTGTTGGTGTCTTGCCTGTGTAGAAAACTTCCTCATCGTCAACTTTCAAACGTCCTTGTTCTGGAAAGTCCCTAGTATCATCAACAGTAATTGTAGTTATAGAATTGTTCAGCGCTCCATTTAATAGAGTGGTTGCATAATCAAGGTCTTGAAAATCTAGTAGTGACTTTGTCCACCATGCCTGTTCAAGCCTAGATTTTAACTCCCTACCTGTAGTTTCTACTAAAGAACCATCTAATGTTTTCAGTCCATCTGCGCAGTTTATTTGCAAGTTCCACTGTTTTGTATATATAGGAACTGGTACATATTGACAAGCGAAGGCTTCGATAGTTGGAGTGTTAGAACCACCACCGCTTAATATGAACTTCAACTTCATTGTCTTTGAAACTATTGCACTGCCAAACAAAAAGGATTTACTTACCGAAGCGCCACCATCCACAGTATATGAAGCTGAACCAAGGGAAGTATAGGTTTCCCCGCCATCGATAGAGTATTGAATCTCTATTGACTGACTTGCAAGAAACTTCTTAAAGTTTACCGTGACGGCGTAAAATAACTTATCTATTGAAGGAATGTCTGCATCAAAGTTTGACGTAGTTATAAAACCAGATGTTTGATAATCGTTAATCGGAATTGCATCAAATTCATCAGCAATTACACCACTACTATCTTTGCAGACAGCTAAGTTTCCAACATTACTCATCGCGAGAATATCAATATTAGTTACGTAAGCTACTGGTGGTTTGATGCCTGAAAACAGAGCATCATTATTATCTAGTTGCCATATCTGGTAATCTGAACTGTTGTCATCTATTACAAAATAAATACTTTCAGAGTCCTTAACCACACCACCAATAAGTAAAAAGGAGGTATCTGTGGAACGTCCGACTTTGTGAATCTGTGATATGGTTATTCCGTTATATTTAAATATAAAAATCCTACCGTATACAGCACCCCCACTTAACCCAATTATATATAAGTTACCGTCACGTTCTATAAGAGACGGGTTACCATTAAATAAACCAGAGTTAAAAGTATATATGTGTACATACGCGTTTGTTCCAATATCATAAGCCCAAAGCTGAGTATGAGTTGCTGATGGTTCTATGTATGTAAAATATATTCTATCTCCAATAAGAACTAATCCTTTTTTGTTTCCCCCTTTAACTCCGAAAGAAAATAACGCGGCTGAAGTTATCCCAAGAGGAAAAGCAGACTGCTTTAGTGTTTGTGTTCCTGAAGCTACATCATACTCATATATTCCTATTCCCCATATAAATTCAAATAACTTTCGATTGGGTGTATATGCGACCAATCCGCTTATACCAGAACCTATATTTAGAGTCCCAACATCAGCAAACGCGCCGCCTGTACTTTTTTTAAGCATAGAAACACCAGACCCTGTGGTCTTACATCCAATATACATATCTCCATCACCCAACTCTGCGGCAGATAGTATTTTTTCGTTAGCACCTACATTTGTATCTTCCCAAATCAAGGCACCACTATATATGTTTACCGCACACATTTTTTGGTCAGTATTATTCCTACCCACAATCATAAATGTTCCATATGGATTTCCAAAGTCATACCACTCTCTACTTTTAGAACTTGGAGAACTTACCGTATTAAGTTGTCTCCAATTTAACTTAATACTCCCAATGTCACCTGGTTGCGTTGAGACAGTAACCCCTTCACTATCATAAAACTTAGCATCATCTTTCCACGCGTCCTCAAGTTTATACCCCCCACTCCAATCAGTCTGTGCCCAAAACCACCAGAAAGAAAAGTCAGTATAATTTCTATCTCCTGATGCAAAACGATTACCATAAATAGGTGCTTGTGTTTGTTTGTATCCTGGACGACTTGGCGCACCCTGAAGAAGTAATCCTTGACCATCCAATCCAATGTGAAATTTTCCTTTGGTTTTTATATATGTCATAGTGTCTAAGGTCTACCCCCCCCATTAAGAAACTGAGGTATAATCCTTGGTGGTTTGGCTGGCTTTAGTTTCGCCTTCTCAATTTCATATAATCTATCAAATCTATCCGACATCATAATAAGTTCCTGAAGTGGTGTCCGTGAAGACTCCATCGTCATTTTTGATACAAGTTCAACCACATATTTATAACGATAACGCCATAAACGAGCTATCGCTCCGTACTCAATAATTGTCATAAAGCGGTCTTGAACATCAATAGTATCGGTCACAGCAGTACCTAGTGCATATGTTTTTAGTCCACGTATTTTTAATAGTTCACCTGCCACACTAAAGGCGTCTCTATCCCCAAGGTATAGTATGTTATTCTCTCTATCGTATCGCCAGTTAGCGAAGTTCTCAACAGTTACCCAGTCTTCTGATGTGCCAGTTCTATACCAGAAGTCATACACAGCAATACATTTTGGATTACTTGTAACTAAAGATAATGACAACATATTCGCTGTTGTTAGAAGGCTTGTGTCTACAAATTCCTTCCAGAAGTCATCACCGAGAGATTTAATCACATCATTTATTATTTGAAGCCACCCTGTATCAGTGATATATACAGCACTTGAATCAATGGAAATCACTACTCCATTTGCTTGAGCTGTTGTCGTTACTAGTGTTCCTGTTTCTTTATCAAGAGTGTAATCAGTTGTTTCAGTTTTATCAACACCACCAAACGAAACAGTATAGGTTGCTGTTTGGTCAAGAACTGGATATGTATCTGCTGGCATTTGAAAAATTGTAGTTGTGCCGTCTGCTGTCCAATCTACGTGTGTTCTTCTCCTCGTATCTCCTACTTGGTTTCTTAGTTGTGTTATATAATCTGCGTATGTCATATATATATTATACTACTTTTTAATAAATTAACGAAGTGATGTTCCTTGACCTATGTCAGTATTGTTGTTTTTGCCTTCCTTAACTTCATCACGTGTACCTATTGATAGGTTAATATTCTTATTCAAACCGAATATAAGACCCTTAGCCCTCATAAAGAATGCCCACACATCAGTTATTGTTATTGTTTGAGTCAATACCTTACCTATTCGTTTGGTTATTATGTCGGTGATTGCAATAGTTTCAACAAAGACATTGCCAATTTGGCGCACAAAACTACTGGTTATACTAATGGTTTCTGAAAATGTCAGTATCATTCTTTTTGTGAATATCTCAGTTAATGTCAATAACTCAGATAATGTCTTTTTTGCCAACCTACTCATTGTGTTTGTATCAGTTACAACGACTATTTCAGAGAATGTCTTACTAAACTTATTCAATATAGTATCAACAATAGTTAGAGTTTCTGCGAAAACCTTTTGAAGAGTCTTGACTACCGTATCAACAACCACAATTGACTCAGAGAAAGTCTTAATCATAGAACGAATCATTGTCCCAGTGATTGTTATCGTTTCAGATAGTTGTTTGACTGTACTTTTTAATACACTTACAGTCGCATCAACAACTGAAATCGCTTCAACGAATATCCGCCCAGTTTGTCTGATACTTGCATCAATAACAGTTATAGTTTCTACAAAGAGTTTTGTGGTGTTGATTGTTTTAATCATTGAGTCAACCATCGTAACAGTTTCAGAGAAGATTCTATCTGATAGCCGTGAGATTGTATCTGCTACTGTGAGAACTTCTGCAAATACCTTTCCCACCAAGTTTGATATCGTGTCAGTTATAACGAGCGATTCTAAGAATGTCTTTACTTTGTTGGTTTGTGTTATAATGCTATCAACAAGTGCGATAGTTTCACTTATAACTTTCGCCGCGACCTTTGAAGTTGATATGTTATCAACCACTGAAACCACCTCACTAATTATTCTTTGAGTTTGTCTGAGCATAGTATCAGCAACTGTGATTGTTTCTGTGAGTATTCTACTGGTGATGTGGTATATGGTATCTGTAACTGTAACGGCTTCTGAAAGTATCTTGCCTGCTGTTTTTAGTATTGTGTCGGCTACCGATACTACTTCAGAGAATACTTTCGCTGTCGCTTTTGAGAGTGATACAGAATCCACCGCGTTTATACTCTCAGATATTGTCATCCCTACTTGACGTATTATTGTGTCTACCGCGGTTATAGTTTCGGATAAAATTCTCCCTGTAATACGTTTTATAGTATCTGCGATTGATACCACCTCACTAAATATCTTAGTTGTAACCTTTGATGTTGCTATTGTGTCGGCTAACGCGACAACTTCACTGAAGACAGCTTGAAGTTTCTTTATTATTGTATCAGTGATTGTGATGGTTTCTGATATTATCTTTGATGCTAGTTTAGAGGTTGTAGCTGTGTCGGCTATGGATAGTATGTTGGTGAGGATTTTGCCAAGTGATTTTTCAACTGTTGAGTAATAAACTGTTATGCGGATGTGGTCTACATATTGAGTTGAATTTACACTATAAAGTGAACTATAACGACCAACAGAAATAGCAAAACCAAAGAGCGAATTATTTATATCAGCTGGTGTCCAAATTTCTCCCCATAAATAGAAAGCAGAACCATAAATAAAGTATGTATCAGTTGTAGTCCAATGTGTTAAATCAGAATTATCAGTAGAGCCAACCACTCCTCCTTTAACAATTCTTACCGCTTTGTCTTGTCCGCCACCACTTGATGAATCAGCTTTCTTTTCAACTTCGACTTTTATACCATTGATATTTGAGTTTATAGGAATATTAAAACCAAAGTTCGTAGCTTTTAGATAGTTACTGGATGTTCCAGCTATATTAGCTGGAATAATACTTGTAGCATATACATTATCACTTACTTCTGCATTGGTTGGATTAGACCATATATAATTACCAAATGATGTATCATTAACAACAGTCCCTGGACTCATTACTCCAGTATTTTGTATCTTCCCATCGATTACCCTGACACTCTCTAAAAGGTTTTTACTAGTCTGTTTTATAAATGTACCGACTGTTGTTATTGATTCTGAGAATGTTCTAGTTGTATTTATCAACCTAACAAAAGTATCAACTATTGTCATAATCTCTGATAATACTTTCATCATCGCTGTTTTGATTATATCGGTTATGCTTATGGTTTCTAATAGCACTTGTGTGCGTGTGTATAGTGAAATCGCA
>VAOU01077602.1_pt1 | contig 11277 bp, 27 predicted proteins | sample 3393871 | NCBI WGS metagenome assembly VAOU01 (sample SAMN08290440, study PRJNA428436) | hydrothermal vent metagenome | isolation source: Deep-sea hydrothermal vent chimney | place: Atlantic Ocean: South-mid Altantic Ridge | depth 1820 m m
AGCATAGGACGAATATGAATCTCACCAGTAATGTCATCCTTCTCAGGAGGTGAAAGGTGTCCAATGACTACAACGTTTCCTTTAAAATCTAATATCCTTCGGATATTTCCCTCAATTAAACTCTTCACAATTGCATAGTGGACATTCCAGAGGGGCGAGCCCCCAGGGCCTATCTTTGCACCTCCAATTGCAAGAGCATGAGTCATTGCTAGATCGGTGAAGGAGGTTGTGGAATCTAATATGATAGTTTTATATCTATCCCAACCACGAGTTTTTTCTCCTTTTTCATTTTTAGTCTCTTTTCTCATTTCCATAAGGAATGCTTGAAGTTTTTCCCAGCCTCCCATACCTTTAGGAAACTGAACATAATCAAAATCCTTTCCTCTGTAGGATAAAATCCCATCGTCGAAGTCGAGGACTAATCCAGGTGTGGGAAATGTTGAGGCGAAGACACTCTTCCCAGTTCCACTATCACCACAAACCCAGACTCTAAGTGGTGGAATTTCCTCTATGTTGATATCTTTGGCATTTGGCATATTTTCTCCTTATCTTCCTATCTCTATTACTGCATCCTTTACAATACTTAATACTGTAGAGATTTTATCCCTATACTGGGTAACTTCTTCTCTCAAGTCTTCATTTTTTTCTGTTAGGTCATTAACTTCTGTCCTGAGATCATCAATTTCATCATGCAATTTTTCAATTTTAATTTCATTTTCATTAGACATTTAATTCTCCTGTTTTAATTTCATCAACTCTGTAAATACTTTAATGCATCAAGAACCTTATTCCTATATTTATTATTATCCTCTAAAAGCTTAGAATTTTCATTTTCTAGGCATTTGTTTTCTTTACTGATTTCATCAATTCGATTTTTTAACCTAGTATTCTCTTTAACAATATCTGTATGCATTTAATTCTCCTCTCTTTTAACCTTAAAAGACTGTTTTATCTCTATTTCTAGGATCCCATTTCCTTGTAACAAATCCTTCTGTATTTACCTCCTTATAATTACAAGGTTGTTCACATAAGCCTGTGTACGAGCAACTTTTATTATAATTATAGCATGAGTCAAAGTACATAGGCCATTCATCTCTTGAAAGGCATTCCTCAATCTTATATGCTGTGTAGATGAAGGAGTTTCTCCACTGTTCCAGGTCATGGTCACTATAGACTTGAGGATAACGAGAGAAATCCTTTTTATATGAAGTATATTCCCCTGTTTTTCTACTCCTATATGCAGATGTATGGATGTAGTTGACAGTTATCCCCTGTGAGTCAAGATTCAGGAAGTTCCTCGCGGCCCATTCATAGCCAATAAAGGAGGGACTCCGATGAAGGACATTAGCCATTTTAGCTAATGGTTGTCCTGTAGTCTTATGGTCAACTATCCAAATTAATCCATCCCTCTTGATAACCATATCAATTATGCCCATAAAGTATAGAGGAATTCCATTTATCTCAAAATTAAAGTCGCCGTAGAATATTTCTTCAACAGCTAGAACCTCCATACTTTCCAGATCATAGTCATATTTTGTGAGGTACTCTACAAAGGTGGAGACACACATATCAAATGTCCTAAAGTCTTCCATATATTCCCTCCCCTCCGTCTCCTCTTCCCAGCTTTCCTTACCTGCTTTATGCGCCGCCATAATAGCATCAGGGTCTAACATGATATTCCATCCATTTTCCTTAATGTAGGTATAATACCCCTCAAGAAGGGCATGAAAAGCTACACCATATCTTATAGCAGTTGAACCAAATTTAGGCTGGAGGTGGAGGACTTGAGACCAGTAGAATTGCCTGGGACATGCCACAAAGGTTGATCTTTTTGTGTTATCAAGTTCAATTCTATTCATAATATTCCCATTCTATTTAATTTCTATTATTTCTGCACCTGTAGAGCTATATCCTAATAGCACCTCTATACAGTTATTAGGAAATTGTACTGACTTATCCACAATAATTAATATATTATTAGATGTAAAACCCATAAGTGATTCTGGTGAATTGTTTATAGCTAATACTGGTATAATTATTTTGTCGTGATCGCCATAATTGTCATGTATACACTTTTCTGCACATAGATATGAAGGTCTTATTAATTTGCATATTTCCTTCCATATATTATTTAGATTATACTTTGATGAAGATGTTATAATTACTTTACACTCTTTATGAATGATAAAGAATTCATTTACATAAAGGGCTATTTTACTATATCTTTTACACATAGATCACATAATGCAATAGTTTCCTGAGTATTAGTATACCATTCTTTTGGAGGGTGAAGTATAATAGAAACAACTCCAATTTTTTGAAAGTGCTTTTGTACTCGTATATGCTTAGCTACTACTCCACAGGTATCACATATAATCTCAACTGGGAATTTCTGATCTTTTATTATTTCACCATTTACTCTAATCATGAGTTTATCCTCTTAAAATTTAGCATTTCTCCTGTGATTTAAGTAATTGCTTATTTAGATTTAAAGCCTGATTTATAACCCATCGTCCATGCTCCTTTTTTCCTAGATCTTTAAGAAGATATATTCCAAAAGTCATTATTGCATCTATGTAAAAAGTATTTTTGTGGTAATATAAAGGCCCAAAAATTTCTTTGCATGTGAAGTCATGATTATAGGCTTTTATAAATTCTTGTACTAGTTTTTCAACATTTCTTTTATAGTCTATTAATTGCTTAGCACTTTTATTTGTATTCTTTATACTCACTATTCACCCTAATTATAAGTTTACCCTCTTAAAATTTAGCATTTAGAATATCCACATGATTGGCAAATTTCACATCCCTCTTGCACCTGTAATCCTGAGCCACAATCTGGACATGCTCCCATTGTCATTGGAGCCTTACTGTTTATATTTTTAATTTCTTTACACATAAGGTTAAATGCTCCATTTGCAGTCCTGAGGTATCTTTTATGACTAGTTTGTATTGTGAAATTAGTAAGTCTTTCCTCATCTATTGAGATAAATATAAAAGCTTTAGACATTAGTTTATCCTAATTTAATAAAGACAGGAAATCGTGGGACACCTGCTTTTGTTAATTCTTGATATTTTATTGTTACTTTTTCCCCTAGTATCACAGTTCTTTCATACTCTTTCCATATAAAATGTCTATCCTCATCAGAGAATCCAGTACCAACTTTAACTATAGCTCCACTTGGCAGTTTTACTTTAATGGCCCCAAGAGTACCTATTAGTCGTTTTGTTCCTTCTATTACATCTGTTAAGATTCCAGTTATTGCAAAGAACCTTTTTCTTTTAAGGAGGTTGAATGATCTTTTAAGTTTATATTTTGAATCTATGTTTCTATAGATTGCTCCTTCAAACTTTGCCTCTATAGCCTCTTTAAAATATAAATCAAGGCTGACCTGTGTATTTATTTGTTTTGGCATTGCTATAATAAGGAAGTCTGTAGGCTGTGATGTTATATTTATATTTACAGCATGTATCCAGTTGAGCTTCTCTATCCTATCTCGAAGAATAACATCCTGTTCTATAATATCAAAGGCTACATATTGGAGTCTATCATCCATTTTAGAGAAGTTGGATTTTTTCCTTACTGCTCCACTTATAGAGTCAAATGACTCACCATGGATATAGATTTCTCCATCAAGGGTATAAGGAATATCTAGTTCTTTCATCTTCTTCGTCAGGGAAGGAACAATTAGAGGCTTACCATTACGGGATATAAAACTGACTCCATCCCAAATAGCTCTAACGCCATCGAATTTAGGCTGGGCAAAGCAGGGAAATATTAGTTTACTCTTATGTTTTTCATATTCATGAGCTAGCATTACATTTGTAGGCATATTATAGTCTTTCCATCATGTACAATTATTGTATATGATACAAGAAATAAAGGAGGGCTGACTAGCTAGTTACGTCCTTTTGAGAGGGGGGTATGTAGTAACTCCACTAATCAGCCCAAAAATAGTTAGAGTTCGATACCTACTTCTATCAAGGAAGCTTTCACTCTCTCTTTATCTTCACCCTCTGGCATTGCATTTAGTTTCTCTAAAATGCCCTTCTTGGAGACTTTGCCCTTCCCAGGAGTTCTGGTCGTCCAATTACCCTCTTTAAATCCGGCCCATTTCTTATCAACGATATCAACAACCTGCTCATTGACAATCTCTTTCCCTCCAACTGCTTGATCGAATGCCCTACCAAGTCCAGCCATAAGGATATGCTGTTGAATTGCATCTGGTAGGTCTTCTGAATCAAACATTCTCTCAACAGGGTCTCTTCCCTCTCCCATATCGATGGATAGGGTTATAATAGTTCCATCGATTGTCTTTCCTAACTTTGCCATTCTTTTTTCTCCTTCTTAGGTTTAATTAAATTCTCAATGACCGCTCCATCTAGCAGGTCAATGATTATGTGGCTGAGAGGTTTTCCCTCCCTCGCTGATAAAAGTTTGTACTGCTCAAATCTATCCTGGTCAACTGCCGTTGAAATATGCCTTTCCTTTGCTTTTATTTCATCCATTTGTTTCTTTCATTTTTTAATTGTTCGATGATATTATCATAACATAATACAATGGAAATGTCAAGCATTATTTTCATCCTGAGTTGATTTATTTTCACCCTCTCCTTTTGCCACCTTTTTATATTCATCTACTAGGTTCCCTAGGTGCTTTATACAAAAGTCAATGGCAAGATAGGGAACATCAATATTTTTAAATTCATCTTTATCATAGTGGAGTTTTCCATTATGAATCTTTTCAGTTAGCATCTCCTGACTTATTTTATTAAGCTTTCTTGATATGGTGTTAGTAAATCTATTTACCTCATTTAGGAATATTATCCTATGGTTTTCCCTATTCTTCATCCTCTTCTCCTTCATCTAATCCATCTTCATATTCATCCATATCCCCTACATCATTACACGTCTGGCACCAGGCTGTATTATCCGAAGCATATGTTATACAATCAGAGCAACAAGTAGAACTACATCCCTCACAAGTATATGTATGGTCACCAGACTCACATTCACTACATTTTTCCTCTTCATTAATTTTCTCTTCTTCTGATAATTCTCCCATTAGCTCCTCTATCTCCCTTGTTAAAAGTCCATCCTCTTTCATCTTTGAAATTGTCCTCTCCCTTTCACTTACTATCATTGAAACTCTAGACTTACTTCCATCAGGAAGTATTTTGTAGCCACTTATAGGTGGTGAGCCATGCTTCTCTAAATGAATAAAGAATTTGCCCTCAATATACCTTAGGCTAATACGTATAGATTGAGCCTCCAGGGCATTTATAGTCTCCTCGTGTATTTTCCTTTCATTATACATTTTAAACTTCATGGATGCCGCCTCATCCTTTGTAATATAGCCATCCTTTGATTTATCCCCTTTAGGATCTGATGGGAACATTAATTTTGTACCCTTAGGTGACTCAACAATCTGGTCAAACCAATATTTTGCTAGAGTATCGCTGGTTTTAGAGTATGCCATTTTTCCCCTCTATTCTAATATGCATTTTATCACTGAATGAGACTGTTATTATATTTTTGTATGTAAAACACCAAATTCCATTCTTTATAATTATTTCTCCAAAGGGAATATAGGCGTTGATTCTCCTTTTAGTTGTAACACTTAAATGCCCTCCATGTTGTAATTGAATTGTTCCATTTTTATACCAGGTTATTACCCTCGTAGTATGGGATATTAAGGCAATGCCTCCTTTTACCGCCGTGAGGGTAGTCATATGGGCTACTATTTTAGACGGTTTATTCCTTATCTCATCTGAGGCTTCTTGGTAAGTCATTATTTATCCTTATAATAGGTTAATTTATCCAAAAGATGAACTATCTTAATATATTCTCCATGCTTTTAACAAGTTTACTTACTTTACAGGAATTTTTGTGTGGACTACTAAAGGATGAGCCACATGAAAGACAATATGACCATCCCATGCCATCAGGCAGTGAATAAACGTTATCAACCTCATTTAAATATTTAAGCCATTCTTCTACTATCTGCCTACTAATTATAATATTATCTTCTATTAGCCTCCCCTCTTTATCCAACATAAGTCTATACCTAAGGGAATTCAACCATTGTACCTGTTTATCACTTAACATCATTTTATGCCCGAATTGAGAAAATCTAAACACGGTATGGGTAACAAAATCCTTTGACTCGTTATCCAAAAAGGTCATATGTCGGGAAGCTACCATGAGGGTCTGGATTAATCGCCTGCGTTTAGCCTCACTAAATGATTCTAACGAAGCGCTATCTGATTTTTGTTCAACCATTTTAATTGCCTTTAAAAAAATTTATCCAAAAGATGAACTATATGCTTCATCTGATAGTTCGTCAAATTCATCACTGTTTATGAATTTATCTAGGTTATCAATATTATCCTCTCTCCATTCCTTAAATATCTCCTCCCTCCATTCAAATGTTAACCAAGCATGAAAGGTATTGAGGCGTATTGTAATTTTACGTCTAGCCTCTTTATAACTATCAGGGTCAGGTTCAAAAGTCGTAGGCTCTTCTGGATAACAATCCTCCCATTTCCCAGAATATCGTCCTGGGTCTCCAGGTGAGACATTTACTATTAAATCTATATTTAGTTCAAATGCCTCTGGATATTTTGTAAGATAAAGTTTATATGACTCCTCTAATCCTGGAGGTGATTCTATCTCTAGTGAAAAGCTTATTTCTATAATCATTTTCTTTTTTCTCCTATGTTGTCCCCCCCCCCCCCAAATTTTATTTCTCCTTAAAATTCTTAAAATGTGGCTCCTTGCCAAAGCCTGAATCAAGTAATTTGTCAATTGTACCGGGTAAAAGATGTAACTGTCTTTTAGTAAAACCAGCAAGGGTATCATTGGCTTGTAAGGATACAAGTAAAATGTTTTTAATTTCATCATTGGTACAAATGTTTATAAAGGCTAGTTTATGTTCTTTAGTGCATAAGCACATGCACTGCCTAAATTTTGTAATTGCCTGTTTACTATGTTTTTCATACTTCATATTATTTCTCCTTTATTTCTTATAATTTGTTTCCAGTTCTATTCTCCTATATTCTTGATAGCTCTCTATAATATCATCTTATTCTCCTTTCTTTTTTATTCATTTTAATCTCTTTTATCCACAAATGACTTTGTATAGGGTAGTTTTACCAAACTGAATAGGTTTCTTCTCTCCTATAGGTATGAAGTGGCAATTTCCATCATCGGCAAATAGGACACCTAATGAAAGATTTCCATCAAAATTATACCATTGAAAGGGAGGGCTAGGTCTAATCTTTATTACTTTGTACCCAAGAATATCCTCTATCTCTTGTAGTACAGGATTAATATCACTTAAGGACTTTACTTCTATATAAGCATATATATGACTTGAGAAAACTATTTCAATTGGATGCCTTCCTGGAATAAGATTAGGGAATTTTGATAGAATATTCTTGATTTTTTTAATGCCATTTGATAAGCTTATTACTTGAGAATTCTCAAGTTGGGTGGATTTAAGTCTGATTAGTACAAGGTTTGATATCATTCCAGCATTTTGGGGGATTCCTTTGAGGAATCTCATTTGATTAGAATGAGTTGATATTGATAGGTTTTCTTTTTTCATGGTTTCTCCTTAGATTAATAATCTGTTAAATCCTTATATACTTGTTGTTCAATAAGATGATCGAGTTCTTCCTCTGTAGTTAGTTTAGGTGATGTAAATCCTGATAAGGTATAAATTTCTTGCCACCGTTTTGTGCATTTCATACAAAAGACTTGACGTAGAATTACTTCATTCAAGAATACTACACTTGCTGTCCCCATGGCGGCATTGTTACAGAATGGACACTGACTACTTGAAGCTAAATACTCTTTCCGTGTTTTCATTCTACACTCCTTTATAAAGGTTTAATTGAAATTGCACATCGCGTTGTAGGAAATAGGGTATACTTAATTTCAACAACGGTTTCAATAGGCATTTCTATCCCAAATAATTCGGCGCTTCTATCAGTCACCCCAATGAAGGCTCTGCCACCTATTTTAATAAGAGCAATTCCTTTGTAACGTGTCCACCTGCTTTTTTCTCCATTTACCTCAATTTGAAATGTTTCATCCTTTAATTTATAAGTAAATTTAGCGTTCATTCTTTTAGCTCCTTTCCATTCCAAAATCTTTCTTTTTAATTTTACACATCCTTCCATCAGGAAGCCTCCATACGATCCCTTCTATATTTTTGCCTTTAAAAAACTCCCTTATCCCGTTGAAATCTCTAGGACAATCGGGGTAAGTTTCCGCTATACTGTGAGGGAATAACCTATGTTTTTCTGAATGTTCAGGATTCCCTTGTATCTTTGGCCCTAGTAGTTCGTGTGTCTCATTCTTAAGTCTATCCATAGGATTTAAATTTGATAGAGCCTCCATGTGGTATTTGTCCTCTCTTGTCACAGGTACCCACCCAATACGGGTACCTGTCAGGGGATCTACATCCACGCACCTAAAATTGGGAGGGCTAATTTTATTTTGCTTGACTGTTCTACGTTTGAAAAGCTCGAAGTTTTTAACCATACAACAGGTTCCATCATATTTACGAGTTGCTATTCCTTTCCCTTCCTGTACCCATTCACAACCTGGTGAGATTCTATCTAGGACAAAGGCTCTATTCTCCTTATTTCGTATAAACATAGTTGGTATTTTTTTCATTTAAATTACTCCTTATTTCAGCAATTAAACCTTCATAACTTAGCATCTTGTTTCTTCTTTATTCTATGATATTAAATCATCCATAATACTGGAGACTTCGGCCAGGGTTACATCCTCAAATGTCTTTCCTTTTAAGGAGGTTTTCCTTAAAATGACTGAATTATATATAACCTGTATAACAACCTCAATAGTATAGGAATACTCTGTAGCTATGACTTTATAGCCCTTGAATCTGAATTCTATTTTACGCGGTTTTTCCATATTTATCTTCTCTTTATGTATCTTGTTGTTAAATAGTGTTAATCTTCTTTTGGGCCTGAAAGAATCTTAAATATTATGGCAGTACCATTCTTATATTCTACTTCTATGCCATTGTCCTTAATCTTACACATCATATCCCCAATTAAGATTTCTCTCTTTTCAGGTATTCCCATTTCCTCCTGTATATCTTCAATTACAACCAGGTTCTCAAATGCTATTAACAGGAATTTGTCTACTTTATTCATGTTTGATATGAATTCTTTCTCATTTGCCCTCTTTGTTCTTAACTTTTGTGCTATAGCCTTTCCGTCTTTGTTGATAGCGGCAGTTAAATTGGCATAATCAGAATTTACTATATCTTGGTCAGCCTTTGTAAGCATTATAATAGCTCCATTTTAGTTTGTTTAAATAGAATAGTCTTTGAATCTGAATTTCATTTAAAAAATCTAGTTCTGCTTGAGCTAGGCTTTTTGTTCATTTTGATACCAGTTTACAAAATCCTTGTTTGAGGTCGGCGTTGTTCCAGTGAGCGGAAGCCTTTCTGATTTTTTCTGCTTCCCATTCGTCGTAATTCGTCCTTTCTTGCTTTGTACGATTGTCTTTAATTGCTTGTTTTAAAGTTTTCATTTATTCTTCTTTTACCTTTTTTTAGTCTCTTTATTTATTATTTTAAATACTATAACAGTTCCATCTTCATACTCTACTCTTAGAGCATTTTCCTTAACTTTTAAAGCTATTGGCTCTATAGTTTCAACAGTTATTCCAAATAAGGGTAGTTTCATGTTTACCTTTCTTTAAATGTGGAGGTTTTAGAGTAATTTGGCGAAGTGTTTATAGAGCTTCCAGCTCTTTTTGATACCCACCAACATTTTAACTTTGGATTATAGTATCTCAACTCTAAAACCTCCCTTTTAAAAATAAATGGTTAAAGGTGCTTAGATTGCTTAAATCCTGATAGAGTATAAATATCATTCCATTCTTTTGTGCATTTATTACAAAAGACCTGGTGAAGAATTCTTTTATCTAAAAATACCACACCTGATGTTCCTGTATTAGAATTGTTACAGAAAGGACATTGACCGCTTGAGCTTAAATACTCTTTTTGTGTTTTCATTTTTAGTTTTTCCTTTAAAATTTAGAGCGTTTACAATAATTGTACATGTGATATTTCAACATATTTCAAATGAGTTGTCAAATTTGGCGATTGGCGATTGGAACTTGAGAATAATAGCCATTTTCGTTGTCAAATTCGTGGTAAAGGATACTTGGTAAATTACCTGTTATAAAGCTTAAGCCTACTATTTAATCCTTAAGCCTGCTGTTTTAGTCTCTTTTTTTTTTTTTTTTTTTTTTTTTTTTATATAAGGGGCGAAAATTAGAGGTCTTAATTCTTATTTCACCTACCTTACAATTAGTATCCTTTACCATTTATATTTACAAGTATTATATGTATATTTACGATGTCCAATCGCCAATCGCCAATTACGCCAATTGAATTGACATACATTGAAATACCAATCATATCACGTTTCAATGTAAATGTCAAGCATTATTTTTCAGGTCTTCTTTCTCTTCATATTCTCTTTTGATAATTATGTATAAATGCTCAAAATTTAAGCAGATGGTAGTAAGAGCGGTATGAAGTATTGCATTATCAATATGTGCAATAATACCATTAGTCTTTCTTAAAAGATTATCCCATTCTGATAATATTTGCCCTGCATTATCCGTCTGTTTCATTAATTCTTTAAGTGTCATTTTTTCTCCTTTTAAGTTTAAAAATCAGGTTGTTTTCTCAAATGGTAGAGCAAACCATTTGCTCCCCATTTTTGAAGTTTAGAAGTTTAGATGCTTAAACAGCTCTTTAGCTGTTCTTTCGCTTCACCTTCAGGCATTCTATCAATCAAAGCTTTTGCTTTCTCAACGCTAGCCTTCAGAGCGTCAGTCTCCGCTTTCGCTTTCGCTTTCTCAAGAGCTTTCTCTGACTTAGCTTTCTTAGCAAAGCCATGCTTTTTGAAAAACTCGATATTCTCAAGAATGACAGCATGCCGCTCGGATGCTGTTGCATCTTTCATGCTTCCGACTTTTTGATCGAGTTCACGCTTTAATCCTACAAGCCCGAAGTGAAAAGCATAAATCTTTGGCCAGGTATTCAAGTCGATGAGAATATCATCCAGCGTTTCTTCCTTTAAGCTTGAAAGCGTCAGTGTGCTATTTGGGATATTCCAGTCCGACTTATACCACCTTTTTGCTTCAGTGATATTTCCATTCCGAACTACCGGTGAAACAGCTTCTAAACTTTCTGTTCTCTCATTCATAATATGTCTCCAT
>VAOU01020707.1_pt1 | contig 11270 bp, 7 predicted proteins | sample 3393871 | NCBI WGS metagenome assembly VAOU01 (sample SAMN08290440, study PRJNA428436) | hydrothermal vent metagenome | isolation source: Deep-sea hydrothermal vent chimney | place: Atlantic Ocean: South-mid Altantic Ridge | depth 1820 m m
ATCGTATAACCGCTGTCGCGCAACCAGTTAAATGCCAATGCGGTATAGGCACTGAGGTAGGGGTCTACGTAGGGATCAAGGGGTTTGTAGTACACCATGCCGCCGTTGGGGGCCTGATGGTCGGCGGCGAGCTTGAGGGTGTCATCGGGCAGGTCTTTGCTCTTGGGCCAAGTGAGCTTGGGGTCCAGGTATTGGCGCAGGTCCCCATACAACCCGGCCATGACCGCCTTGCTCAGTTTCTGTTCCCAACAGCTGTAGGGGTAGTCCTTCATATAACGGAAGGCCCCATCGGCGGCACCGATGAGGGTGGGGGAGGCCGATACGCTGAGTCCACCCACATCGGTGCGGATATTTTTGGGAAATAATATATCGGTTTGGGCCTTGCCGGTGCTGCTGCCGTATTGGGCAGCGGTGAGCAAGGCTTGTTTGCGCCTGACCGGCAGTTTCAGTTCAATGGCGTCCTGGTCTGAATCATCCCCGGCCTGGACCTTAAAGGTGATGTCACCGGTGGCACCGGCATGTACGGGTAAAGTCACCGGATAGCGCTGGTAGGGCTGGGTGTCGAGTTGAATCGACTGTGATGCGCTACTGCCTTTGGGGGCGAGGGCACCCTGGGCTTGTAGTGTAATGTCCAACTGGCGCGGCTGGTCGCTTCGATTCATGACCGTAAAGCGGGCCTGGAGGTGATCGCCTTCGGTGAGTTGGTTGGGCAGGGCCGGGCGAATCTCGGTGGGCCGATTGACCTTGAAGTGACCTTCACCAAGACCCATACGATCGGTTTTGTTGACGGCAATGGCCAGGATCCGCCAGCCGGTCAGATTGTCAGGGACCTTAAATTCTATTTTTGTGTTGCCTTGTGCATCGGGTTTGATTGCCGGGTTCCAATAGCTTACAAATTTAAACAGGGAGCGCAAACTTAAGTCGGCACCGCCGCCGTCACCGCCAGCCACCGCACCTTTTTCTTCAAATTTTTGCAAACCAATGAGACGTGCAAGGATGTTGTAGTTGCGGACATCCAGGGGGTCCAGATTGTAAAATCCCTTGTACGGATCGTAATAACGGCGTCCGCCCTGAATAAGGTCGAACACCGCCTCGTCGATGACCGCTACTGCCAGTTCCACTGGGCCCTGTTGTTTCGTCATGTCGGTGTGGAGCTTGACGCTGATAGTGTCCTGGGGACGGTATTCTTTTTTGGCTGGCGTGATGGTGACATTCAGTTCCTTGCTGGGGTCTTTGACGGGTACGCGCACATAACCCATACGGAAGCTGGGTTTGCCCAGGTCCACGTTGCCCCCACCCAAGGGTTTGTCGACCCGTGGCGACATCACCACCACCGATAGATAGAAACCGGGCAGTGAGTCCTTGTCGATGGGCACCTCGATGATCTCGGAACTTTCCTTTAAGGTTTGCACCCAGGATTTTTGCACCCCAAAACGTTCCAGGGTGATGAGTGCCTGGGCACCGGGGTAGGGGTTTTGCACCAGAAAGCGGGCGGTGTCTCCGACCTTGTATTCGGTTTTTTGGGGGGTGACGTCCAGGGCGAAATCTGCCGAACTCTCCCATAGGACTACGCCCGGACCCATGACCCAACGGGTCAGTTGGCTGCTATGCTCGCGTCCCTGGCTGTCTTTGATGCGGGCGGTGATGCGGTAGTAGCCCGATTTTTTTGGGGTGAGGGCGCAACTGCCCGGTATCTTCTTTGAGGTGTGTTGGCATCGACCGACCTCAACCCATTTATGAGTATATTGGGTGAGATAGGCATTGCCCGCGCTCTTGACCCGCGCCGCGTGGGTCTCGCGGTGTTCTATGGTCGCGTTGACCGCAGTGCCCACCACCACCTGGCCCTTTTGGTCGATGACCAAGGTGTTGACCTCGGCTGGGGTGTTGGCCTTGAGCACCCAATCTTTTTGATAGAGTCCGATATAACGGTCTCGGCCTGCATAGGCGGCGGTTTGGGTGCTGGCGATATATTTTCCGCGGTCATCACGTACCGCACTTTCTACCATGAGTTGGCCATAGAGCACTTTGTTGTCCGCTATGGTGAAGGGGGTCTGGAGTTCACCGCTGTCGTCTACACTGCCTTGACTCTGGTGTACGGTGCGGTCGGTGGCCCCAGGGGTGATGACATCAAAACGAAAACTCTTGAGTGCGGGGTCGGACGTACGCAGTGGTGTGGCCCGGAGCCGCGCGATAACCCGGGTCTGGGCGCGGACATAAGGCCCTCCGGCATGCAGTCTGGCTTGGGTGGTGACCTTCACTTGGTCGCCGATACCAAACAAATCGCCATTGAGTTCATTGCTGACCCGAAAGGGTGCAGGAGTAAAGTCACTTACCAACACTCGTAGGGGGGACCACTTGTGCTGGGTAAAACTGGCGCTAAGTTCAAAACGATACCAGCCTACGGCCCCGGTCTTGGGCACCGTAAAGCGGCCGTGATGGGCGCCAAACTCGGATAGGCGCATGTCTTTGACTTGATGGACGGTCTTGCCGGTGGGACCCGTAATTTTGAGTTCATAGCCCTGGCGTGGTGCGGGTTTAAAACGCTGGTTGTCCTGGTCGCGCACATAGAGTTTGTATTCGATCTCATCACCGGCGCGATAGACCCCTTGGGCAGTAAAGCCCCAGCTGCGGATATGACCGTGACGCTTTCGGCTGTGGGTGGGGATGTAGCGTTGTTGAGCGCCGTAGGCATAGACCCGAAAGTCATAGATCAGTGGGACCAGGGCAAGTTGCTTGTTCTTGTCTACGCGCACGAAAAGGTGGGGTTTGAATCGATTCCAGTTGCCCAGGACTTTAAGTTGTGGGTCCAATTGTTCGGTTCCGGGGAGCATGGCGATGCCGTTCTCATCCGTGGTGGCCTCGGCGAGGGTGCTGGGCTGTTTGGAAAAACGGCCAAAGGGTTCTACATATATGCTGATCTTGGCATTGGCGACGGGTTGACCACTGGCAAAATCCGTCACCCACACCAATGAATTGTAGTGGCCTAATTTTACCTGGGTGTGGAAAGGCGTGACCTGGGAAAAGAACCAACGCTGTTTGCGTTGCCGGGGTGTGTAACCGGACAGCTTCGGGGTCGTGTCCCAATAGCCTTGCAGGGCGCCGGATTTGGCCCCAATGAGGTCGCGCACTTTAATGGGATAGGCGTAGGCAATGTCTTGCGCCTGGTAAAGGCCGATGTCTTTTTTAATGTTGTCGCTTCGGCCGCCCGCAGTGAGAATCTCGTAGTCCAGGTTCAATGATTCCAGATTGGTGACGACCACGGGCAGGTGGGTATCGACACCACTTTCCAGTGTGGACAGGGTGTGCTCAAGGTGCAGACGTGGCCTGCGATGGTCGGTGTTAAAACGGGTATCAATGTCCTTGGCCAGAGGCCGGTCAAAGGCGTCGCGGATATCGGCGGCCCTGGCGGCCAGAGTGTAGGTTTCATAGGCTTTGAGCCACATGGGGAGATATAAAGAATAGGCCCGGTCTTTTTTATGGACCCTGGATAGGTTGGTGTCAGCATAACTATTGGCCCAAGGGTCATAGTCTTTGCGATTACCCGCCAGATCGGGGGCCCACTGAATATTTTTAGTTACGCTGGCCTTGTTGATGGGGGTGGAAAACATGAGCGCCACGCCCCGTTGAGGGTTGCAACGTGAGGCCGGGTTGTCTGGGGGTTCGCGTAAACGCAATATTTTGCCCGTGTTGCTGGTACAGCGTATCCCCAGGAAGGTAAACTGGGGAAAGGTGCGGAAGGTTTTTATCACGCGCCTTTCGATACCGGCCTGTTTCCCCTCAATAGGTTGCAGCCCGGGTTCGATCATGAGTTTGAACTCCTGGTCCAAAGCGAGTTCGACTTGGGGTTGCACCTGCCAGTGGCGCCCCCCTTTGCCCAGTCCCTTTTTCCGTGATTGACCCAGTGTTGATAGTTGTTTGAGGCTGTCTTGCCACCACTGTTGTATTGTCTCTAGCCAGCCACTGGTTTCTTGGCCGGATATTTGCTGTTCGCGTTCCGAATTGTTTGCTTTGATGGCCAGGGCTATACGCTCACCCGTTTTATTGATCAGGAAAAGGTGTTTGCCCACCGACTCTGAACTTACCGCTTGGTCGAAAGTGATTCTTATGACTGGCATGCCGGGGGCGAGCCAATTCTTGAAATAACTTCGTCGCAGCTTGGGCCGTTGGGTGATGAATGAGTGGTTAGCCGCTTGCTTCAGTTGGGCGCCTTCCATGCTGCGAAAGGTAGTGTCCACCCGAACGGTATAACGCGTGGATGGCATGAGGGCCTTGTTCTCGTCCAGTTGACAGGCTAATGAGCGGGTGTTGAGCCAGCGCCATTGGCAGCCTGGGGCCGGGTCGATGGTGATGGGAACCTCGTCATTGCGACGTTCCATACGGCCCAGGGGCGCCATATCCTGGTTAAACCGAAATACAATTTGCCGGCCCAGGGGGACATCTTCGCCACTGGGGGTAATGCGAGAGATCTTTAGGGGTTTGGGGTCTGCCTGGGCCTGCATAGTCACAGAACAAAGCAGTAGGCCCAGGCCCCATACGACCAGGGAGAAGGTGTTGGCAAATTTGGCTTGAACTATCCGCATGTTTGGCGTGTGTGGTGGTTACGGTGACTGTCGGACGCTACGCCTTTTTGTCGTGTGATTCAATTCAGGCCGCTTGGTTTCAGCAATTCTCATTATGACATTTCCTTCACCAAGAACCGTCATTCCCGCGAAGGCGGGAATCCAGGAAACAGCAGGTTGCATGCATTTAGTTCTCTGGATCCCCGGGTCAAGCCCGAGGATGACGCCATAATTAGAATTGCTGGCTTGGTTTGCGGGAATTCTATGATTGGGCGGCTTTTAATGGGTTGGTGGGTGTTATTTTTGAGTAGTGCACTGCAAATCTACATCACTTCTATGGCAGAACTAAATTTATGCAAAACGGCGTTGACAATTGAAGCGGGTAGACTAAATATAGTAAGTATATCGCCGTGGGAATGTGATGGGAGAGACATTCTCTTGGGATACGGTTTGGGTGGAATTAAATGCAGCTACAGGGGGGTAGTACTATGGTTGAATTTGAGCGTGACCTGGATACCAGGGGTCTTAATTGCCCGCTGCCTATCCTGAAAACCAAGAAGACCATGCGTGATATGAATAGTGGTAGCGTACTGCGAGTAACGTCTTCCGACCCCAGTTCAGTCAAGGATTTCGAGGCCTTCTGTGATCAGTCTGGCAATGAATTGGTTGACTCCTCGCAAGAAGGGCGCGACTTTATCTTTGTAATCAAGAAGCACTAGTGCAGTGTCCTGAATTAATCATATGGGCACTTCTATTAATCCCCTCTCCCTCCGGGGAGAGGGCTAGGGTGAGGGGGCAAACAAAGCTAAGACACTGATTTTATTATTCCCTCATCCCAACCTTCTCCCGGAGGGAGAAGGGGTTACCAATCAATAGAAGTGCCCATATATTAATCGTTTTAGCACTTGGTTCCCACGCGGGAGCGTGGGAACCAGAGATAAATTTTAAAAAAAGTAAATCGTGCGCGGTCAACTCTTGATAATATACGATCAAATTAGGACCTAGTTTTACGAACATACTAATGGGTACGAAAAGTTACCTATTAGTAATTCCTCACCACAGCATTTGTCTGCTCTTAGATTCCATGCTTTCTTTTTTTCTCTGGAGTCTTTCCTTTATAGTGATGGAAACATTTTGCCTGGGTTCAGAATATCTTTGGGATCAAATTGTTGCTTGATGCGGCGCATGAGGTCCAGTGTAACCGGGTCGATTTCCATACCGATATAATTCTGTTTTTCGGTGCCTATCCCATGTTCACCGGACAAGGTGCCATCCAGTGTGAGTACTAGATTAAACACTGCTTCCAGACAGGGTCGGGCACTCCTGTCCTGGCCAGGATTTTGGGTGTCGTAGAGTAAGTTGACATGGATGTTGCCGTTTCCGGCGTGACCAAAATTAATAATGGGAATATCGTGCTGTTGGCTAATTACATCCAGACCATCAATGAGCTCCGGGATACGGGAGATGGGGACTACCACGTCTTCGTTGAGTTTATTGGGGGCCACCTTGCGTAGTGCCGGAGACAGGGCCTGACGCGCCGTCCACAGGGCCGACGCATCGGCTTCGGTATCTGCGGTAGCGAGATCAATCAAACCATTACCACTTGCCGCAGCGACGACCGCCTGGGTTGCATCGCCGATACTCGTTGCGAATCCATCCACTTCGATGATCAGTATGGCCCCGGCGTCTTGCGGGAAATCCATCTGGGCATAATCTCGGACCATGTCGATGGCCTTGGCATCGATAAATTCCAGGGCGGCAGGGGTGGCCGCTTGGCTCATGATCCGCACTATTGCCGCAGTGGCATGGCCAATATCATTGTAGATTGCCCGCAGGGTACGCAGGCACTCTGGGCGTGGTGTGAGCTTTAAAGTCGCCTCGGTAATAATCGCCAGGGTCCCCTCTGATCCCACGATCAAACGGGTGAGGTCATACCCCACTACACCCTTGGTGGTGTAAACGCCGGTGCGTATTTCTTTCCCACTGCCGGTGACTGCACGCAGGCCCAATATGTTTTCGCGGCAGGTGCCGTATTTGACTGCTCGAGGTCCTGCGGCATTGAAGGACAAATTACCGCCCACGGTGCAATAATCGGCACTGCTGGGATCCGGGGGCCAAAAAAAGTTTTTTGTTGCGGCGTGATTTTGTACTGCGCGATTGATGACGCCGGGTTCTACCACCATATAGCGGTTGGTGGTGTCCAGGCGGAGAATCTGATCCATGCGTTCCAAGGACAATACCAACCCGCCGCGAATGGGCACGGTGCCGCCACAAGTACCTGTGCCCCGGCCCCGGGGCACGACGGGGACTTCATGTGTATTACAAAGCAAGATGATTTTAAGAACCTGATCGTGTTCGGTGGCGAACACCACCACGTCCGGTGGGTTGTGGCGACGCGAGTTGTCATAGCCATAGGTCCAGCAGTCACTTGCATCGGTGAGTACATTGTCTGCACCTACCAGTTCTTCAAGTCGGGTAATAAAACCTTTAGGCCGTTTTGTCATGACCTCGAATGCGATTGATCAAATCGGTAGTGGAACGTTGGTGATGAAATGGGATGGATTCAACATGGCCACCCCAGTCCAGAACCTCCTTGGCGCCGACAATCTTGTCCAATGGCCAGTCGCCCCCTTTGACTAAGTATTCGGGCCGAATTCGTTTTATTAAATTAAGAGGGGTGTCATCGTCGAAGGCAATGACCAGACCAACGGCCTCTAAGGCGGCCACGATATGCATCCGGTCGTCTAATGAATTGATGGGGCGGTCTTTACTCTTGCCCAGTCTTTTTGCAGAAGCATCGCTATTGATGCCCACGACCAGTGCCTGACCCAGTTTGGCAGCTTGCTCCAGGTAGTGAACGTGGCCACGGTGGAGAATATCAAAACACCCATTGGTGAACACTAAAGGCCTGGCCAAGACCGAGATGCGCTTATCTATTGCGGTTGGGTCCGAAATTATTTTGGATGCAGTGTTCAATCCGTATACTCAAAGACTTTCACGACCTGTGTCACTCCACTCAATGTGCGCACTTCGTTGGTAGCCGCCGCACCGACTTCATGGGTGACCAAACCCATCATGTATACTACGCCGTTCACGGTTTGCACATTGATACGGCTGGCATCAGGAACGCCTGCGGTCTTCACTAATTTTGATTTTGCCTTGGCGGTGATCCAGCTGTCTGTGGCGATGACGGTGCCTGACAGGGGGCTCATTATCTTGATTTCATTAACGACCTGCCGGACCTTGGGAACCCTGCGAGTGGCTTCCAAAATCATGTCAATATTTGCCCGGGTAATGGTCTCGCCTGTGAGTAACACGATGTCGTTGACACTGGTAATGCTAATGCGGTTTTTGGTTTCGTCCCGCAACGATAAATTTTTGTGTATTTCTTCTCTTATCTTGGATTCGATGAGGTTATCGTCGATAACGGTCCCCAGGCTGCGGCGGTCCTGAGATACGACCACAGTGGTGATAATGGCGCCAGTGGCGATCACCGCGCAGGATTGGAGGGTGGATGTACTTACAAGAGCCAGGATAAATAATATAGGGAGTTTGGGTTTTGGCATGGCTTTAATCTCGCCCTAGTAGTTGATAGTCGATCAAGTCGCACAGACAATGGATGATGATAATATGAACCTCCTGGATACGTGCGGTGGAAGGTCCCTGTGCACGGATTTCGATGTCGCCGCCAGCCAGGGAAGATGCAATTTCACCACCATCGCGCCCATTCAGCACGATGCAAGACATGTCTCGCTGATGGGCAGACTCCAGGGCCCGAAGCATATTAATGGAGCGGCCCGAGGTGGTGATGAGCAACAGGACATCACCGGGTTGACCCAAGGCCAGGATTTGTTTGCTGAACACCTCATCAAAGTGGTAATCGTTGGCGATAGAGGTCAGGGTGGAACTGTCCGTGGTCAAGGCGATGGCCGGTAACCCGGGTCGCTCGGTTTCAAAGCGGTTGAGCATCTCTGATGAAAAGTGTTGTGCATCGCCCGCTGAACCACCATTTCCGCAGGCGAGTATTTTTTTCCCGTTGACCAATGCATGAGTGATCCGTTCCGAGGCCAGGGTAATGGGTTCGTGCAGGGTATCCATAGCCAGCGTGGAAGTTTCTATACTTTGCTTAAAGTTGTCTAAGACGCGCTTATTGAGGTCCATGGTCATATGTATCGGTCGTGTATGGCGCCAGGGAGATGCATGTGCAGCCCCCTTCACCGGCTACTAGAACGCATTGGGTATCCATTGTACACGTGGATTGCCTTGCTTGTCCGGCCCAATAGCGATCACATCGAATCGGCAGGGTCGGGCGGAATATTTTTTTTGGGTCTGCAAAAAATGTTCTGCGGTATGATGCAGCCTACGCTGTTTGTGTTGGTCAATGCTCTCAATAGCTCCCCCATAATGGGTGCTATTTCGATACCGGACCTCCACGAACACCACTGTTTTGCCATCTTCCATGATCAGGTCTATTTCCCCGTAGCGGGAGTTATAATTACGTTCCAGCAGGCGTAGCCCCTGGCGTCTCAGGAACCGGTAGCCCTGTTTCTCCGCCAGTTGTCCCTGGATCAGATGTGGTGGTTTGAGTGTCTTCCGTTTCACTTTTTTTATCCTCAGTTTTTTCTTCCATGGGGCTGTAGTACAGATCCAGCAGCTTGGGCACGCCGTTGATAAATTTGGCCCATACCAGTTGCCGGTGAATGCGTCCACGTCGATCCATGCTCAGGCCGCTGGTCACGCCGTTATAACGTGCCAGAGGGTTAGAGGACAGACGCTTGAGGTGGTTGATTACGCCATAGCTGTCCATACCAAAGGCATAGAGCCGGTCCAGACGAGTATGTTTGTTTGGCCAATTTCGTTGCAGATTTTCCCGCATCGCTCGTATGCGCCCCTCGTGTACCAACATCCACGGCATGTCGCCAATGATGATGCCATCAAGGTCGGTGTCATCCACCGGATTGAGGTGGCCACTGAATATATGGGAGGTAGAATATACCGGGAGCTGATAACCACGATAAAAATTGATTAGCGGTTTGAGTAGACGGCCTTGGGCAGGGTTGGCAGCAAGAAAAATGAAATCGATATCCTGGCGGCGGCGTGGTGAAAATTTGAGTTTGGTTCTTATAACTGTGCTCAAACGTAGTTTGCGAAGTTCGCTGTCGTCGATATTGAATAGATTTTTGACCACTCGGCTATGATCGGTCTCCAGGGGATGGTAGGACTGACTTTCCAGCACGATACCGCCCAGGGTGAGCCAATGGTCCACGAATGCTTGTTGGGTGCGTTTTCCCCACGGACTATCGGGATAAAGGATGACAGTTTGGCGATGGCCATCAAGATAGGCTCGCTCCGCAACTTGGCGGGCTTCATCTTCAGGGCCGAGACCAAATTGGAATACCGAACGTGGCAAATTAATGCGGTCATCCATCTGGCTAAGCAATAAGGTTGGCACCCCAAAGGATTGTTCGCTGGCTAATTTTTTGGCGGCCGTGCGTCCCAATGGGCCAACGATAAAATTTGCCCCATCGCGTACCGCAATGTTGTAAAAGTTGCTGATAAGATCTGGGTCCTCGCCAATATCATAAACTGTGACATCAGGCCGGGTTGGGGCGGTATTGGCGTTATGCGTGGACAAAAAACCATCCTGAAAGGCCCGTGCCGCTTTTTCGAAACGTGAAGTCAGTGGTAGTAGCAATACTATATTGCTGGGCGTTGCTGTTGTTAAAGCGTTTGGCGAAGGCGCCAGTGCGAATAACAGGTTGGTAGATGCAGGGTGCCCAGGGTAATTAAGACGCCATTGCTCTATACCCTTAGCGAGCCCATAGGGGTTGCTGCCACGGTCGATATTGAGTAAGGCCAGTTCGATCCATCCGCGTAATATAGGATCAACGGCCATGTCGAGTTCACTGCGCAGAAGACCGGGGGGCGAGGATTCAAGTATTGTCCATAAATCCTGTTGGTTATCTTCAATCTTTCGTGCATCGACGATGTAGCGCTCTCTTAGTATGAGGCTTTTGACTGCGCTGATATTATTGTGCAGGGCGAGCGAGGCCTGGGCATGCACCCAATGTATGTCCGCTATCATTTCTGGATTGAGATTTGTGATCCGCAGCAATGGTGTGACCAGCAGGATGGCGCGGCCTGGACGACGGTCATTGAGCGCGATATGGGCAGCCAGTAAGCTATGCCGGACAGAATAAGAAATATCCAGACCCGTTACGTAGACAGTGTCAAGCAGGCTACGCGCGTACGCGGTGTTCCCGGCCCTGAGGAGCATGTCAATGGCCTTGAGTTGATAGTGTTCCCGCTGGGGTGTTTTTGCAGCCCTGGCTCGATTTAAATACTGCTTTGCGGCAAGCGCGTACTTCCCGGTTTTTTCATATTGCTCCGCAGTCTGGGTTTGGTGATCTTGTGCCAGTCGCCTGCTTGTCGATGCGGTGGGTCCTGTGGTGGTGGCGCACGAGGTCAGCGCCAGGACCGGTATTAGCAGGCCGAGGATGACAATCGTGTTAAGGTGTTTAGGCGCGGGCATTGAGAAATCATTTTATTGTAAGGGCAACGGACCGGGAGTATAGCGAGTGGTTGGTACCTCAGGCAAAACCGGCAGCTTGTTTATTGTTGCCACACCCATTGGCAATCTGGAAGATTTCAGCCCCCGGGCCCAGCAGGTACTCAGCACGGCTGACCTCATATTGGCCGAGGATACCCGCC
>VAOU01018474.1_pt1 | contig 11190 bp, 8 predicted proteins | sample 3393871 | NCBI WGS metagenome assembly VAOU01 (sample SAMN08290440, study PRJNA428436) | hydrothermal vent metagenome | isolation source: Deep-sea hydrothermal vent chimney | place: Atlantic Ocean: South-mid Altantic Ridge | depth 1820 m m
CCTTCGTGATTGACTTATTAGTACCTTAGAAATGATTTTCTGTGCATTTTGCAGAAAATTATTTCGTGAAGGTACTTATCTTGTGGTTTATCCAGGTTAGGGACCCAGTACCATATCAGGTATATATTGGTACTCTTGGAGTAAAGAATGGCTAAAAATACCAGCATTACACTGGGTGGATAAAGGGGACAGATTTATTTTTCGCACGCCTACCTATTAACAACTATCGTTCATGCGCGGTTTCCTGTATTCCTCTTAACAGGGGACTCAGGATAAACTCCAGTACCCGGCGTTTCCCTGTTTTGACTTCTACGGATACATTCATGCCGGGTGAGAGTTCGATTACCTTGTTGCCTACATTCATGCTCGTGCGCGCCATACTGACGCGGGCGGCGTAGACATATCCCACATCCTTCAGGGGCACGGCATCTTTTGACAGGCTAACCACTTTCCCGGCTATCAGGCCGTAACGGGTGAAGGGAAAGGCTTCGACTTTTATTTCGACATCCTGGCCGGGATTAACGAAGCCGATGTCTTTGTTTTGCACCCAGGCTTCTATTTCAAGCTTGTCTTCACGGGGTACAACTATCATCAACTGTTGCGCGGGGGTGACTACGCCGCCTACGGTATGCACGGCGAGTTGTTGCACTATGCCATCTATGGGGGAGACAAGATGCTGCCAGGTGGTCCGGTTTCTGGCTTTCACCAGTTCCTGTCGCTTTGAGCGAATGCGATTTTGTGCATCGGACAGTTGCTTGCGACTGGTTTTGTAAAATTCGGAGCGGGTGGTTTCAAGTTGCTTTTTCGCTTCATCCAGTGCCGCTTTGGCCTGCTGACGTTTTTTCTTTTCGGCTGCCAGCACCTGTACCTTTTCCAGCCGTTGTTGTTCTATTTCAAGATATTTCATACGCGAGGCGTATTTTTTTGCCAACATTTCATGCACCGCATGGCTGCGTTCTTCCAGTAAGGCTACGCTTTCTTTCATATTTTTGATATTGACCTGCGCCATTTCCATGGCGGCCCGGCGTTCTTTAACCAGCAATCTGGCGCTGGCCATGCGTGCCCGGTGTTCATGCAATTGATCTTTTAGCAATCGACCTTGTAACAGGATGATTGGTTTGCTCACTCCATCGGGAGCTTTGAATTCAGATCGCCCCGCTAACAGCGCGTGCAACCTGGCGGCTTCGATCTGCGCGGCTTTTAATTCATTTTCCAGCCGTCCTGTGTCTGCTCTGCTTGATGTGCTGTCCATATCAACCAAGGGATCACCCTGGTTGACAACCTGGTCTTCATCTACATATATCCTGTTGATAACGCCTGCCTCCAGGGGCTGGATGGTTTTGCTGTGACTGCTGGGGATAATTTTTCCCTGGGCTACGGCTATGATGTCGATCTTGCCCAGCGCAGCCCAGGCAACCGCCAGCACAAACAGAAGGATGATAACCAGGGCCATGGTGCGCCCAAGAGGGGAAGCCGGGGTTTCCTCAATTTCCAGTACGGCGGGCAGAAATTCAAGCTCCTTGCCTTTGGCGGTTTTTTTATTTACCGATGGCTCACGCGCCTGCCAGGCGATATGCCATAGTTGAAAATAGCGGTGTAACCTCTGCCAGTATTTTTGGGTGATTTTCATTTTGTTTTCTTACACTAATTATATTTGTTGGGTTTCGTTTCACTCTACCCAACCTACGCTAGTTGTATGCCGCCTTGTTGATGCTGGTGTAACCGGGCGTAGTAACCGTTGCGTTGCAGCAATTCTTGATGCGTTCCCTGCTCGATAATTTGGCCTTTGTCGATAACCAGAATGCGGTGGGCATGGCGTACGGTTGAAAGCCGGTGGGCGATAATAAAGACCGTGCGTCCCTGACTGATGCGCGCCATGTTTTTCTGGATGATATGTTCGGATTCATAGTCCAGCGCACTGGTGGCTTCATCAAACACAAGTATGCGTGGGCTGCCCATCAGGGCGCGGGCAATCGCCAGCCGTTGACGCTGTCCACCCGAAAGATTGGAACCATGCTCTCCCACCAGGGTGTCGTAGCCTTCCTGCAATTCCAGAATGAATTCATGCGCACCCGCCAGCCTGGCGGCTTCGACGACGCTCTGCATGGGGATACCCGGATCACTCAAAGCGATGTTGTCGCGTATACTGCGATTGAACATAAAGTTTTCCTGCAGGACGACGCCAATCTGCCGTCGCAGCCAGGCGGGATCGACCTGCGCCAGATCGATGCCGTCGATCAGGATGCGACCGGACTCTGGCACATATAACCGTTGAATGAGTTTGGCGATGGTGCTTTTTCCCGAGCCGGAACGCCCGACAATGCCAATGGTTTTTCCCGCCGCCACCTCAAAGCTCATGCTGCGCAAAATTTCGGGGCCGTCGATACGATAACGAAAGCTGACATCATCAAAGGTGACATGGCCGTTTAGCGTGGGCAACGTGGTGCGGTTGGGGTTATAACTGGGCTCAGGAGGGGCATTGAGGACATCCCCCAGACGTTGCACGGAAATCCCGGCTTGCTGAAACTCCTGCCAGAGTTGCACCAGACGTAACAACGGGCCACTGACGCGCCCGGCCAGCATGTTGAACGCTATTAACTGACCGATAGATAATTCACCTTTCATCACCAGCGTTGCCCCCACCCATAGAATAAGGATGGTCGTGATCTTGTTGACGAAGCTGGCGACCTGGCCGGCGACATTGCTCAGATTTTTGGCCTTAAACCCGGCCTTGACATAGCCTGCCAACTGCTCATCCCAGCGCCGTTGCATGGAGGGTTCGACGGCCATGCTTTTGATGGTTTCAATGCCGCTGACGGATTCGACCAGAAAGGCCTGGTTCTCGGCGCCACGGTTAAATTTTTCATGCAGACGGGCGCGGATGATGGGGGTGATAACGATGGAGAGGATAAGATAAGCCGGGAGTGTCAGCACCACCACCAGCGTGAGCATGGGGCTGTAAAAATACATCACCGCCAGAAACACGAAGGTGAAAAACAGATCGATAACCAGCGTGACGGAGGAGGAGGTCAGAAATTCACGAATGGATTCGAGTTCACGCACACGGGCGACGGTATCCCCTACCCGGCGCGTTTCGAAATACGCAATCGGCAGACGCAGCAAGTGGCGGAATAACTGCGCCCCCAGCACCACGTCAATACGGCTGGACGTGTGCGAAAATATATAGGTGCGCAAGCCACCCAGCAGCACATCGAACAGGGTCAGCGCCAACATGCCAATGGCCAGCACATTCAGGGTCGTCATGCCTTTGTGCACCAGTACCTTGTCGATGACCACCTGAAAGAACAGCGGCATCAACAGGGCAAACAACTGGATAAAAAAAGACGCCAGCAGGACTTCACCCAGCAGTTTGCGATGCTTGATGATGGCGGGAATAAACCAGCTAAAATCAAACTTTTTGTCTTCCTGGCCGGGCGCGGCGCGTCGGGTAAAAAGGATCAGGCGGCCTGACCAGGCCGGTTCAAAAATATCACGCGGCAGCGTCAGGGGACGGGGCTCTGCTGGATCATGAACCAAGACTTTCTCGTCTTCAGCCCGGGCAATGATCACATAGCGGCCATCGCGCTGCCGGGCCATCGCGGGAAGCGCGATAGCGGACAGCCGCGGCCACTCGCTGTCTAGGGCGCTAACCTTGAACCCAATATGCCGGGCCATACGCAACAATGCGACTTCATCCAGCGGCTTGCCCTGCTCGGCAAACTCATGCCGGAGCTGTTCAGCATCGGCGGGGACACCAAAATAATGGGCTAAAAATAGCAGGCAGGCGAGACCGGGATCTGAATTGTCAAGGCTATTGAGGGCGTGCGGCATGCGAGTTCCTTCTCACAGATGGGACGATCCATCCAGATTTAGTTAAATTTGAACATCAACGTTGGTTCATGACTAAACTTACCACTCCAATATTTAAGTTTTATGTTAGTTTAGAATTGTTCTATGCCCAAACCAGACACTTGACGCAAACCCTGGCCTTTTTTAATCTCGCGAAAGGGGACGAGGGATTAAGATTTAGTCCCTCTGGGGGAGTGGAGGCGCCGTTGCAAAGACCAGGCTGATTGACCTCTCCCGGCGTAAAAAAGAAGCTTGCACCCGCTTCAACCTGGAAACCTCAGTCTTCCGGCCAGGCGGCGAGCAGGAATACGATGCCCAGGGCGCCCAGCACCCATGTCTGTATGGGCGCGCCGGCGCTCATAAACTTGCTGTAACCGTCGAGCGCAAAAATAATAGCCGCCGAGACGATCAGCCCGGCACCCATGATGGAAAACACGCTGCGGCGATTGGCCCTGCGAATCTCAAGGCGCAGGGATTCCAGCTGAGTGGCCTGCATTTCAACTTTAAGTTTGCCGTCCCGCGCCCGCTCAAGGACATCGGAAATCAGGCTGGGCATCTGTGGCGCTTTTTCCAGCCAGATGGGCAGATAGTCTTTTATCTGACGGACAACCGCGCGCGGGCCGATCTGATCTTTAATCCAGTCTTCAAGAAACGGTTTGGCCGTCTGCCAGAGATCAAGATCAGGATAAAGCTGGCGGCCCAACCCTTCAATGTTGAGCAGGGTTTTCTGCAACAGAATCAGCTGGGGTTGAACTTCCATATTGAAACGACGGGCCGTCTGGAACAGGCGCAACAATAACTGGCCGAAGGAAATGTCCTTTAGCGGCCTGTCGAAAATGGGTTCACAGACCGTGCGAATGGCGGATTCGAATTCCTCAACCCGGGTTTCTTCATCCACCCAGCCGGATTCCACATGCAGTTCCGCTACGCGATGATAGTCACGGTTGAAAAAGGCGAGAAAGTTTTCGGCAAGGTAGCGTTGGTCGAGCGTATTGAGAGTGCCCATGATGCCAAAGTCTACGGCAATATACTGGCCGTTTCTGGCAACAAAAATATTACCGGGGTGCATGTCAGCATGAAAGAAGCTATGGCGAAACACCTGGGTGAAGAAAATAATCACCCCCCGTTCAGACAGCGTTTTGAGATCAATGCCGGCTTTTTTCAGATCACCGATATTGCTCACCGGGATACCGGAAATGCGCTCCATCACCATGACATTCTTGCGCGTGTGCGGCCAGTAAATATCGGGAATATAAATCAGTTCGGAATTTTCAAAATTGCGCCGCAGCTGTGAAGCGTTGGCGGCTTCGCGCATAAGATCCAGCTCGTCAAGCAGCGTTTTCTCGATTTCATGGACCACGTCAACGGGATGCAGTTGTTTGCCCATCGACCAGAAGCGCTCAATCCTGCCGGCTATGATATACAGCAGGCTGATATCCCGTTTGATCACCGGCAGGATATCGGGACGCAGCACCTTGACCACAACTTCGTCCCCGTTTTTCAGGGTGGCGGCATGCACCTGGGCGATGGAAGCTGAGGCCAGTGGTGTAATATCAAATTTTGTAAAGACCTCTTCCAGCGGGCAGGCATAGGCCTTTTCAATAATAGCCCGGGCCTGCTCGCCCGGGAAGGGCGCAACTTGATCCTGCAATTTAGCCAGCTCGACCGCGATATCGTCGGGCAACAGATCACGCCGGGTAGAAAGGATTTGTCCAAACTTGACGAAGATGGGGCCGAGATCTTCAAGCGCCCGACGAATGCGCACGCCCCGATCCTGTTGACGGCGCGGCAGCCAGTGCCAGGGCAAAAAGAAACCGATAAAGCGCACCGGACGAAACAGGTGGGTCGCCAGGATCAGTTCATCAAGTCCGTGGCGAACCAGAACCCAGCTGATTTTCAAGAGTCGTAATAATTGCCCTGGTTTAATCATTTATATTTGCTGTATCCCGAAAATAGAGGCCGACGTTATTTCGCCTGTTGTTCTGTGAATAACGCAGAGGGTGAAAAGATGATTATTGGCGATCATAAAAAATTTGCGGCAGTTATCTCTGTATTAAAACTCTGCGCCTTTGCATTAATATTTATTAATCGTTGCATAAGTGTTGGGATGTATTCTATCCCCTCACCCCCACCCTCGTCGCTCTCGCCCATCCATGGGCTTCGCAACATAAGGTCATCCATGACCCAATCCCAGAGGGAGAGGGGGTGATGGTGCCAACTTAGGCCACGATGAACAGCGGCATTCAGCAAGGCAGTTTCTCACCGAGCATGATGCCCTTGCGGTAGCAGTCGGCGGCGGCGTCTTTTTCGTCGAGCTGTTCCAACAGCAGACCCAGTTCGCGGTAGGTTTCAGGAAAAGGATCGCTGCCGATACTGGCTTCCAGATAGGAGCGCGCCTTGCCCCAGAGCTGGTTATAGAGGCAGAGCCGTCCCAGTGTTAGCAGCAGGATGGCGTTATTTTCATGTCCCTTGAGCCAGCTTTCCGCCTGTGCAAGTTGTTTATCTACCTTGTTGCTGTGCGCCTTGCCATAGAGATAGATCAGATCCTGATCCCAGCGCTGATGGATGGCCTGATACAGCACACGGGTGGCGGTATCAAACTGTTTCATATTGATAAGGTGGTAACTGTAACGTTTGATCAAATGGGTATCCTGACGCAAATTACGCGGCAGGGTCTTCCAGAACGCTTCGAGTTTCCCGGCCTTGTTCTGCCGGGCTTCAATCTCAAGCAGCTCGGTAAAAACCTTGATGGAGAGTTCACGCTGCTGTTCGTCGGTGATCACCTTGTGTTTTTTCAACGCGGGGAGCAGATCCTTAAGATCACCCCAGTTTTGCAGTTTTTCATACAGCTGCATCAACAGCAGTAACACGTGCGGATGCTTGGGTGAGATAGACCGTAGATGCACCAGCGTGGCGAGAGATTGCTCCAGTTGTCCATGTACCAGTTGCAGCTCGGCCTGGGTGATCTAAATAGCGAAGTCGGCATCGGGGGTGCTTTTATGCGCCTGAGCCAGATAATAGTCCCGCCGTTCATGGGCCCGTTGTTTCTGCGCGGCGCGTGCGGCGGATAAATAGTTAAGCAGGGGTTCTTCGGAATAATGCGCATATTTAATCAGATTTTTTTCTGCCTGCGGCCAGCGCCCCTGCGCCAGATCGATAAGACCCCGAATACTGATTCGATGTGCTTTTCGGGTACGCCTGTGTTGGCGCCATTGATGTAGATGGCGCGGCAGGCGCCAGGTGCGGGATAGAAAACGAATGAAAAAGTACAGCGCAACGAAACTGACTGCCAGAATAAGCAAAAACAGGGTCAGGCTGAGTTCATAACTAACGTTTCCACGGCTAAGCAGAACGTAGCCGGGATCCTGGTAGGCCAACAGGCCAAGTGCTACCGCGCCCAGCAGGGTCAACAGGGAGAAAAACAGCACCTTCATGCAGGACCCTCACTGCGCTTTGCCTTCTGAGTTTCTTGTTCTCGAAAATTCTGAAGTGCGCGGTAACTGGCGCTGATATCCGGCAAGGCCGGTTTAATATTTTTGGACGCCAATTGCTTAAGTTGCGCCAGCATCGCCTGGGTCGCCGGGTCCTCCTGTTTAAAAAATTCATGAATCCACGCTATCGCAGATTGCAGACGTTCCCGATAAATCGCCGGTTCGGTATTGAGTAGCGCCAGGCGCGCCTGTTCCAGCTTCAGTTTTAAATTCTGAATAAGGAAAAAATGCTGTTTCGGTGACAGCAGTGGGATAACCCGGCCATGGTGCTCGCGGATGACCAGCAACTTCTTTATATCGCCCCAGATAGCTTCTGGCAACTGTTTCCAGTCTTTGACCCGCGTCTTGTTTGCGTGAGTGGCGCCGGGTTCGGCTGCCCTGCTGTCAGTATACGCTGAAAGCAGGGGGAGGCTGTCAACCCCATGGGTAAGCGCGCTAATGCGAGCAGAGAGTCCGGTAATATCCGGCTCGGGCACGGCCTTGAGCTGGCTGATCTCCCTGGCCAGCATCGTGCGCACGGGCGTGACCCCGGGATCCATCGTCTCGCGCAGGCGCTCATCTGCGGTCTGGATCGCGGCCAGGGCGCTGCCGGTATCCCGCGCCAGCAACAGGCGGTGGCTGGCGAGGCGCAGCAGGTAATCGGCTTCGGCCAGCAGCCAGTCATTACGCAGGTGCCGGCGCGTTTTAAGCAGATTATTAAAGGCCTCATTGACGGCTTGCTGTTTTTTCTCCTGGCGGGTCAGCCGTTGTTGGAGTTCTTTTGTGCGGATATTCAGTTGTTCAAGTTCGGGCTTTACTTCTTCGCGCAACTGCTCAATCTGGTAACGGTTATAGCTGACCTGCTCCTGCTGCTGTTTTTCAACCCAGTAGGCTAATGCTGCCAGCAGCATTAGCAACAGAATGAACATGACCACGATAAAATAACGTCCTGCTCGTGATCTGCTACGGGATTGGCGTGTTTTTTTTTCGTTGTCGGATGCCGTGCTTTTGTCTGAATCAATAGCTGAAGCTGAAGGCGGGTGTTCTTTTTTTGCGCCGCTGTTTTTAACCGCCGCGCTGTCTTTTGTCGTAGTGCTCTCTTTAGTCCGGGATTTATTATCCGTCATAGTGAGGTTCCGCTGGTTACCGTTACTGATTGCGCCACTGTTGCAACGTTTCGAGAATACCGGCATCACTGGCCTGTGGGCTAACGATCATCTCGCCGGTGACTCCCCGCTCCTGTAGACACCGGGCCAGTCGTGCATTGATGACGATAAAAGGCATCGCTGTCAGCCGTTCCGCTTCGACCAGCGAGAACAGGTGGTTAAGAGCATCAGGACTGGTAAGGCTGATAATATCAATTTTTTTCTGCCGGATCGCGTCTCTAAGCTGGCCGGCATCGCATTTTGCAGGCTGGCGCTGGTAGACCGGCATGTAATGTACGTCCGCACCGCGCTCACGCAGGCTGTCGGCCAACTTTCCCCGCCCTGACTGGCCCCGGAAGATCAGGATGCGCTGGCCGCGAACCTGCTGCAACGCTGGCAAGGCCAGCAGCCCCTCGCTGCTAAAATCTGTTACGGGACAGTAGTCCACCTGTTCGCCGCTCACCTCACGAAACAGTCGCGCACTGCCCTGACCAACGGTGGCGGTACGCATAGTAAGCGGCAGACCGCCATGAGCGTGTATCAGCTCCATGCCAAAAGTCACGGCATTGGGACTGATAAAAATGGCGAGCTGATAGTGATCCAGATGATTCAGAATCGGTGCCAGCGTCTGAAGTTCAGCGGCCGGCTGAATCGACAGCAGGGGATAGATATAGGGTATGCCGCCCGCGTCAGCAATGTGCCGTTCCAGTTCCCCGGCCTGATGCTCTGGCCGGGTGATCATCACCTTCAATCCCTGCAAGGGGCCTGTCTGCTGGTCATTATGCATACAGTTCAGCCAGGATCTTATCCGCGCCACGGGACAGCAGATCGTCGGCCAGCACTTCTCCGAGCTGGGCGGCGTCTGTGGGCGGCCCGGCAATCTCGCCCCGAATGATCTCGCTACCATCGACCCGCCCCACCAGACCCCGCAGCAGAATTACGCCATGTCCCAGCTCGGCATAGCCTGCGATGGGCACCTGACAGCCGCCTTGCAGGCGCCGGTTCATGGCCCGCTCGGCCAGAACCCGGGTCGCGGTATCCGGATCATTGAGGGGTACAAGCAGTTCATTTACCCAGCTGTCGCGGCGGCATTCGATTCCGACCGCGCCCTGACCGATGGCCGGCAGACAAACCTCCGGCGCAAGAAAGGCACTGATCCTGTCTTCGAATTCAAGTCGCTTGAGGCCCGCCGCCGCAAGAATAATGGCGTCGTATTCGCCCTCATCCAGTTTCTGTAGCCGTGTGTTGACGTTGCCGCGCAAATCGATAATATCCAGATCCGGACGCAGGGCGGCCAACTGGCACTGGCGGCGCAGGCTGGAAGTTCCCAGGCGTGCGCCTTCGGGCAGCGCCTCCAGAGAGTCGAAGTTATTGGAGACAAAGGCATCACGGGGATCCTCGCGCGGACAAATCGCCGCCAGATGCAGGTTATCGGGTAGCGTCACCGGCACATCTTTCATGGAATGCACGGCAATGTCGGTTTCTTCATCCAGCAGGCTGCGCTCCAGTTCCTTCACGAACAGGCCCTTACCACCCACTTTGGCCAGGGGAGTATCGAGAATTTTGTCGCCCTGAGTGCGCATTTTGACCAGCTCAACGTTTAACTCAGGGTGATGCCGTTGCAGCATGCTGCGGACATATTCGGCCTGCCAGAGTGCTAGCCGGCTTTTTCGGGTGGCGATACGCAAGATATCGGTCATGAGTACGTGCTTCCTGACAGGATATTGATAAAATGATTGCCGTTACGGGGAACAAGCCGGGATTGCCTTACGTTCTATGATACACCAAATCGGACGAAACAGGCTCGCGCCCTTTTTTCGCTACGCCTGCTCGGTATTACTACTGCGGATTTCTATGGCGCTTATCCGGATACCGTGATCGATGAAGCCCTGCAGGGCCGACATGATCAGTTGGCGCTTGTTCAATATAAAAAATAAATCAACAACCACCCGCAGAGCGGGTGGTATGGTGAAAGCCCCGGGAAGGGGCTATGGTTAACGTTAAACTCTTGCCCACCTCATTTGCTCCTGGCATTTCTCTCCTCGTTCCTGGCACTTTATATAGCTTTTGTAGGGTGGGCACGAGTTTTGTGCCCACAGGCATTTCCTTCCGTCGCCCACACAGAGAAACTCAAAGCTCTGGACATTTTAATAGCAAAAACAAAGTAACGCGTGGGCACAAAACCCGTGCCCATCCTACTGTTTTCGTGGCAAGTCACGGGGAATTAAACCCAAAGAGATTAAACCGGCTTCGGGAAAACGAATAGACGAGTAAACCACCCCGCTGCAAGCGGCGGGTAGTTGATTCCAGGCAAGGTTTCAGGTGGCGCTCTGGCTCTTCAGCCAACGGCGAACATTCGGCAAATGGCGGCGACTGATTTCAAGCTGTTTGTGACAGTCTCTCAGACGCACATAACAGCAGCCATCTTCATCTTTTTCCAGTGCCGTAATACAAGCAGGGACGACCAGCGCATTGCGGTGTATACGTAACAACTGCGGATAACGCTGTTCGATAGTCACCAGCGTGTCATCGATCAGTACTTCGCCTTCCCGGTAGCCGATGCTAACGTATTTTTGATCGGCCTGAAAATAATAAATATCCTCGACAGGGATCAGCCTCAGACTGCCTTTAACCTGTGCGCTGATATACAAAGGCGTGGAGGTTTCCAGCTTCAGATCATTCAGCGCGCTTTGTTGCGCACGGCTAAGGAGGGTGGCGGCGGTGAG
>VAOU01069922.1_pt1 | contig 11162 bp, 16 predicted proteins | sample 3393871 | NCBI WGS metagenome assembly VAOU01 (sample SAMN08290440, study PRJNA428436) | hydrothermal vent metagenome | isolation source: Deep-sea hydrothermal vent chimney | place: Atlantic Ocean: South-mid Altantic Ridge | depth 1820 m m
CAACCTGTTGTGCTTTACTGAGTGCTTGAAACCCCGCTGTCGCCAGCAACGCATCCCCAGTGCGGAAACATGTGACACTACACGATGTGTTGTATATTTCCTCCTTTAAATTACAACAGTAGAATTAACGACTAAACGTCGCAATAACGTTTTGCCTAAACCGACGCCGGAGTCGTGCCAGCGACGTAGGCAGTCGGTTTGAGGCGATGGTTAGGCGATATAACCCCATTGCTTGAATTGCGATTGTAGTTCAGGCTCATTTTTGAATGCTTGGAAATAAATATACTCAGGAGCTAAATCAGCGCCATTTGGCCAAACAATAGTTTCCAACTCATCATCAACTGTGAAGGACGAAAACTCTGATTTGTCTTTTAATGGTTCGAATACTGAACCCTCTAAGACACCGCTTAGATCAGCTACACCTCTTCGACCATCATTAAATGATACTTCTATCTTATAATCTTCAACATACTTGGCATTCGTGACATGAAGGAACATGATTTTTACTCCAATGGTTCTATGGGTTTTGGTGCTTCATCATTTTGACAAAGCCTCCAATCCTCAATTAGTTCGTCTTTATGTAGCTCATACCATTCGAGAACATGCCGTAGCGCTCTCCTTGGAAATTTACCCTCCACCACACCGGTGAGAATATTTACGGTGATTTCATACTCTGCATATTTTGCATGAAAATGCGGTGGAGCATGATCATCCCAATACATGGCTATGATTATTCCAAGAAATCTGCTTATTACTGGCATATGTTTACCTTTTCTTTTCTCGCCTAACGTCGCAAATAACCGGCGCAATGTGAGCGCCAGCGAGTAGTGCGTCCGGGTTGATTTGCCTTGTTATAAGTCACTTTCCCTTCTTATTTTGTGGAGGTTGATTCCTCTTTATCGCTCTTGCTTCTGCCTTCTCTGCATCAGCGATACTTGCTTTTTGTGTTATTTTTACTTTTGCGCCACCTCGAATAGGATCAGGCCCTCCTGTCAAATGTTCTTTGAGGCGATCTTCTACTCTTCCTCTCTTGGCAACGCCTGTATAGAGAGTATTGCCTTTTTTGTCTTCGATGTTGTAAACAACGGGCTTATCTTTAGCTAAGCCTTCGATGCCTTTATTCTCGAAGCTACCACTTTTCTTTCCAGTCATAATTTCCTCCTCGTGACTTATAACAGTATAATGGGCTGCGTCATTACTATTGGGCGATAGGCCGCATCGGCCTATTGTGCGAATGGCCAATGCGGTCTAGTGTTGAACGTAGCATATCCATTTCAGGGCAGGCCGCCCGTTAATTGTGACAAGGAGGGTTTATATGTCTGATCCCCACATCCCCACCCCTGATGCTTTTTCAGTAACTACCTGATCTGCCTTGATAAAAAATCTATACCCGAGAAGCAGAAACGGCGGCATGTGAAGCGCATCAAGGCGTTCATTAACGCGCAAAACGGGCAGAAGATCAAGAGTCTTACAACCAATGATGTAGGTAAAGAGGATTAGGGATCAAGACGCTTGCTTCATAATACTTTCTACTACTGTATTAACTGTGCGAGTAAGCCCCCTACCCTCTCTTTTCCTGATCTGATCCGGTCGTTATGCGGCAGCTGTTTCAACCTTACCAGGTAGATTGGTCAGGACAAGTTTCTTAAGTTCTACCTTGTTATTCGCATTGTCGATGTCTATGCCAACAAGCTTGCCATTGGCGTCATAATCGAGAACGACAACCTTCCGAGATCTCACGACTTTCAGCGCTCGGACATTCAGACAAATCTATATACAGCGAGTCGGTATCCGGATAATAATTAAGCTTCATGGCTTAAAACCTCGGCCTGGAAACGCTCCGTGAACTTGTACATATTCATCTGCGTTACTTTCCGTCGGCTCATGGTAGCGGTGAGATTAGACGAACGGTGATGTCGGCGTTGGGCGATCAGGAGTTGGTGTTTGAGAGATAGATTCTCGGTAACAATGACCTTGGTGCCACCGGTCTGGCGAGTTTGATGAGCAGGGTAAGCAGATGCAGGAACAGAATCAGGCTGGTCTTCATCGGACCGATCACCGGCTTGGCTGGGTCGCACAAGACTGCAAATCGCAGCATTTTGTGCTACAAATAACAATTCGCCATGCACAGGGTGAGTAGTTACAGAATTAGATAATCTAAATCAGGCTGCCAGGCACCAGCCGTCATCACATTCTTCAAAATCTCTTCGTTGAATTTCTGCAAGCTCACGATCTAAACGTGCGATTTCTTCTGTTATTTCACGCAAACTGCCATACCATCAACCTGTTCCAGGTACAGCCCGCGTAACAGTTTGTCAGCAGGCGAACTGATATCACCACGTTCATTTCTTTTCTTAAAAAACGTACCGCATCACCTGTTAACGCAGGCATGTGATGCACAAGATCAAGACCAATAGCCCTGTGCAAACCCTCTAGATTATGAATAGCCACAGCATCACCTTCTTTTGTTTCAAGCACATCAAAACCTCCACGCAAGTAGATATTAGGCAACCCGCAATCAGTATAGTGATACATTTCAATACATATTGTGGGTGTCCCTATTTACCGCTATTTTCGGCAGGGACTCGTTTAGGCTATTGACCGGGGCGGGCTAATGGGTGACCCCTATTTTGCTTTCTGAGTACACATACTTCATGCAGTATATCGCTATTCATCAACAGGCAATGGTTTTTCGATGGTAATAGCCTGTTCGTGCATTGATATATATCCCCCCGCAGTCAAGTCCCGCATAACCCGGCAGATCATCTCCCGGGATGCACCGGCTGCGTTGGCTATATCCTGATTGGTAAGTTTTTTCTCGATCAGGAGCTTGTCATCCCGCCTTTCGGCCATGTTATTTAATAATTTAGCCACCCGTCCGTAAACATCCAGGAAGACCAAATCGCGCACACTGTCGGTCAACTCCCGAATATGGCGGGACATGGACCGCATCAAGTCAATGGCGATCTGGGGGTTGCGCAATAGACAATCGTGGAAGGCCTGTCTCGGTAAAGTGGCGAGCTTAATAGGTTCCAGGGCCGCGACTGAGGCAGAGCGAGGTTGCTGGTCGATGAGCGCCAACTCCCCAAAGCTTTCGCCAGGCCCCATAATATTCACAATAGCCTCTTTGCCCTGATCACCGATAACATACACCTTGACCTTACCGCTGACCACGATATAAAGGTAATCGGCGGCATCACCCTCATTCAGGACCGTAGCCCTTTTAGAGTATGTGCGTAAAACAATTTTACTGGCGATCTTTTTCAATTCCTCATGAGGAAGATTTTTAAAGATCGGCACATCTTTCAGTGCGTTTAGCTGTTGGTTTATGGGCATCAGCCCTCTCCAGGGTATTGATACCTCCCCAGCTTCAATGTTGGGGAGGCTTATGGGTTTTATTATAGCAGGCTATTGAAAACCTAGCCCGTCGGGATATTGAGGGCGAGCTCCACGATATCCTGTTGCAACAAGATCAATTGAAACTAAGGCGGATTTTCGAACTCGACTATAGCCTTAGCCACGGTCTATGGCAGGAACCGAGCCACGGGAAATACCGCTTACGCATCGTAATATCGACCCAACCCACTTATTGACCTGCTATGACAACCGTGTGATTTTGATCAGTTTCATCGTGATTGCGATACCAAGACCGATCATTTTGATCAAGCGCAAAAAATAAGGCTCTCCCGGACATATGCTAGTGCAACAACTCTTACGTCATACACGGGTTGCCTCCCTGTACCGCATTTCATCCACAGATTCTCCATAGGTGGTGATGTTTCATTCACCGTATTGGCGGAGCGCAGGATTTACCGTGGGCAACGCCTTGCCTTTGGCCTAAGGTGCTGGAACAATACGGCCCTGAAATTAGGGCATGGACTGCTACAAGGAGCCCCACACCATGCGTCAGTTAATGTTGCTCACCGCCCTATGGGTGTTGACCGTGCCCGCCAGCCAGGCCGAGATCAAGACCGAAGATATTGAATACAAGTCTGGTGACACCATCATGAAGGGTTATATTGCCTACGACGATAGCATCACCGCTAAACGTCCAGGGGTGCTGGTGGTCCATGAATGGTGTGGCCATGATGCCTATGCCCGCCGTCGTACACGCATGAACACCGGTCGGCGCACAAACAGCCCCAACACCTTTGCTGGCGCAGTAGCCGGTGTAACCAAACAGCCCCATAAAACCGGCGATGGAAGACACATTCAATATCTGGCCGCTACGGCGTTGCATCATGCGCGGCGCCACAGCCTTCACCATGTGCGCCGCGCTCCACCAGGCCCGTCGCGATGGCCCGGCCTATGCCCTCTGAGCCGCCGATAATCAGCGCTAACTTGTTACGGTAATATTCTTTAACTGCCATGGCGCGATAGTGTACCGTAAAAGCAAGGTGCCTTTGGCAAACCCAGGTCAAAGTATCGTTCCTATCGTTAGTAGTGCGTGTTAGCATCACGCCTTAACCCGAGGTTTTTTACGCCCCCTACAATATTTGCACCTATACTACATGTCTCCTCACAACATAGAATATATCTTCACCTTTCCAGACGGCAGTGAATACCGATTTACGGTGGCGATGGGAGAAAGCCATAAATGCGCAGACTCACAGGACGAGACGCTTCCAGACTGGACCCGTCTGGAGTTCAAACAGTGCCCCCATTGCCCCCTGGACAATGATGCCTCCCCCCACTGTCCCGTGGCGACCACTATCCGCCCAATGGTTGAGTTCGCGAGCCAGTTGCCATCGATACAGGAAGTGGCCTTGGAAGTCAGAAGCCCCGATCGGAACATACATCTGAACACAACAGCGCAGAACGGCTTTAGCTCCCTGCTGGGACTGCTCATTGCCACCTCCGACTGTCCCTATGCCATCCCCTTTCGACCTATGGCCCGATTTCACTTACCCCAACCCAGCTGTGAAGAAACCAGTTTCCGCGCGGTGTCGACCTATCTGTTATCACAATATTTTAAATATCGGCGCGGCGGTCAACCAGACTGGGATTTACATGGTCTTAAGGAGATCTATTCTAATATTATAACGGTCAATAGTAGTCTGGCAAAACGGCTAAAGCCGGCGGTATCAGAAGACGCGCCCTTGAACGCTGTTGCAATCCTCAACGCCTTCGCGCTCATTGTACCTATGGCCATCGACGATGCGGAAGAGGAATTTAAGTATCTATTCGAACACATATAGATCGGACTTGATGTGCGATAAAATATAGACATGTACTTAGTCAGGCAACGTAAAATAAAACCGTGTACCTCGGTCACCATCGGATGCAAAAGATAGCGTACCTTGATGACGATCCTCAATAATTTCTTTGCAGGACAACAACCCCAGACCTGCCCCGCCCACTTTAGTCGTTACCGCCTCGGCAAACAACAGCGGCTCCATCTCTTTGTCTATACCTGTCCCTCGATCTTGCACTGCAACCTCGGTCTTGCCATCAAGCTGTAGCACAGTAATAGCAATGGTATCCCCCGGCGCGCTGGCTTCCGCAGCATTAATGATTAAATTGTGCAAAACGCGGCGTATATCCAGCCGATTAAACCGGCTCATTGCGGTGGACATATCGACCTTTAGCTGAATATCTATATTATGTAATTGAGGATGTCTGGCATGATCGGCAACCGATTCTTTTACTAACTCCAATATGTCGGCCCTTTCCAATTCATACTTCACATTAATTTTTTTAATGCGGCCAAGACTCTGGTTGATCAGGCTAGACAGTTCATCGGTCACCCGCACCACCAGTGCCAACTGGTTGCGTAGCTGTTCCAATGAGGGTTCATCGACCACTTCTCTAGTGGCGCCATTCTCCAGTCTCTCGATATGGTCCTCAAAGAATCCCTCCACTAACCCTAAAGGTGTCAGACAATGACGCATATCATGGGCGAGGATGGACATACTCTTGATGTCGGCAGAGATGATCTGCAGATCATTTCGAATCCGACTTGACAGAGTTTGAATCATTGACCGCAAGGCCACAGGCTCTGTGGTCAAATAGTTATCGAATTCAAGTCGAGACACTTCGATAAGCAGTGTTTCGCTCAGCGCCTTGGCAGAAGCCGAGCGCGGCTTGGAGTCTATCAGGGCCATCTCCCCCAGATAGGCGCCAGGCCCAAGCTCGGCAATTTGCCGATTACGCTTGTACACCATCATCTTCCCCATCAAAATGAGGTACATACTTTCTTCGTTAGAGCCCTCTTGAAACAGAATATCTCCATTATTTAAATAGGTCTCGTTACACTGCTCGCATAGCACACGTAATGTCGCATCCTGAAAGGACTGAAAAAGGTCTATTTCCTTAAGCAAGGCCAGTTTGTCTTCAATGTCCATGCAAAGATTCATTATCGCACTATCCATTCATCTGGATGAGGCCTTAAATAGACCTGTCGACCAAAATAGTCGTCGGGGAAATACCGAAGATGGTGCCGAATCATTACAATGGGGACCATGCGGGGCAAGTGACCAGAACGATAACGGTCAATCAGGCCGAGTAGCTCGGGCCTGTCTTCGGGGTTGATTCGTCCGCCAAAGTGCTGCGCTACCTGGGTGAGCACCCGGCCGTGACCTCGACGTGTCGCGGGCGCAGCCATCAGTGTCATGAATTTTTCAATGTAGCGATGAGCCCACTGGTCGATTGGGCGGCGGACATTTAGCTTAACCATCTCGTTGAGAATTTTCAAATATTCCGGGTCTCTTGCCATCAAGCTCAACTCGTGTTGAACCTGATATTTTTCGACCTTCGCAAATGCGAATCCCGGCCCCATGTATTTTTGCCATCGGTAGTAAGCATCGGGCGGTATATTAACTGATGCGACAGCCAACTGTTATGGGCGCAGCATAAAACGTGTTCCGGCGTAACTCAACACCGCGCCGTCGGCCTGAATTTGTTCCAGGCGTGGCCCGGCCTTGACCCGTTGGCCCTCTCGATATACCTGTAAATCTATCATCACGAAACGACGCTTGGGGTCCTGCGAATAGGAAACAACATTTAGAACCATGTCAGAGAATTGTTTCCGGTAATCAAGGGGTAATTCCGTTAATTCCACGACAAGGTCTGCGCCGCCAACGGGTGCCGGCTCTCCATGAACCTCCACTTGGCCATTGACTGTATCTGGGTTGGTCGATGACTGTTGGGAAACCCCCAACTTCGCTTCAACCGGCTTAGGGGCAGAGGGTGGTTGGGTCATGGGCAGCGCAATTTTCGGGCCAGGGTCGGGGCTGGTAAATACATATAGGCCAACGGTCACAGCCACTACCACCAATGCCGGAATGATCCACCACCACAGCTTCTTGCGACGATCGTAAAACTGAACCTCTGCGGTGGAGAGGGTGGGGACCTGACCTAACACACGTTCGCGTTCAGACTTTCGCAATGCATCGAGAATATAAGACATCTGTCTAACCGTTACGCATTTTCAATTTTGTGAGTACCGGAATAACCGGACTATGCAATGCAGTATTTAAATGGATCAAGGTCTCAATATCCACAACCCCATCATCGCGCAAGGATCGGCCTTTTTGGAACGAAATCACCCTAAGCTTAAGCGCATTATCAAAATAGCGTCCATCGTCTGCATTGGAATCGGGTTCATCGTTTCTCTCATCCAAACCGTTTAAACGTCTGCGCAGCCACAGCACTTCATCGGAATAGGTGCCTGGAACGATTTGCTCTACCCCTGCGGGTGACGACCATACCAGTATGAATTCCCCCAGCCAGTAGGGCTCCAGAGTCTTAAGAGCAACAGTCTGGGTATTCTTGCCAATGAGTAGTTTGGCCTCGTCGCCTATCAGGGATTGTAACACCGCGTAACGCTGAGTACCGGAGGTGGTTGCCAACTTCAATATGACGGGACGATTGTAGCGACGCAGATTTTGCCAACTACCCTTTTCTGTCAGGCAGTATAGTCGGCTGGTCTGGATTGATTCGCAGGCCCTATTGGGGTCATTGACGTGGCGTGCAATTCCCCACAGAGACAACAAATAATCGAACGCTTCTAATTTACCTTCATTTTCTACATTCTGGGACAACATCCATGAAAGGTCCTTCCTGGTTTCCTGGCCAGACACAATATGGGGGGTCCAGCCCTGCCATTTTTCCTGGGCCCAAACGAGTCCACCCTGCAGGCTTTGACTCACTGACCCTCTCACATTGGCAAATAATCCCGCCACGCCAATGCCCGCAGCAAAGGTGGCTATAAGTGCGGCACTGTATCCCCAGCGACGAAGATTAAAATGTTTGCCCGGCTCTTTCGCCAGGACCTCTTTGGCCGCCCGGGTCACCACCCGAGGGCCTATGGTCCATGACTCCTTGGTATAGGCCCCTAATAGGGCGCGGTCACAAATAATATTGACCAGCCTGGGTATACCGCCAGAGTAACGATATACGCGGTTAAGGGCCAGCGGAGTGAACAGAGCTCGCTTGATACCCGCTACGGCCAAACGGTATTTAATGTATTCGCGAGTCTCTTCCTTTCCCAAAGGTTGCAAGTGATAGCGAGCAGTAATGCGCTGTTGCAATTGGCGTAAGCCCTTGTGCGCTAACATCGTTCCTAACTCGGGCTGGCCAATAAGCACGATGCGCAGCAACTTATCCCGATTGGTTTCCAGGTTGGTCAGCAAGCGTATCTGTTCGAGCACCCCCGAGCTAAGATTCTGCGCCTCATCAATGATGAGCACCGATCGACTGCCTTCGGCATGACACTTTAGCAGGTGGGCATTAAGACCATCTACCAATTCCTTAAGTGTCTGCTGTGGTGAATAATCGATGCGCAGCTCATCACAAATACTGGATACCAGGCCCTTTTCAGATACCCTGGGGTTGAGAATAAGGGCAACATCGACGTTTTCCGGGACCTGTTCCAGGAATCCCCGGCACAGGGTGGTCTTGCCTGTACCCACCTCTCCGGTGAGCTGAACAAACCCCCCACCTTCTTGTATTCCGTAGAGCAAATGGGCCAGGGCTTCCCGATGGCGCTTGCTCATAAAGAGGAAGCGCGGGTCGGGGGCAATAGAGAAGGGTGGCTCGGACAACCCAAAAAACGCGGTATACATCGGGCGTGCCTATTTCCGCTGCATGGTATTGCAAGCCATCATAATCGTTACTCCGGTCATCGCAGTCCTGATCTGTAGTCCGGGGATTATATGTGATTTGGCGGATACGGACACGCCACCGTAGGCTCAGTGCGCGAGGTTTCCTGCTAAACTCCCGGATGACCACCAACGCCCCGACTCAGGACCCAGGTCACGCATGGCCTCCAACAAACGTACCAATGCAACAAACTGCTGGCCAAGATCGGCATACAGACTTTCCAGGCCCTGGCCTCCGGCTGTAGCGAGAGTCTGATAGGCCCCCTGACCCAGGCCAACAAAATACTGAACACTCACATTCAACCGCTCTGCCCGCATTGGAAACAGACCCGATAAAATCAGGCAATGGTCGCCCACCTCTTGCAATCTTTGGCTCTGGCACCGACCCTGGGATAGCTGCCCTTTCATATAATCTACGGCCAGAATGCGCGTTACCATGTCGGGCTTATTGCAGTATCGCATCAACATGAATACCAGATAGCTTTCAACGTCTTCGGCAAATTGTAGACCGGCCGAAAACTGGGCGTCATTGACCAGGGCATACCACTGGGCGGTTTCAGATTTCTGCGTGACGAGTCTATTCATGCTGAACACAGCCCCTTTCGCAAGGCTAATGCTTCTATATCGGCACCTTTAACACAAAACATAATACTCGAAACACCTTTATTATTGGCTTTGGCCTGGCACAGATCCATAGCTATCAAGCAAATATCCGGTCAATTTGATTGTAATGTAGAGCGAAAAATTACACCCGTTCCGCACTGAGGTATCCATCAAGGACCGCAACAACAGGCACTGCGACCTTGTTAGCTATAAGGCCATAATGACTGGAGCTTTTTGAAGGCGCCTTGAATGCTATTCTCCTCTACAATGGGAAAGGTCCCCCTGGCAGAAGTCTCTCTCCTGACCTCTATGATTAATTTTTTTAAATTGTCCTCTGCCAGGCGTATTTTGGATTCATCTTCGACCACCTGGGAAACCTCCATGCGTTTAATGCCCGTACCAATGAGCTTTCCCATCAACTGCTCACAAGCAGGCGTGAGCGAAAGCCCCGCTTTACCCATGTGTTGTATTGCTGCTTTAGTAAGCCGCCTTTTTAGTCTAAACGTTTTAGCTGCCATGCGTCTCCCAAACCAGCATTACCAGGCTTCAAGAGTGCAATGGTGGGGCCTTTCAATGAACCATCAACCATAGGCTCTATGGATGGAGGAGCTTAGCCTAGGCATTTTTCAGCACCACACGATAACACTGCAGGGTATTTCGCAAAAAACAATGGGCAGAACCCCACAGGTAGAGACGAAAGCGGCGGTAATCCTTCTCCCCAAATTTATTCACAATGAAGTCTATGTTTTGATCAAATCTTTCTGCCCAATGCTTAAACGACAAATAATAACTGTGACGATCATCCCAGACACCACGCATCTGAAATGGAGTGTCTGCCACCGCCTTTAGGAAGTCGTGTAGCACGAAAAAAGAGTGATTCCCGGGATAAATATGCTGATAGATGAACGACGAGTGTTCGTATTTTACTGTATAGGCGCTTGCATCCAGATAGACATGCCCACCGGGTTTCAGCAAGCTGGAGAATTGCTTCAGCACTCGCCGGTAATCAGGCAAGTGCTCCATAATCCCCATGAGCACAATAGCATCATACTTTTTGTCCGAATTATAAGAAAGAATGTCGGCAAACTGGGTTGATACGGGCAACTCCAGCTCATTACTCAGTCTATTCATGTACTCCAGTGACTGCTCAGAAATAGTTATGGCATCAATTTGAATGCCCTTCTTTCCCGCATACTCCGAAAATGCGCCCCAACCCGGACCTACCTCGAGCACATTGCTGCCGGCGCTGAGTTCACACTGCTCAATACAAAAATCAAACTTACGCCGCACTGCCAACTCAATGGGCTCGTCCTTGTCCTTAAAATTGGCCTGCGTATAGCAACGGGTCTTTTCGTCAAGAAAAGACAAGTAAAACGACGGGTCCCGTTCATAGTGGTGGCTGATGGCCGACTTGTTCAATGAAACCTGGCCAATAATAATCGGTTTTAGGAATCGCCA